>JACXTT010005276.1_pt1 | contig 18841 bp, 19 predicted proteins | sample 9270951 | NCBI WGS metagenome assembly JACXTT01 (sample SAMN15532306, study PRJNA645909) | rock metagenome | isolation source: weathered quartz diorite | place: Puerto Rico | collected 2017-06-21 | reverse complement strand
TCGCGCGCGTCGTGCAGGTTGCGAAGCGCCAAGGAGCCCAGGTCAATCGCTGAAACGCCGCTGGTAATGGCGTTCAGGTAGCTCCAGTTGAGCGAGAACTTTCCCTTGCTCTTGAGCGAGGCATGCAGTTCGGTCATGTTTCCTCTTGGGAAGAAACGGCATCATTTTGTCATGCCGTTTCACCCAGTATCGCAGCCTCATGTGTCGCGGTCAATCGTGCGCCGCCACAATTGTTTTCTTACCATTTCAGCTCGCCTTTGATCACTTTAGCGCTCAAGTCCAGGGCCGCTTGCAGGCCGGCAGACGGGTAGAGGCGTTGCATCGTGCCGATCAGTTCAGCCGAATTGGCAGCGCGGGAGGATTCGCCCTCAAATTGCTGCAAATAGCTGCGCGTAAATGCAACGGCGGCTGGCGACAGCGGCGTATTTGGCTTGAAGTGACCTGGCACGACGGTGGTGGGCTTGAGCGCGTCAATGCTGTCGAGCGTTGCCATCCAGGCGTTGCGCGAAGCCTGGGTTTGCGTATCCGCCACCCACACGTGCAGGTCATTGAACAGCACCACGCCGCCAACGACAGCCTTAATAGAAGGGATCGACACATAGCCACGCTCAGCCACCGGGCCACTCACATTGAGCGCCTGGCCTTCCAGCGTCATGGTGCTGCCTTCCAACACGGCAGGGTAAACGATGCGGTGCGGCGCGTTCTCCTTCAGAATCGGGCCCCAGTAAGCAACCTTGGCTTCCGCCTTCTTGCGCATGGCATCCACGGTGGCGGCAGTGGCCACAATCTTCGCTTGCGGGAAAGCATCCTGCAGCACATCGAGGCCAAAGTAAAAGTCCGGGTCGCCGTGGCTGACGTAGATGGTCGTCAGGCGCTTGCCACTGGCTTTGATCATGTCGACGACTTTGATCGCTTCGGCCCGCGAAAACTGCGCGTCCACCAGGATGGCATCGTGTTGGCCTTTAACCAGGACAGACGCGACCGGGAAAATGGCAGCTTCGCCCGGGTTAAACACTTCCAGCTCGAGCGGTGCGGCAGCAGCCTGGGAGGCAGGAACGGCGCCCAGGGTGAGCAGGGCAGGGAAGAGGAAGGATTTGAAGTTCATGGTTCGCTCCAGAGAAATGTGAAAGTGAAGCCATCTTACGTTGCTTATTTCGAGCGAAAAAGGCGGTAAACTGACCATATTAATTGCATAAATCGAGCAAATCATGGACAGGATTATTGCTGCAAAGGTGTTTGTCGTCATTGCCGAGCGGGGCAGCATGGTCAAAGCGGCCGATGCGCTGGACATGTCGCGCGCCATGGTTACGCGCTACCTGGCGCAAATGGAACAATGGGCCGAAGCGCGCCTGTTCCACCGCAGCACCCGTCGGCTGAGCCTGACTGACGCCGGCGAAGAAACCCTGGTGCGCTGCCGCCAATTGCTTGAAACGGCAGAATCCATGCGGGCAAGCAGCGCAGCCGATGCCGGGGCACCGCAAGGCATGCTGCGCATCAGCTGTTCGCCGTCGCTGGGGCAAGCCGCCATCGCTCAGGCGGTGGCCGCCTACCTGAACCTGCATCCTCGTGTGCGGGTGGATCTGCAAATGACTAACCAGGCCGTCAACCTAGTGGAAGACAGGATTGACCTCGCCATTCGCATTACCAATGCGCTGGATCCGAACCTGATCGCGCGCCAACTCGCGCATTGCGATTCTGTGATTTGCGCAGCGCCCAGCTATTTGGCCAGCAAGGGAACGCCGGAACGACTGGAAGAACTTAACAGCCACAATTGCTTGGCATTCAGCTACTTCGGCAAAAACCTTTGGCACTTCAAACGCGATAGCGAGATGGTGGCCATTCCCGTTAGCGGTAATTTGAGCGCCAATGATTCGCTTGTGCTCATGGCAGCCGCACAAGCAGGCGCAGGCATTACGATGCAGCCGCGCTTTTCGGCAGTGCCGTTGATACGCCAGGATGAGCTCGTTGAGCTGCTGCCGGCATTCTCACCTCAGCAAATGGGAATCTACGGCATCTACACTTCGCGCCAGCACATGCCTGCAGTGCTGCGCAGCATGCTTGATTTCCTTGTCACGTGGTTTGCGGAACGACCGCGCTGGCAAGAAGGCGAATACTGACAAAGTTGCCCCACTTCAACAGCCGCATTTAATGTTTGCGAATTAAAAATTATGCTGTTATGGTAACGTTACCCTATAGAGGTGACGCCATGGAGACCAGGCAAAAATTATTACTACGAGCATGCGCAGCAGTGATGCTGGCATTTGCCTGCGGCATTGCCAGTGCGATTGATATTGCGATCATGGACAGGCGAGAATCCGAAAGCGATTACCGCCGCGACTACTACCGCATCCTGCTCAACACCGTAATGGAACGCACAAAGGCAGAGTACGGTCCCTATTCGGTGGAAGAAGCGCCCATGTTCATGGAGCGGCCCCGGCTAATGCGCGAAATGCAGGCCGGCAAAAAGGTCAATATTGTCGCCATTCAGGCGGACCCTGATTGGCTTCAAGCGCTGCCTTCCATTCCCATTCCCGTCGAACTGGGCCTGCATTCCTGGCGATTGGCCTTCATCGACGGCAAGAAGCAAGCCTACATCCGGCGCCTTGTCAGCAAAGGCCAGCTCAAGTCCGCCACGGCGGGAGTCGGTACCACCTGGGTATTAAAGAGCGTTTTGGAATCGAATGGCTACGCCACCGTGAAAGGCAACAGCTATGGCGGTTTGTTCCTAATGCTTCAGGCTGGCCGGTTTGACTACTACCTTCGTGGCATACCGGATGTGCTGGATGAATTCCATTCCCACCACCATGCCTTCCCAGATCTAAAGATTGACGACAGCATGGTGGTGTATGCCCGTGTGCCGATACTGTTCTTCGTTGCGCCGGGCGAGGAAAGATTGCGCCAGCGCGTTACGGCAGGCATGGAGGCAATGATGAAGGATGGCACGCTGGAGCAACTTGTGCTGAAGTATTTCCGCGCCGACCTCGAGCGTGCCAACTTGTGCAGCAGGACCCGCATCGACATTCCTAATCCAGACCTTGACCCGGCAATGCAGGCGCGTCGTGAACTTTGGCTAGATCCGTATGAGGCGCGCCACCGGCTGTGCAAGAAAATTCAGCAGGCGGGGCGCAGCACTTCAGTCGTCGCCCAGCGATAGTCACCCTATGTAGCGTCCTAATCAGCCAGCATTTCCGTCAGCTTGTTGTCTCAACCTGCCCCGCGTTGAATCCTGCGCTTGGTTCCTGTCAGGTCCTTGTTCCTGTCCTTCATCCTGACCTTAGTGTCGGGCGCCCCGCTTGACGCGCCCGTTGGACAAATATCAACAAACGCAATGGCTGAGCGTGTCTAATGTAGTTATCTAGATGACATCGAGGAGGCGAGAAATGCAACGAAATAATAAGCAACGTGGCCAGGGAATGACCGAGTACATCATTATCGTTGCTCTCATCGCGATTGCGGCCATCGCGGCGTTCTCGTACTTCGGGCAGAGTGTCCGTTCTCAGACCGCTGGTATGGCCTTGGAAATTGCGGGACAGTCGTCCGACAAGGCTGTCGAGAAGGCACAGAGCGCGGCAAATTCTGCTATAGAACAAGGTTCAGCAAAGAAAGGGTTGGCTGACTACGGTAAGGACAATCCACACGATTCTGGTGGATCGAAGTAGCTGCTGGGGAAGCGTCGTGGATCAGCAAGCGAAAAAACTAGTCCGATTGAGCCGACGCCGTTACCAGCGTGGCCAGGCTTTGCTATACGGACTTTTCATGATGATGGCTGCTTCAGCCGCCATCTATTTCATGTTTTACACTGGAAACCTCGCCAACGAAAAAACGAAGCTTGTGAACACGGCGGATGCCGTCGCCTACAGCGCTGGTGTCATGCACGCTCGCGCGCTCAATTTCGATGCGTCGATAAACCGCGCGATGGTGGCGAACGAGGCGCTAGTAGCCCAACTCGTCAGCGTCGCATCTTGGTTGCAATATACAAAAGCGCACTCCAAGAAAGCGCCTTTGCTGAATTGTGCCTCCCTCTATTCTATTCCCGCGGCGCTTGTGCTTTTGAAGTACGCACCAGTTTGCGCGGAAGCGGCGCTTCTCTTCGACCTAAATATAACTGAGCAGATAGAAACCTTCGTTGATGAAACTGCAGGGGGCCTGATGGCTTCGACGGCAATCGTGCAATCGGAACTTCAAGCTGCTCAAGTAAATATGCTGGCAAGTCTGTCAGAACCGAATGGCCATGGTGGTATGCGCGCAAAGGTAATGCAGGAAGTCGCTGATGCTAACTTCGCAGGGGACGGTACAGTCCTTGTTGATGCGCAACCGCTGGATGACGGATTCTTTTTTTTCGACGGAGGAACTCTGATTGCTCCCTACATCGGGGAAGATCGTGACAGGTTTAAGATAGTTGCCGTCGATGCCGCACGTAAAGATGCATTTGTCAAAGAACGGAAGTGGAGTGACGCGAGTCCTTGGCCCTGCGAGTTACTTCCCCGAGGAGAGTTCAAGCGACGGAGCTGGACCGGGATGGTTGGCCTTGATGAATGGAAAGCGATCGATACAGGTTCGCTTCACCTAAAGCACTTTAGTTTCACCGGATGCAAATCGGAAGAGATTCCAATGGGGTTTGGAACACAATCTGCAGCAGATGAGCCTTCTAGCGCAAACTCCAATTTCGAAGACGCTAACGACAATCCAATTGCCACCGGCCTCGCCAAGGGATCAAATTGGAAATACAACGGGTTGCCGAAATTCTTTGAACTATCCAAGCGGGCCCTCGAGTATGGATCGGCAAATACTGATCCTGCCAAGAAGGAGCTGCGCGTCATTTTCTCAATTCGTGTTACACGCAACAAGAATCAAACCAAGACGCCAGACGGTACAACGGCAGTGCGGCCAAGTGGACGCCTGGCAGTTTTCGAGGGAGCGGAAAAGAACAACATCTTAGCGGCGGTTTCAACCTCCGAAGTTTATTTCGAACGCCCAGCAGATGCACCGCGGGCTGACGGGAATCTAGAACTAGCTAGTCTGTTTAATCCATATTGGCAAGTCAGGCTGCGTGCCACTCCCCCGGAGACGCTCGCATTTGCTCGAACACTAGGAGGACCAAAATGATGCGATTCATCGTTGCGCTGTATGTCCTGGCATTTTCCTGCATAGCTAGTGCCGAGGTTCCGGAAGAACGAGATCTGACTTCCGATCCAATGCCGCACTTGATATACAACGCCAGTCAGAAGCAGATAAATGTCCACTTTGCTCGGCTGAAGGGGTATTTCATCGCGGATGATGGAGGGAGTTGGCTTAACGAGTTGAAAAGAGGCGTAGAGGAATGTCTGCGTTCCCGGAATGGCGACGCCACGAGTCCCGTAGCGTTCCCGGATCATTACGCAGTGGACCGCCAAGAAACATATATTGCAACGAATCGTACAATTGTCTATAACAAAGCGTATTTTTTCACCGTCGATGTTAAGACATGCAAAATTTCTACAACACCTGAACATCAAGCAAGCCTCTTATCCACTCTAGGCGAATGCAAAATTGATCTTGTGAGGAAAACCGCAAGAGGAGTGTGCGACGCTTCGGGGCATGCGGGGGCCAAGCCAATGCACGTCAAAGGTGAAATTAGCGGGTCCAACGGAAAACTTCCACGCAAAATAATTCTCGGTATTGAATGCGAAGTACATACCGTGAAACCAGCGGGACAAGTCTGTTCAAGCATAGGTGGTTCATTTCAATGGGGGGGGCCACCCAATCCTCGCATGGCATTAGAAAATATCAATGCCTTCCACCACAATGCGCAAGCCGTCGAAGCCAAGCTCGATACCTTGGTGAGCGAGTCAGTATTCACGCCTTACTTGAGCGGTGGATTTGACATTAAATACTATAAGACCAACTAATGATGAAGCTCGGCCAAGGACATCAGCGCGGTCAATCGCTCACGGAATTCCTCGCGCTTTGCCTTGCCTTGGTGCCCCTGTTCCTGTTGGTGCCAATGCTCGCAAGATATCAGGACATGGTCCACTCTGCGCAAATGGCGAGTAGATATATTGCCTTCGATGCGATGAATCGAAATGAAGAGCAAGGCGGTTGGAAAAGTGCAGGGGACTTGAAGCAAGAAGCAACAAGGCGTTTGCTCGCCAGCTCGACCGCATCAGTTAAGGCGAATGATTCGGCTGGCAACTACGATGGATACCGCAATCTATTCTGGCGCGACGTTGCAAACAACCCTTTGATCAGAGACTTCGGCACTGATGTGGCCGTTGGATTTGGTCAATCATTCAATGCCAGTCGAACCGACGAAACATATCAGAGCGCTTCGGATGGAGCCGCTTTCAATCAAGGTGTGCTGCATGTCGCCAATACAATGGATCTTCCCGTGCACGGGATATACACGGCCGGCATCGAGATAAGTGTGGCAAATTTACCTGGAGACCTGAGATTGATTCGGCCATTTAACAACCTTGATCTAAAGATTCGCAGCAAAACCAGTCTCGTAGTGAATGGGTGGTCCGCAAAAAATCCGCCGGACGTTGATGCACGAATCAATCATGTTGAGATTTTCCCTGGACTAATCGCTAAACCAGCAAACGTTTTTATTGGAGGGGCGGTTGAAGTGGTTGAGTTGGGCAACGTACCTCGCCCCTCGATCGCCAAACTGGCCCTTTGGGAGGATGTTGTCCCAGCAGATCGCTTAGTCAAGCGACAGCCTTGACCACTATCAAGAACGTACCTATCCAACAAATGCGATTACTCATAGTTAAAGGTCGTTATCAGGAGTTTAATGATCTCTACGGGCCAAGTTGTGAATGCCCCTTTTTCCAAGCGCTGAGGCGAATACTCCATGATCTGCAGCCGGCAATTCAACTTTCAGAGAGTCGCAATCACTGGGTGTCGAATTGTGGCGCTGCTGGTGGGAATGATTGGAGTTGCAGAAGGAAGAGCGGTGGCATGGCCGGTGATTTCATTTCCACAGCAAGTAGCGGTCTTTCAAATTGCAGATGAGATCGAGGTAAACGGAATGCTGATGCGGTTGACTGGTTTCACGTCAAATCTCTCGCAGTCCGAGATAGTCGCTGGGTTTAAGCACCAGTTAAGCGCGCAGGTTGTGGAAACGACGGTACGCGGCATTCCTGTATTAGGGTGGGCAGATCGCGAGTTCTATGTCACCGTCCAAGTGGAACCAACAAATGCGGGCGCGCGCGGGGTGCTCGCCATAACGCGGCGTATGCAGTCGCTGCAACAAATAGATGACGCGAAGCGAGCAATCGACAAGCTCATAGTGTCCTTACCCCCTGGAACAAAAATCATCAATCGGACCGTGTCGGCAAAATATGGGAGCCGCGCAGAGACTGTCGTGGCCATGAACGACGCCAGTCTTTCGTACAACTCAGAACGAATTTCGGAGATGCTACGTGGGTACGGGCTAATGCTGGAGCAATCGAATCCACCAAAGATGGCCAATACGCTCTTGTACCGCGGCCAAAATAAGGAGGGGGCGGTCGTCATCCGATCAACGCCAAGCGGTTCATCCATCATTTTCATGACGATTACAGACGTTGGACGAGGCCGGCAATGAATAGTAAGTCGCAACGTGGAGTCACTTCGATCGAATATCTAGTTGCTTGCGCAGTCCTGGTTGCGTTCTTGGGTATCGCCACGGCTAACGACGCTAGCGTCCTACGGCAACTTGTTAAGGCATTTCGAACCGCTTATCAGAACTATAGCCACTCGATCTCTTTGCCGGAGTAAGCAATGAACATAGAACAGCTACGGAGTTTGGCTACAAATCACCGCAAGGCGATCATTATAGGAACGGTCGCTATCGGGATTGGCGCTGCCACAACAGCGACAATGCACAGCTATCTGCAGGCGCAAACTCAAGAAATTGAGGCGCGCTACAACGGCAAGACTGTGTCGATTGTTGTGGCACGGGGAGACCTTCAAGCTGGAACTCTATTGAGCTCTGAAAACCTCGCCGCGCGCCGATTTCCAGTGGAATTCGCGCAATCATCTGCCATTAGTGCGGACAACTATGAAAGGCTGCTTGGACGTACCTTGTCACGCAATCTAAAGAAGGGCGACGCCATTATGAGCGCCATGTTCGAGGGAGAGCGTCTCCCGACTTTTTCCGCCCGCGTGGGGAAGGGGCGGCGCGCCATTACCGTGCCCGTCGATGACATCAATTCGATTTCTGGAATGCTCGAACCGGAAGACAAAATTGACCTCATTGCGACCCAGGAAAAAGAAGGGCGCCGCATTACTTTCACTTTGCAGCAGCAGATCAGAGTTCTGGCAACCGGCCAGCGAACGGTGAGCGATCCGAAGACAGGGGAAAAGCGCCAGTTCTCGACCGTTACGCTTGATGCGACACCAGCAGAGGCGCAACGCATCATTGCAGTACGCGAGCAAGGAAAATTGACCGCCTTATTGCGCAATCCTGAAGACACGGTCGAGTTGACAGCAAGTCCTCCCTCTGGCGCCGCTCGCCAGAACGAAACGCTTCACATGCGAGGGCGGCGCGAATCGATCCCTATCCTGTATGGCGGTGGGTCGAATATTCAAAAGTCAGGCGAAATCGCAGCGGCTCTACATCAACCAAATCCGTTGGTGCCGAACCTTTGAGACAAAGGGGGGGAATATGCTAATTGCACGACCAATTGCAATGATTGGAGTTAGCGCTTTGTTGTCCATGGCGGGTGGCGATACCTATGCGGCCCCCGAAGTTGCCACAAAGACCGGGCTCGATTCAAGAGCAGGTTCCATATCCAAGACGCCGGTCCACGCTCCAATCAATCTCATCGCCAATTGTAAGGGCGATACCGAACTCGAAATGTTTGTTGGCGAATCACGTGTCTTTCCGACGCCCGGCATCAGCCGGATTGCCGTCGGTACACCGCGTGTTATGACCGCCGAAGTCCTGGACGACGATAAGGGCAGGTCCACTATTCTCTTTGCAAATGGACAAGGCGCGACCTCCCTGCATCTATGGAGCCAGGACGGGCAGCAGCAATGCATTAGAGTCTTCGTCACGCAGGGCGATACAACGCGCAGTGCTAAGGAAATAGCTAAATTCCTCGCTGGTATTTCGCGTGCCAGAACCTCAATTGTTGGCGAGAAAGTGATTATCGAAGGCGATGAATTGTCCGACATTGATCGCGACAAAATCGTCGAACTCGCCCGACGGTATCCGCAAATTGTTAACTTTACCAGCTCTATCGGCTGGGAGAAGATGATAACGATGGATGTGAAAGTGGTTGAATTTCCCAAGTCCTATATGAAAGAGTTTGGCTTAAAGTGGGGATCGACGGGGGGCGCGTCCGTGGGAGCAATCTGGGCACCTGGCGGGCGCGGAGATGCAAGCGGTCTTCAAGTCAACATCGGAGGCTCGGGATTGCCAATAGTCCCCGCAATAGGCGCTCAAGCCCAGCCGTCGTCAGCCCTAACTGCCATGTCGACCATTAATCTCGGATTGAGCGCGCAATTGAATCTCCTGGAGCAGCAGGGAACGGCAGTCATGCTCGCTGAGCCGCAGCTATCGACGCGCAGTGGATACAAGGCGAGTTTTCTGGCAGGAGGCGAATTTCCATATTCTGTATCCAACATTAACGGCGTTTCCGTCATCTTCAAGCCCTACGGGATAAAGCTTGAAATCGAACCCCGCGTGGGAAGCAATGGCGTGATTCGCGCCATCGTGGAAACAGAAGTCAGTTCGCTGGACGCCTCTGTGACAACCTCCGTCGGCCCCGCACTGCTGACACGCCGCACGCGTACCGAATTCAATGTCCGAGAAGGTGAAACCATTGTTCTGTCAGGTCTAATTCAGCGCGGAACCAATACCGACATCGATAAAGTTCCACTGCTCGGTGATATTCCAATTCTCGGTGCTCTTTTTCGTAGCAAGCGCTTCCAAAACAAAGAAACCGAACTGGTCGTTTTTGTAACGCCGCGAGTCGCTGATAGTGCTAACCATGCCGAGCGCGTGCTTCGTACCGAGAAGCGCTTAGGCCGTGAGCTTGGCACGATGCCCCAGTAGAAACGTCCCAATCTTCTTTAATTAGGGGGAGCCGTGATAGAAATTGACGTTTCTCATCCTGATGGAAAAACCGGGCGCGTCGCTGTGCCAGATGACTGTATTGTTGGAAAGCATGAAGATTGCGACCTGCGCCTGAGCGGCTGGTCGATCGCGCAGCGCCACGCACGAATTTTCCGCACACCTGCGGGAATCTTCGTCGATAGCCTTGGATCTCTTGGTGGCATCCTGGTTGGTGGGGAGCGCGTCTCGGAGCGTCACGGTCCGCTAAGTGGGCCAAGCGTGATCGAAATCGGACGATTTCAAATCCGTATTGTGACTTCAGTCCATGAGATGGAAAGTCAGAACAGATCATCTTCGTTTTTTCTTGATGAAAAGCCGCCATTGCAGCGTCTACTGCCTGTGAGTCCGTCCTCGTCCACTAGCGAGGCTAAAGTGAACTGGGAACGAAGTGGTGCCGGATTGACGGAGTCGGATCTACTCCACGCCACTGATCATGCGAACGTCGCCGGCTCGGCTGTCAATGTTGCATTCAGGAAGACGGAACTATCGTGGCGACAGAAAATTCATACGCAGCTGCTTCAAGAAATGGACCTTCGCCGTCGTGATGTCTCGGCAATGGATGATGATGAACTTCGGACCGAAGTAAGTGGTCAGATTTCCCGCATCCTGGCCGAAGTCGGCAAACAAATTCCGCCTGAAATTGATCGGACATCCTTGGCGCAATTGGTACTAGACGAGGCAGTCGGACTTGGACCATTGGAACCATTGCTTTCCGACGACGCGGTCTCGGAAATCATGGTCAACCGGCATGATGAAATCTTTGTCGAACGGGCCGGACGCCTCGAAATGCACACGGCGACATTTTCTAGTGAGCGGGCGGTTGTTGGCGTCATTGAACGCATTGTGACGCCACTAGGTAGGCGGATCGACGAGTCATCGCCAATGGTTGACGCGCGTTTGAAAGACGGTTCCAGGGTAAACGCTGTTATTGCACCGCTGGCGCTTCGTGGAGCTTCGGTTACGATCCGAAAGTTTGCAAAACATCGGATGACCGTCGATGAAATAGTCAAGCGCGGCAGCCTTAGTGCAGAAATGGCGGAGTTTCTGCGAATGTGTGTCGTCAACCGGAAGAATATCGTCGTCTCCGGCGGCACTGGCAGCGGTAAGACCACATTGCTCAACATCCTGTCCAATTTCATTCCGCCAGGCGAGAGAATTGTCACCGTTGAAGATGCGGCTGAACTTCAGCTGACTCCCGTGCATTTGGTGAGCTTGGAAGCCCGGCCCCCGAATGCAGAAGGCAAGGGGTTAGTCAGCATTCGTGATTTGGTTCGCAACACGCTAAGGATGCGGCCAGATCGCATTGTTATTGGAGAATGCCGAGGTGCCGAGGCGCTGGACATGCTACAAGCGATGAACACCGGCCATGAAGGATCGCTCACGACATTGCACGCAAATACGCCTCGTGATGCACTGGCAAGGCTAGAAACAATGGTGCTGATGGCAGGAATGGACTTGCCTTTAGTCGCCATTAGAGAACAGATCGCCTCTGCGGTTGACATCATTGTGCAGCCGATTCGTTATCCCTGCGGAACTCGCTTGATCGCCAGTATTTCGGAAGTGACGGGAATGGAGAGTGGGCGATTTCAGGTGCAAGAGCTATTTCGGTTCGCCAACCTTGGCCACGAGGCGTCAACCAACGGCCGCGTGGGAAAGGTAAAAGGTCATTTTATGGCATGTGGAATGGTTCCACAGTTCTACGAAGAGCTTGCCAGCGCAGGTGTCAATATTGACCTCACAATCTTCGATGGGAAAGGGCAGGAATGAATAGTCAATCTCTTTCCCTTGCAATCACGGTTGTGACGGCATTTGGCGCGACCCTCTTAGCCTGGCTCCTGATAGACCTCAGCGGCACTGCCTGGCGTAGATACCGTGAACACTTCACGACCAGTACCAAATTCCAGGTGCAAGAATTCTTCGTTTACTTCGACCCAGCCAAACTTTTCATCAGCCAAGTCTGTGTGATGGTCCTCGGGGCGGCGATGACCTGGCTAGGCTTCCACAGCTGGTTGGCGAGCCTGGCGGCGTTTGTTGGTTTGGCATTCTTGCCTCGGATCATCTACGCAAAGATGCGCCAACAGCGCCTACGAAAGTTCGAGGAACAATTGCCGGATGCGCTGTTGCTCCTTGCAAGCGGCTTGCGTGCTGGCTTGAGTTTTCACACGGCAACTACCCAAGTTGTCGCTGAAACGGAGGCGCCGCTTGGGCAAGAATTCAGCCTCATGCTCAGAGAGCAGCGTTTAGGTCTGCCGCAGGATCAGTGCCTGGCAGGCCTGGCACATCGGATGCCGACACCTGCGACGGTTCTGGTAACGACGGCAATTCGTGTTGCACTGGAGACCGGCGGAGGCTTGGCAGAAATGCTAGAACACACTGGCAACACTGTGCGCCAACGTTTGCACATGGAAGGCAAGATTCGCGCTCTGACCGCGCAGGGTCGCGCCCAGGCGTGGGTCACCGGGGCAATGCCTTTCTTTATGATGATTGTGTTTGATTCCATGGGCGAAGACACCATGTCTTTCCTTTTGCATTCCCCAATCGGCTGGGCCACGATCGCCCTAATTCTCTTCCTGGAGGGCATCGGCGTCTATCTGATTCGGAAAATTGTTCAGATTGATGTATGAGGAGATGCTATGGACGCGAGATTCGATTTGCGCTTAACGCCATTGCTTGTCTCGCTAGGTGCCGGTGTTGTGGTCACACTGATCATCTTGTTGTTGGTTTATGGCGTCATCGTGGCACCCAAGGATGATCGGGAGAACAAAGACCCGTTGCCGTTCGCCTTTAGCGTGATTTGGTTGGGGGTGCGCTGGCTCGCACCCGTCGTAACGGTGATTTTGTCCGATTGGCAGGTGCAAGCAATTGAGCAACGCCTGAGAAAAGCTGGCCTGGAGTACACGCTCTCACCATCGCAGTTCTATGCAGCTCGTATTGTCGGCAGCTTGTCTGCTGGCCTCGTCGTGGCTTGGACTGCCAAGGCCTGTGCGCCGCTATTGGGCATGAGTACTCCGTCTGAAATTGCCTGTTTTCTTGTTGGAGCGCTGTTGGGATGGATTTACCCGCTGATTTGGCTCAAGGATCGAGAATCGCTCCGAATGGCGGAGGTCCAAAAAGCGCTGCCATTCTATCTAGACATTATTACTCTTTGTGTAGAGGCCGGTTTAAACCTTCCAGGCGCACTCAAGCAAGCAATCGACAAAGGGCCTAAGGGCGTCCTGAGGAATGAATTCCAGCGCGTAATACGGGATATTCGAGCGGGTTCCGGCCGCGCGGTTGCCTTGCGGGCCATGGCTGAAAGGCTTGCAGAGCCGGACGTGACGCACTTTATCAGTGCCACTATCCAGGCAGAGGCAATGGGCGCTTCGTTGGGGCCAGTATTGCGCGTGCAAGCGGATCAGCGCCGCGCCGATCGCTTCTTGCGTGCCGAGAAAAAGGCGATGCAAGCGCCAGTCAAGATGCTACTGCCGCTTTCGGTGTGTATTTTTCCGTGCACGCTGGTCGTCATTCTGCTTCCAATAGGTATCAAATTCCTAAATGCAGGATACTGAAATGGACGATGCCAAGGACATGCAAACAACACAGCATTCAATGCGCCCTACCGTTATTGACAGCTTCGTCAAGCGCTTCTTGGGATTGATGGGGCAGAAGGAGTTTTCCACACCTGATGGGCTTTTGTTGACCAGGACAGGCAGCGTGCATACTTTCTTCATGCGCATGCCAATCGATCTGGTCTTTCTCGATGGTGGAGGGAAGGTCTTAGCCATTGTAGACCGCATTCGGCCATGGCGGACAAGTCTTGGACCGCGTGCATCAAAGCATACGCTTGAACTTCCTGAGGGGCATGCAAATGCCAGAGGAATCAAGATTGGAGATCGGATCACTTTTCCGCCTGCCTCCAAATCTGCTGAGCGGATCGATAATCATCAACGTGGTGCATCACTGGTCGAGTTTACAATTGTTGCGCCAATGATCACATTGTTAGGGATGGGGATCATCCAATATGGAATGCTTTTCTTTGCCAAGAATAATATCAACCATGCGGCTTTCATGGCGGCTCGGGCCGGAGCTAACGAACATGCTGATATCGCAAAGGTTAGTGATGCATACATAAGCGCCCTGGTACCCATGTATGTCAGTGGACAGTCAGAGACGGATTTGGTTGAGGCTCGTGCTAAGGCGGAAGCCGATCTGGATGGAAAATTCCGAATTGAATTGTTGAATCCAACAAAAGAGAGCTTTGACGATTGGAACGATCCCGCCTTGCAGAAGCGCTTGGGAACTGGTGAAAGGAGAGTAATTCCTAATAGTGGGCAAGCCTTCAAGACTGATCAGGTCAAATCCACATCCGGGCAATCCATCCAGGACGCGAACCTGATCAAATTGCGAATTACTCATGGATTTCAGCCCAAGGTCCCTTTCATTTCCCACATTTATATCTGGGCGCTTGAAAAGCTCGATCCCAAAGTCGATTCTTTTCATACGAGCCTGGTTCAGGCTGGACGAATCCCTGTCGTCACCCATGTAATGCTGCATATGAATTCAGATGCCATCGAGTCGGATTCAACGGTTTCGATACCAGGAAAGGGCAACGGTGGAAATCCGACTGACCCAGGAAACCCTCCCACTAGCACCGAGTCTTTGCCTGGGTGTTCAACGGCCGGTTGCACTACAATAGGTTCGTCTAAGCCGCCAGCATGCGATCCTGCTACCGATGCTAACGGATGCAAACCAACTTTGACCTGCTCGCGATTAAATCCAAATTGTGATCCAGAATGTGGAGTGACAATGTGCTGTCCTGGCGGATCAACTCGACCACAGGCATCCATAATTCAGCCAAATTTAAGATAGCAACGAATTGCTCAACCCAAGATCACTCATTCCTTATCGCAAACGCTGCATTCGGCGGTACAGTTTGCTTTACAGCAGCGGGAATGGCAAATGTGTAGTTCGTCTCTCTTTCATTTAGTAAGCCAAGGTGCGGCACTGTATCCAGCGTGCGAGATTCAAAGCAACCTCCTTGACAGGCGTATGTAGTTAGCCGGCATTTAGGCTGGTACTAGCGCTACCGTATTCGCCACGTACAGGGGGCGTCATGAAGCTCATCAATGCTTCTGAAGTTCTAGGCGGGAAAAGGAAGGAAAAGCGTGCTGGTTAGGTATTGCGCAAATTCAATTGCGCCGACCTGCTTTGGAGTCGTCAAAGTCTGATTTGACAATGAGATTCTCAATGAAGGGGAGCAAGACGAGCTACTCGTGGCATTGCGACAGAAAGCGATGGACCAGCGCCTGATGGCGCAGCCCATCGCCAACAACTCGAATCGAAGAACTAAATTGTTGGACTGTCAGGCCTTTGCGGCTGCATCTGCGGCCAGCAGCTCTTCCAGCTTATCGAAGGAACCCGTCCAGCCCTGGGTCATGCCAGCACGGCCACCAATAAACACGGCCATCTCTTCTGGCTTGACCGGACCCACCACTTCCCAAGTGATCGTGACGCGGGTGCAGTCCGGGCCCTCTTCAGCGAAGTCCACCGTGGTGCGCATGGTTTCCGGCCACAGGGGCGCCATCGGATGGCGCGACACTTTCCCGTCTTGCGTGCAGAACTGCTGCGTGTAGACGATCCGGTCCGGACGGCGGATCTCTTCATAGAAAGCCTTGCCGTACATGGTAAAGCCTGGCGCGCTCATGCTGTACATCGAGCTGCCACCGCTGCGAATGTCCGCATGGATGAATTGGGTTTCAACGCCAGTCGGGCCCATCCAGCGCTTCAGGTGTTCCGGGTCCGACCACATCGTAAACATCAGCTCGCGCGGCGCCTCAAAGCTGCGGTTGATGATGAAGGTTTGCTTGTCCGTCAGGCGCTCGACCAAGTATTCGCCCAGGCGGTCCCAAGTGGAATTGCCGCTTGCATGCTTGATGACCTGGCGGATCTGCGCGGCTTTTTCAAGGCTTTCCATGCTCATCTTCATTTCCATATGAGTCTTGCCGGCGACCTCGCTAAACAGCACGGTGACGCGGAACAGGGGAGGTTGTGTTTCATTGCCGCCATGGTCGTAGACAAGCTTGGCCAATGGAACCACCTCCAGGTACTTGGTGCTATTTGGCCAGTCCACGCCGTCCGGGCCATGCATGGTGTAGTTCCAGTGGCCGCCTACGCGCAAGTCCTTGCTGTGGGTGGTGATGGTGAAGCCGCGCGGGCCCCACCATTGCGCAACTTGTTCGACATCCGTCCACGCATCCCACACGGCCTGCAGCGGCGCATCGTAGACGCGCGTGATGTTGATGTCTTTGGATTCGCTGATCTTACTCATGGTCTTTGTCCTTTTTGGCGGTATTGGCGGTAACGGTTTTGAGGTAGGCATCGAGGCGATCGAAGCTTTCCTCCCAGTAGGTGCGGTATTGCTCCATCCAGCCGGCGACGTCTTTTAGGCCGTCGCCGTTGAGCTTGCAGGAGCGCCACTGCGCCTGGCGGGTTTTGGTGATGAGGCCTGCTTTTTCTAGAACTTGAAGGTGTTTGGTGATGGCTGGCAAGGTCATCTTGTCCAGAAAGGGCTCAGCCAGGTCAGACACGTTTGCGTCGCCGGTCGACAGACGGGCCAGCATGGCACGGCGGGTCGGGTCGGCGAGGGCGGAGAAGGTCTGGCTGAGGTGGTCTTGCATTGTAATATACCAGTTACTTAATTAACTAATGAGTTTAATATAGACCTAAGAAGCGCCGCTGTCAAGCCAAGGTGTAACTCGATTTTGGCCTCGCTTTCTTAGCGATAGTCAGTCAGCAAGTGCTAACATCTGGAGGTTGTTCAATATCTTTTTGAAAACGCTAGCTATGAGAGCAATTGAAGATGTTCTGAATAATTTTCTGCGAACTAAGGCGCAGCAAGGAGGGGTGGCCCGCATCGTAGGCTCGCCTGATCAATTGTCTGTGCTCAATTTTCTTCCAAAATACTTCGCCGATTTACTTGCAAAATATGGTCGCGATCGCGAATTCTTAGTCCAAGGTTCAATTGGGCGAGGAAATATGAATCGAGTTCCATGGGTCGCAGTCTTCAATAGAGAGATCACAACATCAGCTGAAAAAGGATATTACATAGTCTTGCTTTTCTCGGAAGACATGAGCGGTTGTTTTCTCAGCTTAAACCAAGGCGTTACCGATATGGAGAGACGCTACACGAGACAGCTTGCAATCAAGAAAATGATTGAGGCCGGTGTGCTTTCCCGTGACTACTTAGAGAAACACCCCGAAGCCCTTTACGGCGAAATTGACCTTCACGCCACTAATGACCTAGGACGTGGTTATGAAGTTGGCGCCATTGAAAGTTTTTACTACGCCAGTGACAGACTGCCGTCTGAGCAAGAAATGAAATCCCACTTTAAGGCTCTGTTGTCCAATTACGATACTTTGCTTAGACGTGTTGGCACAAATTTGAGATTCCTTGCTCCGATTAGCGAAGCTGAATTCCAAAGTGCGGTGCTCCGAAAAGCGTCCTCAACTCTGCCGTTGGAATTGCAGGAAGAGAATGGTGCCGGAGCTCCGCTGCCCGCAATGAGAGCCGTAAATGGGCGTATCACCTACATAAGGGATCCGGGCGAAGCTGCCCAAGCGCTACGCGATGCCAGTTTTGTTTGTGAATTAGACTCGAGTCATTGGACATTCAAGTCCCGGGCGTCATCGCGGCCTTACGTCGAAGCGCATCACTTAGTTCCTATGAGCCAGCAGCATCGATTTGATGTTTCGTTGGATATAAAAGAAAACATCATTAGCCTTTGCGCGAATTGCCATCGATTGCTCCATTATGGCAGTCCGAGTGAAAGGGACCCTTCTATCAAGAAACTGCTTAGAAACAGGAGTAAGCGTCTTGTCGCTAGAAACATAATTGTAGACAGTAGAGAGCTCTTGAATTTCTATTCTCCTAAGTTAACCACAGAGGAATAACTTAAGGTCCTGTGAGCGGCTGCATCTGCAGCTTAGACAATCCAATGGGTTAGGACTTTTTCACAAACTCTGATTTAAGGCTCATGGCGCCAAACCCGTCGATTTTGCAATCAATATCGTGGTCGCTATCGACAAGACGAATGTTCTTGACCTTAGTGCCTTGCTTGACTACACCGCCACCACCTTTGAGTTTGAGATCCTTAATGACGGTGACGCTGTCGCCGTCCTGGAGGATATTCCCCGCCGAATCGCGATAGACACGAGCAACGTCTGCCGCTGCCTCGGCTGCCTGCACTGGCCATTCATGCGCACACTCCGGGCAAACGAAACTTCCCATCCCGTCTTCGTAGGTCAGCTCCGATTTGCATTGAGGGCAGGGCGGCAATGTCGACATGAAAAGTCCTTAGTAGGCATATATACCGTTATTGTAACCGCCCGCCCACACCCGTTCCTCGAAAAGTACTGCTGAATAGGGTACCGGACACCCCTTTGGCTTGGACGTCCTTGGGAAGTAGCTCCACTCCAGTGCGGCCACTGCCGATAAGTGCAGCGTCGCAAAGATCAACAACTTGCGCTTTTGATGAAAAACCTAGAGTCTCAAGTAAAAGTATGCCGAAGGATATCCCGCCAACTGACGATACCAACAGGTTTGTTACCTTCCTTGACGATGGGAATGCAAGAAAACCCGTTCGTGATCAGCAGCTTGGCGGCATCGGCAATTGGGGCGTCCTCGCGCAGCGTTACGGGATGGCGGGTCATGATCTGATGGACGCGTTTGTTGAGCGTCGCAGCATCCTTGAAGGTCTCCGTCAAAGTTCCGATATTGGG
>JACXTT010005275.1_pt1 | contig 18842 bp, 11 predicted proteins | sample 9270951 | NCBI WGS metagenome assembly JACXTT01 (sample SAMN15532306, study PRJNA645909) | rock metagenome | isolation source: weathered quartz diorite | place: Puerto Rico | collected 2017-06-21 | reverse complement strand
AGGAAAGGGGCCTTCCATTCTTCGCCATGGAATTCATCGACGGATTCAGCACGGCGGCGCTCGTCAAGCAGATGGGAAAATTAGCCGTCGGCGATGCCCTCCATATCATCCGCCGGTCGGCCGAGGCGATGACCTACGCTCTTGAAAATAAAATTGTGCATCGCGACATCAAACCGGAAAACATCATGATCACCCGGCTCGGCGCGGTGAAGATCGCCGACCTCGGATTGGCCAAATCTCTGGACAATCAGGATCTGGACCTGACGGATACCGGCACCGCACTGGGTTCCCCCAAGTACATGGCGCCGGAACAGTCGCGCAACGCCAAACTTGCCGACCACCGCTCCGATATCTATGCGCTGGGGGGCGTGCTCTATTACTTGTTGACAGCCGAGGAGCCCTTCAAAGGCGCCACCGCTGTTGATCTGCTGCTGGCCAAGGAACAGAAGATCTTCGTCCCGGCCCGCCGGCTCAACCAGGAAGTTCCGCCTCGCCTCGACCTGATCATCGACAAGATGCTGGCCAAGTCCCCCGCTCAGCGCTACCAGACCTATGCCGACTTGCTTCGCGATCTTGCCATTCTCAATCTGACGAACGAACGCCTCAGCTTTGACTCCGCAGCAGTCATGCCCGCCGGGCAAGATCTCCCGGCCGGTGAACTGGTGGAAATCCTTCTGATCGACAACGATTTCGACGATGTTCGCCTCGCCAAGCAAGCGCTGGAAGAGAACCATATCGCCAGCAACCTCATCGTGGTTAACGATGGCGCCGAGGCTCGGGCGTTCTTGCGCCGCGAGGGCAAGTTCCTCTTCGCGCCGCCGCCCAATCTGATTTTCTTCGGCGGCCAGATGGACTGCACCGACACCTTGTTGACCCTGGAAGAAATCAAACTCAGCGAGACGCTGTCCAGGATCCCCTTGATCTTGCTGGCCAAGTCTCCGGAAGCTGCGCAGTTCTTTGAGTCGCGCGGCTACACGGTGAAGATGATCGCCAACTTGCAGAATTCACCGGACCAGTTCCAAGATCTCTTCAAAGCGGCGCCGGGATTGTGTCTGACCATGGTGGACCTGACGGTGACGAGCTGACGCGAATCCCCGGCGAACACCGGTCAAGTCGCGTCGTGGATCGCCGCTACCGCCGCGTTGTAGCCGCACGCGCCGTGGACACCGGCGCCGGGATGGGCCGACGCGGAGCACAAATAGACGCCGCGCACCGGCGTGCGATAGCGGAAGTAGGGGAAGGCGGGCCGCCAGAAGAGCTGGTGCGTAAACTGCGCGCTGCCGCCGCCGAGATCGCCGCCGACTAGGTTTTCGTTCATCCGTTCCAGGTCCGGCGGCGCGAAAATAGCCCGGCCACGGATCAAGCCGCGAAAGCCCGGCGCCAGTCCCTCGAGGCGCTCTTCGATCCGGTCGGCAAATGCTTCCCGGTGCTTCTCCCATCCTTTTGGCAACCGCGACGGCACGCGTGAATACGCCCACAGCGTGTGGCCTCCCGCTGGGGCGCGCGTCTCGTCGAGCAACGATTGCTGGCCGATAACCAAGTACGGGTTGCTCGGCAGCTCGCCCGCGCGGGCTTCGTTCGTGAAGCGGATCAGATCGTCGATCGAATCCCCCGCGTGGACCACCGCCGATTGCCGCGCTTCCTCGGAGAGCCACGGGACCGGTCCGGCCAGCGCCCAGTCCATCTTGAAGGTTCCCCAGCCGTAGCGGAACTGGCGCAGCGATTGCCGAACCCAGCCGGAGACCCAGCGGTCCGGCAACAGCTTCAGATACAAGGCAGGCGCGCCGACGTCGGCGAGGATCGCCTTGCCGACCGGAATTTCGTCGCCAGCGCTGGTACGCACGGCGACGGCGCGCTTTTCGCGCACCACGATCGCTTCGACGCGCGTATCGAGTTGCACGACGCCGCCGAGCTGGGCGAGTCGCTCCAGCATTGCATCGGTGATGGAGCGTGCCCCGCCGACCGGCACCTGAAAACCATTGCCCGCGGCCAGTAGGGCGAGCACCAGGCCGAGAGCGGCGCTGGAGAAATCCTCGGGGCCGAGATCGACGTGCAGCGACAGGCCTGGAATCACGCGCCGTGCCGCTTCGGCGCGGAACAGCCGGCGCGAATACCCGGCCGCAGTCGAGATACCCGCCATGCCGAAGTTGAGCAGATTCGTGAAGCCGAGCTTGAGAAACGGCCGCGGGTCGGCCAACGGCGCCAGCAGCGCGTCGGGGAGGCGCTGGCCCATGTCGGTCTGCCAGCGCGCCAGCCAGCGCCAGGCGTCGCCGTCGGCGCGGAAGGAACGGGCAGCCCGATCGACGTCGCGGGCGATGCAGACGCAGGAGCCGTCGGGAGCGGGATGGGCGCTTTCGTAGACGCCGGCGCGCCATTGCAGGCCGACTTCGTCGAGGCGAAATTGCCGAAACGCCGGGCTGACGTGCGCGAACGGGAAGAAGGCCGCCCCGACGTCGTGGATGTAGCCGGGCAACGTGGTCGGCAGGGAGTAGAGCGCTCCGCCGGGCCGCGGCTGTGCTTCGAGGACGCGAACGCGCCAGCCGGCCTGGGCGAGCGTGAGCGCCGCCGCCAGGCCGTTCGGTCCGGAGCCGATGATGAGGGCATCGTGCATCAGAAGTCGGTTTGGCGAGCGTCGGGGCGTAAGCCAGACGTGTTTAGTCTGCTACTTCTCAACTTCTCTGCAACCTGCGAAGAAGTTGAGACCAAAAATGCGAATCACGAAAACACGAAAGAAGGAAAGCACGAAAAAATAAAAAAAGGATGGGAGACGACCTGTCTTTCTGATTCGTGTTTTCGTTCTTTCGTGTTTTCGTGATTCGCATTTGTTTGCGGTTTGCCGCATTAGGAGCAATTCCATGATGCGACTATTGCCACGTCAGGCTTACGCCCCGACGCTCGCCTATTTCTGCGGAAACACCGGCGGCGCCTTGAGGGTCAGGAAGACGCTGTCGGTAGCGGCCGTGCGGAAGTCGTTGACCTTGCGGCGCAGATCGCCGTCCTTGGCCGCGTTGAGCGTTGCGTAACTCATCATCGCGCCAAGGTTGGAATCGGCATTGATCTTCAGTTCGATCGCCGCCTTCTTGGCTGCATCGGTGTTGGCGTTCTTGGCGAACACGTCAAGTCCAGCCTTGAGACGTGCGGCTTCCGACTTCCAGGCGATGTAGGGAAGGTTCTTGTCCTTGCCGATAGCGAAGTTTTGCAGATCCTTGCTGTACTCGGCCGACAGGTCCACGATTGTTTGGCCGATCAGGTAGGTCGCGAGGGCCGGATTGTACTCGGGCATGTTCGGGTACTTCATGTTGCACAGGCCGATGGCGGCTTCGATCTTCTCCTGCGAGCTGGGCGGCGGCTGGATATTGCCGGCGAGGACTCGGAGCAGCGTCGGCGCGACCAGGCCTTGCGGGTTGGGGTGATCCTTTTTTTCGAGCTTCTTGGGCACCGCCAGCACCGCCGGGGCGCCGGCCTGCGCCAGCGCGATAATCGCCTCGCGGCGAATGAAACGCACCGCGCTCGCCTCCTCATACGACATGCTGGCCACGTTGACCGGCTGTTCGATGTAGGTCTTCAGGCCGTCCACATATTTGGCGTCGCGCTTCCGCCTGGCGTTTTGGGCCGCATTGCCGAAATCCAGATCAAGTTCTTTTGGCTGATCGGCGATCGGCAGCGCGTCCCGGATCGCCTTCAGGGCATAGAGCTTGACGACGTCGTGCGTGCCTTTCCCGTTGGCCAAGTCAACGAAATACTCGTAGACCGGCTCCGATTTGACGCGGGCCATGATCGGCAGCATCATCGCCGCATGGACGACCATCCCCCGGTCGTGCTTGCCGCCGGGCGGCAGCACGTCTTTCATGCTGGCGACCAACGCGGGGCCGAGATATTCGAAGAGAAACTTGCGATTGTCGCGTGCCTTGCCGACTTCCGGCGGGTACTTGGCAACGAAGGCGTTGAACTCCGTAACCAGTTTGTCTCCAGGCTCGGTCTGATGCGTGAGGCGATAGAGATGATAGTTGGCGATCGCCTTGGCAACCTCCGCATCGCCTTTGCCCGGTTGCTCCTCGCCCGCCAGCAATTTCTTCCAGCGCGGGCCACTATTGTCGAATGCCGTTTTCAAGCCATTCTTGTCGCCCAGCTGGCCTTGTGCCCAGCCGACGGCGGGCGCTGCCAGGATCATCCCCACAGCAAGAAGCCAACTGCAGACTCGTACACAGGCACGCATCAGAACTCTCCCTTCGAGCGAACGCTCGACGAACTCAGATATGTCTCTCTATCGAAACTACCAGCGCGGCAATCGGTTTGTCAAGCGAATCATGGGTTCCCATAATAAGTTCAGCGCCCGCATGGCGCCATGCGGGCGCGAAACGAATACCGAGGGCTTTCCCATGTTCGACCTGTCGCGCATTCAAGCCGCTCTTCGCGAAGACGGCCTCGACGGCTGGCTGCTCTACGATTTCCGCGGGCTCAACGTGCTGGCGCGGCGCATCTTGCAGATGCCGGAGACGCAGATGCTGTCGCGGCGCTGGTTCTACTTCATCCCCGCGCAAGGGGAGCCACGCAAGCTGGCTCATCGAATCGAGCAGGGGTCGCTCGATCACGTGCCGGGCTCGAAACGCATCTACCTGCGCTGGCAGGAACTCGAAGCCGGCGTGCAGGCGCTGGTTCAAGGGGCCAATCGCGTCGCCATGGAGTATGTGCCACGCAATGCCAATCCGTATGTGTCGCGCGTCGATGCGGGGACGATCGAACTGGTGCAATCGTTCGGCATCACGGTCGTGCCGTCGGGCGATTTGATCCAGCGCTTCGAGGCGTGCTGGGACGACGAGCAGTGGGCGCTTCACCTCGAAGCCGCCAAGCATACGCGCTCGGCCTACGACGTGGCATTCGGCTACATCGCCGAACAGGTGCGCAAGAAGATGCCGGTGCGCGAGACCGAGGTGCAGCAGGTGATCCTGGCGCACTTCGACAAGAACGGCGTGATGGCGGACCACGCGCCGATCGTCGCCGTCGGTCCGCACTCAGGCGACCCGCACTACGAGCCGAAAGCCGGCGCGGACGCGGTCATCAAGGAAAATGATTTCGTGCTGATCGACTTGTGGGCGAAGTGCAAGAAGCCAAGGGCGGTTTACAGCGATTTGACGCGCGTCGCCTTCGTCGGCAAGGAAGTGCCGAAGCGCTACCAGGAAATCTTCGCCATTGTCGCCGCCGGGCGCGATGCGGCGATCGCCAAGGTGAAATCGGCGTTCGCCGCCAAGCAGGTGCTGATGGGCTGGGAGGTCGATAACGCGTGTCGAGCCGTCATCGAGAAAGCGGGCTACGGCGACCACTTTGTCCACCGCACCGGGCATTCGATTGGCCAAGAAGTCCATGGCAACGGGGCCAACATGGACAGCCTGGAAACGCGCGAGGATCGCCGGGTGATGCCGCGCACGTGCTTTAGCGTGGAGCCGGGCATCTATTTGCCGGAGTTCGGCATCCGCAGCGAAGTGAACGTTTTCGTCGATGCGGTTGGCAGCGTGCACGTGACGGGGGGAGATCCGCAGGCGTTCGTGCCGGCGCTATTGGTGTGATTTTCTTGTGAAGTCCAGGGGCGAGGTACTCCGAGCTCCTGGGATCCCTGGGGTTCGGAGTACCTCACCCCAGGGCTTCCACGGAGAACCCTATGACCAGCCAATTCCTCGCCATCGACACCAACGCCCTCCCCTGGGAAGAGCGCTTCAGCGCGCAGATCGGCACAGCGATCTACCGCAAGGAATTCTTCAGCGATCCCGACACCGGCATGATGGTCCGCCTCGTCAAGTATCCCGCCGGCGTCATCAATCCGGAACACACGCACCCGTGCGGCCACGGCATGTTCGTCCTGGAAGGCCAGCTCGTCACGCACAAAGGGACTTTTGGCCCCGGCAGCTTCGTCTGGTTCCCCGAAGGCGAGGTGATGGAGCACGGCGCCAGCGCCGCCGGCGACGTGGTCGTCGTATTCATCACGAACAAGCCGTTTCGGATCGATTATGTGGAGAAGCACTGAGTTGCCGCCAATTCAATTCACATGATCATTGATCTCACGCAGCCGATTGCGCAGGAAGCGGGCCCGTTCGGAGTTGCGTTCCTCGCTGTCGAGTTCCTTGCCGAGCAGCTTTTGCAGGTGGGCCGGCTGGGTGTGGATGAACAGCTCGTTGACTTCGTTGATGTTGATGTCGTCGATCAAGCTGAGGTTGACGCCGAGGCGGACGCTGGACAGGAGATCCATGGTTTCCTCGGAAGTCATCATGGCGGCCGACTTGAGCGTGCCGAAGGCGCGCTGCACGCGATCGAGGACGGCGGCGCGATTCTCGCGTGTCAGAGCTTCGCGCGCCTGTCGTTCGTAGGCGATGACATTGGGGATGACATCGCGGATCTCGTTGATGATGGTGGTCTCGCTTTTGCCCAGCGTCACGTGGTTGGAAATCTGGTAGAAATCGCCGGAAGCTCGGCTGCCTTCGCCGTACAGGCCGCGCACGGCGAGGTTGATTTTTTGCAAGGCGCGGAAGACCTTCTCGATCTGCTTGGTGAGCACCAGGGCGGGCAGGTGGAGCATGACGCTGGCACGCAGGCCGGTGCCGACGTTGGTCGGGCAGGCGGTGAGATAGCCGAGGTCTTCGCTGAAGGCATAGGGGACTTTCTCCTCCAGCTTGTCGTCGAGGCGGTCGGCGTCCTGCCAGGCATCGTCGAGAGAGAAGCCGGAGCGGATGACTTGCATGCGGATGTGGTCTTCCTCGTTGACCATGATGCTGATGATTTCGTTGGGGGCGACGGCGACGCCGCGCGGCCCTTCGCTGTTGGCCAGCTCGCGGCTGATGAGCTGGCGTTCGACCAGCAGCTGGCGGTCGAGCATCGACAGCGGCGCGAGGTTGATGTAATTCAGGGGCGGATCGAAGGCGAGTTTTTCGATGCGCGCCTTCAGATATTGCTCAATCTCGGCCTTCTGGTGGGCGTTGGCGCGGTTGGTAAACGGGAACGAGGAGAGATTGCGCGCAAGCCGAATGCGGCTCGAGATGACGATGTCCGGTTCGGGGCCGGTGGATCGCAGCCATTCCCCGCTCGTTTGCGACAGGCTATCGAGGTTCATCCGCAGGTTCCTTCTGTCGTATCAGGTCGCGCAGTCGAGCAGCTTCTTCATAGGCTTCCTGCTCGATTGCGGTTCGCAGTTGTTGACGAAGATCGCGCAGTTCGTTTTGCGTTGCCGCGTGCTTGAGGGCGTGCGGCGGGACTTTGCCGACGTGCTTCTTGCCGCGATGAATCCGCTCCAGGAGAGGCAGGAGCGGTTCGCGAAACACATCGTAATCGTTGGGGCAGCCGCACCGTCCCGCGGCCTTGAACTCCATATACTTTATGCCGCAGGTAGGGCAGGTCAATCGCGACAGTTCATCGGTGGCGCCGCCGACGTGCTGGCCGATCATCGATTGCACGATGGCGTTGAGGTTCAATTGCTGCTTCTTGAGCAACTCTTGCTTCTCCGCGCACTCGGGGCAGAAGTGCTTGACCTTCTTCTTGCCATTGACGATTTCCGTCAGGTGCACGGTAGCGGGTTGCTCGCATTCTTGGCATGTCATAAGAGAGATTTCCCGATCCTTGGTAAGTCGCCGATTTCGTTCAATGTTTCACGGAGAGCCCTGGGAGCGCAAGACAAAGAATCAAGCATCCTCCACGGTCTTGATCTGATCGCGCAGCCGGGCCGCTTCCTCGTAGTCCTCGCGTTCGACCGCGCGTTTGAGCCGTTGCCGCAACTGGGTCAACTCCGCCTCGGCTTGCTTGGTCTGCGGATAGCGCCGGGGGGTCTTGCCGACATGCCGGGTTTCGCCGTGGATGTTCTCCAAGAGCGGCATAAGTTCGGCCTGGAAGACCTGGTAGTCGCGCGAGCAGCCGAGGCGATGGTTGTTGCGGAAATCGACGAACTTGATGCCGCAATCGGGGCATTCTTGCTGGCCGAACAGCGACTCATCGAGATCGCCGGCGTCTGAGGTCAGCCCCTTGCTGCCGGGCCCTTTGCCCTGCGCCTCGAGGTTGTACTGCTTGTAGTGAAGTTCGCACACGTGGTGCTCTTCGAATTTCCCTTCGCCGAGGACCTCGGTGATGTGCACCGTGGCTGGGCTGGGGCAGTGTTCGCATTTGTGCATGGTCGAATCCCGCTAGGCCAATGTCTAGCGCCATTCTAACAGCGGCCTGTGATAAGTGACAAGTGACAAGTCAAGAAAAGCCGGACGAGCATCGATCACCTTCCCTGCCCGGTCGGCGGCGGCGAATTGCTGTTCCACGCTGTTCGTATCCCGAACCCCAAAGGCTAAGAGCGCCTAATAATTGGACCACGGATCACACGGATGGCACGGATAAGAAATCAACAAAACTCGCATGGCTGGTGAGATCCCGTGACAATGACACTTTCTCTTTTTCATATCCGTGCCATCCGTGTGATCCGTGGTTCATTCTTTTAGGCGCCCTTGAGACGACAAGTCGAAGAAGCGACCCACCACCCGAATTCTCACCTGGGACGACGTTGTTTGCCATCATGACTTTTGGTTCCTTGGTGGTATGATTACTTCGGCATTTTCGAATCCAAGAGCCATCTCATGAAAACCCTTTTTCCACCCGGTCCGGCAAATGTGCCCAAGGATTTTACCCAGCCCTCGGCGCGCTATCGCTGGGAAGTGGCGATCGTGTTGATCAGCTTGCTTTTGTCGCTGGCGCTTTACCTGGTGCTGGTGGCCGGGTCGGTGTGGCTGTGCTATTTCCTGGCGACGGCGCCGTGGCCGATGCGGGCAGGCGGCTGGTATGTCTTCATCCGCATCGTCGTGATCATTTCCGCGGGGATGTTGTCCCTCTACCTGGTCAAGGGACTGTTCAAGGGATCGCATCAGGACCAGTCGCTGCTGCTGGAAGTCACCGAGGCGGATCAACCGGACCTGTTCGCCTTCATTCGCCAGATCTGCGCGGAGACCGGCGCCCCGTTTCCGCACAAGGTCTATCTGACGCCCGAGGTGAATGCCGCGGTTTTTTACCAGTCATCGTTCCTCAGCCTGTTTCTGCCGACGCCGAAGAACCTGCTGATCGGCCTGGGCCTTGTGAACGTATTGAACCTGAGCGAATTCAAGGCCGTCCTGGCCCATGAGTTCGGCCATTTCTCACAGAAGAGCATGAAGCTCGGCTCGTACGTCTACGTGGCCAACAAAGTGATGGCGGACATCATATACGGGCGCGATTTCCTGGATCAAATTCTGAACATTGCCAAGAGCCTCGACCTGCGCATTGCCATCTTCGTGTGGATCTTCATGGGCATTTTGTGGTTGTTTCGCAAAGGGCTGGAACTCGTCTTCAAGGCGATCAACATCTTCAGCCTGTCCTTGAGTCGGCAGATGGAATTCAACGCGGACCGGATCGGCGTCAGCGTGGCGGGCAGCGACGCCATGGTTCACGCCCTCTTACGCAGCGGGTACGGCGACCAGGCGTTTCGGCAACTGGGGGCCGACCTGTGGTCGGCGGCGGACCAGCAGCTCTACAGCGGCGACATCTTCCTGCACCAGCTTCCCGCCGGAGAACAGCTGCGCCGCCGCGCCAAGAAGCCCCAGCTCGGCGACCGGCCCGAACAGCGCGGCCCCGACGTCGAAGTCTTCAAGGCCGGCGATGGCGACCTCGGCATTCCGCTCATGTGGTCCACCCATCCATCCAACCATGATCGCGAAAAGAGCGCCAAGGAGCATTACCTGGCCGCCGACATCGACGAACGCTCGCCTTGGCTGTTGTTCCGCGATGTGGAGACGGTCCGTTTCCTGGTCTCGAAGCGGTATTACCAGGTCGTCCACAAACCGGAGGGGACGGTCGAATATGCCGACGCGCAGGTCGTGCAAAAATTCCTCGACGACGAATACGCCGAGACGACCTATGCCGATCACTACCTCGGCTATTACGACAATCGCTACCTGGAAATTCCCGACCTTGAACCACTGTTCCTGAACTGGTGCAAGGAACCGCTGTCCGCCGCAGAGATTGCCGAGGAGTTGCCAGCCATGTTCGGCCCCGAAATGCAAACGTGGATCAAGGAGCACACGCAACGGCTCGATGAACACGACTTGCTGACCGGCGCGAACGCCGGCGCACAGCAGCTCAGGACCGGCACGGTTGACTTTCGCGGGCAGGCCCACACTCCGGACGCCATACCCAACCTGCTTGAAAAGGTCCTCGCCGAGCTGAAAGAAGATCAGGCCTACATGGCCGACGTCGATGCCTTCGTGCTGCGGATTCATCGGCAACTGGCTCTCGAACAGGACGCCAGCCGGGCCGAGGAGCTGGTGGCGCGCTATCGGTTTCATCTAGGCGTGCAGGAGATGCACCGCGCGGTTCTGCAAGCGGCTCAGGAAGCGAACGGCGCCTTTGCCTACGCCGGCGGCCGTGAGCTGTCGCCGGAAGATTTTGCCTACGTCCGCGACACGCTGGGCAATGCGGCCCGCCGAATGAGCGACACTCTGGATGAATCGGTGCGCTATCGCCTCCCGGCCCTCAAGAACATGCGCGCCGGCGATTCACTGCGCGATTTCCTGTTGCAAAAGACGGTCGTGAGCGAACTCGGCGCCTCCCAGGACTCCATCGATCCGACCTGGATTCAGCGCTTTTTCGCCCAGGCGGCCGAACTCCAGGACAAGCTCCGCCGACTGCACTTCAAGAGCATGGGCGGCATCCTGACCTTGCAGGAACAAATCCGCCAGCAGCACCAGGGATCAGGTGCGGGAACCAGTTCGTGCGATCGGCAATCAGGCCCGCTCTGAGACCCGTTCACGGGCCTTACCGCGCAGCGGTATGGACCCGGCCTTCATGACGGGCGCCTCGTGTTACCGGCAACGGAGCGAACTCCGAGGCCCGTTCACGAGCCTTGCCGGCCGGCCAATTCCTTGCCGACCCGTTGACACTCCAGCATCAACGTGCGAAACTAACAGTCCTGCCTTGGTTCTGCCCGCCGGCCCGTTCGCACCTTGAGGAGTGTTCGCATGGCACGTCGATTCTTCGCAATCGTGAGTCTATTCGCTCTGCTGGCCGGCATCGTCTGGCTCCCCCTGGGCGCCGGCGAGAAGGCCGGGGCGAATGTCGTCACGACCTTCAAGGGGCACGCCGACGCCGTCTTCGCGGTCGCTTACAGTCCCGACGGCAAGTTCCTCGTCACCGCCAGCTTCGACAACACGCTCAAGCTCTGGGACGCGGCCAGCGGCAAGGAAGTCCGCACCTATGGGGGCGCGACGGGGCACACCAAGCAGGTCATCAGCGTCGCCTTCAACCAGGACGGCTCGATGATCGCCTCGGGCAGCACCGACAACACACTCAAGACGTGGGACGTGCCGGTTTCGACGCCGATCCGCTCGCTTCAGGCCAATGACGCGGTGCAGGCGGTCGCCCTCAGCCGTGATGGCCTCAAGCTGGCGCTCGGCGGCAAGGATGGATCGCTCAAGCTCGTCACGCCGGCGGAGTTCAAGGAACTCGTCAAGTTCGAGGCGGGCCATCAAGGGGGGACCACCAGCCTGTCGTTCAGCGCCAATAACCTGATCCTCGCTTCCGTCGGCGCCGATCGTACCCTGCGTTACTGGGAAGTCGCCAGTGGCAAACTGCTCGCGACGATCGGCGCACACACGGCCGGCGTCAATGCGGTCACGATCAATCCGAATAACACGGCTGTCTACACGGCGGGCGACGACGGCAACCTGAAGTTCTGGGCCCTGCCGCCGCCGGCGCCGGCCAAGACGCTGCCGGGCCACGGCGCTCCGATCCGCGTCCTGGCAATGACTGCCGACTACGCCGCCTACTACACCGGCAGCGACGATCGTACCGTAAGGCACTTCACCATCGCCGGCGGCAAGGAAGTCCGTGCGCTCGCCGGCCCCGCGAGCGGCATCAGCAGCGTCGCCACGCACCCGGCCAACACCTTCATCGCCGCCGGCACGCTCGATAGCCGGGTCTTCCTGTGGAACAACACCGACGCCAAGGTGCTGGCGAACTGGCTCGCCCACGCCGGCCCGGTCCACAGCGTGCAAGTGAATGCGGCCGGAACGCAGCTCATGACGGCGGGGGCGGACGGGCTGGCCAAGTTCTGGGCCCTGCCGGCGGTGTTACCGCGCTCGATTCCGCATCCCGACGCGGTGCTCGCCGCCGTCGCCAGCCCGGATGGCAAGAAGCTCTTCACCGGCGCCAGCGACAAGCTCGTGCGCATCTGGAACACCACCAACCTGGCGATGGAAAAGCAATTCGTGGGACACACCGGCCCGGTCACCGCGGTCGCGGTCAGCCCCAACCTGCAAATCCTCGCGTCGGGCGGCGCCGACAACACGATCCGCGTGTGGAACCAGGCGACCGCGAAGGAATCGGACATCGTGCTCGCCCATGCCGCCCCCGTCAGCGCGCTCGGCATCAACGCGGCCGGCACGCAGCTTTTGTCTGCGTCCGACGACGGCACGGTCAAGCTCTGGACGTTGCCGATGGTCGCGCCGAAATTGTTCACGCACCCCGATCAGATCACGAGCCTGGTGCTGACGGCCGACGGCGCCAAGGTGCTGACCGGCGGCAATGACAAAATCGTCCGCCTGTGGAACTTGACGACCGGCGCCAAGGAACGCGACTATCCCGGCCCGACACTGCCCATCGGCAGCGTCGCCATCAGCGGCAATGGCGCGACCATCGCGGCGGCCTCGGCCGACAAGACCGTGACGATCTGGAATGCCGCCGACGCCAAGGTGCTGCAAAAGCTGCCGATGCCCGCCGGCGCTCAAGCGCTCGCGTTCAGCGCCGATGCGGCCAGCGTCTTCGTCGGCCTGGCCGACAACAGCATCAAGCAGATCAAGATCGCCGACGGCAAGGACATCAAGGTGCTCCCCGCCCAGCACAAGGGCCCGATCGTCGGCCTCGCGCTCGGCCCCAAGGGGGACATGCTCTTCTCCGCCAGCGCCGACAAGACGATTCAGACGTGGTCGCTGCCGGACGGTACGCCGAAGACGAGGCTCGATCACGTCGGTCCGATCGCCGCCATGTCGCTCAGCAAGGACGGCACCCGCCTGGCCGCGGTCGCCGACAAGGTCGTCAAGGTCTGGACCGTCGCCGACAGCAAGGAAGTCGCCGCCCTGAAGCTCCCCGCGGACGCCAAGTCGATCGCGCTGTCGCCCGACAACTCGCGCCTCCTCGTCGCCGGCGCCGACAAGTTGGCCCACATCTACGAACTCGACGGCAAGCTGCTCGAAACCTTGCCGCACGACGGGCCGGTGAACGGCGTCGCCTTCGTCGATGCCAAGAAAGTGGTCACCGGCGGCGCCGACAAGCTCGCCCGCCTCTGGACATCATCGCTCCTTTGGCAGCGGCAACATCAAGGCCCGGTCCGCCAGGCGGTCTTCACGCCCAAGGGAGATCAAATCGTCTCGGCCGGCGACGACAAGACGATCAAACTGTGGAACGCCGCCGACGGCAAGGAAGTGAAATCGCTCGTCAATGAGAGTCCGATCACGCACCTGAGCTTGAATGTTGATGCGACGAAGATCGCGACCGCCGGCGCCGATAAGAACGTCAAGATCTGGAACGTTGCCGACGGCAAGACCAGCGCAACCATTGCGATGCCGGCGCCGGTGCAAAGCCTGACGCTCAGCCCGAACGCGCAGCGCATCGCGGTCGGCGTCGCGGAAGGGCCGAACAACGTGGTGCGCGTCCACGACCTCGCGCTCGGCAAGGACGTGCAGGTCTTCACCGATCACACTGCGGCGATCAACTCACTGCAATTCCTCGGCGATGGCCGAACACTGGTCAGCGCCTCCGCGGACAAGACGGCACGCTTGCTGGACGTTGGCGTCGTGTCGGCGTTCGTCGCGCATCCCGCGGGGCCGATGTTCGCCCAGTATCACAACACCGGCACGCAGCTCGTCACCGCCGGCGCCGACAAGACGGTCAAACTCTGGGACCTGGCCAAGGCGAACGTCCTGAAATCGTTCGGCCCGGTCGCCGACCCGATCAAGGCGGTCACGTTCAGCCGCGATTTCACCAAGATCGGCGTGGCGGCCGGCAAGACGGTGAGGGTCTGGAATATCGCCGACAACAAGGATGTCGTCACGCTGACGCACGCCGTCGATGTCCTGTCGCTATCGTTCAGCACCGACAACACCCGCATCGCCACCGGGGCCGCCGACAAGCAGACGCGACTCTGGGATGTCGCCACCGGCAAGGAGCTGCAATTCTTCACGCAGGACGACACCGTCGATGCCGTCGCCCATTTGCCGAACAACGTGATCATCTCGGCAGGCGGCAAGGTGACGCGCATCGAGACGGCATCGATCGTTCGCGCCATCCCCGCCGACGCCGGGCCGGTTCTCGGCCTGACGATCGTGCCGGCCAACACGCATGTGCTGACCGCCGGGGCCGACAAGGTCGTCAAGCTGTGGAACCTGACCAGCGGCGTCAAGGAACGCGACTTCGCCGGCGCGACGGCGGCGGTGCGCTCGGTCGCGATCGCCAAGAACGGTTTGTTGCTAGCCGCCGGCGGGGCTGACTCTTCGGTGCGCGTCTATCAATTCGCCGACGGCAAGGAAATCGGCGCGGTCACGGTCGCCGGCGAAGTGCGCGCCCTCGGCTTCACGCCGAACAATCTCGCGCTGGTGATGTCGTCCATTGGCAAGTCGCTGCAAGCCGTCGAGGTTCCCTTCACCGCCGGCCAACCGTTGGCGAAGGAGTTCCTGAAGCCGGTGCAGAGTTACACGCCGGCAGATGTGCTCAGCGACTTTGCGATCGCCGCCGACAATGCGTCGATCTATAGTGCCGGCGCCGACAAGGCGATGCACGTGTGGAAGCTGGCGTCGCCGGTGCCGACGCGCAACTTCAACTACGGCGTCAACGTCGATGCCGTCGCCTTCCAGCCCAACAGCACGATGCTCGCGGCCGCCGGGCACGACGGCAAGATTCGCTATTTCGATCTGGTCAAGAATGCCCAGGCGAAGGACATCAACGCCCACATCAGCGTCGTGCAAAAGAACAACGTGCCGCAGCCGATCTATTCGTTGACTTTCTCGCCCGACGGCAAACAGCTTCTTAGCAGCAGCTACGACAGCAGCATCAAGCTGTGGGACGCCGCCGCCGGCACCTTGATCAAGGAGTTCAAGGCGCACAAGGAAAAGGAATTCGAAAAGGGTCATCAGGAGCCGATCTACACCGCCGCGTTCAGTCCGGACGGCAAGTTCATCGCCTCCGGTTCGAGCGGCTTGGAGCGGACCATCAAGATCTGGAGCCTCGACGGCAACGTGGTGCGCGATTTGGCGAATCCGAACTACAAGACCGCCCCGACTTTCCCGCCGGCGTCTCATCCCGGCGCCGTTACCTCTTTGCGCTTCACCAAGGACGGCAAACACCTCATCAGCGTCGGCGATGCCCCAGGCAACAAGGGCTTCCTCGCCGTCTGGGATTGGCAGGCCGGCAAGATGATCTCCGTCGACACGCTCCAGCTCGGCGTCTTCTACGGCATGGCCCTCGCCCCCGACGAGAAGTCCATCGCCGTCGGCGCCGGCAACCGCGACCGCAAGTTCGCCAGCCCGGAGAACAACGCGGCCTATGTGCTCAAGCTGCCGATACTCGGAAAGTAAGAGTGCTCAAGAGAATGAACCACGGATTACACCAATGACACGGATAAGAACAGAGGATGTATCGTAATCACGGCGTTCTGCCAGCCACGAGAAATCTGTTGATTTCCTAGCCGTGCCGTCCGTGTGATCTGTGGTCTTATCATCTGACGCTCTAAATCATTCCCGTGGCTCTCGTGACGCGAAACCACCGCCCGAGGAGAGGAGGAGAGTAGAAGGCCTAGCGCAACCCCGTCGCCTTGTACACTTTCTCCATCGTCTTCTGCGTCTCGATGCGCGCCTTCCGCGCCCCTTCGCGCAAGATATCCTCGACGGTGTCCGGTCTGGCCGCCAGCTCCTTGCGCTTGGCGCGAAACGGGCCGAAGTAGGCGTCGATTTTTTCCTTCAAGAGCTTCTTGGCGCTGCCGAAGCCGATCGCGCCGGTGCGATACTGCTCCGCGAGCGCGTCCTTCTCGGCCGGGCTAGCGAACAGGCTGTACAGCGCGAAGACGTTGCACGGCTCCGGGTCGAGCGGCTGGCCCATCGGCGTCGAGTCGGTCTTGATGGCCATCACCGTTTTCTCCAGAGGCTTCCCCTCGGCGAAGATGTCGATGGTGTTGCCATAGGATTTGCTCATCTTCTGCCCATCGGTGCCGGGGACCTTCGACTCCTTGTCGAGGCGATGCCCCGGGACTGGGAAGACGTCCTTGTCGAAGGCGCGATTGAACTTGCCGGCAATGTCGGCGGTCATCTCCAGGTGCTGCACCTGGTCCTTGCCGACCGGGACGACATTCGAGCGCACAATGAGGATATCGGCGGCCATCAGGACCGGGTAAGTGAAAAGACCGACACTGGCCTCGATCCCCTTCTCGACTTTCTCCTTGTACGAGACGGCCCGTTCCAGCAAACCCATGTTCGTCACGGTGCTGAGAATCCAGGTCAGCTCGGCGACCTCCGGCACATCCGACTGGCGATAGAACACCGCCTTGTTCGGATCGAGCCCGAGCGCCAGATAATCGAGGGCGACATCGAGCGTGTGCTGCCGCAGCAGGTCGGCCGCCTTCAGCTTGCGGCTCTGCTCGACCGACATCTTCTCGGCGAGGTCGCGCATCGTCGTCTGGGCGTGGTAGTTGGCGATGAAATAGAAGCAATCGCCTTGCTCTTGCAGCTCGATGTGCTGCTTGATGGCGCCGAAGTAGTTGCCCAGGTGCAGCTTGCCGGACGGCTGCACGCCGCTGAGGATTCTCGGTCTTTTTGCCGCTTGTTCCATGGGGATTTGCCTCTTGGCTGCTCAGAAGGGGAGAACGGGGGAGTGGGAGAAGGGAAGAATTTTGCTCCCTTTCTCCCCTTCTCCCATTCTCCCGTTCTTCAGACTGATGTTCACGCGAATCTCATTTCACTGTACACTAGGGGACAAACGCTGGCCACGGAGGTTCGTCATGGATCGGCACAGTTTCGCATTGCTGGAGGCGTTAAAGACCGCTGCCGTACACGGGGGCGAGCTAAGGCTCTATCGCCGCGGCAAGCTGCCGGGGCTGTTCGCCCAGCGCACCCGGCTCAACGCAGAGGTCGCCAATCGGGCGGTCCAGGACGGCCTGTTCGAGGTGACGCGCGTCGAGCCGATCGGCAAGGCGCCGGTCGAATGGGTGCGCGTCACGCAGAGTGGGATGGACTGTCTGCTCGCCAGCGAATCGCCAGCCCGCGCTCTCGAGGAGCTGCGCTCTGCTCTCAAAGTCAATCAGCAAGGCCTGCCGATCTGGGCGGCGCAGATCCATGCCCGCTTCGACGATCTTGCCGAGAGTTTCAACGCCGAGGTCGAAGCGATGCGCGAACGGCTTAACCAACTGTCGCAACAAGTCACCGCAGCGCTCGAACGCCTCGACTCCGCGAAGCCGGCTACGGCACCGGCGACGGTGCCGTGGGCACAGGAGACGCTGGATTATCTCGAGCGCCGCAAGCAGGTCGGCCTGGGGGAACGCTGTGCCCTGGCCGTCCTCTTTTCGGCTCTGAAGGAAAGACATGCGGAGATGTCGATCAAGGACTTCCACTTGGGCTTGAAACGGCTGCACGAACGGGATGTGCTGAAGTTGTGGCCGAGCACCGGCAGCGGCGACGCCCCGGGGCCGGAGTACGCCCTGCTCGATGGCGCGGCGGTCTATTACTACGTGGGGCGGGTGGCGGGTTGATGCCGCCGCTCGTTCACGTCATTTCTGCTTGGACTTGAGGCTCGCGAGATGACGACGCGCCGGCTCCGTGTATTCCGCGGGGGCGGCCAGCGCGGGGTCGAGCAAGCGTTCGTAGAGCACGCGAGCGTCGTTCGCTCGAGCGCTTCGGCGCGCGAAGTCGGCCGCGTAGGCCAGCGCGATGAAATCGTCCGGGGCCGCTTGCAGCGCACCTTCGTAGGCCTTGGCGGCTTCGTCGGACATTTGCAACGCTTCATAACAACGCGCCAACGTCAACGGCTGCCGGCCGGCCGGCAGATCCTTTTTCAGACGATCGAGATCCTTCACGCCGCGATCGTGTTGCTTCGTGTGTTGAAGGTGTTGCATCCAGGCGATCCAGGTATCCGGAGAATGACTGGCCTGGTCGAGGGCTTCCCGCAATAGCTTTTCCGCGCTCGCGTCCTCGCCCGCGATCTGATAGACGCGCGCGAGCCATAAGGCGTCGCGGTAATCGCGCACGCCGGCGAAATCGCTACGGACAGCCATCAACTCGGCACGCACGCTCGACGCCTCCGCGCTCTTCGGCTCCGCCTTGATCGCCTCGGCGAACGACTCCTCCACCGTGTCCCAGCGACGCTCCGCCGCCGGCACGCGCATTTGAGCATACAATCGCGCCCGGCTCAGCAAGATCCAATATCCGGCCGGCAGATCCTGCGCCGTCCGCAACGGCTCCAAGGCGTGGCACGCCTCGTCCAGCCGGCGATTGTTCAGCAGCGCCGCTCCCAGCTCGACGTTGGCCGTCATCCAGGTCGGCTCGTCATTGACCGCCCGCCGAATCGCCTGCAATTCCTGCTCGTGATCGCCGAGCTGTCGATGGCACAGTCCGAGCAACACGTGGACCCGGCTGCTCCATTCCGAGCCCGCGCCGAGTTCTTCGCGCACGCCCTCCAGGAGCCGTATCGCCTCGCTCCACTCGCGCTCGGCGACGGCGAGCCGGGCCTTCAGATAGTTCGGCAGCGCGAGCTTCATGCCGGCCTTGACCAGTTCATCGATCTTCGTGCGCGCTTCCTTGGTTTGCCGTTGGTCGATC
>JACXTT010005274.1_pt1 | contig 18844 bp, 19 predicted proteins | sample 9270951 | NCBI WGS metagenome assembly JACXTT01 (sample SAMN15532306, study PRJNA645909) | rock metagenome | isolation source: weathered quartz diorite | place: Puerto Rico | collected 2017-06-21 | reverse complement strand
CGGGGAAGGCCCCAGCCGGGTTCGCGGGGGTTGGAGGGCAGAGTGGCTGCGGGATAAACGGCGTGAAGGCGTGGTGCACGTTCGCGGGACGTGCGAACGTCATCGCGCTGCTCGCGCGCACCGATCCGAACCTCGCGAGCGGTGCGCGCGGCCTTTCTCTCTTCGTCGTCGAGAAGGAAGCGTTCGCGGGCCACGAGTTCCACATCCAACAGCCGGGCGGTGGCACGCTCCACGGCAAGGCCGATCACACGCCGGGCTACCGCGGCATGCACTCCTACACGCTCGGCTTCGAGAACTTCTTCGTGCCGGGCGAGAACCTGATCGGCGGCGACGCCGGCAAGGGCAGGGGCTTCTACCTGCAGATGGCGGGGTTCGCCGCCGGACGGCTGCAGACCGGCGGCCGCGCGTCGGGCGTCGCGCAGGCGGCGCTCGAGAAGACCTCCGGCTACGTGAGCGAGCGGAAGCAGTTCGGCAAGCCCATCGGCGAATTCCAGCTCACGCAGTGGAAGCTCGGGCAGATGGCCGTCGACATCGCGGCCGCGCGCCAGCTCACCTACGCGGCGGCGCGCACGATGGACCGCTCGGAATCCTCGGCCGCGACGCTCGAAGCGGCGATGGCGAAGCTGTTCGCCTCCGACGTCGCCCAACGCGTGACACAGGAAGGTCAGCTATTGCATGGTGGGTGGGGGTTCGCGGAAGAATTCGCCATCTGCCGCTACGTGGTCGATTCGCTGGTGCTGCCGATCTTCGAGGGAGTGAAGCCGATTCTCGAGCTCAAGGTGATCGCCCGGTCGCTGCTGGGAGAGTGACCGGAGTGGGCGCGTACGGGACCTGACGCGATGGATCCGAAAAAGGCAACCGTGCTCTTCGTCGACGTGAGCGGCAGCACCGCCTTCTTCGACAAGTACGGCGAGCTCGCGGGCCACGCGATGGTCGAGCACTGCTTCAAGGTGATCACGCCCGAGGTCACCAAGTGCGGCGGCCGCATCGTCAAGTACATGGGCGACGGGTTCCTCGCCGTGTTCGACACCTGCTTCCAAGCCGTCGAGGCGACGACCTCGATGCACACGGCGCTCGCCGACGACAACGCGACCCGCCCCGACGCCGCGCGCGTGCGCATCCACTCCGGCCTGAGCGTCGGGCCGCTCGTCGAGCAGCAGGACGGCGACATCTTCGGCGATGCCGTGAACACGGCCGCGCGGGTGCAGCACGTCGCGGGCCCGGATCAGATCTACGTCACGGTCGACGTCGTGAACGAGCTGCCGATCGCGGAGCGCGGCAAGGCGCGGCGCGTCGGCGTGTTCCCGCTGCGCGGCAAGGAAGAGGACGTCGAGCTCTACGAGGTGATGTGGAAGCTCGAGGGCGCGACCGTGCTGTTCACGCGCGCGGCGCTCCGCGAGGAGGCGCGACTCTCGATCTTCTACAACGGCACCGTCGTCGAGATGGAGGCCACCCAGACGCGCTTCTCGATCGGGCGGACCTCCGGCAACGATCTCATCGTCGACGACGGCGCGGTCTCGCGCGAGCATGCGGAATTCGTGCGCCGCAAGGGATCGATCGTGCTCGTCGACCGCTCGACGAACGGCACGTACGTGAAGCCGGAGTTCGGCAAGCCGCGGCACCTCCACCGCGAGGAGTTCTCGCTCGACGGGAGCGGGGACGTCTCGCTCGGGCGGCCGGACGGGCCGCCGATCTCGTACAAAATCTCTTGAGTGGCGGCGGTGGCGCTCCCGGGCGCGGGTGGGATTGGAGCTGACGGGACGGGCGTTCCGCTTCGGCTCGGCATTCCGGCCCGCAGCTCAATCCTGCGAATCGCGGATGGAGCGGCCTTTGGCCGCTCATCCCCGTTCGTGGCTTCAGTGCTTCGATGACGCCGTCATTACGAAGAGGGTGAAAGCGAGGGCACTGCGGGTCGCGGCGCCGATCGGATTAGGCGGGCGTTCCGCTTCGGCCCGGCATTTCCGCCTCGGTGCTTCGATGACGTCGTCATTACGAAGAGAGCGAATTCATCAAGCGATCACGTCGGGCACGCCGTCCTGAAACCGACTGTATGGCTCAATGGCCTCGCATGAAGAGGCTCTCCAGCCCTTCCGGAGGTCTTGAGCCATGGATGACGTGAGCGCCAACCCTCCTCGAGTCACCGAAGACGTCCGCGAGGAACCGGTCGCCGCACCGGCCTCTCCCGAGTCTCTCGCACTCGAGGTCGCGAGAATCCCGCGCGATCAGGTCCTCGTCGAGAGCGGGGAGTTCGTGGTGTTCGTCACCGAGGCGGAACCGATCCCGCATCTCCTCTACGAGATCGGGCGGCTGCGCGAAGAGACGTTTCGCTCGGTCGGAGAAGGGACGGGCAAGGCCCTCGACCTCGACGAGTTCGATGCGCACTACCACCACCTCATCCTCTGGAACCGCGCGCGTGGCGAGGTGGCGGGCGCGTATCGCTGCGGCGCCACGGACCGGATCCTGCCGCGCTTCGGCCCGGACGGCCTCTACACGAGCTCGCTGTTCACGTACCGCATGGAGCTGCTCGCACGGCTCACGCCGGCGCTCGAGCTCGGACGCGCGTTCGTGCGCCTCGACTACCAGCGGAGCTACTCGCCGCTCATGCTGCTCTGGCGCGGCATCGGGCAGTGGGTGGTGCGCAATCCACGCTACCGGCTGCTGTTCGGATCGGTCAGCATCCGCGGCGATCTTCCCGCGGAGGCACGTCGCTGGATCGTACGGCACCTGATCGAGCACGCGTTCCTGCCGGGATTCGCGCGCTTCGTGCGCGCCCATCACCCGGTGCACGAAGAGCGCCTGCTGCGCGTCGGCAGCGAGCCCCGCTTCGACGAGATGGCCGAACTCGAGCAGGCGGTGTCCACGCTGATCGGCGAGCGCGGCGGGGTGCCGGTGTTGCTGAAGCAGTACCTGAAGCTCGGCGGGCGCGCCTTCGCGTTCGGCCGCGATCCGGGATTCCACGACACGCTCGACGTGCTCACGCTCGTCGATCTCGCGGCTGCGCCGCACGCGGTCCTCGAGCGCTACATCGGTAAGAACGAGCTCCCCGGGTTCCTCGAGGTGCACCGCTGCTCGTCGCGCGGGCGCTGGATCCAAGAGGCGGCGGCGTGAGCGAGCTTCGCGAGCGCGCGAAGCAAGAAGCCCGCGACCGCATCACCCGCCACGCCGAGGCGCTGTTCGACCTCAGCCGGCGCATCCATGCCTACCCGGAGCTCGGCTTCCAGGAAGTGAAGGCGAGCGGGTGGCTGGTCGAGGCGCTACGCGCCAGCGGCTACGAGGTCAGGCCGGGAATCCACGATCTGCCGACGGCGTTCGGCGCACGGGCCGGCCGCGGCCCACTGCAGGTCGCGATCTGCGCCGAGTACGATGCGCTGCCGGAGATCGGCCACGCCTGCGGCCACAACCTGATCGCGGCGATGGCGGTGGGCGCGGCGATCGGCCTCCGCGACGTTGCGGACGAGGTCGGCCTCTCGGTCCACGTGATCGGTACGCCGGCCGAGGAGCAGGGGAACGGCAAGGCGATGCTGCTCGAGCGCGGCGCGTTCGCCGACGCTCACGCGGCGATGATGGTGCATCCGGCGCCGGCCGACGTGATCGATCCGCCGCTGCTCGCGTTCACGGAGTTCGACGTCGAGTACCACGGACGCGTCGCGCACGCGCTCTACGAGCCCGAGACCGCCCGCTCGGCGCAGAACGCGCTGGTGATCGCGCAGGTGGCAATCGGCCTGCTCCGCCAGACGCTGCGGCCGACCGATCGCGTGCACGGGATCAGCGGCGCTTGCGACCACGATCCGTCTTACATCGCGGAGAAGGCGCGTGCCTCGTACATGGTGCGCGGCCGCACGCGTGTCGATCTCGCCGAGGTCGAGGAGCGGGTGCGGCGGTGCTTCGAGGCCGGTGCGCTCGCGACAGAGACGCAGCTCACGATCACGCATCTGCACGACGCCTACGCGGACATGCTGCACGACGTGGGCATCGCCGGGATCTACAAGGCGAACGCCGAGTCGCTCGGTCGCTGGTTCCCGGACCTCGGTGATCTGCTCGCGTACGGCACCGGCTCGAGCGACATGGGGAACGTCTCGCAGGAAGTGCCGTCGATCCATCCTGCGATCGGCATCGAGTCGCTCCCGGCGGTGAACCACCAGCCGGAGTTCACGGAGTACTGCGTAACGCCGGCCGCGGAGCGCGCGCTGATCGACGGCGCCGTCGCGATGGCGTGGACGGCGATCGATCTGGCGGCCGAAGGCCCGGTTCGCGAGCGACTGATGCGTGCGAGGGAGCTCCGATGAGCGAGAGCCAGACGCCCGTCGAGGCGGAGCATCTTCCCGATCTCCTCGCCGAGGAGCCGGAGCGGCTCCCGCTCGGGACGCGCATCGGCCACGTGTTCCGCGCGGTCGGCCGGCTGTTCCTGGTCGCATTGATCGGACTCGCCGGCGACGTGCGGTGTGGCCGGCGCATGCGCCGCGCGGCCGATCCGCGGCGCGAAGCGCTCCGCTCCCTGCGTGCGATCTCGCGCACGCTCATGGAGCGCATCGGCGTCGCGGTCGAGATCGAGGGCAAGCCGCCCGAAGTTCAAGCGGTGATCGTCGGCAACCACCGCTCTTACGTCGACATCCCGCTGCTCCAGTCGCAGCTCGAAGCGGTCTTCCTCTCCAAGCTCGAGATCGGCAGCTGGCCGGTGTTCGGGAAGCTCGCGCGCCGCGCCAACACCGTGTTCGTGAAGCGCGAGGATCGCGCGAGCCGCGCGCGCGCCAAAGCCGAGCTCGGCGCGAACCTCGATCAGGGCTTCTCGATCGCGCTGTTCCCCGAGGGATCGACGACCACGGGTCCGAGCCTTCGCCCTGGCTCGTTTCGCTGGGGTAGCTTCCGACTCGCCGCCGAACGCGGGCTGCCGGTGGTTCCGGTCGCGATCAGCTATTCCGACCGCCGAGACGCATGGGTCGACGACGACGACTTCATCAGCCACTTCCTCTCGCGCTTCGGCGAGCCGCAGATGAATGTGTCGCTTGCGTTCGGCCCCGCGCTCTACGGCGACGACGGTGTCGATCTCGCGCGGCGTGCCGAAGCGTGGATCATCGAGCGCCTACGGACGCTCGACCGCGCGATGATCGCGGGCGCGCCTCAGCCGTAACCCATCGCGGACAGGAAATCCTCCATGTCGTGGAAGCGCATGTAGGGGTTCCGGCGCTTCTGCTCGCCGATCGTCGAAGACTTCTCGCTCGAGTAGTCGTGGCCCGGGAAGAGCTTCGTGCCTTCGGGGAGCTTTCCCAGCGTCTGGAGACTCTCGTAGAGCTTCTTCGGGTCGCTGCCGGGAAGATCGACGCGCCCGCACGAGCCGATGAACAGGGTGTCGCCCGAGACCAGCGCGTCGCCGACGAGGAAGCACTGCGAGCCCGGCGTGTGGCCTGGCGTGTGGATGAACGTGACGGGCACCTGCCCCACGTTCACGACGGACCCGCCTTCGACCATCGCGAGGTCGGACTTCGAGAGATCGGTCACCCGTCCGACGTACGGCGCCTCTTCCTTGTGGATGTGCACCTTCGCCTTGACGCCGGCGGCGAGCAGCTCCTGCGCGCCGACGACCTCCATGCCCATCATCCGTCCGCCGAGATGATCGGGATGGAAGTGGGTCACGAACAGGTGCGTGATCTCCATGTCGACCTTCCGCGCCTCGGCGAGGATGGTCTCGATCTCCCAAGCCGGGTCGATGACCGCGAGCGAGCGCGTCAGCGGATCGCCGACGAAGTACACGTAGTTCTGCATCGGCCCGAGCAGCATCTGCTTGAAGAACACGTTTGCCATCGTCAGGCCTTCTTCGCGCGCTTGGTCGGGAGCCGCAGACCGCGTTCCCACAGGTACTCCGCCTCGCCCGCATGCTTCGCGATCCAGCGCGCCAGCACGAACAACAGGTCCGACAGACGGTTCACGTAGCGCAGCGTGAACGGGTTCACCGGTTCGATTCGCGACAGCCGGAGCATCTCGATCTCCGCGCGTCGGCAGACCGTGCGCGCCTGGTGCAGGAACGCGCCGAGCATGCCGCCGCCCGGGAGCACGAACGACATCAGCGGCTCGAGGTCCTTCTGGCACTCGTCGATCGTGCGCTCGAGCTCCTTCACCTCGGTCTCCGAGGCGCGCCACATGCCCTCGTATTCCGCGTCGTCCGGCGTGGCCAGCTCGCTGCCGAGATCGAAGAGCTCGTTCTGGACGCGCTTCAGGATCTCGACGAGCTTCGCGCCACCCGGCGGATCGTCCTTGGTCGCGCTCGCTCGCACGATGCCGAGCACGGAGTTCAGCTCGTCGATCGTGCCGTAGGCGATGATCCGCTGCGAATCCTTGGCGACGCGGCGGCCGCCGACCAGCGCGGTCTCTCCCTTGTCGCCCTTCCGCGTGTAGACCTTGGTGATGCGGATCGCCATCGGCTCAGCTCCCGGCGGGCTTGGCTCCGCGAAGCGCCTGATAGCTCCGGCCCGCGGGCGCTCCGGTGTCGACGGGAAGCCCGCTCGCGGCCCATCCGGGGGCGAACGGTGTGCCGCCGAATCCGCTCTCGACGTTCCGCACGTCACGGTAGCCGCGCGCGAGCAGCATGTCCGCGGCGTGGAGCGAGCGAACCCCCGACTGACAACCGACGAGCACCGTCCGATCCTTCGCGACGTGCGACTCGACGACCGCCTCGAAGTCGGGATTGCGGACGCCCCGGTGGGCCGCATCGAAGAAGAACGCCGGTACGTTCAACGCGCCGCGCGGATGCCCCGCCACGAACTCTTGTTCCGTCCGCACGTCGAGGTAGACGGCCGAGGCGTCGGCTTCGAGCAGCGCCGCGGCGTCGGCAGCGGAGATCTCGGGGATCACGGAGTCGGGACTTCCTTCTTGGAGACCTTCTCCAGGATCGACTTCAGGCGCTTCGGATCGATCGGCTTCTTGAAGATCACCTGGTCGAGCCCCTCGAGGCGCGATCGTTTGATGACGTGATCCTTGTCGTAATAGTACGCCGTCATCAGCACGACCGGCGTCTGCGGCTGCTTCTCCTTGAGCTCCATGTAGAGGTCGTAGCCGTCCATGTCGGGCATGACGACGTCGGAGAGCACGACGTCGACCGGCTGCTTGGCGAGCACGGCGAGCGCTTCGATGCCGTCCTTCGCCGTGAACACGTTGCAGTGCTCTTCCTTCAAGACGTCGCGAAGCGAGTTGCAGACCCCGGCGTCGTCGTCGACGACGAGCACGCGCACGCCGTCGAGGTGCGCTCCGTCGCCCTTGCCGTTCGTCCGGCCGCCGAGATCGGTCATCAGCTTGCCGGGGAGATACTCGCGCGTGCCGTACTCGCTCTCGCCCGCTGCCTTCTGGATGCGGCCGACCGTGTCGCGGATCTTCTCGAGCTCGCACTGGATCGAGTCGAGCCGCTCGCCCTCGACGACGAACTCCTCGTCGGTGCACTTGTGGGCGACGCACTTCGCCACCAGCTCGAGCTGGTTCGCGATCGCCTCGAGCGGGTTGTTGATCTCGTGGGCGATCGAGACCGCGACCTCGCCGAGCGTGGCGAGCTTCTGCTTCTTGCGGATCTCGCGCAGGTCCTTCGCGAAGCCGATCGAGCCGGACTCGTGGCCGTCCGCATCCTTGATGATCGAGCCGGAGATCGCGGCGGGGATGCGATCGCCCTTCTTGTCGATCAGCACGGTTTCGAAGTTCTGCGTCGTGCCGGCGGTGTTCTCCTCGGCGCTGCGCATCGCGGCCATCAGCCGCTTGGCCTCGGCGATGGTGCCGTAGATCAGCGTGATGTGCTTGCCGAGGACTTCCTCGGGGGCGTAGCCGAGCGTGCGACGCGCGCCGTCGTTGTAGAACACGATCCGGCCTTCCCGGTCGACCGCGACGATGATGTCGGGCGAGATCTCGGCGAGGTGCTCGAGATAGACTTTGGGAAGCTCCGCCATCGCGTGCCGAACGATCCTACCGTCGCGGCTTTGCCGGAGACGAATCGTCGGGGACTCTCGGAACCATGGATCTCATGCCTCGGAGCAACCGCACAGACTCTGCCGCATGCATGCAGCGCTCGATCAAACCGTCAGGCTAGACCACGGCGGACGACAACTCAACCACGGAGCGGCATCAGCACGACCTTCTTCGGGTCCTTCAGCGAGGCCAGTAGATCCGAGATCGTCACTTGGTGCACGGGGTGAATCAGCTGCGGCGCGAGCTCGGAAAGTGGCAACAGCACGAAGCGGCGCTCCGCCAGCCGGTCGTGCGGCACCCGCAGGTTCTTCTTGCGGATCACCAGACCGGCATAGAGCAGGATGTCGAGATCGATGACGCGGCTTCCCCAGCGCTTGCCCTTCACGCGCTTGCGGCCCATCGCGGCCTCGATCGCCTTCAGCTTCTTCAACAGATTGTCGGCGGAAAGCTCGGTGTCGAGCTCGACGATGCCGTTGACGAACCACGTCTTGGCGTCGCCGTGAGGCTCGCTCTCGTAGAGCGAGGCTTCCTTGACGATCCGGGTGCCCGGCAGCTTGCGGATGCGATCGAGGGCGTCGAGGATGTTGGCGCGGCGGTCTCCCAGGTTGGACCCGAGTCCAATGAAGACGCCATTCGGCATCAGACGCTCAGGCCCTCGATCCGCTGCAGTGCTTCGGCCAGTCGATCGTCCGCGACGGTGAGCGAGAAGCGCACGTAGCCTTCGCCGCTCGGGCCGAATCCGGTTCCCGGCGTGATGACGACCGCGGTCTCTTCGAGCACCTTGGTCGCGAAGTCCGCGGACGAGAAGCCCTTCGGCGTCTCGACCCAGACGTAGAACGTGGCCCTCGGCGTGTAAGCACGGAGCCCCGCCTTCGCGAGCGCCTCCAGCGCGAGGTCGCGGCGCCGCTGGAAGATGGCGCGCGATTCCGCCACGCAGCTCTGGTCTTCGCCGAGTGCGGCGATGCCCGCTTCTTGCACGGCCTGGAAGACCCCCGAGTCGACGTTGGTCTTCACCTTGCCGAGACCGGCGATCAGCTCGGCGTTGCCGACGGCGAAGCCGATCCGCCAACCGGTCATGTTGAAGGTCTTCGACAGCGAGTGGAACTCGATGCCCACCTCGCGCGCGCCCTCGACCTCGAGGAACGAGATCGGCGCCTGCCCGTCGAAGTAGATCTCCGAGTAGGCCGCGTCGTGGCAGAGGATGATCTCGTTCTTCTCCGCAAAGCGGATGGCACTGCGGAAGAATTCCCGACTGGCGACCGCCGATGTCGGGTTGTTCGGATAGCAGAGCCACATCAGCTTCGCGCGCTTCACGACATCGGCCGGGATGGCGTCGAGGTCGGGCAGGAAGTCGTTCCGTCGGAGCAGCGGCATGCGGTGCACGATGCCGCCGCAGAATCCCGTGCCGGTCGCGTAGACCGGGTAGCCGGGATCGGGGCACAACACGACGTCCCCCGGATCGACGAAGGCGATCGGCATGTGCGCGATGCCTTCCTTCGAGCCGATGAGCGACACGACCTCGCGGTCGGGGTCGAGCGTGACGCCGAAGCGCTTGCCGTACCAGCTCGCCGCCGCCTGCCGGAACGTCAGTAGCCCCTCGTAGTCGGGGTAACGGTGGTTGACGGCCTTCTCGGCCGAGATCTTCAGCTGCTCGACGATGTGACGAGGGGTCGGCAGGTCGGGGTCGCCGATGCCGAGGCTGATGATGTCCGCGCCGCGCGCCTTGAGGGCGTTCTTGCGCTTGTCGATCTCCGCGAACAGATAGGGCGGAAGCTCCTGGATTCGTTGCGCTTTCTTTATGAGCAACGGGACCTCTCGAGGATCATGATGGCTTGTTGACGATCCATACACGGTTGCATGATGGGTTACAAACGAACGGCCCGGCTCGGGATTTTCCGATCACGCTTCGGCTTGCGAGCAAAATCCCTCCACCGTATAAGCCGCCCGGTTCGAGGAGGGCACGTGAAGCCGAACCTGGTACTCGCGATCGATCAGGGCACGACGGGCACGACGGTTCTCGTCTTCGACCGTGGCGGCCGAGTCGTCTCCCGCGCCTATTCGGAATTCCGGCAGTATTATCCGAAGCCCGGCTGGGTCGAGCACGATGCCGAGGAAATCTGGCAGACAAGCCTGCGGGTTGCGAAGAAGGCTTTGCAGGCGAAGCGCATCTCGCCACGCAGCATCGCCGCGCTCGGCATCACGAACCAGCGCGAGACCACGGTCGTCTGGAGCCGCCGGACCGGGAAGCCGATCTCGCGGGCGATCGTCTGGCAAGACCGCCGCACCGCGGACCTCTGCACCGACCTGAAGGGGCGCGGGCTGATCGAGAGCTTCCGCCACAAGACGGGCCTCGTGATCGATCCTTATTTCTCGGCGAGCAAGATCGCCTGGCTGCTCGACAACGTGAAGAAGGCGCGCGTCCGCGCGGAAGAGGGCGAGCTCTGCTTCGGGACGATCGACACCTGGCTCGTCTGGAAGCTGACCGGCGGCCGGGTGCACGCGACGGACTACACCAATGCCTCGCGTACGCTCCTCTTCAACATTCACGAGAAGCGATGGGACGACGACCTTTTGGCGACGTTCCGCATCCCGCAAGCGATGCTGCCGCGCGTCGTCTATTCGAGCGGCGTCGTCGGCGAGACCGACCCGAAGATCTTCGGCGGGCATGCGATTCCGATCGCCGGCATCGCGGGGGACCAGCAGTCTGCCCTGTTCGGCCAGGGCTGCTTCCAGCCGGGCATGGTGAAGAACACGTACGGCACCGGCTGCTTCCTGCTGATGCCGACCGGCCGCGAGGCGATCTCGTCGACGCGCGGCCTGCTGACGACGCTTGCCTGCGGCGCCGAAGGACAGCCGGTCTATGCCCTCGAGGGGGCGATCTTCGTGGCCGGGGCTGCCGTGCAGTGGCTGCGCGACGGCCTCCAGTGGATCAAGACGGCGGCCGAGACCGAAGCCGTCGCGAAGAAGACCCCCGAGACGCTCGGCGTCTACGTCGTCCCGGCCTTCGCCGGCCTCGGCGCTCCCTACTGGGATCCGCACGCGCGCGGTGCGATCGTCGGCCTCACCCGCGGCGTGAAGCGCGAGCACATCGTGCGGGCTACGCTGGAATCGCTCGCCTACCAGACGCGGGACGTGGTCGATACGATGGTCGCGGAGTCGGAGAAGCCGCTCCGCACGCTCCGTGCGGACGGCGGTGCGAGCCAGAACGACTTCCTCATGCAGTTCCAGGCCGACTTGCTCGACGCGGCCGTCGACCGCCCGCAGGTCGTCGAGACGACGGCGACGGGCGCAGCGTTCCTGGCGGGGCTGGGGGTCGGTCTCTGGTCTTCCACGGCCGAGCTCGAAAAGGTCCGTAAGGTGGACCGGATCTTCCGCCCGAAGGGCAAGCACCAGGACCGAGAGGAGCGCTACGCCGGCTGGAAGCGGGCCGTCTCCATGGTTCGCACGCAGTGATCCACCGCGACGGTCAGTTCACCGGCCAAGAGGGTCTGCGTCTGTACTGGCAGGCCTGGCTGCCGGACGAAGAGCCCAAGGCGTCGATCGTCCTGGCGCACGGGTACGGCGAGCACGGGGGGCGCTACGGCACGTTGGTCGATCGGCTGGTTCCCCGGGGCTTCGCGATCCATGCGCTCGACCATCGCGGCCACGGCCGGTCCGAGGGGCCGCGTGGCCACGTCGGACGTTTCGCGGAATACGTCGCGGACCTCCACGCGCTGCGCGTCCGGGTCGAGGAATCGCAGCGCGGGCTGCCCCTCTTCGTACTGGGACACAGTCTCGGCGGGCTGATCACCGTCCGCTACCTGTTGGCTCATTCGTCCGGTCTGGCCGGCGCCGTGCTGTCTTCGCCCGCGCTCGCGATCGCCGAGGAGCCGTCGCGTCTGCTCCAGGGCATCGGGCGCGTGCTGTCGGTCGTCGCTCCGCGCGTCTCGTTCCAGGGGAACGTCCGCCCCGAGCGGCTGAGCCGGAACGCGTCCGTCGGGCGGGCCTATGCCGCGGACCCACTGGTTCACGGGCGGGCGAGCGCCCGTTTCTTCAACGAGTTCAAGTGGGCGATGCAGAACGCCGAGGAGCGGGCGCCCGAGATCGTGCTCCCGATCCTGATCCTGCAGGCCGGGGCCGACGCCTTGGTCGATCCCGCCGCCACGGAGCGCTTCGCGGCCCGCGTGGGCAGCGAGATCAAGGAAGTCCACGTCTATCCCGGGCTCTACCACGAGATCTTCAACGAGACGGAGAAGGAGCGGGTGTTCGACGACCTGGAGCGCTGGCTCGACGCCCGGATCGCCGCGGTCGGCTGAGTCAATTGCTTCACGCTCCGGCCGGTGCTACAACTCGCCGTTCTCCACCGCGGGGACTCAACTATGAAAGAAGGCATTCATCCGGCGTACCAGAAGTGCACGATCCACTGTGCGTGCGGTTACAAGATCGAGACCCGGTCCACGCGGCCCGAAATCCATGTCGAGATTTGCTCCAATTGCCATCCTCTCTACACCGGCAAGCAGAAGATCCTCGACACGGCGGGACGCGTCGAGCGGTTCAAGCGGCGCTACGGCTTCAAGAACTGACGCGCGCGACTTTCGCCCGGCGGCTCCGTGCGAGCGGAGCCGCTGTCGGCTGAGATGATCCGGCGATGCTCGATCGTCTCGAAACGCTCGCCAAGCGCTACGACGAGCTCGAAGCGCTGCTGTCGCAGGAAGCGACCGCGAAGAATCCACGCGAGCTCGCGCGCCTCGGAAAAGAGCGCTCGAGCCTGACGGAGGTGGTCGGTCGCTTCCGCGACTGGCAGCGTCTGCGCCAGGAGATCGACGACGCCGAGATCCTGGCGAGCGACGGCGATCCCGAGCTTCGCGACCTCGCGCGCTCCGAGCTCGGCCCGCTCCGCGAGCGCGAGACGGCTCTCGAAGCCGAGCTCAAGGTGCTATTGCTGCCGAAGGACCCGCGCGACGAGCGGAACGTGCTGCTCGAGATCCGCGCCGGCACGGGCGGGGACGAGGCGAGCCTCTTCGCCTCGGATCTCTTCCGCATGTACTCGCGTTACGCGGAGCGCCGCCGCTGGAAGGTCGAGATCATGAGCTCGAACGAGACCGGGCTTGGCGGCTTCAAGGAGATCATCGCGCTGATCGAAGGCGCAGGGGCGTTCAGTCGCTTGAAGTTCGAGAGCGGCGTCCACCGCGTGCAGCGCGTGCCCGCCACCGAGGGCTCGGGTCGCATCCACACCTCGGCGGTGACCGTGGCCGTGCTTCCCGAGGCCGACGACGTCGAAGTCGAGATCGCGGACAAGGACCTGCGGATCGACGTCATGCGGGCCTCCGGGCCGGGCGGCCAGAGCGTGAACACGACCGACTCCGCGGTCCGCATCACGCACATTCCGTCCGGCCTCGTCGTCCACTGCCGCGACGAGAAATCGCAGCACAAGAACAAGGCCAAGGCCATGAAGATCCTGCGCTCCCGGCTACTCGAGCGCGCCGAGGAGGCGCAGCGGAACGAGATCGCCGCCGCGCGGAAGGGCATGGTCGGGAGCGGGGACCGCTCGGAGCGGATCCGCACCTACAACTTCCCGCAGGGGCGCGTCAGCGATCACCGCATCAACCTGACGATCTACTCGCTGGAGCGATTCCTCGACGGCGAGCTCGATGGCGTGATCGACCCGCTGATCACCTCGAGCCAGGCCGAGCTGCTGAAGGACGAATGAGCGCGACGATGACTGCCGTGGAGCCCGAGACGATCGCGCAATGCCTGCGTCGTGCGACGGAGCGGCTCTCCGCACGGGGCGTGGAGAGCGCGCGCCTCGACGCCGAGCTGCTGCTCGCATCGGCGCTCGGCGTCGAGCGAACCCGGCTCTGGACCGAGAGTGGATCCCGACTCGCGGCCGATGCGAGCGCTCGCTTCGAGCCCCTGCTCCGTCGCCGCGAGGCGCGCGAGCCGCTGCAGCGGATTCGTGGCACCCAGGAGTTCTACTCGCGGACCTTCGACGTGCGAGGACCCGTACTGATCCCGCGCGGCGACACCGAGACGCTGATCGACGCCGCGCTCGAGTGCTTGACGGGCCGCGTGCGTCCCCGGATCGTCGACCTCGGCACCGGTTCGGGAGCGATCGCCGCGACGCTCGCGCTGGAGATCCCCGACGCCGAGGTCGTCGCGATCGACGCCAGCGAAGCGGCGGCGGCCGTCGCGCGCGCGAACGCCGCTCGACTCGGCGCCCGAATCGACGTACGCGTCGGCGATTGGACCGAGCCTTGCCGAGGAGAGCGCTTCGACCTCGTGGCGTCGAACCCGCCGTACGTGCCGAGCGCACATCTCACCGCCCTGGACCCCGAGGTGCGCGACTTCGAGCCCCGCCTCGCGCTCGACGGAGGCTGCGACGGGCTCGATGCCTACCGCCGGCTCGCCGAAGAGATCGGTGCGATCCTCGCTCCGGGCGGCCACGTGATCGTCGAGATCGGATTCGCACAGCAAGACGCGGTGCGGGCACTGTTCTCGGCGCGGGGTCTCCGCCAAGTCGCAGCCCGCCGGGACCTGGCCGGCGTCGAGCGCGTGCTGGTGCTCGTCGCGGAGGCAGATCCGCGTGGATAAGATCGTCGTCCGTGGCGGCCGGCGGCTCTCCGGCGAGGTCTCGGTCAGCGGCTCGAAGAACTCGGCGTTGCCGCTGCTGTTCGCGTCGCTGCTCACGCCCGAGCGCTGCCGCTTCGTGAACGTACCGGGCCTCGCCGACATCCGGACGACGATCCGGTTGCTCGAGGTGCTGGGCGTCGAGGTGCTCGAGAACGCGGACCACGCGGTGTCGCTCCGTGCCGCGCGCCTGGCGAGCCACGAGGCGCCGTACGAGCTGGTGAAGACGATGCGCGCCTCGTTCCTGACGCTCGGGCCGGTGCTCGCCCGGGAAGGGGGCGGGGGCGTGTCGACCCCGGGCGGCTGCGCCATCGGCGCGCGACCGGTCAACCTGCACCTCGCTGGCTTCGAGAAGATGGGGGCGAAGCTCGAGATCCAGCACGGCTACGTCGAAGCCGAGGCGCCGCGAACGGCGAACGGCCGTCGGCTCCAGGGCGCGCGCATCGCGCTCGACACGCCGTCGGTCGGTGCGACCGAGAATCTGCTGATGGCCGCATCGCTCGCCGAAGGCGTCACCGAGATCGACAACGCCGCCCGCGAGCCCGAGATCGAAGACCTCGCTTCGGCGCTGACGAAGATGGGTGCGCTCATCGAGGGTGCGGGCTCGTCCGTGATCCGCGTGCAGGGCGTCGATTCGCTCCGCGGCGTCGATCACGAGGTCATCCCCGATCGCATCGAGGCCGGCACGTTCCTGGTGGCTGCCGCGATCACCGGCGGCGACTGCCTGGTGAAGAACGCGCGCGGGCCGCATCTCGATGCATTCCTCGTCAAGCTCGAGGAAGCCGGTGCCGTGCTCGATCGTCGCGACGACGGCATCCACGTCCGCGGCCCCGAGCGTCCCAAGAGCGTCGACTTCAAGACCGCCCCGTTTCCCGGGTTCGCGACCGACCTGCAGGCGCAGATGATGGCGCTGATGACCGTCGCCGACGGCGCGGGCGGCATCACCGAGACGATCTTCGAGAACCGCTTCATGCACGCGCTCGAGCTGGTGCGGCTCGGCGCCGACATCACGATCGAGGGCAACCACGCGCTGGTGCGCGGCGTGCCGAAGCTGTCCGGCGCACCCGTGATGGCGACGGATCTCCGCGCCAGCGTCTCGCTGATCCTCGCGGGGCTCGCCGCCGACAACACGACCGAGATCCTCCGCGTCTATCACCTCGACCGCGGCTACGAGCGGATCGAGACCAAGCTCTCCGCGCTCGGTGCGGACGTGAGGCGAGAGAAGGCGGCCGGGGCATGACGAGCGCGATCGCGGTCTTCCGCACGGGGGATCCGGGCTTCGAAGAGCGGCTCGCGACCATCGAGGCGCGCGGCGCCATCGCCGACCGCGAGGTCGAGCCCGCGGTGCGCGCGATTCTCGAGGACGTGCATGCGCGCGGCGACGCGGCGGTGATCGAGGCCACGAGACGCTTCGACCGCGTCGAGCTCGGCGAGGCCGATCTGGAGGTGCCCGCGAGCGAGCTTCGCGCAGCCGAAGCCTCGCTCGATCCGAGCGCGCGCCGTGCACTTCGCCTGGCCGCGAAGCGCATCCGCGATTACCATCGCCGTCAGATCCAGAAGGGCTGGCGCTACCGCGATCCGCTCGGCGTCGTGCTCGGCCAGAAGGTCGATCCGCTCGACAAGGTCGGCGTCTACGTGCCCGGCGGACGCGCGTCGTATCCGTCGTCGGTGCTGATGAACGTGATCCCGGCGAAGGTCGCGGGCGTGCGCGAGATCATCGCGGTGTCGCCGCCTTCGCCCATGGAAGGCAGCTATCCCGCCGTGCTCGCCGCCGCGTCGATCGCCGGCGTCGATCGCTTCTTCCGCGTCGGCGGCGCGCAGTCGATCGGGGCGCTGGCGTTTGGCACCAAGGCGATCCCGCGCGTCGACAAGATCGTCGGCCCCGGCAACGCCTACGTGCAGGCGGCGAAGCGGCTCGTCTTCGGCCGCGTCGGCATCGACAACGTGGCGGGTGCGAGCGAGGTGCTGGTGCTCGCCGACGGCTCCGCGCGGCCCGACTGGATCGCGGCCGACCTGCTGTCGCAAGCCGAGCACGACGAGATCGCGTCGTCCGTCTGCGTCACGACTTCGGCTTCGTTCGCCGAGAAGCTCGCGGCGGAAGTCACGCAGCAGCTCGCGACGCTGCCGCGCCGCGAGATCGCCGGCCGCGCGCTCGAGCGCTTCGGCGGCATCTTCGTGGTCGAGGGCATGCGCCGAGCGGTCGAGATCGCGAACCGCGTGGCGCCAGAGCACCTCGAGATCGCGGTCGAGAAGCCCGAGCGCTGGCTGCTCGGCATCCGGCACGCCGGCGCGGTGTTCCTCGGTTCGTTCGCTCCGGAGCCGCTCGGCGACTACCTTGCGGGACCGAACCACGTGCTGCCGACCGGCGCCACGGCGCGCTTCGGATCTCCGCTCGGCACCTACGACTTCATCAAGCGCACGAGCATCATCGGCGGCAGCGAGCGCGCGCTCCGCAAGCTCGGACCGACCGTCGTACGATTGGCCGAGCTCGAGGGGCTCGAAGCGCACGCGCGCGCGGTGAAGGTACGGCTGCGCAGCGGAAGGAGGCGGTGATGGCGACGAAGACCAAGGCGATCCGCAAGCGAACGAACGGAGTGCCGGGCACGAACGGCCGGCACGCGGACGTGCATCGCGTGACCAAGGAGACCGACATCGCGGTCCGGCTCACGGTCGACGGGCACGGGCGCTACGCGATCGAGACCGGCGTCCCGTTTCTGAACCACATGCTCGAGCTGCTCGCCCGCCACTCCTTCTTCGACCTCGAGGTGAAGGGGAAGGGCGATCTCCACGTCGACGCGCACCACACCGTCGAGGACGTGGGACTGACGCTCGGCGAGGCCCTGAAGCAGGCGCTCGGCGAGAAGAAGGGCATCCGCCGCTTCGGCGAGGCCACGGTTCCGCTCGACGAGGCGCTCGTCTCCGTGGTCGTCGATCTCAGCGGCCGGCCGTTCTTCGTCTACAAGGTGAAGCTCAAGCAGGAGCGCGTCGGCTCGTTCGACGTCGAGCTCATCCACGATTTCTTGCTCGCGCTCTCGAACCAGGTCGGGATGAACCTGCACGTCAACATGATCTCCGGCCGAAACCCGCACCATATCATCGAGGCGACGTTCAAGGGGCTGGCGCGCGCGCTGTCGCTCGCGGCCTCGCTCGACCCGCGGGTCGAGGGCGTGCTGTCGACGAAGGGCGTCCTCTGAGCGGAGCCGGGGAATGATCGCGATCGTCGACTACGGGATGGGCAACCTCCGCAGCGTGGAGAAGGGCATCGCGCGGAGTGGCGCGGCCACGCGCGTCACGTCCGATCCCGCTGAGATCCGCGCGGCCGATGGCGTCGTGCCGCCTGGCGTCGGAGCGTTCGGCGCGTGCATGGGGAACCTCGCGAGCCGCGGCCTGACCGACACGATCCGCGCGGTGGTCGAGGCCGGTACGCCGTTTCTCGGCATCTGCCTCGGTCTCCAGCTGCTGTTCGAGACCAGCGAAGAGTTCGGCCCGGTCGCGGGCCTCGGCCTGCTGAAGGGCAAGGTCGTGCGCTTCGGCGGCGATGCGCTCGCAGGCTTGAAGATCCCGCAGATGGGATGGAACGAGCTCGCGATCCGCCGGCCGGTGGCCGAGCTCGCAGGCATCGGAGAGCATCCGTCCGTCTACTTCGTGCACTCTTACTACGTCGTGCCGGACGATCCCGCGATCACGGTCGCGAGCACGAGCTACGGCGTCGAGTTCACCGCGGCGATCGCCAAGGACAACGTGTTCGCCTGCCAGTTCCACCCGGAGAAGAGTCAGGGGATCGGCCTTCGCATCCTCGAGAACTTCGTCGCCCGCGTCGGAGCCGGCGCGTGATCGTCATCCCCGCGATCGATCTCAAGGGCGGGAAGTGCGTTCGCCTGGTGCAGGGCGATCTCGCGCAGGCGACGATCTACGGCGACGACCCGGTCGCGATGGCCGAGCGCTGGCAATCGGAAGGCGGCGAGTGGCTGCACCTGGTCGACCTCGACGGCGCCGTCGGCGGTCGGCCGGTGCATCTCGAGACGCTCCGCGCGATCGCGAAGCGCCTGACGATCCCGATCGAGTTCGGCGGCGGGCTGCGCACGCTGGACGGAGCGGACGCGGCGATCGGCGCGGGTGCCTCGCGCCTGATCCTCGGTACGCTCGCGCTCGAGTCGCCGGATCTGCTCGAGCAGATCACGGCGAAGTACCCCGGCCGCGTCTACGTCGCGCTCGACGCGCGCAACGGTCTGGTCGCGACGCGCGGCTGGACGGAGTCGAGCCGGACGACGGCGCTCGACGCGGCGGCCGCGTGCGA
>JACXTT010005273.1_pt1 | contig 18845 bp, 18 predicted proteins | sample 9270951 | NCBI WGS metagenome assembly JACXTT01 (sample SAMN15532306, study PRJNA645909) | rock metagenome | isolation source: weathered quartz diorite | place: Puerto Rico | collected 2017-06-21 | reverse complement strand
AGCCCGCCTGGGTGAAGCGGAAGATGTTGTCGACGAAGAACAGCACGTCCTTGCCCTGCTCGTCGCGGAAGTACTCGGCCATCGTCACGCCGGTCAAACCGACGCGCAGGCGCGCGCCCGGCGGCTCGTTCATCTGGCCGAACACCATCACGGTCTTGCTGATGACGCCCGACTCGGTCATCTCGCGGTACAGGTCGTTGCCTTCGCGCGTGCGCTCGCCCACGCCTGCGAACACCGAGAAACCGCCGTGCTGGGTGGCGATGTTGCGGATCAGCTCCTGGATCAGCACCGTCTTGCCCACGCCCGCGCCGCCGAACAGGCCGACCTTGCCGCCGCGCTGATAGGGCGCCAGCATGTCGACGACCTTGATGCCGGTCTCGAACAGCTGCTTCTCCACCTCCTGCTCGGCGAACGGCGGTGCTGAGCGATGGATGGGCAGCTTCTTGGTCGCCTTGACCGGACCCTTGCCGTCGATGGTCTCGCCCACCAGGTTGAAGATGCGGCCCAGGCACTCCTCGCCCACCGGCACCGAGATCGGCGCGCCGGTGTCGGCCGCGGGCATGCCGCGCACCAGGCCGTCGGTCGAATCCATGGCGATGCAGCGGACGACGTTGTCGCCCACGTGCAGCGCGGCCTCGACGGTGAGTTTGCTGCCGCGCTCCTTGTCCTCGATCAGAATGGCGTTGTAGATCTTGGGCAGCTTTTCGGGATCGAACTCCACGTCGACCGTGGGGCCGATCACCTGCACGACTCTTCCGACGTTCATGTTTGAGCTCCGGCTCTTCGGGTCCGTGGGTGGCAGGACGTCAAGATCACTTGAGGGCTTCGGCGCCGCCCACCAGCTCGGCGATCTCCTTGGTGATGGCCGCCTGGCGCAGGCGATTGCGTTGCAGGGTCAAAGCATCGACGAGCTCGCCGGCGTTCTTGCGCGCCGAGCCCATCGCCACCATGCGCGCCGAGTGCTCGGAGGCCAGCGCATCGGCCATGGCGGCGTAGAGCGTGGCAGTGGCGTAACGCGGCAAGAGCTCCGCGAAGATGGTCTCGGCGTCGGGCTCGAAGATCGGATCCGTGACGGGCTCGCGCGTCTCACCGCCGGCGCCGGGCTTTGCCGCGGCCGCGGCCCCGACCGGGAGGAAGACCGGATTCTGGATCCGGCGCACCAGGGCGTTGACGAAGTGCGTGTACAAGAGCTCGACCCGATCGACCTCGCCCGTGACGAAGCGCTGGGTCAGCTCGTCGGTGAGCTTGCGGGCCAGATCGAGGTCGGCCTCGCCGGGCAGGTCGGTGTGGGCCGACAGCACCGGGAAGCCGCGGCGCCGCGCGTAGTCGCGCGCCTTGCGCCCCACCAGCACCAGCTTGATCGAGCCGGGTGACGACGTGCGAATGCGCTGCTCGGCCACGCGCAGCACCGCGGTGTTGTAGGTGCCGGCGAAGCCACGATCGGCGGCGATCACCACCAGCGCCGTGGTCTTGACGGGGCGTTCCTTGAACAGCGGGTGCTCCAGCTCCGAGGCCGCGCTCGACAGGTTCTCAAGCATGGCGCGGATCTTCTGCGCGTAGGGGGTGGCAGCCTGCGCGCGGCTCTGGGCGCGACGCAGCCTGGCGGCGGCCACCATCTCCATCGCCTTGAAGATCTGCTGCATGCTCTTGGTGGCGCGGATGCGCCGCCGCAGGTCCTTGAGCGAGGCCATCGTTCCTCAGGCCTTGAACTGCGCCTTGAACGCCTTGCAGGCTTCGTGCAGGCGCTTCTCGTCCTCGGGCGAGATGCTCTTGGCGGTGCGGATGTTGTGGGCGACCTCGCCGTACTTCTGGTTCACGAAGGCCAACCAGTCGGTCTCGAAGCGGCGCACCGCGGCCACGGGCACGTCGTCGAGGTAGCCGTTGGCGCCGGCCCAGATCGAGACCACCTGCTGCTCGACCGGGAGCGGCGCGAACTGCCCCTGCTTGAGCAGCTCGACCATGCGCTCGCCGCGCGTGAGCTGCGCCTGCGTCGCCTTGTCGAGATCGGAGCCGAACTGCGCGAACGCGGCCAGCGCGCGGTACTGCGCCAGGTCGAGGCGCAGCCGCCCGGCGACCTGACGCATCGCCTTGATCTGCGCGTTGCCGCCGACGCGCGACACCGAGATGCCGACATTGATGGCGGGGCGCACGCCGGAATAGAACAGGTCGCCCTCGAGGAAGATCTGGCCGTCGGTGATCGAGATCACGTTGGTCGGGATGTAGGCCGAGACGTCACCGGCCTGGGTCTCGATGAACGGCAGCGCGGTGAGCGAGCCGCCCTTCTTCTCGTCCGACAGCTTGCAGGCGCGCTCCAGCAGCCGCGAGTGGAGGTAGAACACGTCGCCCGGATAGGCCTCGCGCCCGGGCGGTCGGCGCAGCAGCAGCGCCAGCTGGCGATAGGCGTTGGCGTGCTTCGACAGGTCGTCGTAGACGCACAGCACGTGGCCGCCGGCGTAGGTGAACTCCTCGCCCATCGCGCAGCCCGCGTAGGGGGCGATGAACTGGAGCGGCGCCGACTCGGAGGCCGAGGCGGTCACCACGATCGTGTATTCCATTGCGCCGTACTTCTCCAACGTCGCCACCACGTTCGCCACGGTCGACTCCTTCTGGCCGATGGCGACGTAGATGCAGATCACGCCGGTGCCCTTCTGGTTGAGGATGGTGTCGAGCGCGATCGTGGTCTTGCCGGTCTGGCGGTCGCCGATGATCAGCTCGCGCTGCCCGCGGCCGATCGGGATCATCGCGTCGATCGCCTTGATTCCGGTCTGCAGCGGCTCCTTCACCGGCTGGCGCTCGATCACGCCTGGGGCCTTGAACTCGATGTTGCGGAAATGGTCCGAGCCGATCGGGCCCTTGCCGTCGACCGGCTGGCCAATGGCGTTGACGACGCGCCCGATCATCGCCTTGCCGACTGGCACCGACGCGATGCGCCCGGTGCGCTCGACGCGATCGCCTTCTTTGATGTTCTTGTCCGAGCCGAACAGCACCACGCCGACGTTGTCCTCTTCGAGGTTGAGCACCATGCCCATGACGTCGCCGGGGAAGCGGATCAGCTCGCCCGCCATCGCGTCTTCGAGGCCCCAGACGCGGGAGATGCCGTCGCCCACGGACAGAACCGTGCCGACACTCTTGGTCTCGAGCTTGGCCTCGTAGCGCTCGAGCTCCTGCGCCAGGACGGCGCTCACTTCTTCAGGTCGGAAGGACATGAGGGTTGGGCCCCGGATCGGTTGAGTGTGGTGAGGGCGCCGCTAGACGCTGACCTCGATGAGCTGCTGCTCGATCGCCTCGAGCAGCGTGGCGACCGAGCGGTCGATGACGTGATCGCCGATGCGCACCAGCGCCCCGCCGATCAGCCGCGGATCGACCTCGCTGGTGAGACGGATCTTGGCATGGGTGTAGCGCTCGAGCTCCACGTGCAGCCGCTGGCGCTCCGCATCGGTGAGCGCCACCGCGCTCACGACGTGCGCGCGCTGGATCCCCTGCGCTTTCTCGACCAGCGCCTCGAACTCGCTCACGATGGTCTCGAATTGGGGCAGCCGCTTCTTGCGCAGCAGGAGGTCGAGGAACAGCACCACGGTCCGCGCCACCGAGCTCGAGAGCCCGCGCTGGAGCGCTTCGCGCTTGTCGGCCTGACGCACCCCGGGCGAGGCCAGGAAGTTGCCGACGCGCGTCCCGGGCTTGACCACGTCGATCAGCCCCTTCAGGTCCTCGAGCGCGCGCACGGTCTCGCCGCGCTTCTCGGTCAGGATGAAGAGGCCGCGCGCGTAGCGCCCGGCGACGGTGGTGTCCTTCATGGCAGGGCGGCCACCTGGTCGATGAATTCCCCGGCCAGCTTGCGCTGGCCCTGGTCGTCGAGCTTCTGGCGCAGGATCTTCTCCGCCGCCTTGAGCGAGAGCGCGACCATCTGCTCCTTGAGCAGCTCCTTGGCCTTCTCGCGCTCGCGCGCGATCTCGTCGGCCGCCTGCTGCATGCGGTGCGCGGCGTCGGCCTGGGCCTGGGACTTGATCTCGGCCGCCAGCTTCTGCCCTTCGGCCATCGCCTCCTGCAGCCGCTGTCGGGCCTGCGCCTCGATGCCACGCAGCTCGAGCTCGTAGCGGGCCTTCAAGTCGTTGGCTTCGGCCTTGCGGCGCTCGGCCTCCTTGAACTCGCCCGCGATCTTCTCGCGCCGCGCCTCGAGCAGCCCGAGCAGAGGGCCCCAGGCGTAGCGCCGCAGCAGCCAGACCATGAGCAGGAAGCCCACGATCTGGGTCAGGACCTGTTTGATGTCGATCAGGTTCACGACGACTCCCTCCCGGCTCGCAGCGCGGCGCGCGGGCGCCAGCGACGGCGCGCCTAGCCGATCTTGCCCTGGAGGAGGAACATGGTCACGAACGCGTAGATCGTCAGCGCCTCGGCCAGCGCGGCGATGATGATCATGGCCAGCTGAATCTTGCCGGTGGCCTCCGGCTGGCGCCCGATCGCCTGCATCGCGCCGTTCCCGATGCCGCCGAGTCCGATGCCCGAGCCGATCGCCGCCAGTCCGATGCCGACCGGCAGGCCCCACCCCAGTGCTGCGTGGAAATCCATCGTGAGCCTCCTTGGGTCTAGTGAGCGTGCTGCGTCTCCCCCTCGTGCTCGTGATCGTCGTGCGGCAGCATGAGGAGGATGTAGATCGTGCTGAGAACGGTGAACACCAGGGCCTGGAGCGTGCTGGTGAGCAGCGCCAGGAACAGGAACGGCAGCTGGAGCGGCAACCCGATCGGCGAGTGGACGAAGGACAGCGTCGTGATGCCCAGGCTCACGAACGCGACCAGCAGCATGTCCTCGCCGAACACGTTGCCGAAGAGACGGCAGGCGAGCGAGATCGGCTTGGCGAGCTCACCCATGACGTGGATCGGGAGCATGAGCGGAACCAGGAACCACGAGATCGCCGTGCGCGGATTGCCGGCCAGGTGGTCGAGGTAGCCGAGCGCGCCCAGCTCGCGAATCCCGATCGACTGCGAATAGATGAACACCACCAGCGCCAGCGCCACCGTGACGTTGAGGCTCGAGGTGGGCGAATCCATGAAGGGAATCAGCCCGAACAGATTCATCGCCAGGATGTAGATGAACAGCGTGCCCAGGAACGGTACATAGCGCGGCCCGTAGCGCGGTCCCAGGATCCCAACGATGAAGTCGTTCAGGGTCTCGACCAGGTACTCGACCGCGTTCTGGAACGGGCGCGGGATCATCTCGGCGTTGCGGCTGGCGAGCCAGGCGACGAGCACGACCAGGAACGCGACCAGCAGCGAGAAGACCAGAACCTCGTACTCGTGGAGGAAGTTGGCCCACGGCGCATCGGGAAAGGCGCGGTGAACGACCGTGATGATGCTCGGGAACTTCTGCGGACCGCTCTCTTCCTCGTGATGCGCCGCGGCGTGCGGCGCGTGAGCCGCGTGTTCCTGGGCGCCGACGCCGTGGGGCGCGGCCAGCCACGCCACCAATCCGAGCGCCACCAGGATCCCGGTGACGCGGCGCGGGTCGCCGACGAAGCGCCGCCAACCGCACGTGCCGAGCAGGAGCAGCGAGCCGGCCTTGAGCACGATGACCCCCAGCGGGACCAGGAATCCCCACAGCAGGCTCTGCGGCGGCAGCTTGATCAGGAGCACGGCACCGAGCGCGAACAGCGCCGCCATCCCCGCCGAGGCGATCAGGGCGCGCCGCAGGCCGGTCGGCTGGCGCCGATCGGGCCCGGTGAGCGCCACCACCAACCGCTCGAGCAGCGCCAGATTGATCAGGGACCACAGCACCCCGAGTGCGGCCGCCAGCCCGTCGCGCGGCGCCACGTACCGCCCGATCAGCAACGCGACGATCGCGCCCGCCCACAGGCTGCTCTTGCGAACTCGACTCAGGAACTCGAGACCCATCTCGTGCGGCGCACCGCTAGCGGCGCTTCGACTCCTGTTCCTCGTCCTGGACTCGACGGATGATTCGCCAGGTCTCGCGACCGCCGGCCGCGAAGCCCAGCACCATGCCGATCACGCTGAAAACCAGTTTGGTCTTGAGCCAGCGATCCGTCGCCATTCCGATGAAGAAGCCGACGAGTGGCGAGACGATGAGCAGCGTCGGGATCGCGAGCAGCAAACCAGCGGATCGGAGGGCGTCGTACTTTGGCTTCTCTTCCGGTGGTCCGCTCATAGGCCCGTGAAACTTTTCACAAAGAGCCGGCAACCCAAGTAATCCCAAGGGGTGACGACCAGCCGCAGCAAGCTATGGGAAGCGTCGCGTCGCGTCAACCCGAAAGTGCCCCAGAGGCCGCTTCGATCCCCGGAGTGTCAACATCGTGGACACCTGCACTCGCTTCGATTGGACGGCCGCTCGGGTGGCGCCGGGTCCGACGAGCCACTATCCTGCGCCCTCCATGGCGAGGCTAGCCGTCGACAAGGTCGAGGTTTACGTGTTCCGGCGCCGCTCCCGCCGGGTCCAGTTCCTGGCGCTGCGCCGCGCGCCGCGCAAGACGCTGCCCGGGGTGTGGCAGCCGGTCACCGGGAAGATCGAGAGGCGCGAGACCCCGATCGAGGCGGCCTGGCGCGAGACGCTGGAAGAGACCGGCCTCGAGCCGACCCGATTGTGGCGCCTCGAGACCACGACGTTGTGCCTGGATGCGCGCGGTCGCACGCTGATGGCGCTGCCCCTGTTCGCCGCCGAAGTCGCGCCGCGCCAGCCCGTTCAGGTTTCGTCCGAGCACGACGCGGCACGTTTCGTCGACGCGCGCACGGCCGCGCGGCTCTACCTTTGGGACTCCCAGCGTCAGGGGCTCGCGGCGGTCGCGCGCCAGATCCTCGCGCGGGGCGCGCGGGCCGCGGCGCTCGAGCTCGTGCCGCCGCGGCGCCCGCGCACCTCGCCATCGCACGTCAGGAGGAAATGACTTGGCCAGCACCAGCTCGTTCGACGTCACGACCGGAGTCGACTTCAACGAGGTCGTGAACGCGGTCACCCAGGCGACGAAGGAGATCACGCAGCGTTACGACTTCAAAGGCGTCGTGGCCACGATCGAGCTCCAGCAGAAAGAGAAGAAGTTGGTCCTCGGCGCGCCCGACGAGTTCAAGCTCAAGGCGATTTGGGACGTGCTGCAGAGCAAGCTCGTGCGCCGCCAAGTCCCCCTCAAGAATCTGAAGCCGGGCAAGGCGGTGCCCGCCGCGGGCTCGAGCGTGCGCCAGGAAGTCGAGATCCAGGACGGCCTGACCGCGGACATGGCGCGCGACATCGTCCGCGTCCTCAAGGACGCCAAGCTGAAGAAGGTGCAGTCGGCGATCCAGGGCGACACGGTCCGCATCAGCTCGCCCAGCAAGGACGATCTCCAGGGCGCCGTGGGCCTGCTCAAGCAGCAGGACTTCGGCGTCGAGCTGAAGTTCGGCAACTACCGCACCAACTGACGATCCGCGATCGAACGATCAGGAGACCCCCGATGATTCCTCCCTCCCAGGAGTCGATACCCGCCCATCCCTACCTGCTCGGCCACTCCGATCGAGAGATCGGGCGACTCGAGCGCCAAGCGGGCATCGTCGATCCGATCACGCGGCGCTTCTTCCAGGAGGCCGGCGTCGCGCCCGGGATGCGAGTGCTCGACGTCGGCAGCGGAGGTGGCGACGTCTCGCTGCTGGTGGCGGACCTGGTGGGAGATCGTGGCCAGGTCGTCGGCGTCGACCGCAGCCCGATGGCCGTCGAGGCCGCCGCGGCGCGAATCCAGACGCTCGGGCGTTCCAATGTGTCCTTCGATGTGGGCGATCCTGCCGACATGAGCTTCGATCGCTCGTTCGACGCGGTCGTCGGCCGATACGTGCTGCAGTTCCAGAAGGATGCGACGCCGATGCTGCGCAAGCTCGCCGCGCTAACGCGACCGGGAGGCCTCGTCGCTTTTCATGAGCTCGACTGGCACGGGGTCGAATCGTTTCCGCCCGCTTCTCTCTTCGAGCGATGCCGGTCTTGGGGCATCGAGACCCTGCGCAGACACGGCACGGAGTTCCGGATGGGGATGAAGCTGTACGCGACCTTCGCCGCGGCCGGTCTGCCGTCGGCCGAGGTGCGCGTGGTGCCGATCGTCGGCTACGGCGCCAGCGCCGCGACGATCGCCCAGTTCATGGGGGACTTCATCCTCACCCTGGCGCCGGAGATCGAGCGTCTGGAGGTTGCGACTGCTGCCGAGGTCGGCGCCGAGACCCTGATCGCACGCCTCGTGCAGGAGGCGGAGGAGTCGTCGAGCTTCTTCTCGGTATGGACCCAGTTCGGCGTCTGGTCTCGGGTCTAAAGGCGGACGACCCTCGCGGCGGTCCGACTCACACGCCGTATTCGGGCGCCGGCTTCCCCATCAGCCAGTGATCGAACCAGCGCCGGATGTGCTCCTGGTTCTGGACCCGGCGTGAGGGCGTGCCGCTGCGCGACAGCTCGTGGCTCTCACCCGGGAAGCGGATCATCACCGTCGGCTTCCGCTGCTGCTTGAGCGCGCGGAACATCGCCTCGCCCTGCCCGATCGGCGTGCGCCAGTCCTCCTCGCTGTGGATCACCATCAGCGGCGTCGTGATGCGCTCGGCGAATGCGACCGGAGAGCGCTGCCGATACTCCTCCGGATCCTCGAACGGCGGCTTCCGGAACCAGAACGGCGTGAACATGGCGAAGTCGGCGCTGTAGTAGAAGCTGGCCCAGTCGGCGACGCAGCGCTGCGTGGCCGCGGCCTTGAAGCGCGGCGTCTGGACCACGAGCCAGTTGGTCAGCAATCCGCCGCCGCTGCCGCCGGTGACGCCCAGGCGCTCGGGATCGGCGAGATCACGCGCCAACACGGCGTCGACGGCGGCGAGCAGGTCGCGCGCGTCCTCGTCCGGGAAGCGATACTGGATGACGTCGGCGAACTCCTGGCCATAGCTGGTGCTGCCGCGCGGATTGGTGAACAGCACCGCGTAGCCCGCGCCGGCCAGCACGTTGAACTCGTGGAAGAACGCGCATCCGTAGGCGGTGTGCGGACCGCCGTGGATCTCGAGCACGAGCGGCGGGCGCCCGCCATCCGGCGCGCCGCCCGACAGCGGCTTCATCAGCCACGCCTGGATTCGACGGCCGTCGAAGGACGGGTACCAGAACGACTCGACCTCGCCGAGCGCGATCTCGTCGAGCCACGGGTTCGAGCGGTGGAGCACCTCGCTCCGATTCGCGACCTTGGTCCAGCACACCAAATCGCCGGGCGACTGGTGCGAGCCGATGGTCAGCGCCCACACCGAGCCATCGGCGCTGGCCGTGCCGGCGATCACCTCCTGGCCCGCGGCAGTGAGCTCGGTCACTCGATCGCCGCGCACCTCGACCAGCCGCGACGAGCCATGCTGGGCGACGCGCGTCACCACCTGGCCGTCGAGGCCCAAGTGGAGCGGACACAAGCCTCCGCCGCGCGGCGGGTGCTGATCCGAGGTGATGCCCTCGCCGAACGGGAAGTCATAGCCGGGGGCGAGGCGGATCAGGTCGCGGCGTGGCCACTCCCCGCGCGCGAGCAGGAGCTGCGGCTGCTCGTAGGTGCGCGGCCCGTCGAAGCGCGGCGCGATCAACACGATGGCGCCATCAATCCCTTCGGCCCAGGCCACGATCCCGCCGGTCGCGTCGACCACCAGCTGCATGGCCTCACCGTCGGTTGGAGTCTCCAAGTCGGGCGCGACCGCCCACAGCTTGGATTCCTCGTTGCCGAACCACGGCTCGGCCCGCCGGTCGGACGTGAACAGGATCCATCGCCCGTCGCGCGACCAGCGCGGGCCCGACTCGGCGCAGGCTCCGTGGGTCAGCGCGCGCGCCGTGCCGCCCGCACGCTCGATCACCCAGACGTGGTCCTTGCGCTGCTCGTCGTAGAAGCCGATGTCGTTCTCGCGAAACACCGGCTTGGTCACGACCCGGCCCGGCTCGTTCTTCGGCTTCTTGCGATCGGGCGCGTCGAGCTCGGGATGATGGCGGCTCAGGAACGCGAGCCGACTGCCGTCCGGGGACCAGGCCGGATCCGAGGCCCCGCCCTCGAGCGCCGTCAACGGCGCGGCCTCGCCGCCATCGGTGGGAAGGAGGTGGATCTGCCCCAGCTTCCCCGCTTCGCGCTTGCGCACGAACGCCAGCCAGCGGCCGTCCGGCGACCAGCGCGGCTGCAGGTCGTAGCTCCCCGAGGTCCAACGCCGCGCCGCTTCGCCCGCCGCCGCGATCCAGATCTGCGTCCGGTATTCGTCGGCCTCGGCGTCGATCCAGACGCGCGTGAACGCCACCCGCCGTCCATCGGGCGAGATCTGCGGGTCGGCAATCCAGGCGAAGCGCAGCAGGTCGTCCTCGCGCATCGCCCGCCGCGCGGGAGCTGCGGCGGCGCCGCTCGCCGCGGAGCGCGGCCGGGCTTCGGCTTCGGCGGGGGTCTTCATGATCTCGTTCTCCGGGCGCCTCGGTTCATTCACGCACCGCTTCGATCGCCGCCTTGGCCACCCGCGCGGGGAGGACCTCGAAGGCGAAGCGACGTTCCACGCGTTCGAACGGCCCGTGGGCGTCGCGCCCCCAGGGGCCGAGCGTCACCACCTCGAGATCCAGAGCCGCGCAGTTCTCCACCGGGAGCCGATACTCGTGCTCCCACGCGGGGAGCCACGCGCGCAGCTCGTTCGACGGCGCGCCCCGCCACGCCAGGTAGGAGGCATCCGAGATGTGGCGATAGAAAGGCTCCATGGGCACGCCCTGCGACGCGAGCCACGGCGCGAGCCGCGCGCCGAGCCGATCGCCACGCGGCGGCGAGGGCGGATAATAGGGCGGAAGCAGCGCGATGACCACCGCCGGACCCATCAGGGAGGCGGCGCGGGCCGCGGCGCGGATGCGCTGCCAGGACGCCGCGCGCGGGTCCGCGGTGGTCGGCGCGGACTCCGCGCCCGTGACCCGCGCGGCCAGCTCGGGATAGGTGAGCACCTCGGTGTCGCTCGCGGCCAGCTCGGGCGCGTTCTTCGCCAGACGCCGCATGCGCGCCGTGACGTCGGCCACCGCCGCGCGCACTTCGGCGCGCAGCGCAGCGCTTAGCCGCGACAGCGGCGCATCGAACAAAGCGAAGTTGACCTCGACCTCGGCTTCGAGCGCGGTCTGCACGTCGTAGCGCGGCTTCGCGTCGCGCAGCCTCAACACCACCGGTGGCCGGCCGCCGCCGATCTCCGCCGTCAGCGTGGGTGAGGTCGTGATCCGGTCCACGATGGCGGCGGCCCACTGCGCGGCGTCCACGCCGCCGAACGGGCTGCCGACGTGGGTCGGCTGCCCGAGCACGTAGAACCCCACCAGGCATTTCCCGACCACGCCCTGGTAGGCGACCGGGCGCTCGACGAAGTCCAGGTTCAGCGCGCCGCGCAGGTCGAGGCGCTGCGCCAGCGCGGCCAGCTCTGGCACCGCGCGCAGCATGCCCGCCGATTGGTTCTCCTCGTCGGGACAGGCGAGGAAGAGCACACTGCCCGGGAGCCGCGAGCGATCCTGAGCCAGCGCCTCGAGCGCCGCGAGGCCGTCGGCCAGGCCACTCTTCATGTCGAGGGCGCCGCGTCCGAACAACCAGGTCCCCGGAGCGCGGCGCTCCTGGTCGAGATCGCGTCGCACCGCGTCCGGGAGACGCGTCGGATCGAGGGCCAGCCAGCGCTCGCGCAGGCCGCGAGGATCGAACGCGAGGGCCGCCCCGCTGGGATCGAGGCGCTCGAAGTCCTCGACGCCGACCGTGTCGTAGTGGGCGAGCACGACCACCGTGCGGGTGGAGCCGCCCTCGAGCAAGGCCCACACCACGGGGCGGCCGTCGGCCGTGGGCCACACCCCGTTCGTCACTCCCCGAGGCAGCGCGGCTTGGATCGCTGCGGCGCAGCGCGTTTCGGCCACGACGTCGGGGCTCACGCTGGGCAGCGCGATCAAGCGCTCGGCGAGCGCCTGCACCCGCGCCGGATCGAGGACGCTCATGGACGCCCGACGCGAGCGTGGCGCGCGGCGGCGCGAAAGGCGCTCAGCGTTGCACCAGCACGATGTGCTGCTGGACCACGTGCGAGCCGTCGCAGCGGAAGGGAGCCAAGGCCGAGCGGGTGGCGACGTCGAAGTGGCCCTGGGTCAGGACGCGCAGGCGCAGGCGCTGCGCGCCGCACGGCGCGGCCCCGAGCTGGAACGGGCGCGGCGATCCCATGAAGAGCTGCACCGTGTCGCGTCGCTGCGGAGACCACTGCAGGGACACTTCTACCCGCTCCGGCCGCTTGAGGGGCTCGTCCGAGATCTGCACCTCGACCGTGCCTTCGACCAGGCACTCGCAGCTGTCGGCGCGCGCGCGCGTCGGGGGCGCGTTGCGAATCACCAGCGGTCCAGCCCGGGCGCGGCTCGACGACATCGCGGGCGGCGGGATGATGGTCGGCGGCAACGGCGAGGGCGTCGCGACAGGAGTCGGCGTCGGGGCCAGCGCGCGCGCGAGCGACGTGTCCGGCGCTGGGGCGGCGGTTCCGCCGGGCGTGGGGGCGCTGCTCGGCTTCGGTCGAGGCTTGGCGTCGCCAGAGGTCGACTCGGCGCGTCGGTCGGTGCGATTGCCGAAGATCGACCACGAAGATCGCGACGGCTGGGGGCGGGGCGGCAACGTGTCCGAGGCGGCGGCGCGGCCCGTGGTCGCCGCCGCCGGACTCTCGATCGCGAACGCGAGCGTGTCGACGGCGACCGCGGAGAGGCTGGGCCATGCGCTGGAGCCGGAGTCCTGGCCGCGGACCGCGATGAAGTCGGCCATCACCGAGCCCACCACGTCGCCTTCGGTGGCGACGATGCGCGCCGCGGCGGCCGCGACGCGTTCGTCGTTGGAACGAGCGACGCAGCGGCCCGGCTCACCCCGCGCGCCTTCGAGTCGGAGCTCGAGTCCGAGGCTGCGATCGCCACGCTCGGTCGTGAGCCGATAGCCATGGCGCTCGGCGCCGATCGCCACGCGCAGCGGCTTGCGCCCGAGATCGTTCACGGTGCCGAGCGCGATGCGCAGGGAGAACTGGCCGTCGGCGCCGGTGACCATCGAGGCGTGACGCGTGCCCTCGATCCGCACGCGGGCCTTGGCCAGCGGCAGGCCCTGCTCATCGAGCGTGCGGCCTTCGAACAGCAGCGTCTTCTTGTTCTTGGGCGAGGCCGCGGCCGGGGCGGCGAGCGCAAGGGTCAGGATCGAAACGAGAATGAAAAAGGCTCGCATGGGCGGTGGATGAGGGCGTTCGGGGCAATGTGGGCGCAACAAGTATAGAGGAGAAGGGGGGCGTCGCCGTCACGAGCCCTGGAGCCAAGGGCTCCGGTCGCCGACTAGGCCTGGGCCAGCTCCTCGTAGAGGAAAGCCGCGCTCTTGGTGCCGCCGAAATAGGAGGAGAGCGAGAACTTCTCGTTGGGCGCGTGCACCTGGTCGTCGTCGAGGCCGAAGCCCATGAGGATGCACGGCAGGCCGTGAGTGCGCTGGAACGTGGTCATCACCGGGATCGATCCGCCCTCGCGGATCATGACCGGCGGCTTCTTCCACACCCGCGCCAGCGCGCGTCGCGCCGCGTCCAGCATGGGATGATCGGGCTCGGTGATGTAGGGCTGGGCCGAGTGCAGGTTGGTGACCTCGATGCGGACGCTCTTGGGCGCCAGCTTCTTCAGGTAGGCCTCGAAGCGCGGGAACAGATCGTCCGGGTCCTGATCCGGCACCAGCCGCATGCTGACCTTGGCGTGCGCCAGCGAAGGCAGCACGGTCTTCGAGCCCGGCCCCTGGTAGCCGCTCCACAACCCGTTCACGTCCAGCGTCGGCCGGACCGTGATGCGCTCGAGCGTCGTGAAGCCCTTCTCCCCCGCCGGCTCCGGCGCGCCCGCCGCTTCGAGGTAGGCGCGCTCGTCGAAGGGCAGCGCGCGGTAGAGCTCGCGATCCGCGGGCGTCACGGGGCGCACGCGCTCGTAGAAGCTCGGCACCGTGATGCGGCCGTCGCCGTCTTTGAGCGCGGCGATCATCGCGCTCAGCACGTTGGCCGGATTGGCCACCGCGCCGCCGTAGTGGCCGGAGTGCAGATCGCCGGCGGGCCCCTGGACCATGACCTCGGTGTAGAGGATCCCGCGCAGCCCGTAGCACAGCGCCGGCTGGTCCGGTCCCAGCATGGCGGTGTCGCTGACCAGGATCACGTCGGCGTCGAGCTGCGCTCGGCGCTCGACCAGGAACGCTTCGAGGTGCTCGCTCCCGACTTCCTCTTCGCCCTCGAGGACGACCTTGAGGTTGATGGGCAGGCGGCCGTTCACCTTCATGTGCGCCTCGATCGCGTTGAGGTGCATGAAGACCTGACCCTTGTCGTCGACCGCGCCGCGCGCGTAGAGCTTGCCGTCGCGGCGCGTGGGCTCGAACGGCGGCGTCTTCCACAAGGGCAGCGGGTCGGGCGGCTGCACGTCGTAGTGCCCATAGAGGAGGCCGGTCGGCTTGCCGGGGGCCCCGAGCCACTCCCCGTAGACCACGGGGTGGCCCGCGGTTGGCACCACCTCGGCGCGCGTCATGCCGATCGCGCGCAGGCGATCGACCAGGTGCTGCGCACAGCGCGCCATGTCCTTCTGGTGCTCGGGCTGCGCGCTGACGCTGGGAATGCGCAGCGCGTCTTCGAGGGCGGAGAGGAACTGTTCCTGGTGATCGTCGAGGTATCGACTGAGCGCTTCCACAGGCACCTCCGGCGGTCGAAATCGGGTCCGGGACTCTAGCACAGGGGCGCGGCCGGATTGACGGCGCGGGCCCCATCGGCTAATGAGGAGTCATGGCCTCGCGACCGGGTTAGCGACATGCAGGTTCGCATCGTGCGATCCGAGTGCTGTGGCCATGCCCAGTGCGTCGAGGCGGTTCCTCAGGTGTTCGCCCTCGACAGCAAGAACAAGGCGGTGGTGCTCGACCCCGAAGCCGCCAGCGAAGAGCGACTGCGCGAGGCTGTGGAGGCGTGCCCGTGCCAGGCCATCGTGCTCGAGGACGACGAAGGGAATCCACTCTTCCCCTGACGCTCGGGCCGGCGCGTCAGTCGATGCGGCGCGCCACGATCACGACCCGCGCGTAATCGAACAGCAGGTCGTCGCCCTGAGGCTCGACCAGCAGGTACTCGCGCACCCGCCCTGGCGCTTCGAGCAGCCGCCGCCGCGCTTCGTCCAGCACCGCGCTCGATCCGCCGGCGCGCGCGATCCAGTCGGTCAGCGAGCGGCCCTTGCCCAGCTCGCGCACGCCGTCCTCGAGTACGTCGACCCGCAGGCCGGCGGCCTCCAGCATGGCGCGCCACTCCGACGGCCGGTAGTTGCGCACGGTCGTCGGGTCGTGGAGCAGGTCGAGGTCGTTGATGAAGCGGTCCAGCTCGTCGTCCTCGGGCACCATGCCGTCGACGATGGCGAGGCGGCCGCCGCGGCGCAATACGCGAGCGGCATCGCGCCACACCTGGCCCGGATCGACGAAGTGGTGCGCGGCGGCCCGACAGGTGACGAGGTCGAAGCGGCGGTCCGCGAAGGGCAAGTGGTGCGCGTCGCCGCACACCGCCGAGAAGTTCTCGATCGACTTGGCGCGCGCCTGGAGCAGTGCCGCCTGCAGCATCTCGGGCGACAGGTCGTAGCCCACCGTCGCCCGCACGTAGGGCGCGAAGGCGAGCGCCGTGTGGGCCGGGCCGCTGGCCAGGTCGAGCAGCGCCTCGTCCATCACCGGCTCGGCGCGCTCCAGCAACCGCTCGAGCGTGGCGCCGGCGCGGTGGATCTCGCTCGTCGCGTAGAGCCGCGCCTGCGGCCCGAACTGCTCGGCGATCTGGTCCGACGAAGGCTTGGGTCGCGGGCTCACGTCGGGGCGCCGACCGCTCAGCGGATCGCGCCTTCCTTACCGGCCACGCGCCGCAGCAGTCCGACCTGGCCGACGTGGTAGCTCTCGTGGAAGTGGAAGAAGGCCAGCATCTCGGCGACGTTGGTGGGCCGACCCGGCAGCCGCGCGCCATCGAAGGCGGCGGCCAGCTGCTCTTCGGTCATCGCGCCGAGTGCCGCCTCGAGCCGCTGCTGCGACGTGTCCATGGCCGACAGCAGCTCGGGCAGCGGCAAAGCCTCTCTGCCGTCGCACAGCGGCTCCGAGCTGCGACCAAAGCGCACCCCCGCTTCGCCCAGCACCGGCGCGAGCCCGATCAGGCCGAACATCTGATCGCGCACCGCGAGGATGTGGGCGATCACCCAGTTGATGCAGTTTCCGGCCGGCTGCGGTTGCACCAGGCTGTCGTCGTGATCGATCTCGTCCAGGTTCATGCGCAGCGCCCCGTGACTCAGGCGGTACATGCGGAGCAGTGTCTTGGCGTCCATGGTCCGAGCCTAGCACCGTGGCCCGCGAGCGTCAGGACGTCTGGGCTGCACCCGGACATCGATTTGGCCGCGCCGGTCGCGGAGCGCGTATTCCCGAGCCGCCCGGCTGGCACCCTTCAGCGATGAAGCTCCCGCGCGGGACCGCGGTGATCGTCATCGCCTTGCTGGCCATGGCCGCCCCGGCCTGGGCCTCCGACTGGTACGAGCACCTGAAGACCGCGCGCGCGGCGCTGGCGCGCCACGACCTGGTCGCCGCCAAGCCCGAGCTCGAGGCGGCCGATTCGATCATCGGCGGCTACGCGGGCGCGATGTTCGCGCTGGCGCAGATCGCGGCGCAGCAGAACGACCCGGCCGCGGCGCTGCGCTGGCTGCGCGAGTACGCCACGACCGGGATGACACGGCGCGTGACCAGCGACAGCGCCTTCTCGGCGCTGCGCGGCGACACCGCGTTCGCCTCGATCGCGGCGCGCATCGAGTCCAACGGGAAAGCGATCTCGACCGCGACGGTCGCGGTGCGCTTGAGCGATCCGTCGCTGCTCACCGAGGACGTCGCCTGGGACGCGCGCGGGCGCTTCCTGGTGAGCTCGATCCACCGCCGCAAGATCGTCGCTGTTCGCCGCGACGGCACGGTGTCCGACTTCGCTCTGGCCGGGCCCGACGCCTGGGGGATCTACGCGCTCGCCATCGATCGCGTGCGCGGCCGGCTGTGGGCAACCACCGCCGCGGGCCCGACCTGCGACGGCTACGTCGCCGCCGACTCGGGGCGCACCGCGGTGCTGGCTTTCGAGCTGCGCAGCGGGCGCCGCCTCGACCGGGTGGAGCTGCCGCGCGACGGCGCGCGCCACGTGCTCGGCGACATGACGCTGGGTGAGGACGGCACGGTGTACGTCACCGAGTCGCTGGCCGGCGGCGTTTACCGCTTGCGGCCCGGCGCCCGCTCACTCGACACGCTCACGGGCTCGGGAACCTTCCACTCGCCGCAGTCGCCGGTCGTGGCGCGCGATGGCCGCCGGCTGCTGATTCCCGACTACGCGCGCGGCCTCGCGTCGCTCGCGATCGAAGGCGGGGCGGTTCACTGGCTGGCCAAGCCGCGCTCGCTGGCGTCGGTCGGAATCGACGGGCTCCATCGCGTCGGCGACCGGCTGATCGCGATCCAGAACGGCACGACGCCGCATCGCTTGGTCGAGCTGAGGCTGAACGCCACCGAGACGCGGATCGAGAGCTGGCGCGTGCTCGAGCAGGCCTCCGAGTGGCTGGGCGAGCCCAATCACGGCGTCCTGGTCGGCCGCGACTTCTACTTCATCGGGAACAGCGGCTGGGATCGGGTCGGCGACGACGAGGTGCTGCAGACGCCGCCCGGCGCGCAGCCCGCGGTGTTGCTGAAGCTCGAACGGCCCTAGCTCAGGCCGCGGGTGCGCCCTCTTCCACCGGGCGGCCGGCGGTGCGGTAGGCGTCCATTCCTCCGGCCACGCTGCGCAGCTCGGTGAAGCCGGCGCGCTCCAGGAGGCTGGCGCCGATCATCGATCGGTAGCCGCTGGCGCAGACCACGCTCCACTGAGCGCTCCGGTCGAGCTCGCCGACGCGCGCGGCGAGCTGAGCCAGCGGCACCAGCGTGGCTCCCGGCACGTGGAAGCGATCCCATTCGGCGGGGCGGCGCACGTCGAGCACGCGATCGCGCGCAGGGTCGAGGTCGGCGGCCGCCATCTCGGGCAGCTCGCGCGTCGGCAGGCCAGCCGCGGTCCAGGCCTCGCAGCCGCCGTCGAGGATGCCGACCACGCGCTCGTAGCCGACCCGCGCCAGGCGAGTCACGGCCTCTTCGGCACGGGCCGGCTCGGTCACCAGGATCATGTCCTGATCCGGCCGCACCAGCGTCCCGACCCAGGAGGCGAACTGGCCATCGAGGCTCACGCTGATCGCGCCCTCGGGATGACACGCCGCGAACGCCGCCGCCGGACGCGTGTCGATCAGCACCGCGCCTCGAGCCACACGCGCGCGCGCGTCAACCGGCGCGAGCGAGGGCGGGAAGTCGCGCTGTGCGTCGAGCGAAGGCCCGGCCTTGTTGAGATCGCGCGAGTGGAGGAAGTAGACCGGCGTCTCGGGGACGTCGCGGGTGATCTCGGCGATGAAGGTGTCGCGCCCGTGGTCGGCGAGCGCCGGATTCATGAGCCGCTCGCGGCCGATCGTGCTCCAGCTGTCCTTCGAGATGGTGCGGCCGCACAGCGAGCCCGCGCCGTGCGCGGGATAGACCTTGGTCTCGTCCGGGAGCTTCAGCAGCTTCTGGTGCAGGCTGTCGTACATCAGGCCCGCCAGCTCCTTGACCGGCAGCCGCGACGAGAGGATGTCGACGCGCCCCACGTCGCCGACGAACAACGTGTCACCCGTCAGCACGCCCCACGGCGCGGCATCGCCGGCGTCCTCGAAGACCACGAACGACATGCTCTCCGGCGTATGGCCCGGCGTCTCGAGCGCGCGGATCACGACGCCGCCGACCTTCACCTCGTCGCCTTCGCTCAGCGCGCGGTGCGGATAGCCCGCCTCGGCGCGCGCGCCGATTGCGA
>JACXTT010005272.1_pt1 | contig 18847 bp, 12 predicted proteins | sample 9270951 | NCBI WGS metagenome assembly JACXTT01 (sample SAMN15532306, study PRJNA645909) | rock metagenome | isolation source: weathered quartz diorite | place: Puerto Rico | collected 2017-06-21 | reverse complement strand
CGTTGATCAACGCGATGCAGTAGATCTCCGGATCCCCCGGATCCGGGTTGAGTGGATTCGGACTTGTGCCGACGGTGTGCCGCGAGAGGAAGCTGACGCCGCGAATCTTGAAGTTTTTCGCCCCCTGCACGGCGAGAATGGCGCTTTCCCAGTCGAAAAACCCGGGATTGCCGGACGTCGCCAGCCGCGTGCGTTGTTCGGGGCCGACGCGCGAATCGAGGACAATTTGGATCCGCGCGTTGTTGGGCTGGAGAATTGGATTTGTGTTCGGTGACGCGCCCGGCTGGCTGTAGCCATCAATAAGGACGTTATGGTTCGTGAGGACCGGATAACCATTGGTGGGCGTTGGGATGTAGAAAGGTCCGGTCCCGGGAATGTTGAATTGGATCGTGTCCCCGTCGCGCAGGTTGCTCAAGGCCATCACCAGGTTCGTCTCAGTCGGGCCAGGGAGATTGTTGGTGGTGTTGACCGTGATAACGGCGGCTTGCGTGAGCGGGCAAAACAAAGTCGCCGTGGAAAGGAGCAACGTCAGTTTCATGGCGCAGACGCATCCAATCGAGCGTGTAATCTGACGCAGCGCTCAGCTCGAGAATGATTCCGTTACGGCGTGATTTGTCCGCGAATTTCGCCGCCTTGATTATTGAGCGTATGAATATTCACGTAGGACAACCCATCGACGATCGCCGACAAGGTGGGATTATCCAAGGTGAGGAGGCCGGAAATCACGCCCGCCGTTCCTGAGGGTGTTGGCAGCGGCATCAGGACGCCGGCAAACTGCGAAGTATCAGCCCTCCCATGGATGTGGGCGGCGCTGGCGGCTGACGTCAACCCCGAATAAGTGACGTTGAACAGCAACTGATTCCCGATGCGCGTCAGCGTTCCGGAACCGGTTCCGGCCGTCACAATGGGTGTCGGACGCTCCGCGTCGGAGCTGAGCGACGCCTTGAGCTGCGTCGGCCCGATCTGCCCGCGGATTTCGCCCCCGGTATGGTTGGTGTTATGAATGTTGGCGTAGGTCAGTCCGCTCAAGAGATAACCCTTGATCGCGTCGGACACGGTCGTCGTGCCCGAGATTGTCCCGGCCGTCGCGCTGGGAACGTTGGCGAAGGGTACGATCACGCCGATGGATCCGGTTGTGTTCGTTGGGCCATGGATGTGGGCCGCGGTCGCCGGCGCTGACAGCCCGGAGAACGTGATGGTATACGTCAACGTGTTTCCTTCCAGGGTGAAACTGCCTAACCCCGTCGCACTCGTCGTGACTTGAGGTCGCTCCCCATCGCCATTCAAGAAGGCCGTCAATGGAATGACCGTATTGGTGGCATTATCGCTAATGCGGAAGAAGGCGGCGCCGCCTTGCAAGGCCACGGATTCGGTCTGGCGAGTGGTGGTGAGCACGTTCTGCCAAGTGGCGTCATCCAGGCTGGATTTCTTCTGGATCAGATAGGGAGCGGTCCCCCCCGACCAACTCAGAGTCACGAGCGATCCAGCGGCAGCGGCCGTGACATTGGTGAAAATGAGCGGGCCTCCTCCCGGAGTGGGTTGGGGATCGGGATGACTCACGACGGTGTACAGAGTGGTCTCCGCACTCGTGTTGGGACCCCCCGCCGGCGTGTTCGTGCTGTTGACGGTTCCCTTGGCGGCAATGCAAATTTGCCGCGTGGTCATCGCGACACTCGGATTGGAGGTCAAGAGATTCAAGCTGCCGTCCGGATCGTAATTGACAAACGGGAAGAACGAATGCGTCAGATACGTGACGTTGGTGCTGCCATCGAATTTCAGAACGCGGGCGGCGATTTGGTTTTGCGTGAAGTCGGTGGTCGGCCGGACGGTATATGCCACGCAGACGCGGTCCAGCGCATCCACGGCGATATTGACCCGATCCGCAACGTGGACGGTGGGATCCGTGTCGCTGACCGTCGCAGAGGTGAGGAAGTTCCGAGTGCGCGAGTCCCAGACCGCCACGCTCACCGTGCCATGCGCGGCATCGGGTGTTCGGCCAGCCAGGTAAACGTAGTAGCTGCGAATGTCCGAGGCAATCCGGGTGCCATCGCCGCGACCCAAATCAAAGGGTAGCCCGCTGCTGGACTGCGGGCTGCTGCCCAGTAGATTGCCGGCGTTGTCGTAGAAATAAAGCGTGGCATTAAAGCGAATGCAGAATCCTCCTTTGTAGGCAGCGACATTGGACCAGATTTGATTGTTGATGCTCGCGTCCACCGCGTAGGTCTCCTTCACAATCGCGCCGTCCGGACTGATGATCACGACCGTTGCCGTGCGATTGGTGGAGCTGTAATTCGACCGATCGTCCACCACCACCACAAAGTTTCCGTCGTCCAAAGCCGCCACTTCGCCTCCGAACCGCGAGACTTCAGGCTTATTGCCCGTAAACGCGCCGGTCTTGCGGCCGTTGATGGCATCGAAGGCTCGGGTGAGCGGCGTCTGCGCCAGCGTCGCGGTGTCCAGTGAGTACGTTTGTACCGTTCCATAACGGTCATCCGCCGCGTAGATTCCATTACCGGTCCAACGACTGTTACCTTGGAACGCCGCAATTTGGCCGGCTGAAGTTTCCGCGGCCGTAATGAACTTGGTCGCGCCCGGGCGTTTGTCTCCTGCCACGCGCTGCGGATTGCCATTCTCCCTCGACAGGTTGATCACGCCTCGGAATGGCGAACCTGCGTCCGTGTGGAATTCCTCCCCGATTTTCGCGGGCCCACCATTGGCCGGCTGAAAGGTCACGACGAATCGCTGTGCTGGTCCGGTATAGGTTGCGCCCGGCGGGACCGTTTGATCGTCGGCAAAAGTGCTGGCGCCGATCAGGAAGGTCGTATCACCCAGTACGCTGATGTTTGGCTCCCAATTGCCCAGGTTCGCCAACTGCGCGCTCGGATCAACGGGTCCGTTTGTATAGTAATTACCGGTCGAGTTGTACCACAGGAGCACATCCGGCACCGTGTGTGTGAGTCCCACGGAAGCGGTGCCTCCAGGGATGAATGGCGGGAGGGTGTACGGGGCGGCGAAAGGGCTGGTCAAAATGACGGCATTGGGTGTAGCGGATGGCGATTTCGAATAATTAGCGGTGATGGTCAGCTGAGTGGCCCCTTTCAGATCGAATTTGCTGATGTCGAATTCGAACTGGCCGGGGGCGGGATTGAGGTCGTTGGTCGAGCCCTCGACGAACGAACCCAAATACGTCAAGCCCTGGACCCAGCCATCGGGCAAATCGGGATCCATCGCCACCATTCCGTTGGTGATGCCCTCCGGATCGGGAATGTAAAGGTCGATGATCGTTGTGGGGTAGTTGGTATTTGCAATCGGCACGGTGCCAGCCAGCCGCAGCAAGGTGGTTTTCGTGGACAAAACTGGGTATACGTCGCTGTTCGCATCCGTCGGAACCAACAACGCTTTGTTGTAATAATTTGTAAAAAAGCCGCCGCTTTTCTGGGGGTGAGTCGGGAACGGATAATTGTTGACCAATTTGTTGCCCCGGGCGGAGATGATGTTGCCGGCATTGATTCCGTCGAAAAATCCTCGCGTGGCGGCCAGAGCCGGATCGAAAATGTTGGTCGGGTAGTTATTAAATACCACGTTGTTTTCAAATCGGACTTGCGAGCTGGTTCCGTCAAGGGCGGGGACGCCGGTGGTGAATCGGGTGCTGCCGTCAATACCGACGCCGAAGTAATTTCCAGCTACAATGATGTTCGTTCCTGGGCCGTAGTTGGTGCCATTGATCACGGTATTGTTGCCATAAAACTCGATTACATGCGTGTACCCTCGCGGCCGGCTCGTCGCGGCCACCCAGAAACTTTGATCTACGACGCCACCGATAATATTTCTCTCGTCGGCATCGTTGACTCCGTCAAGATCGGAGCCGATCACCGTGTTGTTATTTGCCCGGCCAATTTCAATGTGGGTTTCATCCCAATTGTCTCCAATGTCAGGGCCGTCTCTTGGACCAATGTAGTCGTGTAATCCGTCGGGAAAAACACCGATGAAATTTCCGCTGATTCGCGCGTTATTTCCCTCGATACCGATCGTCTCGATCATGCCGAGCATGACGTTGAATTCCGCCCTTGGATTGGCGCTCCCCGCTTTCACACCGACGGTCATGAAATCGCTGGTCGCTTGCCGTTTGGCCGGGTTGTCTCGATGCCGCGCGTTGTCGATTGCCTGAACGCAACCGCCCACAACACTGGTTCCATCCAGATCAAGGCCAAACCAGCACCCGCTCACCCGAGCATGATGAGATGTCCCCTGAAGATCACAGGCGATCGCCACACAATACATGTCATAATTGGGCGAGAACTGCCCCAAAAAGCAAAGACCCTGTGCAAGGAAGTTGGTCGCTCTAAAAAGCCCCAGGATTCCCACGTCGCCGGCGCCGAATCCCGTGTTACCGGCACCCGGCGCGTAATTCATATCCGTGCCGAGGAAGTCCGTGCTGGCCGGATCGATTCGCGAATCGAGCACGATCTTGATCTGCGCGTTGTTCGGCGCCAGGATCGGATTGGAGTTCGGCGCCGACCCCGGCTGGCTGTACCCGTCTATGGTAAGATTGTGGTTGGTGATTAACGGGTACCCATTGGTCGGAGTCTTTAGATAGTGAGCACCTGTGCCCGGGATGTTGAACTTGATGGTATTGCTGCTGTCGCCGTTTGTGTTCGCCAGGGACAAGGCATAAAACAGGTTGGTGACCCCCACGCTGAAATCGCTGTTATTGGTGCTGTTGACGGTGATGATCGCCGCATGAAGAGTCGTGGCGCATGCGGCCAGCGCAAACAGGGCGCAAAGACGGACGAACTTTTTCATAGTGCCTCCGGGAATAAGGTGTCTCTCTTCTCTGGAACCGCGCGTCTTGTAGCAATTCGGCAGTCAGGTTGGCAAGGACTAAGTGGGCCAAATAGGAACTCACCGGAAATCACCCCGGCCACTCGGCGCCGGCGGGCGCGGAATCAGTGGGTCAGTGTTTGCGCCCGGCGCTGCAATTCCTCCAAAAACGCCTGGATCAGCGGCGTCAATTTGCCTGGCCAGAGCACGGCCAGCGTCACTGGCGTAAATCCTTCCAGGGGGACCGCGCGAATTTTGGGCGACAATTTGAACTGGGGAATGGCGACTGACAAACCGATGCCGTAGCCGCTGTGCACGTACGTCTCGATCAACGCCAGGGAGCTCACTTCAATCCGTGGGAACCAATCGATGCCCAGTCGGCTCAGTCCTTGTTGAAAATGTTTGGGGATCGCTTCGTAGGGCGGCAGGCTGATCAGGGTTTCGTCGATCTTGTCCCGTTTCCAGAGCGCTTCCGGCGAAGTGAGGCGGCTGGATTTCGGCACCAGCAACACCAAAGGCAACTTGAGCAAGGGCAGCGAATTGATGCCGGGAGGCGGTTTGCCCTCCAACAGCGTCACGGCCAGGTCCAGTTCCTGTTTTTGCAGCCAGCTTTCCAATTGCGGTTGGTGTCCCTCGCGCAGCGTCAGTTTCAGGTTGGGAAATTTCTTGCGCACGTACTGCGCCAGTTCCGGCAGATGATCGCGCAGAATCGTGCCTGAAGCGCCGAACCGCAGTTGTTGCGCCACTCCCCCGCGCAGTTCATCGGCCAACGGTTCCAGCCCTTCGAAGAACGGCTGGATGAAACGAAACAGTTTTTCTCCCGCGCTGGTCAGCGCGAACGGACGGCGGTTAAACAGCGTGACCCCGAGCGATTCCTCCAGTTGGATGACTTGCGCGCTCACGGCCGGCTGCTGAATGCCGTATGGGATGTTCCGCACCGCCTCGCTGATGCCTCCGTGCCGGGCGACGTAATAGAACAGCTCCAAGTGGTGGATGTTCATTGATCCAACGGGTTCGCCGAGCACTTTAACAGGTGCGCAGCCGGACGCAAGCGTCCCAGGCGCGTTTGCTATAACCACCGTGAGCGTCTGGCGCTGCGTCGGTCTTCTGGACTGCGGCCATAGGTCCGAGGTACCAGCGGCAACAGGCGGGGAGCGCCCGATGGCGTCAGCTTCCACACTCCACAAGGTGCCACTACTCATACCGTGCTGCCCCGCGTCGGGGTTTGTGACAGCGGGACACGCGTCGTCCAAGGACAGGACAAATCCAGAAGGCCACCGGGGCCATTTCATAAAAAAATCAGGTCGGCACGGCTGTTGCTAAATGACGCCCGGGCGCGTGAGCGGCGGGCGGTAACAGGGCGCGCCATCCTGATTTATCGGCCGTTCCGATTTTTGGGCCCGTGGGCACGCGAGCATTAATCGCGTCACTGCCTTTTTGGATCTGTGGGGCATAAATCGGTTATGCTTTTTCCGATTAGCTCCCAGCCCAGCCCGCGCGCGGTTCGCATTCGCGATGGTGCAGCCGCGCGCGTTTCATTTTCCTTGGCCTCAATCGAACGCTGGCGCGCCTACGAAACCGGGTGCTCCCGGCCCGGCATCCTGCGTAGGCGGGACGCTCAACGCGGAGCGCGGATCTTTGTATCCCGCCTATTGCCCGATCTGAGATGTGTACGCTTCGGGCGAAAGCAGCCCGTTCAGCTCCGTCAGATTGCTCAACTTGATTTTGTAAAACCAGCCGCCGCCGTACGGCTCGCCGTTCACCAGCGCCGGGTTATCCACAACGGCCTGGTTGATTGCCACGACTTGCCCGCTCACCGGGGAGTAAATGTCGCTCGCCGTTTTCACCGATTCCACAACGGCGCACGCCTCGCCGGCTTTCACGTGGTTCCCGACGGCCGGCAATTCAACAAACACAACGTCGGTCAGTTCGTGCTGCGCATGATCCGTGATGCCGACGGTGGCGGTGTCACCGCTCACGCGCACCCATTCGTGAGTTCGGGCATATTTGAGGTCGGAAGGAACGTTGGTCATAAGTGTGGTCGCTATTCAAAGGCACATCCTGGTGAAGGAAAGAAACAAAGTTTTGGGCTCGATGGGTTCTTTGGCGGCTCTCATGCGCTGGCCGGTTTTCGGTAGATTGGCTTGGGAACCACGCTCGCTGCGAAGCGCTTGCCGCGAATCTCGATCTCGATGGCCGTGCCCGGCTTCGCGAATGGCGGCGGCACATAGCCCATGCCGATGCCGATGCCGAGCGATGGGCTCTGCGTGCCGCTGACCACGTCGCCGATCCGCCGCGCGTCCGGGCCGGCGCTCCAGATCCCATAATGCGGGCGTGGCGGCGCCGATTTGGCCGTCATCTTGAACGCGACGCATTTCTTGCCCACTCCTTTTTCCTTTTGCTCCGCCAACACCGAACGGCCGACAAATTCCCCTTTGTCGAGCGCCACGAAAGATCCCAACCCGGCCTCGATGGGTGTTGTGTTCTCGTCGAGTTCGTGCCCGTAAAGCGGGTAGCCCATCTCCGTGCGCAACGTATCGCGCGCGCCGAGCCCGCACGGTTTGAGGCCGAAAGGGCGTCCGGTTTCCAGGATTCGGTCCCAGATTTTGTTGATAACGACCGGGAAAGGGGCGATTAGCTCAAAACCGTCTTCGCCGGTGTAGCCGGTGCGGGCAACGTAAATGGCATAGTCGGCCATGGCGCTGAATTGGAAAACCCCCACTTGATTCTTGTGAAGGTCGGACGCCTGGGCAACTTTGGTGCCGGCGAGAGAACTGCCGGCGAGACAAAGGTTGATGAATTCCTTTACCCGTGGCCCCTGCAAGGCCACCGCTTTGTAAAGGTCGGATGAATTTCTGAACCCGATCTCGGAAGACTGAGGATGCGAGGCGACTTGGCGCTTGATCCACTCGACATCCGCATCGATGCGCGACGCGTTAACGACTGCCAGGTATTGCTGAGCCGTGGCGCGGTAGATGTACAGATCGTCGATGACTCCTCCGCGCTCGTTGCACATCAGTGTGTACTGGCCCTGGCCAACATCGAGTTTGCGCACGTCGTTGGTCAGTGTCTGGTTGAGCAAGCCCTCCGCAGCCGGGCCGCCGATCTCCAGTTCGCCCATGTGCGAAATATCGAAGAGGCCCGCTGCCGTGCGCACGGCCTGGTGCTCGTCCAGGATGCTGGTGTAGTGGACCGGCATTTCCCAGCCGCCGAATTCAACGAGCTTGCCGCCCAGCTTCTGATGTGCGTCGAAGAGTGCCGTGCGTTTCAACATGGGTTTGGTCGTGAGTGGCAGGTTGCGGGTTGCAGGTCGGTGGCCTTCTACTGACATGCCCGCCCGCCACCGGCCACCGGCAACCTGCCTAACCCCATTTTTCGGTCTTGAGTTGTTCTTTCGGCACCTGGAGGTCGACCCGCACGACGTGTTCGGCAAACTCGACCAGTTCGTTCGGACCGCAGGCATAAAACACGGTCTGGGTCAGATCGTGAATGTGTTCCTTGACCCACTCAGCGGTGATCCGGCCCCGACGCCCTGTCCACGGGTCCTGCGGGTGCAGCCGGGTGCAGGTGACGTAAAAGTCAAAGTGCGGATTGTCCAACTCCAGCTTGTGAAATTCATCGTTGAAAATGATGTCGTTGGTGGTACGGACGCTGTAAAGAATCGTGAGCTTCGTTTCCAGCTTGCGCTTCGTCGCCTCGCGCACGAACGCGCGGAACGGCGTCACGCCCGAACCGCCCGCCAGGCAGATCAAATGCTTGTTCGATTCGTAAACGGGGAGAAATTTCCCGGTCGGCGGGATGACAAACATCCGGTCGCCCGGTTTTGCCCAATCGACAATGCGCGTGCCCATCTTGCCGTCGCGTTTGACGGTGGTTTCGAAATACCCGCGGTCGAGCGCACAGGAAGAGAGCGAGTAAGCGCGCTTGTAACTCGGCGTGTCGGGCCAATAGAGCGTGATGAACTGGCCGGTTTTGAAATCGACGTCGTAGCCCTCCGGCCACTTCAGCCGGATCGTTTTGGTGTCCGGCAGTTCCAGGGTGACCTTCTCGATCTCCATCTCGACGGTTTGCTTTGCCATATTCCGGGGGCGCAGCTTCACGAAAAGGGCGGCGTCTGTAAAGGACGCAGAGGTCAATGGAGTTTCAGCCGCGCCAAAACCTCCTGGGTCAAGACTTCGTAGGCGGCGGCGCCGGAGCTGTATTTATCGTAGTGAATGATGGGCTGGCCGAAGCTGGGCGCCTCGGCGAGGCGCGTGGTGCGCGGAATCACGGTGTCGAAGACAACCGGGCCAAAATGCTGACGCACTTCGTTGACCACCTGGTGCGAAAGATTCGTGCGGCCATCAAACATCGTCATCAGGACCCCGAGCAGTTCAAGGTGCGGATTGGTCCCCGATTCACGCAACTGGTTCAAGAGCCGATTGATCATCGCCACCCCTTCCAGCGCGTAATACTCGCACTGGAGCGGCACGATGAGATAGTCCGCCGTCGCGAACGCGTTCAAGGTGAGAATGCCCAGCGAGGGCGGGCAGTCCACCACGATTAGCTCGTGCTGATTCCCCTGCCGCAACGGCTCGACGGACTGACGCAACCGAAGCAAATGGTTGTCGAGCCGCGCCACCTCGATTTCCGCGCCGCACATGTCGATTTCGCTGGGGATAAGGTCGAGCCGGTCGTACGCGGTGCGTTGAATTTTCTCGTACAAGGACCCTTCGCCCAGCAACACCCGATACGCGCTCGCGCCCTCCGTTTTTTCGATTCCCAGTCCGCTCGTGGCGTTGGCCTGGGGATCGAGATCGAGCAACAACACGCGCCTCCCGACGGCGGCCAGACAAGCGGCCAGGTTCACTGCGGTGGTGGTCTTGCCCACACCGCCCTTCTGGTTGGCAATGGCGACGACTTTGGCTGGCACGGTGCGATTGAATGAAACCGTCTGCGGAAGTTCAAGGCTTTAAGCAGCTCAACCGTTTGCGCCCGTTGCGCGGGTGTATCCGGATACTCCCAACATCTGGCGGCTGGAAAGCCGCCAGAACCCGCTGGAAAGCGTGCGCTACATAGCGCAGCCTTTCCAGGCTGGCGGTTTGCGGAGCTTTCCAGCTCCGCCTCGGTGGCCGGCTTGCCCGCAAACCGTGGTGGGAGTGTTCAGATGCGCCACCCGTTGCACACCCGTTGCGCACCTCCGCCAATCCGCGCTTGACCTCGGTTTCGCCCCTTGCTTACCTTTCATGCTGATGAATTTATCCGCGCTGCAAGATGAGAGTCCGGGGGTCATCGTCCTAACGGACGCAGCCGCCTGGGCTTGTCGCGCTTGAACCGGTTCCGACAAACACCCACGGCTGGCAACGGTCGTGGGTTTTTTGTTTGCTCGCGATCCTGCGGCCGCGCATAGACAGAAAGCAACATGAGCAGAACAACCACTGAACCGAAACCGGCCCCAGCGCCAAACCGCCCTGAGATCGGCCCGTCGATGCAGGGGAGCGAAATCCTGGTGGTCGCCCTCGAACGCGAAGGGGTCGATACCATCTTCGCTTATCCAGGGGGCGCCAGCATGGAATTGCACCAGGCGCTGACGCGTTCGCGGAAAATCCGCACCGTGCTTCCCCGGCACGAGCAGGGGGGCGCGTTTGCCGCGGAAGGGTATGCGCGAGCCAGCGGCCGGGCGGGCGTCTGCATGGCCACCAGCGGGCCCGGCGCCACCAATCTTGTGACCGGCCTTGCCGACGCGTTTATGGACTCCGTTCCGGTCGTCGCTATCACGGGCCAGGTGCCGCAGCACATGATTGGCAAAGGCGCGTTCCAGGAGACGGATATTTTCGGCCTCACGCTGCCGATCGTCAAACACAGCTATCTCATTACGGACATCAACGACATCGCTCGCGTCGTCAAGGAGGCCTTTCACGTCGCGCAAACAGGCCGGCCTGGGCCGGTCGTCATTGACATTCCGAAAAACATCCAGCAGCAGCGCACTCAGCCGGTGTTCCCCAAGGAGGTTCGCTTGCGCGGCTACGACCCGGACAAAAAGGCGGACGACGTGGCCTTGAACGAGATCATCGGGTTGATCGAAAAATCCGAGCGACCGGTGCTTTATTGCGGGGGTGGTATTATCGCCGGCAACGCCAGCGAGGAATTGCGCCGGTTCGCCGAAGCGACGCAAATCCCCGTGACGACGACCATCATGGGTGTGGGCGCGTTTCCCGAAACCCATCCCTTGTCGCTGCGCTGGCTGGGCATGCACGGCACGGCTTACGCCAACTGGGCGGTCAGCGGCGAATTCAGAAAAGCGAACGACCAGATCGCCAAGATCGCGCCCGGCGCGGACCTGTTGCTCGCCTTCGGCGTCCGGTTCGATGACCGCGTGACCGGCAAGGTGGACAAGTTTTGTGAGACCGGCACCATCGTGCACATTGACGTTGACCCGTCGGAGATCAACAAGAACAAGCCCGCCAATCTGCCGATTGTCAGCGACATCAAGTACGCGCTGCATCGGTTGAACGAGTTGATCCGGAAGCGGGCGATTCAGAAGAAATTCACGGGCTGGCACAAACAGATCGCGGAGTGGAAAGCCAAGGCACCGCTGCGCTACCGGGTGACGGAGGAAGTGCTGAAGTCGCAGCACATGTGCGATCACATGGGCGGCAAGTCCGGCGAGGTCATCCTGCCGCAGATGGCCATCGAGCTGCTCTACGAGTTGACCAAGGGCGAAGCGATCCTCACGACCGGCGTGGGCCAGCACCAGATGTGGGCCGGCCAATATTACCAGTTCAAGTTTCCGCGCCAGTTCCTGACCAGCGCCGGCCTCGGCGCCATGGGCTATGGTTATCCGGCCGCGCTCGGCGCCAAGGTCGCCTGCCCGGACAAACAGGTGATTGATATCGATGGCGATGGCTCGTTCCTGATGAACGTGCAGGAACTGGCCACCGCGCACATCGAAAAAATCGCCGCCAAGGCGCTCATCCTGAATAACCAGCACTTGGGTATGGTCGTACAGTGGGAAGACAAATTCTACCAGGGCAACCGCGGACATACCTATCTTGGCGACCCGGAAAATCGGGAGCAGATCTATCCTGACTTCGTCGCCATGGCCAAAAGCTTCAACGTGCCGGCCGAACGGGTCATGTTCAAAAAGGACCTTCGCGCAGCGCTGCAACGAATGCTCGATTCGGACCAGCCGTATGTCCTCGACGTCATCACACCGTACACCGAACACGTCCTGCCGTTTATTCCCGCCGGCCGCACGGTGGCGGACATGATTTACCAGGAGTAGCAGTTCGGGGGCGCCCGTCGCGTCGCCGTCCCAGCCTCATCAGGGCTGCGGCCCCAAAGCGCAAGGTTGCGGCCATGCCGCTGCTTTGCGTCCGTATTGCCGGCCAGGAATCCTGCGGACACAGTCGCACTCCTTTTGTTTCCGCTGGGTCTGTACCTCACTGTCGATCACTGCCCGGCAGCCGGACGCAAACGCTTGTCGATCGGCTCAATTTTGGTACGCTGCGGCCAATGTTCCGTTCCATTGTTTGCGCCGCCTTCATTTTCGCCGCCTGCCTGGCGCCGGCCGCGGAGCGGCATTTCGATTTCAGCGGCGCCAGGCTCAATGAGCCGCCGCCGGGCTTTCGCAGCACCGTTTCCGGCGACGGCCGGCCGGGCGAATGGAAAATCGTCGAGGACCTGGCGCCCGAGCAAGCCCCGCTTACAAATGTGAATCCGTCGGTGACCATCCGCCGGCAGGCGCTGGCCCAATTGTCCCGCGACCCAACGGACGAACATTTTCCCCTGCTGATTTTTGAAGGGGAGATCTTCGACGATTTCACACTGACCGCGCGGTTCAAAACGGTGAGCGGCGCGGCCGAGCAAATGGCGGGCATCGCCTTTCGCATCAAGGACGAAAAGAATTATTACGTCGTTCGCGCCAGCTCGCTCGGCAAGTCGTTTCGCTTTTATGAAGTGGTGGACGGCGTGCGCCGGACTCCGATCGGGCCGGAACTCGAAATCCCCAGCGGCGTTTGGCACGAGCTGGGAGTCGAATGCAAAGGCAACCAGATCCGTTGCTCGCTCGACCGGAAGGAACTGTTTGCCGTCAACAATAGCTCGTTCGCCGAGGGCAAGATCGGCTTCTGGACCAAATCCGATTCGGTCAGTTATTTTGGCGACACCCAGATTGTTTATACGCCCCGCGAATCCTTGGCCGTGATGCTGGTGCGGCAGGCGCTCAAAAAGTACCCGCGCCTGTTGGGCTTGAAAATCTACGGGACCGCGCCCGCGCGGAAGGAACTTCACGTCGTCGCCAGCGACGACGCCAAAGAGTTGGGGCAGGCGGCCGGCAAAGTGGAGGAGGACGTGGTGGCGCGGGATGTGGTTTATTGCGGGCGGGAACGAAAGGAAACGCTGGTCACGCTGCCGTTGCACGATCGGAACGGCGACGCGATCGCCGCCGTGCGCGTGGTCCTGCAGCCGTTCCCAGGCCAGACCGAACAGACCGCGCTCGCTCGCGCCCGTCCCATCGTCAAGGAAATGGAAGCCCGAGTCCGCTCAGCGAAGGACCTGACCGATTGAGCCGCATAGCGCAGGCTTTCCAGCCTGCGGGTTCGGGTGACTTTCCTGTCGCCCGTTACGGGACTGGAAAGTCCCGTGAACCCCGCAGACAAGAATGTCTGCGCTACTAAGGTTCAGAAGAAGTCTATCACGGCTTTGGTTTATACCAATCCCGCAGGCGCACCTCGACGCCGCTGTCACTGCCCACGAGATTCTTGAACTTTTCAACGTTGCTGCCGCGATAGTGGTAGGGATACACGATCTTCGGCTTGAATTCGCGCACGGCGCTCGCCGCCTGGTCTTCGGTCATCGTGTAAGGCAGGTTCATGCACACAAACGCCACGTCGATGTTTTTCAACGCGCGCATTTCCGGGATGTCCTCGGTGTCGCCACTGATATAGACGCGCTTGCCGCCGACTGTGACCACGTATCCATTGCCGCGGCCTTTGTTGTGAAATTTCAAACGATCCGCCGTCAGGTTGTACATCGGTACCGCTTCGACACTCACGCCGGCCACAGATTTTGTTTCGCCGTTCGCAAGCACGGTCGTTTGTTTCCTGAGTTTCTCAGGTAATTTTTCAGCGACCGCTGACGGTGCTACAATAATCGTTTTAGCATCAGCAACCGGTTCGAGCGTCTCCGGGCTGAGGTGGTCCCCGTGAATGTCGGTGACCAGAATCAGATCAGGCTTGGGCAACCCGTCGAATCGTGTCTTGTCGCCGACAGGATCGACGTAGATCGTCTTGTCTTTCCAGCCCATGACAAAGGTCGCATGATTGATCGGATGAATGACCAGGTTCCCGTCGCTGGTGGCCACGTGATCCCCTTCAATTTTGTCCGCGGAACGGGCCGACGGGGCGCTCATGCCAACGAGCAGCACGAGGAACAAACACGCGAGCCAACCTGGCCGGATGGACGGAAGCATTCTGTTTTTCTGCATAACGAACCTTTCCTTTCATTTTCGTGATGTGGACTTATGCCGTCGTGCATAGCATTTCACCTGGCTAGATCCTGTTGCCGAACTCGCTCTCGATTCGCTGGAGCAACCATGCTTCTGGATAAATGAGTTTCGCCCGTTTCGCAAGTCGAGTTGCCGTCCTGGAGTCGCCTCGATGTTTCGCGCCGAGAGCCAGAAACAGAGAGGCGACACCCTGGTCAATGTCGCTCTCGCTTTTCTCCGTAAGCTCCTGGAGCAGGACTTCGCCCTCATCATATCGACCCAGTTCGATGAGAATCGGGCGCGACAATTCGGGCAGAACCTCCCGGTTTTGCGAAAGGGAAGCGATTCCTCCTGGAAAATTTGGCCTTCCACCGCTTCGATTCCGCAACCGCCGCAGCGCGCGCTCATGACGCCTGCCATGGTGGCGGATTCGTCCCGGGTTGAACATGCGGAAGTAGGACGTTTTCCATCCGTCGTCTGAGGCGCTCCACCTTCCCAATTCCGCTTGAAGACGCACCTGCGGTTTGACAGGGAGAAGGCATTCCGCCAATTTGCACCCGCGCTTACGAGAACAATATGAATCGCTGGAGCAGAATTATTCTCACCTTAGCCGCTGGCATTGTCGCGTCACACGGACAAAGCGCGGTGCCACCACCGGCCGCTCGAGACGTTGCCTGGGTGGAGAAACGAATCCAGGAGTTGCAACCCGCCCCGCGCGAAAGGCGGATCGACGAAATCGGCTGGGCGAGCGACATCCGCGAAGCCGAGCGGTTGGCCGGAGAAAACAGCCGGCCCGTGTTTCTTTTCACCCACGACGGACACATCAACACCGGCCGGTGTTGAGGCGGCGCGTTCTCGATGAGGGCGGGTCCGCTCTCGAACACGCGCGTCATTTCGCTGCTCAACCGATTCTTCGTCCCGGTCTACGCCGCAAACGAGGATTATCGCGACGACGGCGCCCAACCGGCCGAAGAGAAAGCCGAATACAGCCGGATTTTCAAAGAAGCCCACGCCGCGAAGCTCTCGGTCGGCACGGTGCATGTTTATCTTCTTTCACCGGCCGGTCATCCGATCGACTCGCTGCACGTCGCCACCGCGGCGAAAACGGAGCGGTTGATTGACCTGTTGGAACGGACCATCGAAAAACTCCACGTGCCCGAAGGCAAACCTGTCGTGTCACCGGTCACGCAATCGGTCCCGCCCCGACGCGCACCCGATTCGCTGGTCCTGCATCTGACGTCGCGTTCGCTTGATGGCCGCGGCGCCTGGAGTGATTTCCCGGTCGAAGACTGGATCGTGCTGGTGCGGGACGAATGGGAACGCCTCTTGCCGCGTTTCCCGGTTCAGGTGGGCGACTCCTGGGACGTCGACCGGAGAGTTTCCACCGCACTGCTGACTCATTTTTACCCGCCGACGGAAAACAACGACGTGTCGAAGAACCGGATCGAGCGCCAAACGCTCAAGGCAACCGTGGTTTCGGTCCAGAATGGCCTGGCACGATCGTGGATCGAAGGCGAACTCAGAATGCAGCACAGCTTCTATCACAAAGAGGACGGGAAGGTGGTCGAGGCGACGGTGTTGGGTTTCATCGATTTCGAGCCCGCCAAGCAAACAATCCGCTCATTTCAGCTCGTGACGGACCACGGGGCCTACGGCGGCGGGACGTTTGGCGTGGCGGTGCGGTCGCTGCAGTAAACAACAAAACTTGCCGCCGGATTTTGTCTCCGTAAGCTTCGGTCGCGTTCGATGCAACACTCTGGCCACCGATCCGTTCCTGTCCGCGCGCATCCTTCTCCAGTCACCACTCTGCCGCAGGACGTCTCTCACCCTTCTGGTAGGGACGGCGCGCTGCGCCGTCCGCGCCGCGTGCAGCGGCGCAACAGCTCCGCCCGCTACTTCGCGGGCGTTCTGGCTGTGACCCGATCCGCCCTTCTCGTTCTCACAGCCGCCTTGCTGATCGCTGCCGGCCAAACGCCCCCCAATCGAACGCAAACCGTCGCTCAGCCCGCGGACGCCCTGCCTCTCCGCTCCGTCTTCCACGCGGAGAAACTCCTCGAGATGGATGTGGCCATAACCGAAGCTCTCGCGGACCACCAGTGTCCGGGCGCAGTCCTGTGGCTCGAGCGAAATGGCGTGGCGCATCACAAAGCCTACGGCAAACGCTCCCTCGTGCCCGCCGAGGAAGCCATGACCGAAGACACCATCTTCGACGCGGCGTCGCTGACCAAAGTCGTCGCCTGCACGCCGGCGGTGATGCTGCTGGTCGAACGCGGGCGGATCGTGCTGGAAGAACGCGTGCAAACCTACCTCCCGGAATTCAAAGGGGACGGCAAGGAAACCATTACGATTCGTCAACTGCTCACCCACACCTCCGGACTGCGGCCGGACGTCAGCACTCAGCCGGCCTGGTCCGGTTACGACACAGCCATCCGCATGGCTTGCTCGGAAAAACCGCTGACGCCGCCCGGAATGGCGTTTCGCTACAGCGACATCAATTTCTTTCTCCTGGGCGAAGTGGTTCGGCGTGTGAGCGGGATGAAGCTTAACGATTTCGTCGAGAAAGAAGTGTATCGGCCGTTAAAAATGGTGGACACGGGCTTCCGGCCCTTTGGAACTTCCAACGCAACGGATGTGGCGCCGCCCAACTCGGAACAGCAGCAACCCGATGCGGCCGCGACAAACACCTCCGCACGCCTCACGCGCATCGCGCCAACCGAACAAATCGGCGGTCGAATGCTGCGGGGTGTCGTGCACGACCCGACGGCGCGGTACATGGGCGGTGTCGCCGGCCACGCCGGCCTCTTCACCACCGCCGCCGACCTCGCCCGCTACGCCCGGATGCTGTTGAATCTCGGCGAACTGGACGGTGTGCGCCTCTTCAAACCGGAAACGGTGCGATTGATGACCAGCGTCCAAACGCCGGATCCCATTCGCGCGCGGCGCGGCCTGGGTTGGGACATCGACTCCGGCTACAGCCGGCCGCGCGGCAGGATTTTTCCGCTCGGTTCATACGGCCACACCGGGTTCACCGGCACGGCGCTATGGATCGATCCCTTCTCGAGAACGTTCTGGATTTTCCTCTCGAACCGCGTCCATCCCGACGGCAAAGGCAGCGTGCTGGCGCTCGAAGGCGCGCTGGCCAATCTGGTCGGCGAGTCGGTCATCGGATTCAACTTCTCCTATGTCCCTGGGGCCTTGGCGCCCCGGCCCGCGGAAGAGAGTGGCGCGTCGACTGCGCAACGGACGGGTGCGCTGAAGACGATTCCAGTTCGCAACGGTATCGATGCGTTGGCGCGGCAAAAGTTTGCGCCGCTCACCGGACTGCGCGTAGGCCTCATCACCAATCACACCGGCCACGACCGCGAGCGCAATCCGACGAACGACCTCCTGAAGAACGCGCCCGACGGGCAGCTCAAGGTTTTTTTCAGCCCCGAAAACGGCCAACGCGGCGCGCCCGAGGAAAAAGTCGCGGACGGCATGGACGAAAAGACCGGCCTGCCGATCTACAGCCTCTACGGCGTCCGGCGCGCGCCGGAGCGGGATCAGACGAAAGACCTCGATGCGCTCGTGTTCGACACTCAGGACATCGGCTGCCGTTTCTACACCTACATCGCCACGATGGGCAACTGCCTCCAGGCCGCGGCGGAAGCCCGGTTGAAATTCTTCGTGCTCGACCGGGTGGATCCCATCAACGGCCTCGCGGTGGAAGGCCCGGTCTATCATGGAGAAAGCAGCTTCACCGCGTTTCATTCCATCCCGCTGCGGACGGGCATGACTGTCGGGGAACTCGCCAAAATGTTCAACGCCGAGCAGGGTTTCAAGGCGGACCTCACGGTGCTTGCGGTCGAGGGCTGGACGCGCGAGCTCTGGTTCGACCAGACCGACCTGCCCTGGACGAACCCGTCGCCGAACATGCGCAATCTAACCGAAGCCACGTTGTATCCGGGCGTCGGATTGCTCGAAAGCGCCGTCTCCGTCGGCCGCGGTACCGACACGCCCTTTGAAGTCATCGGCGCGCCTTACATTAATGACGTAAAGTTAGCGAGCGAACTGAACCGCGCGGGGCTGCCGGGAGTGCGCTTTGTGCCGATCCGGTTCACGCCGAAGGCGAGCGTATTTCAGGACAAAGCCTGCGGCGGAGTTCACATCATGATTACGGACCGTGACGCGCTGAACGCGGTGGAAGTAGGCATTACGCTGGCTTCGACTTTGCAGCGGCTTCATCCAAACGAGTTCGCCCTCGAAAAGGTGCAACACCTGCTGCGGCACGCCCCGACGCTCGAAGCCATTAAGGCCGGCAAATCCCTGGTGGAAATCCGGCAGCTATGGACGAGCGATCTGGAAGATTTCAAGAAACGGCGGGAGAAATAACTGATTTACAAGTGAAGAAATGAAACGCGCCTTTAGCGCTTTGGCATTCCTCATCCGATTTTCCCCAACCCGTTTTTGCCTGACCCGTAAAGTTTGATAGGGAAACTGCTCCTGTCCCTTTCCCCCGATCGTTACCTTGATCGGCCTTTGTGTTACCGACAAGCTTGCATACTTTTTTTTTTTATAAAT
>JACXTT010005271.1_pt1 | contig 18848 bp, 23 predicted proteins | sample 9270951 | NCBI WGS metagenome assembly JACXTT01 (sample SAMN15532306, study PRJNA645909) | rock metagenome | isolation source: weathered quartz diorite | place: Puerto Rico | collected 2017-06-21 | reverse complement strand
CTGGTTTCCATGACGATGCATTCGCTCTTTAATTCCCTGACCCTCGTCGTCCTGGCGTTTCCAGAAATATTTCGGCAATGAAATTGCGTGGGTCCGTCACCGGACGCGTTCGTTGCGGCGAGCTCGGGGAGGATCGTCTCCTCGAACAATTGCTCCCATCTTTTTCAATTCGGAAAGATGTCTTGGTAGGCGCGGGTGATGATTGTGCCGTCCTTTGTTCGCCCGCAAAAAACTGTCTTTTTTTGCTCAAGACGGACTGCGTCGTCGAAAAGGTCCACTTTGAATCGTCGGCCGACCCGGTGACGATTGGCTGGAAGGCAATGATGCGCCCGCTGAGCGATTTCGCCGCCATGTCGGGTTTGCCGCATTTCGCGCTGATCACTCTCATCGTTCCGGCTAAAACAGCCGTAACCTGGGTGAATAAACTTTATCGCGGGCTGCGCCGCGCGGCCGCGCGCTTCGGCGTCAGCATCGTCGGTGGAGAAACCAGTAACACACGCGGTCTGGCTGCGATCTCGGTGAGCGTTGCCGGGTTTGTCGAAAAAGGGCGTGTTGTCTTGCGGCGCGGTGGAAAAGCGGGTGACGATCTTTTCGTGACCGGAAAACTGGGTGGTTCGCTTGGTGGAAAGCACTTGCGATTCCTGCCACGGATCGAGGAATCACGCTGGCTCACGAAAAATTTTCCCGTTCATGCCATGATCGATCTGAGCGACGGTCTTGGCGCGGATCTCCCACGACTCGCCAAAGCAAGCCGGCTTAATTTCACGATCGACACCGAAGCACTGCCTCTTAGCTCTGGCTCGACTATAGAAAACGCAATTTCCGATGGGGAAGACTACGAACTACTCTTCGCGATCGGACCGCGCCAGGGCAAACGTCTGCAAAAAGCGTGGCGTAAAAGGTTCCCGAAACTTCCGCTCACCCGCATCGGTTCACTCGCTCAACCCTCAACTTTCAACTCTCAACCTCTGCTGCGTGGCTACGTTCATTTCCAATAGCCCGGGCGAAACCGAGCAATTCGGCCGCGATTTTGCGCTGAAGATCCACCAAGGAACCGTCATCGGGCTAAGAGGGGAGCTCGGAACAGGCAAGACGCAATTCGTTAAAGGTCTGGCTGCCGGTCTGGGCAGCACTGCCGAAGTCACAAGTCCGACTTTCTCATTGATCCACGAATACTCCGCTGGTCGGCTGCCGGTTTATCATTTCGATTTTTTTCGAATTGACCATCGTCAATCGGCTGAGCAGCTCGGCTTGGGTGATTACTTTTTCGGTGAAGGCGTCTCGGTAATCGAGTGGGCGGACAAGTTCGCAGAGCTGATTCCGGAAGGTGCAATCTGGATAAAGTTTGAAGCAACTTCGGAGCATGAACGCCGGATTACGTATCAAGGAGCGGCGGCTTCCCAGCCGCCGTTTACAGTAGACGGCGGTCTGGAGACCGCCGCTCCTTGATGTCTGCACAATGAAAATCCTTGCCCTCGACCTTTCCACCGGACGCGGTTCGCTTGCCTGGCAAGAAGACAGTACTGAAGTCGAGCGCGATTGGCCTAACGACCGAAAAAATTCGGGGGCTTTCTTTGAGAACCTTGCGGCTGTCCGGCGAAAGTTTGGCTTGCCCGAAAGAATCATCGTTGGTCTCGGGCCCGGCTCCTACGCTGGAACACGCATTGCGATATCGGCCGCGATTGGCTTGCGCGCCGCTTCGGCCACCGGGCTGATTGGCTATCCCTCGATCTGCGCGTTGGACTCCGATGAGAGAGAATACGGAGTGATAGGTGACGCGCGCCGCAATTCGTTTTTCTTTGCCAGGATACGCGCACACAAACTGGTCGAAGGCCCGGACCTTTTTACGGAGGCTGAATTGAGAAAGAAGTTGGATAAGTTTTTCGACAAGATGCCGATCTTTGCCTCGGAAAAGCTTCCACAATTCGAACGGCCAGAGCTTCGTTACCCATCGGCCCTTGTTCTGGCGAGGCTCGCAGTAGATCTGAATCTGGAGTTTGCGCAATCGCCGCTCCAGCCAATGTATTTGCGCGCGCCCCACATTACAAAACCGAATCGTGGCATCGGCATCCTTGCCGATAAAAAGACTTCGGGCTAGGAGCCCGGGCCACACGATGATGACGGAAACGTATCGTTGCTGGGCGGAGATCGATCGCGACGCGTTACGCCACAATGTGAGGATTGTGCGCGAACGAATTGGCTCCGCTGAGATGCTGGCCGTGGTTAAAGCGAACGCTTACGGGCACGGAATGGTCCGCGTGGCGCAGGTGCTTGCCAATGACGTGCAGCTTTTTGGGGTTGCCAATTTGGAAGAAGCAATCACGCTGCGCGAAGCGCTCCCGCACCCAATTATTATTCTCGGTCCGGCGATTCCGCACGAGAGGTCGGTGATCGCTGAACGCGGTTTCGTTCCCACGATCTCCACCCTCGAGGAAGCCCGGGAGTTCAGTCGTGTTGCCGGCGACGGAACAATCTCGATTAATTTCAAGATCGACACCGGGATGGGACGGATGGGTATACCCGAAGCGGAGGCGCGACCGGTTTTCGAGAAGATTGCCGCGCTGCCAAAAATTAAGATTCACAGCGTCTCGACGCACCTGCCGGTCTCGAATGAAGACACGGATTACACTCGTGACGAACTGTTGCGTTTTGAGAGCGACGTGAGGGAACTTCGTGCCGCCGTCCCCGGCGATTACAAAGCGCATGTTCTGCAAAGTGCAGGTCTCCTTGCGTTCAATCGCGAAGTTTTCGACATCGTGCGCGCCGGTATGATTCTCTATGGCATCTCGCCTCTGCCGGAATTTCAAGGAATCTTAAAGCCGGCCATGACCTGGAAAACGCGAATCGGTCTGGTGCGCGATTTGCCGGAAGGAAGTTCGATCAGCTACGGACGCACCTTCATTGCGCCGCGACCGATGCGGGTAGCGACGCTGACGGCCGGTTATGCCGATGGTTATCCACGCCATCTCTCGAATCGCGATGCGGCTGTTTTGGTTCGCGGTTACCGGTGTCCATTGCTTGGCCGTGTAACGATGGATTTGATGATGATCGACATAAGCAGGATCGATAGCGCGCAATCAGGCGATGAGGCGGTGTTGATGGGGCGTCAGGGCGACCAGGAAGTTTCGTGCGCGGAATTGGCTGACAAGGCCAGCACGATTACCTGGGAAATCACGACGCGCGTTGGCGCGCGGGTAAGGCGCGTGTTTGTGTGAGAGCAAGCTGACCGTTGATTCGAGAATCGAGATTCGAGAATCGTTGTAACGATGTAACTGTTTAACTGATCACCTTCCCCATGTTCCAAATCATTTTCAATGAATTGAGCGCGGCCGAAATGTCGGCCCTGCCGAAGAAACTGCAGCTCGAATTGCTGGCGGAGTTTCAGATTCTTCCGGAGGACCTCGACCATTTGGACGCGAAGCGCTTCGGCGTGATCGAGCGTGAAGGAAAAAAGTTATATCGCTATCGCGCGAAAGAGTACCGGATCTACTTCGGAAAGAGCGCTGAAGGCATTACCGTCCATCGTGTGTTGCACAAAAACACCCTGCGCGATTTCCTTTTCCGGAGCAGCCTGCCAGTGGCTGAAGATCAACAACTTGGTAAAACGCGCGAGTTCTGGAAATTGATCGACGAAGGCAAACGGACGCGGAAGGGGTAGTCGAAGAAGAAAACACCGAACGCCGAACATCCAACGCCCAACGTCCAATGCAGAAGTTGTAGCGGCGTTTGGCGCGCGAGCGCCTCGAGAACCGCGGTCGGCGACCACGGCTACAATCATTTCATCAAGAGCACGGACCGGCTGCGCTTGATTTCGCGGGTGATCTTGCGATGCAGATGCGCCGGCATGCCGGTGACGCGACGGGGAAGAATCTTCCCACTCTCGGTCACGAATTTCTTCAGAAGATCGGGATTTTTGTAATCGATTGCTTCGATCGAGATATCGATTCTACGCCGCGGCATGGCCCGATTCGCGCGGCGAAAAGCAGAGCGTCGTTTGGCCGTCTTGGGTTGCATAGTGGTTATTTCGTTTCCCGATGAAGGGTATGGCGTCGCAAGAACGGATTGTATTTTTTCTTTTCCAGCCGGTTCGGAGTGCGCGGACTTTTCTTATTGCGCGTCGTCATGTAGCGCGAGGGCGGCTTACCGAGCGCTTTCGCCTCGGTGCATTCAAGCGTGATGATTTCCTGCGCCATTATTTGACGATTTAACGAAAAATACCCGCGCTACTCTTTGTTCTCGACCGGCGCCGGTTCTTCTTCGCCTTCACCTTCGCCGCCTTCTTCTTCGGTCAAACCGAAGAGCGACGTGACCGATTGGCGAACGCGAGAGGCTTTACTTTGTTTCTCGAGCTGCGATTGACACTCAACCGTAAAGCGGGCGAACGGAATCGCTTCCAATCGAGCATGGGGTATCTGTTTGCCCGACATCTCGCAAACTCCGTACGTCCCGAGCTCGATGCGCTTTAGTGCTTGATCGATCTCATAAAGCGCGTCCTGCTCCTGCGAAAGCAAGCTCAGGGCGAAGTCGCGATCGTATGCGTCCGATCCGGCATCGGCCTGATGCATCCCAAACGCGGACGCCTCGCTGCCTTCAGCCCGCGAACGCAACGTATCCTGGGCTACGCCGGCCATGGAATCGACCATCGCATCGCGTAACTGGAGAAGTTTTTCTTTCTGTTTGCGCGTGAATGCATCGAGTTTTTTCGGGCGGTGATTTCGGCCGAACAACCCGGGCGCGACGCGCGTGCTGCCTTTGGAACGCTTAGAGCCCTTTGCCATAACAGGCACGATTTTCTTCGATCTCGATCGTTTGACGGAAACACTCCCGCGACGCTTCGACGCTTTGCGCGCGGAAGTTTTCCTTACAGCTGCGTTCTTTTTCTTCGATTTGGCCATAACTTTAAAGGCGCCCCTTACTCGGGCGCCCGCAAAAACGGAGGCTTAATTAAGAACATTTCACATGCCGCGCAAGCGGAGATTTCAGGTTGTAGCCACAGCGCTGTGTCGCCGTACCGGGGCAGCCACGGAGTGGGAAAGCGCCTCGATGCAACGAGGCGGCTACATCAAATCTCAAGAGCTGGCGCTGGAATAATGGCGGAGAGCAAAACGCCAGAAAGTGCGGGACAGACAAAAGATAATCGTGGAGGCGACGACCAGCTGGAACATGAGCCACCCTGGCTGACCAAGCGATTTGATCAGAAGCCGGGCCGGGATATTGGCGACGATGACAACCGGAACAATCCACCCAAAAATGAAGCGAAATAGTGGCGGAAAAATTGCGTCCGGATAGCGCGCGATGTTCAGGAAATTGAAGTAGCCGTAAACGAGCCCTTGCGCCCGCACGATCCAAAAGCTCACCGCTGCGAGACTGAGCATGATTGAGTAATGCACGGCGATGCCGAAACCGAGCGCCGCCAGGTAGAGCAAGATCGACATCAAGTTTGGCGCGACTCCGAGTTTTGAGAGCGAGAAACAAACGACCGCCGCGCCCACGATCGCGTTGACTACGCTGTCGAGGCCAAACTGTTTGGTGGAAACGGCAAACTGGCTGTCGATGGGAAGAACGAGAAGCGAATCGAGTTTCCCGGTGCGGACCAACTCGGGAATGTTGGCAACATTCACAAAAAAGAACGCCTGAAACAGCTGAGCGATAATCTGGTGTGTCCCGATGAGGAGAACGACTTCCCATTTTGACCAATCGCCGATGTGGTTGACGTTGCCAAAAATAATGCTGAAGAAAACGATTTGTCCGCAAAACCAAAGCACCTCGACCAGCATCCAGAGGATGAAATTGGCTTTAAAGCTCATCTCGCGAATGAGCGAGTTGCGCAGCATGATGGAATAGATCTCGATGTAACGCCGCACCGCTTTCTCCTGTCATATAGGTATTGCCACGTGCGTGGCGTCGCAACATTCGCATGAACCGTCGTAATTTGCTCATCGCCGCAGCCGGCGCGCTACTTGCGTTTAGTGTCGTTCTTTCGCGTTACAGCAGATCGACAGCGTCTGAGTTTCAAAGTGTGACCGTGACGCGCGGGTCAATCACTCAGGCCATCACCGCGACAGGGACGTTAAATCCAGTCGTAAACGTGCAGGTCGGCAGTCAGGTTTCAGGAAACATCGCGAAATTGTTCGCGGACTTTAACTCTGAGGTGAAAGCGGGCCAGGTGGTCGCGCAAATCGATCCGATCTTGTTCCAGGCGGCGGTCACCCAGGCGGAAGGCGATCTTGCCACCGCGCAGGCTGCGCTCGAGCTGGCCAAAGTGAATGCCACGCGCACTCAGGAACTATTCACCAAAAAGAATTCGTCTCAGGCGGATCTTGACCAGGCGATCGCGAGCTTGCACCAGGCCGAAGCGAACGTGAAAGTTAAACAGGGCGCGCTCGACAAAGCGAAAGCCGATCTCGAACATTGCGCCATCACCTCGCCGGTAGACGGGGTGGTCATTTCCCGCAATGTAGATGTTGGCCAGACGGTCGCGGCGAGTTTGCAGGCACCGGTTATTTTCCAAATCGCGAACGATCTGACCAAAATGCAGATCGATACCAATGTTGCCGAGGCGGACGTCGGCGTAGTTGAGGTCGGACAAAACGTCGATTTTACGGTGGACGCTTTTCCGATGCGTACGTTTCACGGGAAAGTGGTGCAGGTGCGCAATGCGCCAATCACTGTCCAAAACGTGGTGACCTATGACACGGTCATTGGGGTGAACAATTCGGACTTAAAATTAAAACCTGGAATGACCGCGAATGTGTCGATCATCATCGCGCAAAAGGAAAACGTTCTTCAGGTCAAGAACGCGGCCCTGCGCTATCGCCCTGCAAATACGCCTTCGGCCGAGACAAGTCCGACCAAGGTTGCGAGCGGCGGATCGACGTCGTTGCCGCTGGGGCAGCGGTTGAGCGGCGCGCGCGAACGGCGCGGTAGCGATCGGACGGTCTACGTTTTGAGCGGCCGGCGCCCGGAGGCGGTGCAAATTAAAACCGGAATCAGCGACGGCATTGTTACTGAAGTCATCGAGGGTCTCAAAGAAGGCGATCAGGTGGTGACGGCAGAGTTAACATCTCCATCCGCGGCGGCTTCTCCGCCGGCGAATCCTTTCGGCGGGCCGCGGAGGTTCCCGTGAAGGTGGATCGCGTTCTCCGCAACGCGATGCTAAGAGTAATTGCGCCTCCGGTGCCACAATCAACATCGAGCTTGCCTCCTTCGCTGAGCTACGGCGCGCCAAGGGAGAGCGCGATCCACCTCAAATGAACAATGGCGAGGTCGTCCAATTGATCGACGTGCACAAGACCTACCGCACCGGGGAGTTGGAGGTGCACGCGGTCCACGGCGTATCGCTTCAAATCCAGCGCGGCGAGTTTGTTGCCTTGATGGGAGCGAGCGGGTCCGGCAAATCGACCCTAATGAACATTCTCGGCTGCCTCGATCGGCCGAGTGCGGGTTGCTACATCCTAGACGAGGCTGACGTTTCTATGCTCGATCGTGATCAGCTCGCCGATATTCGTAATCGTAAGATCGGTTTCGTATTTCAGAATTTTAACCTGTTGCCGCGCACGTCGGCGCGGGAAAATGTCGAGTTGCCTCTGCTTTATGGCCCGCGCCGCCTAACGAGTGTGCAGTTGCGCGAAAAAGCCGATCGTATTCTTGGCTCCGTCGGTCTTGAAGGGCGCGAAGATCATCATCCGAGTCAGCTGTCGGGCGGCCAGCAACAGCGGGTGGCGATTGCGCGTGCGTTGATCAACGATCCGGAAGTGGTCCTGGCGGACGAGCCGACCGGGAATCTGGACAGTCAGACGAGCATTGAGATTATGGGAATTTTCCAACAGCTTAACGAGCGCGGCATCACCATTATCATGGTGACCCATGAGGCTGATATCGCCTCATACGCGCGACGCAATGTGGTGATGCGCGACGGAATCGTGCTCAACGATCAACCTGTGACACGGCGGCTGAATGCGGCAGTAGAAATGCGGCAACAGGGTAAGGAGTAATGGAGTAGTCGGGGGCTTACCGTGAAACTCCATTACTCCATTACTCCATCACTCCATTACTCCAGTTCTGCTTCATGAGAATCGGCTCCACATTCACCATCGCATTTCGCGCGCTGCGCCGGAACAAAATGCGCTCGGTGCTGACCGCTCTCGGCATCATCATCGGCGTGGCTGCGGTCATCGCGATGGTTGGAATCGGTAGCGGCGCCAAAGCCCAGGTCGAAGCACAAATCGCGAGCCTCGGTCAAAATGTTATTCCAATATCATCGGGCAGCACGACTTCGAGCGGAATCCGGACGGGGTGGGGCGGTGCCGGCACCCTTAAAATCGAGGACGCCGAAGCGATTCGGCGCGAGGTGCCGGGCGTGATTGCCGTGAGCGAAGAGGTCATCTCAACCACGCAAGTCGCAGCTGGCAATCAAAATTGGTTTACGCGTGTTTTGGGCGAATCAGCGGATTACTTTGATTTGCGGCAATGGCCGCTCGCGGACGGCGTCCCATTTACATCACAGGACGTCCGTAGCGCGAACAAAGTCTGCGTGATCGGCCGAACGACCGCTCTCCAGATTTATGGTGATGGCGATGCAGTCGGCCAAATTTTGCGCATCAAAAATGTGCCATTTACCGTGACAGGAGTGCTGATGCCAAAAGGACTTAGCGTGCAAGGCACCGATCAGGATGACGTAGTAGTGATGCCGTACACGAGTGCAATGAAACGCGTGGTCGGCGGGACCACCTTGCGCAACATTAATGTGCAGGTCGCAAGCCCCGCCGATCTCAGTCCGGCACAGCAGCAGATTATAGGATTGCTACGGCAAAGACATAACATCCGTGCTGGCCGCGACGATGATTTTACCGTGCGCACGCAACAGGAAATCGCAGATGCGGCGACCGCCACGACGGCTGTGATGACCATCCTGCTTGGCTCGATCGCCGGCGTGTCGCTGGTGGTTGGCGGCATCGGCATCATGAACATCATGCTTGTGAGCGTGACCGAGCGAACGCGCGAGATCGGTACACGCATGGCCGTGGGCGCGCACAGCAGCGACATTCTCACCCAATTTTTAATCGAAGCGGTTTCACTCAGCTCGGTTGGTGGACTCATCGGGATTATCTTTGGCATCGGCGCGTCAAAATTATTGTCGGTCTATGCCCATTGGCCGACGCTTATTTCCATCAGTTCGATTGTAATCGCGTTTCTCTTTAGCGCCGCGGTCGGAATTTTCTTTGGTTTTTATCCGGCGCGCAAAGCCGCCGCGCTCGACCCGATCGAAGCGCTACGCTACGAATAAACGAAAGATGTAACCACGAATGGACCCGCCTTCGCATGGCTACTGCGCGGCAGGCACTAATGGACACTAAGAACAGAACAAATTCGTGTTTATTCGTGTGCATTAGTGGTTAGAAAGTCTGTTATGGCAGAACACGCTCGATTCGAAAGACTCGTCGCTGAGGCGAAGAAGAACATCACCGAGATTTCACCGGAAGAAGCGGCGAAGAGATTACAAGGTCGAGAAGCGGTGATTGTCGATGTTCGGGAGAAGGACGAGTGGGACGAGGAACACATTCCGCACGCGATCCATCTCAGCCGCGGGACCATCGAGCTCGACATCGAAGAAAAAATTCCCGATCCAAACGCGACGATCATTTGCCACTGCGGTGGCGGCGGTCGTTCCGCGCTCGCAACGGAGAGCTTGCAAAAGATGGGCTATAAAAACGTTCGCTCCATGACCGGCGGCTTCAAAGCTTGGAAAGCTGCCGGTTTACCAACGACGAAGTTGTAGAGGCGCTCGCCGCGGCGAGCGCCTTTTATTAGTTCGGCGTTTGACACAAACGCCGCTACAACAACCAGCGCGTTTCAATTTTACGTTCACCGATGGAGCCCTCGACGTGTGTGTGCTGTCTACTTCACTTGATTGCAACACCATAAGATGAGGAAAGCTGGAAAGCAGGAATCGAGGGATGAGGTCAACACAGGTGTTTGGATTAATTCAGGCTCCTTCCTGGTTTCGTGGCTTCCTGATTAACCCTCAATCTGTTTCGCTGCCACAACGTGCAATGGAACGGCACAAGCGAATTCGGCATCGTCGATCTCGGCGTAGAAAATGGTCGCCCGGAATTCGCAAACCGCTGCCGAAAAAACTCCAGCGCTCTTCAAAACGTCGCAATCAATCTCCGGCTACGACTGCGCCTTGCCGGACAACTACGGGCTTGGCGCAGAAAAAATGCGCGCTTCTGAACATCTCGCACAGCCGATTCATCCCATGACGAACTACTGCATCCGCGAAAAGTTGGCGACGCGCTGATAAGGTGACAGAACTTAGGCCCAAAACGTTTAGACGTTCTGGCACTTTTCTGATAGGGCTGAACGGCAGAAAGTCATGCGAGCTCTGAGCCTTCAGAATGTAAAGGATTTGCTCGACGCAATAGGAGCTATTCGTAGCGCGCAGCTCCAGCGCCGCGTCTTTCGCGTCCGGGATTATAACGTTTTCCGAATTTTGGGCGTCGAGGAGAAAGAAGTCGCGATGCACTCAGCTTTCCTAGCGCACCTGTTCGATCCACAGGGTACTCACGGGCAAGGAACTCTGTTTTTGGATTGCTTCTTAAAGGTAAAGGAGATCGGCATCACAAGGCGAGCCTCCGACTGGTCCTGCGAGAAAGAATGGTCTATTCCGAGCGGTCGAATTGATATCCTACTTCAGTCAAGCGGCGATGACGTGATGGTCGCTATTGAGAACAAAATATATGCGCAGGATGAGACAACCCAGTTGCGCCGCTACCGTGATTGGCTCGACAAGCCCTACCGCCGGCAAAGGTTCTCCCGGCTAATTCTTTTGTTTCTCACTTTGGAGGGAGAACGCTCAAAGCAGCCTAATGCGCAGGGTGTCAACTATGAATGTATTTCATACCGCGAACATATGATTTCTTTTCTGCAAAAGGCACTGGGAGAGATTGCCGCGGTCGAAGTAAAGAATGTTGTCGCGCAGTACATCGATACGCTACAGTTGCTTTTGGGCGAAGCTTCAATGGAGGATCCAATAGATGCAGAAATCGTTAGCGTGTCGCTGCAGCCCAAGAATGTCGGTACTGCGTTGGCGATGGCGCGATGCGCACCTAAGATCCTAGACGCGTTGTTATTTGATTTTTGGGCTAAAGGAAAAAAGCGGCTTGAGGCAAGATTAAAGACGAGTGGCTCTAGATTTTGGATCGTAGCTGAATCAAAAAATCGGCCGAACGAAACCGAATATTTTTTGGCTTTAGTTCCGCGGCTTCCGCGTGATCGCCCCAAGATTGCGATCTACTTTTATCAGTACAGAACCGAGAATCTTTTTCGACTTGAGCGCAATATCGAATTCGCCGGGTCTCGCGTAAGCGACGTGGATGAGCGGACCGAGCGAAGAGTTGATCAGCTACCGGAGGCGAGGACGCTGAAGCGAGAGCTTGAAGTGGCTGATATGCGGCGATCATATGGATGGGACGCGTATCAACGAATAACCAAAGACTTAGCGGGCATTCATAAGATTCTCGAAGAAGAAGCTTCTGATGGGCGCTATTCGGCACTGCTTTTCGAAGATGGTTGGGAATGGTTCGTTAATCTGGAGGGGAAGTTCAGAAAGCTAGACAAAGCAATCGCCACACTGGTTGAACAGAAGGGCGAAGGCCGCTAAGAAATAAAGCTAGACTCCGGCGGGCGCACTGGCATCCCGAGCGTTTGGACTTGGAAGTTGTTCGCGTATCGCAGCTGTTGGCTAATTTCGCGGGAGATCTCGATCCGCTCGAAATGAACGACTACGCTGTTCCAAGCTCTCTCCGCGCTTCTTCCGGCAGAAGCTTCTCGATTCCGCGTTTGAATTTCAGGAGCTCCTTTTCGGCGTCTTTCGTCATTCCCAAGTCATTTCCAGGCAGGCAGAGCTCCGTTGTTACGTCGGGGTTTCGTTTCAGTTCCGCCAGGATCTCGAGCCCGCGTTGGACCGCTTCAAACGCGCGTGCCAGATGGATTTCAACAATGCCGCTGAGTGCATTTCGACGAAAGGGCTGCTCCAACGGTGTTTCTTCCCACATCGCAAGCGCCTTTTCCCATTGATGGGTGCGGGCATAGAAACTCGCGAGTGCGTGGCACAACAAGCTCTGGTCGAATCGCGTCTCGGCGAACGGCAAGACTCTCTTGCATCTACGGGCCAGGCATTTGGCTTTGTCCAGCATGTTAACGGCAAGCAGCACTTCCATGCTCCAGAACATTTCAGAGGCGGTCCAGGCATTCCGAGGCGAAATGAACCGCCTGGCGTTCTCCCAGTCTTCCAGCGAAGCGTACATATCCAGCATATAGGGCCGGACCTTGCGCTTGAAGGCACGCGATTGCCGATTGTACGCCGTCTCGATCCTCGGCTTCCCCTTTCTGAAGTCGCCTTCCTCGCCTAACGTCCTGAGGGCTTCGCAAAATTCTTCGGGTGAAATGTCTGGGTTCGCGAGGATAATGCGCGCGAGGCGCTTGGTCTCGCGGGTCATTCCGATTTCGGAATAACCGGACATCTGCTGAACGAGTGGCGGCGGCGTGCACAACCTGTTGCGTTGACGATTGACTGGTTCGCTCTGTTTCATTCGACTACGTTTATCCGAGTAAGACTGTGAAACCCGGACAATATTTGGGGACAAATCGAGCAAGGCCACAGAGAGGCGGAAACTCGGTGAACGATCTAAAGCGTCTCCGCGAAATGGCGTATCACCGGCTCGAAGGCAGCCAGGATTTGGTTGAAACCTTCAGTCGTTTTCGCGAAACCGATCATCCGGATTACGCCTGCCTCCAAGACCTTTACGAGTGGCTCTTCGTACCGATTACACTCTGGTCTATAGACATGGAAGGTTTGTTCCGCACTGCGCTCTGCCGAGCTGAAATGGGAAAGAGGCTGGGCAAAGCGATGACTCTTCTCATTAAACTTCTTCCTCCGTTACCCGACGACAGGACCAGACGCGCAGTTTCCGAGCACGAACATTCGGTTCAGCATGGCAGCTACGAACCCTTGATCCGAGCACGCTACAAATATAATCAGATCGAGTCTGAGCTGGCGCACAATCGAACGTTTCAGGCGCAGTGGAACTCTATCAAAGCCCACTTCGATGTAACGAAGTTCGCCGACCACAAAGGGATCATCCGACGCCATCTCGTTGCTGAGCGCAGCATGCGCGAAGACTGGACGTTTCGCTGGACCAAAACAGCGGACCGGTTTCACGCGGTTTTCGATCTGTTTTGTCAGCGATGGCATCTCTACGGAATGCGAGGGGACCGTCCATTACTCCTCAAGCTGACGGCGAATCTGACGCCGTTCGGCACGATGATTTTCATCCCAGCTTATTGGAGTTTTGATTCGAAACGCGACTTAAATTGGCGTGCCATCACCGCGTTGCACAAGGCGCGTGGTGTGCCGAAACAGGGAGCAAAGCTCGGCGCAAATCAATCAGCTGCGCGTTTAGAGTCAATCTACGCTGAAGAGCTGTCAAAAGAGGCGGACGCCCGAAAACTAACGGGCGAAGCACGACGATCATGGATGCTGAACAACCTTAAGAAGGATCTGCGAACGGACGCGCGACAACTCCGGCGAATTCTTGCGAGAAATCGCGGTGGCTCCTTGCATGGAGAGCCGATCGCACAGGTTGGGCCGATTGTGAAGCCCAAGAAGTACGTCCGCCGCCTCGGCGCGCTCAAGGGTAGGATGGGGATTAAGGGCGATATTATTCGTTCTGACATCAATAAGGACTTTCTCGTGCAATGACGCTTCTATACGCCCACGGCTTGATAATGCGCTAACCCGCGTTTTCACATTGACTATGCGGCGAACCAAGTGAGAAAGAGCCAGCCCGTCTGGATCGCGGAGATTTGCCAGAGTTCGCGACCTTTGACCCATTCGAGAAGAAATCCCGGCTGAAGAAAAAGGGGGGTCGAAAAAGATCGAGTTGACCTAGTCAAGTGACCAGGTTATCTTCTTCATGTGAAAACGGTATTGATCTCGGAATTCAAGGCCAAGTGTATCGGCCTGTTGAAGAACGTCCACAAAACGAAAGAGCCGCTCGTGGTTACCCTGCGCGGTGAGCCGATTGCGCGCATTGAGCCGGTCGTGTCGCCCAAAAGGCAGGTGCGCTTCGGCGCGCTGAAAGGTTGGATGGAAATCAAAGGCGACATCATCCACTCCGACATGGATAAAGATTTTCTCGTGCAGCCATGAAAACAGTTCTTGTCTCCGAGTTCAAAGCGAAGTGCATCCAAATGTTGAAGGATGTGCAAAAAAGCGGAAAGCCATTGCTCGTGACGTTACGCGGACGTCCGCTCGCACGGGTCGAACCAGTGGCGAAGAGCAAGAAGCGCGTTCTCGGGGCTCTGAAGGGTCGCATGAGCATAAAGGGCGACATCATCAAAAGCGATTTCGATAAGGATTGGCTCGTGCAATGACGCTCCTGCTTGATACTCACGCCTGGATTTGGGCGGAGGAAGCGCCGGAACGTTTCGGCCGGCGGGCGCGCTCTCTGCTCGAAGACACTGGTAACGCGGTGTTCATTAGTGCAATCGCAGCGATGGAAATTGCGCGACTAACTTTCTTCCGGCGAATTCAATTGGCCGAACCGGCGTCGGATTGGATCGCGAACTCCATCCGGTCACTCGGTGCACAGCCGCTCGATGTGACGCCGCAAATTGCCGCAGAAGCGTACGAACTTCCTGGCAAGTTTCACCGCGACCCGGCTGATCGTGCAATGGTGGCGACAGCACGTCTGCACGACCTCACGTTGGTGACGGCGGATGATTTAATTCTGCGCTATCCGCATGTGAAGACCTTGCAGGCAACGGCCTAACGGCGATTTTTTCGGCGGTCATAGACCGCCGCTACAGTTTTCAACCGCCCACGGCTTGGTAATGCCCCAGGCCGCGTCGCCACATCGCGCGGGCGGCGGCCCAGGTGAGAAAAAGCCAGCCGGTTTGGATCGCGAGCGCTTGTCCCAACTCCGCGCCGCGCAGGCGCTCGAGGAAAATCGCCACCGGACAAAACAGTTCGTAATAAAAGGGCAGCCATTTCATCGTTGCCTGAATGCCGGAAGGCATGATGTCGATGGGGAACATTTGGCCACCGAGGAAATATTCGAACGAATAGACGATGAAAACGATGGTCGAGATTTCGAGGATCCAGAACGCGGCCATTGCCAACGAATAGGTGATGAAAAATTGGATAAATGCCGCCATGAGCATCGAAATCGTAGCGAGCACGTAGGTCAACGGATCGTGTGGCAGTGTGATGTAACCGCGGAAATACAAAAAAATGAGCGCGATCGGCGGCAGCGTGACGAAGGTGTACACGAGTCGGCCACTCAAAAAAATGCTGAACCGGTAAGCGAGATAACTCATCGGCTTGGTCAGCAGTGCATTGATCTGACCTTCGCGGATGTCAGCGGCGATTTGCCATTCGTCCTCAGTCGGCGTGACCAGGTTACTGACCAGGATCGTGAGCAGGTAATAATAAATCATCGACCCATAGTCGTAGCCGTGCAGGCTGCCCCCGCGTTCTTTGAAAACTGCGCTCCAAAGGAACACGGTGCCGGCGAGCGGGATCAAACCGAAGACCGCGCGCAGGAAATAATTCCAGCGATAAACGAACGTGTTTTGCAGCCCAATGTTAAAAACCGACATGTACTTGTTTAGCTGCGCGTTCATGATGAATCAGGAAACCAAGAAGGCAGGAAAAGAAGATTTGGGTTTAGTTATCCTAGTCCTGGATTCCTGGCTTCCAGATTTCACCTCTTGGGGGTTGTTTTCACGAGCTCGACCGCCAGATTGATCGCCGCGATCATGCTGTCGGGACGGGCGATCTCTTTGCCAGCAATCTCAAATGCGGTCCCGTGATCGGGACTCGTGCGCGGGAAAGGCAAGCCGAGCGTCACATTCACGCCGCTATGGAACGCGTGCAGCTTCAAGGGGATCAGTCCTTGGTCATGATACATGCAGAGTACGCCGTCGAATTCGCCCTCAATGGCGCGGTGGAAAACAGTGTCCGGAGCAACCGGACCAACGATTCTCGAAAAGTGCCAGTCCGGCTCGGACCGATTCTCGATTCTCGATTGTAACTCGGCGATTGCCGGTGAGATGATCTCGATTTCTTCGCGGCCGAGTTTTCCCGATTCGCCGGCATGCGGGTTTAACCCGGCCACGGCAATACGCCGTCCCTCGATGCCGGAATCGTCATCCACAGTCCCGGCCGGAACTTGACTGCTTAAAGCAGTCAAGTTTTGAGAGCCCTTGGTGATTCGCGCGCGAGCGCGAGCCTGTAGGAAATCGGCGAGCAGAAGGCCGACGCGCACGATCTCGCTTTGCTTGAGCGCCGCCGGAACGTCACTGAGCGGAATATGCATGGTGACCAGCGCGACGGTGAGTTTTCCACCGGTCAAACACATCGCGAAATTTTTCACGCCGCAGCGCTCCGCGAAAAATTCGGTTTGTCCGGGAAACTTGAAACCGGCTTCATACATTCGCGCCTTGTGAATCGGCCCGGTCACGACGGCGTCGAGTGCGTTACGTCGCGCGAGCGTGACAGCTTCTTCGAGCGCAGCAGCAGCAGCCCGCGCAGTCTCAAGCATGGGTTCGCCCGGTTTGCAGGCAGATTTCCGCCCGATCACGATGTAGTCTGCTGAATCGGGCACTCGCCCGGACTTCAGCGCCAGATCGACAATCTCCGGGCCGATTCCGGCGCAATCTCCCAGCGTAATGCCGATGCGCGGACTTGTGCTCATTCACGTGATCGTACTCGAAACTACTTAATCGAGCACGAGCACGATTACCAGCAGGCCGCGGAACGTTGCTGTAGAGGTGGGTGGCGTGTGTCCTTACCCGCAAAACACGGGAGGCAACGTTATTCTCATTGCGACCGGCAGGCCGCCTCTACACAAGATTAAGTGGCTGCAAGCTGCGTGGCGGTCCGAAAATTTCGCGCAGGATAATCGCATTGCGCAGACCGGATGTCGATCTGAGTAATGTTGCAATGCTAGTTTCACTCGTCGACGGCGGTGAAAGCGCTTGAGTTGCCAGGGCATAGGCTTCCGCCGGCGTTCGGACTGCCACTGCCGGTTCCGCCGGAGTCGTAGTTTCGTGAACTTCGAATGTGGTTGGCTCCGGTATTTTCGGTACGAAAACTTTTCGCTCAGCCGGTGGTCGCCGGATTTGTCCGGGATAATTTATTCTGCGTAGCCATTCTCCCGGTTCGCCGCCGCTCTCCTCGTGCAAAATGACGTGCCGTTTGCGTTGCTGCTCCTGCGTCGGAGCCGGCGTTGAAACGGAGAAAGGCCGGATACTTGCAGGAGGTTGAATCGGTGCGACCGGGCGCGGTGGAATATCCGTGCGATGAATCGCAGGTGGAGGCGGCTGCGACCCGGGCGGCATCCCGAGCGCTTCCAAAAATTTACGGACCCGTTCCTCGTCTGTCTCAGGATGTGCTCGCGGCAATGGCGGCGGTGTTGATGTCGATCGTCGCTTCGTTTCGTCCGAATCCTTGCTCGCCTTGCTCGCAGCTCTGGCCAGCAACTGGAACAAAAATGCGACTGCGATGAACAATAGAAAAAGGAGATTCTCGAGGTGAATGGCGAGCATGGGTGACAAAAAGTTAAAAAGTTAAATCGTGAAGCGTTAAATCGCTGAGGCGTGAATCGTTCTGATCACCGATCACGGTTCACTGATCACCTTTGACCTCTCACGCCCCTCCCTCCGGCCGGGGCTTGTCCGTGCCGGCGATTGATTCGCGCATCGAGGTGTCGGCTTGGACGTTTTTCATTCGGTAATAGTCCATTACGCCGAGGTGACCCGAGCGAAACGCCTCGGCCATTGCCAGCGGGACCTGTGCTTCGGCTTCGACCACCTTGGCCCGCATTTCCTGTGTCCTGGCGCGCATCTCCTGTTCGACTGCAACCGCCGCCGCTCGCCGCACTTCTGCTTTGGCTTGCGCAACTCGTTTGTCCGCGTCCGCCTGCTCGCTTTGCAATTTCGCGCCGATGTTGTCGCCGACATCGACATCGGCGATGTCGATCGACAAAATTTCAAACGCGGTGTTGCTGTCGAGTCCCTTGGCCAGCACCGCTTTGGAAATGCGATCCGGATTTTCCAGCACGTCTTTATAGGAATCGGCCGAACCGATCGCGCTGACAATGCCCTCGCCCACGCGCGCGATAATCGTTTCCTCGGTCGCGCCACCAACAAATCGATCAAGATGCGAGCGCACGGTCACTCGCGCTTTCACCTTTGCGCCGATCCCATCCTTGGCTACGCCATCTATGGTCTGGCGTCCCATCGCCGGATTGGGGGCGTCAATCACTTTGGGATTAATGCTGGTGCGCACTGCTTCGAGCACAGTTTTGCCTGTTCCTTTGGTGGCAAGATCGATTGCGCAGGCGCGATTAAAATCGAGTGAAATGCCGGCCTTATCCGCCGCGATCAGTGCGAGAATCACCTGGTTCACGTCCCCGCCGGCCAGGTAATGCGCTTCGAGCGGATCGCTGGGAACGTCGATACCCGCTTTCACGGCCGTGATTCGGCTGTCCACGATCAGGCCTACCGGCACTTTGCGCAGTCGCATACCGACCATCTTACCCATGCTGACCGGGGCGTTGGCGATGCGCGCGCGCAGCCAGAGACCGAAAAAATTAAAGAGAATTACGGCAAAGACGAAACCGAAGACCGCGAGGACTGCGATTCCGACGAGATAGAGAGCGTCCATAACGGCAAGTTAGCGTTGTAGCAGCGCTTGTGACAAGCGCCGAAACCAATCAGTCAAGCTAATTCAGTCCACGAAAAACGCGAATGGACACTAAAAAATGGGGAGAAGAAATGTT
>JACXTT010005270.1_pt1 | contig 18858 bp, 9 predicted proteins | sample 9270951 | NCBI WGS metagenome assembly JACXTT01 (sample SAMN15532306, study PRJNA645909) | rock metagenome | isolation source: weathered quartz diorite | place: Puerto Rico | collected 2017-06-21 | reverse complement strand
GTGATCAAGAGGGCGTACTGCTTCTGCGTCTCGAAGAGCTGGTCCTTGAGGACGATCTTCTTCGCCAGGTTCGGGTAGCTCGCGACCGCCTGATCCATGAAGGCCGACAGCTCGATGGGATCGGTGTAGTCGGCGAGGGCGTCGATCGCGTTCCGGTCCATGTTGGAGCTGCGGATGGTCACCGGCCAGCCCAGCTCCTCCAGCTTGAGCAGCTCATCGGGCGTCACGACGACGCCGACGGTCAAGGCGGAGCGGTTGACGCCGGCGACGTCGAACCCCGCGCTCGCCAGATCGGCGGCGGCCGTGAGAGCGGGAACCTTGACGTCGACGAAGTACTTGAGCTCGGAAGGCTCTGGAACGCCCGCACGAGCGGAACCGGCAAGAAGCAGGCACAAGGGTGCCGCTACGAGAAGAGATCTCAAGGTCATGGCCCCTCCGGATGCTCGCGATCGCGGAAAGAGTACGGCAACTTCCCCGCTGTGGGGCGTAGGATTTCAGCGGAGGGTCGCATGCAGCCGCGTCGCATCGCCATCATCCTCGCCGGCGTGGCCCTCGTGGCGTCCGGCCAGGCCGTTCGGGGTCCCTCCGATCTCGATCGGATCGCCGATCGATGGCAGGCCGCGGTCGGCGGAGCCAAGAGCGCCCGCAAGGCGCGTTCCGTGCTCGTGCGCGCTGAATCCACCGAGGACGGGGTCGCCGGGCACGTCGAGGAGTGGATCGGGGCCGGCGGCTGGCGGCGGGTGACGACGCAAGGATCGCGGACGCGGATCGAGGTCTGCCGCGGGGACGTCGCGTGGGAGAGGGACTGGAACGGGAAGGTCCAAGAGCTGCGCGGGCGTGATCGGCGCGGCGAGCAGACCGAGGCCTACATCGCGGCGCTCCTGTTCGGCGGATCGGTCCGCGAGATCGCGGCCGACGACAACCCCGACGCCAAGCTGACGGCAGGGGACGATCCGGGCGGCGGCGACGTGATCGCGTTCGCGCCGGCCGACGCGACGCCGTTCCAGGTCTTCATCGACAAGACGACGGGGCTCCCCGCCAAGTTCGTCTGGAAGCCATCCGGTCACACCGTGACGCTGACGCCGTCCGAGTGGAAGGAAACCGGCGGGCTCAAGTTTCCCCACGCCCTTCGCCGCGAGAGTCCCGACGACGGGACGGCGGACACGATCGCGGTCCACGAGATCGTGACCGGCGGCAGCAAGGCGAGGACGTCGTTCGCCCGCCCGGATGACGGGCCCAAGGATTACCGGTTCGCGAGCGGCACCGAGGCCGGGGGAATTCCTTTCAATTTCGAGAACGACCATCTCATGGTGCTGGCGAGCGTCAACGGCTCGAAGCCGATTTGGTTCATGCTGGACACGGGAGCCGAAGCGACGATCATCAACAAGGCGCGCGTGGCGGAACTCGGCGTCCGGCCGTTCGGCGCCTCGTCGATCAGCGGCGGGGGGAACTCCACCGACTTCGCGTTCGCCGAGGTCGCGCGGCTCACGATCGGCGGGGCGGAGCTCCTGAACCAACGTGACGGCGTCATCGACCTGACCGGGCTCGAGAAGATCTACGGCATGCCGATGGGGGGTCTTCTCGGCTACGACTTCTACAGCCGCTTCATCGTGAGGGTGAATTACGACGCGAAGACCCTCGACCTGCTCGAGCCGTCGAGCTTCGCGTACTCCGGCTCCGGCTCGAGGGTTCCCTTCGTCCTCGAAGGCGGCCAGCCGCACGTGGCCTCGACGATCACGGTTCCCTCGCTCGATCCGATCGCGGCCGACATGGTCATCGACGCCGGCGCGGCCGACACGGTCAATCTCGCTTCGCCGTTCGTTCGCGAGCACCGGCTCCTGGAATTCGCCAGGAAGAAGCCGGCGGGAGGACCGAACACGATGGCTGGCTCCGAGAAGGAGTTCTTCGCCCAGACCAGCGTCCGCGGGAAGCTGGCCAGCCTCACGCTGGGCGAATTCCGCCTGGAGGACATCCCTTCGAATCTCATGGTCGGCACGAAGGGAGGGTACGCGTCGACGAGCTTCTCCGGCACGATCGGGGAGGGCGTGCTTCATCGATTCAACGGCATCTACGACTACTCCCGCAACGTGCTGATCCTCGAGCCCAACGACGAGTTCAAGAGACCGTTCCCCGGTCGGAAGACATTCGGTGCGACGTTTCTCTCGGACGGTCCCGACTACAGGCGCTTCACGGTCACGGGAGTGCGAAAAGGCTCGCCAGCCGAGGCCGCGGGGTTCAAGAAGGACGACGTCGTCGTCGCAGCGGACGGGAAGCCCGCAGTCGAGCTCAGACTGGCCGATCTGCGCAAGTTGATCGCCGACGAAGGCGTGAAGCACGTCTTCACGATGCAGCGGGGAGACGCTGCCGTGACGCTCGATCCGACGGTGACGCTCATATCGCTCGACGACGAATGAGCGGACCTCGTCGACACCGCCGTCAAGCCACCCAAAACACTCGCGATCACTAGAAATTTATTTCACAATTGCGAAAAATCGGTCGTACCCTTACGGCATGGGGAGTGCACCCACGCGACCTTCGCGAGCCGTGGGCGGCCTGTTGCGATCACGACGACGCGCTCTCGGTCTGACGCTCGACCAAGTCTCCCGAAAGCTGGTGGAGGTCGGCCACTCCGTGCCGGTGTCTTCGCTGTCGTTGATCGAGACGGGGCGTTCTGACCCTGGGATCTTCAGGCTCCACCAACTCTTGCGCCTGTACGAAGTCCCGGCGTACTTCGTGGCCGATCTCATAGAGATGGAAGAGCTCTCCGGCGAGCTGCCGGCATCGCGCGATCCCGTAAAGCTTCGCCGGGACGGGCTCGAGCACTGGAAGAAGGGTGATATCGGCCGGGCGCTCGCCCACCTGATGGCGCTGCGCGAGCTCGCCACGACCGACCAGGCCCAGCGCGCCAAGCGGCAGGAAGCGATCCTGAGTTTCTCGATGGTCGCGGCGGGGCTGGGCCGGCTGCAGCTCGCCCGGGAAATCCTCAGCGATCTCCTCTGCGAGCCCCCCGATCCGCGCCTAGCGACGCACGTGCTCCTCCAGGCGGCGACGGTCTGGTCGGGGAGCGGGGCTACGGATGCCGCGATGGGGTTTCTGCGTGAGGCGGAAGCCCAGGTGGAGGCGGGAGACACCGCGACGTTGGCGTGGCTCCACCACGCCCAGGCCAACGCTTTCGTCGCTCGCCGGCGCTTCCGCGACGCCGAGTCCCGGATCCGAAAGGCGATCGCCGAGTACCGTCGTGCGAAGGATTATTACGGCGAGGCGAGAGCGCGCCTTCTGAGCGTCCATGTCGCCGAGGTGCGCGAAGACACGGCGGCTGGCGTCCGTCTCGCGAAGCAAGCAAGGGCGTACGCCGCCCGCCGAGGGTACCGGGCGCTGGCCGGGATGGCGCTCGTCCGGTGCGGCCGGCTGTACGTTCACGCCGGAAAGTACCGCCCGGCCATCGCGACGCTCCGGACCGCACTTGCGGAGTTAGCCCGTTTGCGGGACCCTCATGGGCGGTTTTTGGCGCACTATTGGCTCTCGGTGGCGTATTCCAAGTCGGGCGATCGGGATCGGGCCCAGTTCGAAGCCCAGGCCGCAAGGCATTTTTCGGCGTTCGTCGACAAGAGGTCGTGTCCGGAGGCCGGCGACATGCGGGCGCTCCACGCGCTGGGGAGGGACGATGAGTCATAAGGTCGTTCGCGCGTTGGGCTCGCTCTCGGCTCTCCTGTTCGTCGCGGCCTCGACGCCGAGCGCCGACCCGCCGGACCTGATGGTCAACCCGGTCTCCGGGTTGATAGAAACCGTGGATGCGACCTGGTCCGGCTCCAACTACAACGTCCGGATTACGGACGTCACCAGCGACGGCAAGCAGGTCGGCAGCTGGCTTCTGACCACCAATCCCGCGAACGATCTCGATCCGCGCATCGCCATCGCGTCCACCGGCGATGCGATCACCGTCTGGTGGCGGGATCTCAGCGTCGACCAGCTGGTCTACCGGAAGCGCGTCGGCACGAACGGCTCGTGGGGGAACGAGCGGATGGCGGGGAATGTGTCCGACAGCAACAGCCATCCGCGCATCGTCTATGCCTTCGGCAAGCCCTACATCGCGTATCAGATCCAGGGGTCGCGCAACCGAAGCGTGGGCGCGCAGATCATCGACGAGACACCGGAGCCGGTGCCCTCGATCGTCGCCACGACGACTTACAGCGGCAACCTCGACATCCAGCTCAGCTTCGAATCGGGGCACCTGTGGGTGACGTGGATCGACGCGGGGTCGAACGTGGGCTATTCGGAGTACTACTTCGCGGCCCAGCGCTGGTCCGTGCCCGCGCTGGAATCGTATGCGGAGGACTCCGCAGCCGCGGCGAGAGACCGCATTCGAACCAGCATTCTCGGCCACTCCTAGCCGCACGCGCGGAGCGCCCCGCGCCTCGCCGTTTCCTGGTCTCCGCGCGGTGTACGCTCCGCAGCGTTAGAACGCCGCGGACGGAAAATTGCGTATAGGTGGATCATTCTCGGAAGGATTCATGGTGAGGATCGCCGCACTTCTGCTCGTTCTCTTGAGCGCCGTCTCGCAGGCGTTCGCGGACGACGAAGCGCTCGACCGCCTCGACGCCCGCGATCCGTCCGGAGCGGGCGCACGCGCCGAGGACGATCTGGCGAAGGCCACTGTCCTCGCCTCACGCTGGGGGGTCGTCGTCACGGAGGAGATGCTCCGCGGTGAGCTGGCTCGCATGGCCCGCTCGGCGGGAACCGCCAAGCGCATCGCAGCGGCCTCCACGGCTCTCGGCGGTGACCGGCGTCGGATCGAAGATAGCCTCGCACGTCCGTCGCTGGTCGACCGGCTGATCCGGGAGCGGTTCGCGCTCGACCCAGAGCTCCACGCGAAAACGCGCGCGGAAGCGGCGGCGTTGCGACGGCGGCTCATGACCGGCGAGCTGGATCCCGCAGCCGGCGACGCGCGGCGCCTCGAGTTCGTGCTCTCGGACCAGCCCGGCTCCGCCGCCGGATCGAACCGGCTCCGCGTTTCACCCGGGACCTTCGCGGCATGGCGGAAGGCCCTGCCGGACGCGGCGGGAAAAGTGTCGGCCATCGAAGAAGCGAGCGACGGATTCGAGGTCAACGTCTTGCTGGCCGCCTCGCCGCACGAGGTCCGCGTGGCGCGGTACGTCGTGCCGAAGCTGACCTGGGACGCCTGGTGGGCGAGCGAAGGACACCCGCCTGCGGGACCGCCCGGTGATGATGCGGTCGAGCTTCACGATGCGGCCGACGGTACTCCCGCCGGAGCCAGCCCGATGCCATCCGGTGCGATCTCGGGGTCGATCAGCTCTCCTGCGGACGTCGACTTCTATGCGGTTTGCGGAGGTGTGGGCGAGAACATCGCGCTGCCCATCGACGCCGAGCCCTCCGGCTCGCGACCCTCGGCGCCTCCGGAAGTCTTTCTGCTCGACCGGTCCGGCGCGGAGCTGCCTCGCACCGGCTCGGGATGGACCGCACCCTATTCTGGCGTCTACTTCGCAGGGGTTCGCGCTGCGGGGGGGGCCGGGACGGCCGATTACCTCCTGAAGATCGGCGCCGCCGAGCCCACGTCCGGAACGGTGGACCTGGCCGTCTCGATGACCATCGAGCCCGACCCCGTGATCGCGGGCGACGAGATGACCTTGACCGTCACGATGACGAACGGCGGGACCGCCCCCGCCGTCAACGCCGAGATGCTCGTCCTGCTCCCGGAAGACACCACATTCGGCTCGATCACATGGGAGGGACCGGGTCAAACCTGGGATTGCACGACGCCCGTCCTCGGGGGCACGGGGAAGATCTCCTGCGTCAATCCTTGCTTCTATCCCGAGGGGCGGGTCGTTTTTTCGATCAAGGCCAAGGTCGACCCCTGCCTCGAGTCCGTCGATCTGACAGCGGTCGCCACGGCGCTCACCCTCTCGACCGACGTGGATCCCGAGAACAATACGACGACGGTTGTCGAGGCGGTCCAGGATCGCGGGTCGTGCGATGACGGTGACTTCTGCACTTCGGGTGATGTCTGCGTTCCCGGCGTCGGTTACGCGGAGGAGTTCGACGAGGTCTTGGCGCCGGCCGTTCCACCTGGCTGGACGGCGACGCTGGTCCAAGGACCGGTGGGAGCTCTGCCTTGGCGCTCGAGCCACGCGGTGGCTGTCTCGGCGCCGAATGCGATGTTCACGCCGGATGCCAGCAAGCTCACGGATTCCGTCCTGGACTCGCCGTCGATCCAGATCGTTTCGCCGACGGCGCAGGTGACCTTCTACAACAAATACGACCTCGAGACGGGGTTCGACGGCGGCGTCTTCGAGATCAACATCGGCGGCACGGGATTCATCGACATTCTTCAGGCGGGCGGGAGCTTCGCCGAGGGCGCGTACACGGGGATCATCTCGAACAATCAAGGGAGCCCCATCAAGGGGCGGGCGGCCTGGACGGGGCTGTCGAACGGATTCGAGAGGACGGCGGTCAACCTCCCCGCGACGATGCTGGGGCAGTGGGTCGTCCTCCGGTGGCGGATGGCCACCGACTTGACCCTCGGCCGGGCGGGACAATGGATCGATTCGGTCTCCGTGAGCGGCAGGCGCTTTTGCCAGCCGGGACCCCCAATCGCATGCGACGACGGGAACGCCTGCACGGCGGACGCGTGCGACGTCGTCCTAGGCTGCACGCACACGCCGCTTTCCTGCGATGACGCGAACCCGTGCACCGACGACGCCTGCGATCCCGTGGCCCAGTGCGTCCACACCAACAATGTCGCCGCTTGCAGCGACGGGAACGCGTGCACGCCGACGGACGCCTGCCAAGCGGGGGTCTGCGTCGGCGCGGGGCAGATCGTCTGCGGCGCCTCCGGCGACGTCTGTGTCCCCGAGACCTGCGATCCGGCCTCCGGGTGCGTGGGCACGACGGCGAACCTCGACACGTTGACCTACTCGGCCAACCGGGTCGATGGGCGCGACCTCGCGATCTTCGCGCGGGCGTGGATGAGCTGTCCCGGCGACGCTCGATACCGGATCGAGGCCAACCTGGATCGCCAGAGCCCCTGTGTCGACGACACCGACTTCCACCTGTTCATGGGCGCGTTCGGCCGCGCCTGTCCGCAGTGAAGCCGATCCCTCGAATCTACGGGCAGGTGCTCGTGACGCGGGGCGCGCCCGGCGCTCCATGAAGGCCCTGGGTCCCGAACGAACCGGCGCCGGCGCAGGCGTTTTCCCCCCGCGACAGATACCAGAATCCGGCCCCGGGCCCGGGCAGCGCGCCGTCGGTCACGACCGCCGCCGCGAGATCGTCGAAGCACGCTTCGTCAGCTCCGCCCGGTCCGACCGGAAGGGCGCTCAGAGAGCCCCGGACGACGTCATAACGCGGCGAACCGGCCTGCGGATCCCAGATGTACGTTTGCTTGTCGGCCTGCACGCGCAGGTTCGCCGTCTCCGGCGGAGGCCCGGCGGGAGCTCCAGGCTGGCAAGAGCCGCCTCCGCAGGCGTCGGCAAGCGTGCATGGGTTGCCGTCGTCGCAGGAGAATCCGTCGGGGAGCCGCGCCGCCTCGGCCTCGTTGCTGGCCAGGGACTCGGTCACGCCTGACGCGTCGCAGGCGCCGGTGACCACATAGAAATAGGTCGCACCCGCGACCGCCGTGGCGTCGTGATACGACGTTCCCGAAACCGGCATGCCGAACAGCTTGGCGTACGGCCCTCCGGATGCCGACGCGCGGAAGACGTTGTACGAGCTCGTCGAGCCCGCGCCGGCGGTCCAGGAGAGCTGAACCCCGCCGCAGTCCCCCACGGCGCTCGTCAGACTCGGGGCGCCGGGCCCCGTGCACGGCTGGCCGGTCGCGCAGGCCCCGCCGGATTCGACGTTGCTCAGCGACACGGAGTCCACGTACCAGCCGACGACCGAGCTGCTGTTGCCGGTGTCATCCCCCTCGTGCCAGCGCACTTGAACGGTCTTGCCGAGGAGGTTCGCGTCGGCCCCGAGGTTGACGGTCACGAGGGTCATCGCGGCGATCGTCCCGTTGCACCACGCGCGCTTCCCCCCCAACGGGTTCGTATCGGTCGCCGAGATCGTGCCGTTGAACCCACCCGCCGCGAAATCCGCGTCCGGCACCACGCTCCAGCTCGCCCCGCCGTTCGTCGTGACCTCGAGCGTCCCGCCGTCCCAGCAGGTCGACGAGCTGAACTCGAATTTGTACGTATGGTAGAAGCTCAGCGTCGATGTCGCGTCGACGACGAACGGCGGCGTGACGAGGACCTTGTCCGAAGTCGTGGTGACGTCGGCCGCGAACCAGGAATGGGTTCCGTCGTGCTTCTGAGACGTGGACCAGGCCCAATTCGTGGTTCCGTTGATCGCTGCGTGCGTCCACCCGATCTGATCGAAGCCGCCTCCCGACTGCGCGCCCTCGAACGTGTCCGACCAACTGGTCGGAGCGAGCGGTCCGGTCGGGGAGCCGCTCTTGTGCGTGTTGTTCCCGTCCTCGAGGCCGTTGACGCCATCCACCGCCCGCACGACGTAGTAGTAGGTCGTACCCGACGCGATCCCCACGGCGTCGGTGAAGCCGTTCGCAGCGACGTTTCCCGCGATGCGGTTCGCCGGCGACGGGGTGAAATTCGGCGTCGTCCCTCGATAGACACTGTAGGTCACGCCTCCGGCGCAATTCGATGCGCCGGACGACCAGCTCAGATTCAACGCGCAGGTGCTGTTCCCTGGGTTCGAGACGGAGGCGATGCCCAGGAACGTCGGCGCGAGCAGGCAATTCCCCGTCGCAACCGCGCTGACCTGGGCGGAAGCCCCGGAGAGACAGCCCGCGCCGTCGCTCGATTTGACGATGTAGTAGTAACGTGTTCCACCGCTGACCGTGTCGTCGTGATAGGTGTACGGCGCGCCGCCTCCCACGCCGGCGCTCGAGTCCGACACGATGGCAATCTGCGCATACGGGCCGCCCGCGGTGGTCGAGCGGTCGACGAAGTACTGGATGATCGACCCCGTCGCGGAATCGTTCCAGCCGACGTCGATCCTGTTGTTTTGAGGAGTCGTCGCTGACGCGACCGGTGGGGAGGGGACGGCCGCGCAACCGCACGAGTCGAACTTGAACGCGGCGACGCGGGTCCCGGAGGCGCTGTTGGAGGTCATGTATTCCGTGGTGAACCAGAACGTGCAATCGTCGGCCGGATCGACGCCGAGGCCGGCGTAGTCGCCCCAGCGCTCGTTGTTGGTCTTCGAGAACGATCCGTCGAAGATCGGGAATTCTCCCTGCGGCATCGAGCCGGGCGGGTCCGCGGCCAGGCGACCCCTGTAGTAGATCGACGGGAAATAGGGGCTGGCGGTCCCGGTCCGCGTGTAGCCCATCGCGATGTTGCCGGAGCCGTCCATGCCGATCGAGCCGACCGACCGGTGGACGTTCGCTTCGCCGCCGACCAAGCCCTCCTGGAAGAGCGACCAGGAGCCGCCCGCCGTCTTGCGGAGCTCGAACCAGCGCAGGGCCGCGTGGTCCGTGCCGTCGACGTCCTCGGGGAAGGTTCCGACCAGCGTCTGGCGCTCCCCGAAATTCCGGTACTGCAGCGGGAAGTGAAGCGGCTCGCGGATCGGATCGAGCATCTGCGGCGTGTTGGGCTGCGGCATGCAGTCCCAGGTGCTCCCGATGCCGCACAGCGTCATGTCGAAGTCCCCGATCGAGATCGGTGCGAGCTGGGTCAAGGTCGAGTTGGCGGGAGTCGCCCAGTCGACGTCCAGCGTCCAGAGGTCGAGCGTGTCATAGGACGGAGTCGAGGTCCCATCCAAGGCCTCGTCGTCGTGAGGCCGAATGAAGACGGCCGGCTCGCCGTCCGGCGGCGGCATGCTCCCCTGGAAGGTCGACGGCAGCACGAGCTGGAAGCCCAAATTGGGGAGATCGGGAACCGAGAACTTCTGGAACGAAGCGGGCTGTCCCCCGAGCATCTTGGCCCGATCGAGGGCGAACAGATCGTGGTCGCCGCCGGATCCGGCGTTCACCCCGACCAGGTACGACCCGCCGTTGCCGTTCTGAGGCCACACGCCGTATTTCGGGTAATCCGTCACGGAGCCGGTCTCGACCGGAAACGTGTAGGCGAACCAAGTGCCGGTGGGATCGCCCGTCGTCGAGACGTAGACGCAGACGTTGCCCCCGCTGCTCGGAAGCTCGCTGATCAGCCAGCGGTCGGCCGCGCGATCGTATTGAACGACGGGGTCGCAGAATCCGTGATTGCACGGTGCCGCGCCGGCGAGGGATTGCATCGTGAACGTCTTCACGATCGAGCCGGTCGCCTTGTTCAGGACGGCGACCGTCGAGACCGATTGGTTCGTGGCCTGGACGAAGTAGGTCGGGCCGACGTCTCCCGTCGTGTCCGGCGGGGATTGAGTCGAGGCTTGTCCCGCGTAGTTGTGAACCGGCGTGCCGAAGCTGTCGACGAGACGGCTCGCGCCCGCCGGCTGCGGCGAAAAGAGCGGGTCGAGCCTGGGCTTGATCGGGTACTCGATCGGTATGAACCCGAAGTCCTCGCGGCGCTTCATCTCCAAGCCGAAGAGATTCGGATCGGGAACCCAGTCGGGCAGGTCTCGAACGGCGGGAGAGAGCGTCGGGACGACGGGAGCGCCGACGAGAACCGGCCTGAGCGGCGGCTTGATCGAGACGGATTCAGGCTCGCGCGCTGCGACGGGGGCGATGATGGCGAGCGCAGCGGTCAGGAGAGTGAGGCGGATCCTTCTAATCATCGTCGCTCGCTTCATCCCCGATTTCGATCGTCGCGGCGCCGGGGATCCGCCAGGAATCGGACAAGGCCGCCGCCGCTGCTTGGATGTACTTATTTTTCGACCGCGCGGCCATTCCCAATTCGTGCTCGTCCGACGTCCGGAGCAGGCTCTCGGCGATTTCCACGTAGTCGACTTCGGCCCGGTTGAGCTTGACGCGGTATCCGTCCTCCGTGGGCAGACCGGGCTGGAAAGCCTCTCCCTTTCGAGCCTTGTTGCCGCGGTAGGACTTTCGGAACAACACGTCCCCGCCTTGACGGACCGCGACGCTCACCGTCTCCACCAGAACCTTTCCCTTGGCGGGAGGCTCCAAGCCGCCGGCGGAGTCTTCGACGTAGCGCTTCTCGTCCGTTCCGATCCGCACGTCCGTCTCGAGCCTCCCGCACGCCTTCGTGATCGCCGGATCGGCGAGCAACGAACGAAGTCGGTCGAGGCGCGTATCCGCCCGCGGCTCCGTCTTGGGGCCGAATCCCGCCCGAAGGCCGGCATCCGTGATGAACGAGACGGCCTCGTCCCGGGCCGATTTCGAGCCAGCTGCGCGAGCGATCGTCGCGATGGATTTTTGGTCGAGTCCGAGAAACGCGCCGCGCCGGACGTCGGCGTCGCGATCTCGTGACGCGACCGCGACGAGGATGGAAGGATCGGCAACGCGCTCGACGGCGGCCTTGCGCACGACCCAGTCCGGGTGGCTGCGCGCGAGCCTGGCGAGCGCAGCGGGATCGCTCAGCCGCGAGAGCGCCGCTTGCCGCACGGCCGGGCTCGCGTCGTCCCTGCAGATCCGCTCGAGCAACGTCGAGTCCGTCAATCGCGCCGTCGCGTGGAACCGGACTTCGGAGCTCGGATCGGCGACGGCCAGCCTACGAAACAGGTCGGGAGCGTCGGAAAGATTCTCCACAGCCGCCGCGCGGACCTCCCCCGCCGGATCGTCCTGCGCGATGCGGCGGCGGAGCGCCGAGCTCGTCAGCCGGGCGGCCGCCGCCTTGCGCACCCCGGCGTCGGGATCGGCCAACGCGATCCGCTCGAGCAACGCCTGATCGGAGGATCGCGACGCCGCTCGCGCGCGGACGCGCGGGTCTTTTTCCGACAGAGCGATCGTCCGGATCGTCGCCGGGTCGTTCAACACGTCAACGGCCGCCCAGCGGATCGCGGGCGAGGGGTCATCTTGCGCGAGCTCACCGAGGATCGCCGGATCGGCGAGCCGCGCGATCGCTGCGGCTCGGAGCGCTTCACCGGCACCGCTCTTCGCCACCGTCGAAAGGACGGTCTGATCGTCCAGCCGCCTGATGGCGGCGAGCCGCACCAGCTCGTCCGTCTCGGAGAGGGCGAGATCGCGGAGAACCGGCCCGTCGTCCAGCCGCCCGGCGGCCGCGGCGCGAATCGCCGGGTCCCCATCCTCCCTCGCCAGCCGGGCGAGCAGAGCGTCGTCCTTCACGCGCGCGACGGCCTGCTCGCGCGTCTCCGCGTCCGCGGCGCTCCTGGCGATCCGGAGGAGGAGCGCCGTGTCGGTGATCAGGGGGATCGCGACACGCCTCACGTCGCCGTTGCGGTCCCTGAGGGCGATGTCCGCGAGACGGTCCTGACGCGAAATCCGCTGCACCGCTCGAAAGCGCACCATGCGGCTCCCGTCCTCCAGCGCGATGCTCGCCAGGAGGTCCGGATCGTCGAGGCGTTCCACGGCGGCCTCGCGAACGTACGGATCCCGGTCATGGCGAGCGGCCCCGACCAGCTGCGCTCCGACCGGCGCGCGTGACGCGGCGGCGCGGCGCACGACCCAGCTCGGGTCGGACAGGAACGCGGCGGCGTCCTCGGCGCGGGTCAGGCGGCGGACCGCCTCGGCGCGAATCTCCTCGCGCGGCGCGTCGTGCGCCACCCGAAGGAGAGTCTGCTGATCTAGAATCCGCGAGATGGCGCCGAGCTGCTCCTGCTCCGGGGCCCGGCCGAGGGCGACGCGGGCGGCGTCCTGGTCATCCGCGGGGGACGGTGGTGCCTCCCTGGCGGCGACCGGGACCTCGAGCGTCAGGACCAGTGCGGCGAGAGCGCAGGCGCGCCTCGCCATGCTCCGTGCCTCGTTCCCCACACCGCTCCCGGGCCCTGAGCCGCTTTCTTCCATCCCAAAGGGCCGGGACAAGTTAGCGCGCGGGGGCCCGACTTGCTTCCCCCGGCCCGGGAACACATGTTCCGGCCGGAGACCGTGTCGGTCATCCGCCGACCAGGAGGGTGCCTTCATGCGCGGACACGCGACGACGCCACGCCCGGAGCAGAGCAGGAGACGATCCCATCGTTGGGCGGCGGTCGCGACCATCGTGATCGTGGTTGCCGGAGCCGCCTCGGCAGCGACCGAGCGTCGTTCCTCGGGCAACGTCCACCGTCTCGGCCCCGGCGGGAAGCTCGCAAAGCCGCTCGCTCTGAACGACGACGGATCCATTCACGCGAAGATCGACAACGCACCTCCACCCCCCGGACCCGGCGGTCCCGCCCCGGCCAACGACACGTGCGCGGGAGCCGAGCCGCTCGAGCTGAACCGCATCACGAAGGGGACGACGGTCGACGCCAACGACGATTATCAATCGCCGGCGACGACCGCCTGCTACTCGGGCATCGGCCAGACCCCGACCGCGGCTCCCGGACGCGATGTCGTCTACTCCTTCACCGCTCCGGCGGACGGCTCTTACTCCATCCGGATCGTCCAGCAGAGCCCCAGCGACGTGATCCGGACGCAGAACGAAGTGCTCTACGCCTCGGACGGCTGCCCGGCGCCGGGCAGCACGGTCAGCTGCATCAAGGGCGCGAACCGCCCGCAGTCGGTGTCGTTCGTCAGCTCGACCGGCGCCAGCAACAATCAGTCCGAGGAGCTCGACTGCATCCCGATGACGACGGGACAGACCATCTACATCTTCTTCGACGACGGCTCGCCGGCGGGCAGCCCGGCGAATCCGGGCGGCGACATGAGCCTCGAGCCGATCGAATGCCACAGAGAAGTCGAGCCGAACAACTCCCCGGCGACGGCCACTCCCTTCGTCTGCGGAATTCTCGGGTCGAGCGACGTCGCCCCGACGGCCCACTGCCATCTCGGGAGCAAGGATGGCCTCGCCTGCACGCGCAGCACGCCGCTCGATCCGTCGTTCGTGGGGCAGACGGATCTCGACTGCGATCCACGCTGCGACGTCGGCCCGAACGCCGGCCAGCCCTGCCCGAACAGCAATTTTTGCAACCCCGTCAGCGATCAGGGTGCGGTCTGCGCGGGCTCGTGCTTCATCGATTCCGTCTGCATCGGCGGGGCCAACGACGGCCTTTCCTGCACGCCGGTGTGCGTCGGCGGCCTGTTCCCCGGACGCTACTGCACCGGCGGCGGGACGACGCTGACGTCGTGCCCGGGCGGGGGCACCTGCACGGCGAACGCGCTCTGCCCCGGCGGCACCTGCGGGCGCCAGCTCAACGAAGGGGATGAGGACTTTTTCGGACTCGGCACGGTTCCGGCCGGGAACAAGGTCTTTGCGGGGCTCGACGCGAAATCCGCGAACGACTACGACTGGCGCATGCGGATCACCTCGACGACCGACACCCTCCAGTTCGACGACGACGACGGCGTGTCCCGCAACGGCTCGAACGCGCCGGAGATCGCCGGCGCGGTCGCCGTGGGCACGGACACGTTCATCAAGGTCAGCCGGACGACGCCCCGCACATCGGAGCCCTACGAGCTCTACGCCATCGTCCAGGGCCCGCTCGCGGCCGCGCAGCTCGAATCCGACACCGGTCCGACCGGGAACGACATCTACTACGGATGGCCGGGCGACGTCGTCAACGCGAACGCGGTCCACAACACCAGCGGAGGCGCCGACGGGTACGTCCGCGGTCTGTTCAACGGGACCCACGGCGGATTCGGCTTCGACTCCGACTGCTTCAAGTTCCTCGTCAACAAGGGCGACTTGATGAGCTGGTACGGGGACGGCAATCCGGCCCGCCTGGCCGCCGGCCCGGTCGAGTTCCCGCAACCGATCATCTACGACGCCGAGCCAGCCGGGATCTCGAACTTCATCTTCGGCGCCAACCCTCGCAAGAACACCGCGCCGACGGCGCCGGGCACCGGCCTGAACGCGCTGACGCCCGCGGTGACCTCGTCCTTCTTCCAATGGAGGGCGAGCTACACCGGGATGCTCGAGGTCTGCTACTACGACGCCTCCGTCGCTCTGGGCCTCGGCACGCCGGGCAACGGCAACTGGGCGGGAAGCTTGGACGTCAACTGCGGACCGGTCCACCCCGCGGGTCCAGGAACGACGACCACGGACGTCGCGATCGCCAAAGTGGTGTCGAGCGGCACCGGGCAGACCGGGCAGTTCCTCACGTACACGATCACGGTGACGAACAGCGCGTCCGACATCGCCCAGGAGGTCGAGATGATCGACAACCTCCCTGTCGAAGTCGGGTTCGTCAGCCTGCAGGTCGACGACGGGCTCGGCGGGGGGAACACCGCCTGCTTCTCCCTGCCGTCGCAGGCGGCCGCCGACGCGCCGATCGATTGCATCAACACGTCGATGGCGCCCGGCAGCTCGACGGTCTACACGGTCAAGGTCCAGGTCAACAACTGCATCGGGGGCGGCCACTCCGTTTCGAACACGGCGACGATCACGACGACCTCGACGGACCCGGATTCGAGCAACGACTCGGCCACGGCGACGTTCACGACGTCGGACGACGGAAGCTGCAACGCGCTGTCGTGCGACGGAACGACCTGCATCTTCACGCACTGCGATCCGAACGGCCTGGCGCTCAGCAACCAGCACTGCGATCAGGGCCAGTGCGTTGGCGACACCTCGCCTTGCGACGACCACAGCCTGTGCACCGCCGATTCCTGCAACCCGGCGACCGGCTGCGTCTTCGACTCCAGCCAGCTCGGTGATCTCTGCGACGACGGCAACCCGTGCACCACGGATTCGTGCGATCCGGTCCTGTTCTGCGTTTCCGCGCCGGCGGCCGCGGGCACCGGCTGCGACGACGGGCTCTCGTGCACGACCTCCGACGCATGCGACGGCCTGGGCGCTTGCGTCGGCCATTCGCTGTGTGACGACGGTAATCCGTGCACGGACGACTCCGCCGACGAGAACAACGCGTGCGCCTGCTCGTACACGCCGTCGTTCCCCGGCACGCTCTGCAGCGATGGAAACTCGTGCACCGGCACGGCCGGGGCGCCCGACACCTGCGATGGGGCCAACCACTGTGTCGGCGGCGCGGCCGTGGTCTGCGACGACGGCAACCCCTGCACGACCGACAGCTGCGACGCCGCGCTGGGCTGCATCTTCGCGAACAACACCAACCCCTGCAGCGACGGGAACACGTGCACGACCGGCGATGCCTGCTCGGGCGGCGCGTGCGCCCCCGGCACCCCGATCGTCTGCGACGACGGCAACGTCTGCACGACCGACAGCTGCGATCCCGCCACCGGATGCGTCTTCACGAACAACGCGAACGCGTGCAACGACGGCAACGCCTGCACCACGGGCGACATCTGCTCGGGCGGAGTCTGCGGCGGGGCCCCGGTCACGTGCGACGACAACAACCCCTGCACGACCGACACCTGCAATGCCGCGACCGGATGCGTCTTCACGAACAACACCAACGCCTGCGACGACGGCAACGCCTGCACGCAGACCGACACGTGCTCGAACGGAGCCTGCGTCGGCGGCAATCCGGTGGTGTGTACGGCGTCCGATTCCTGTCACCTCGCGGGTGTCTGCGCTCCGGCCACGGGGGTCTGCTCGAATCCGGCGAAGGCGGCCGGCGCCTCGTGCGACGACGGAGACGCTTGCACGACCAACGACAGCTGCAACGCTTCGGCGACCTGTGTCGGGGGGCCGGCGGTCGTCTGCGACGATGGCCTCGCCTGCACGGCGGACGCCTGCGTTCCGGCCACCGGCTGCGTCACGAAGCCGACCAACTTGGATGGCACCGGCTTCTCCGCGAATCGCGTCGACGGCCGAGACTTGGCCGTGTTCGCCGGGGCCTGGATGAGCTGTCCCGGGAATCCGCTCTACAACGCCGCCGCCAACCTCGACCAGGGAACGGGAAACCCCGGTTCGTGCGTCGACCTCAACGACTTCCACCTGTTCATGAACTCGTTTGGCCGGACCTGCCCATGAGGAGCCCCTCGATGAGGACCCCAGGAGTTTTCGCGCTCGCCTTCGCGGCCGCGCTGCTCGCAGGGCACGGGTGCAGCAGTAGCAGCAGCAACAACGGAGGGACGGCGAGCCCTCAGCTTTACTGCGCCGACGGCGGTGCGGCTGCCGCGAACGGCGTCACCCTGAACTGCAGCACACCGGTGGACACGCAAACGACGCTGGTCGACGTGGTGATCGGCGGCCCGGCGTCGGGGACCACGACGCTGCGGGGTCTCAACTTCGACGTGACCTATGACCCGGCGAAGGTGGACTTCGTTCCCGCAGCGAACTACGCGAGCCCGCTTTTTCCGAACGGCCTGATCGCCGTGGCGCTGAACAACGGACAGCCCGGAGACGTCGTCGTGTCGATCCAGCAGGGCGGCGGGGACCCGCCCGTCTCGGTCGCGCCGGGCCAACACATCGTCCTGACGCTGTCGTTCCGGAGAGCCTCCGGGGTCAACTTCTCTCCGACGCCGCTTCCGTTCGCGAACTCGGAAGCGACCGGCGCGTCGACGGCGATCGGCTTCACCTCGGGCCTCGCGCTCTCGTATCAGTGAGCGGGGCCGATCCCCACTTGCGGACGAGCTGGGCGGAGAAGTACGAGCCCAGCACGAGGAGCACCGCGAGCAGCTGACCGACCAGCCCCTCGGCGTTAGGGAAGACGGCAAACCACATCCCCATCCACTCGGGGATTGGCAGGTCGAGGGAGGTCGTACCGATCCAGCCCGCCTGCTGCATCTCTTGAACGCTCTCCCCGACCATCACCACGAGAACGGCGCCCAACAGAACGCCGGTCAGAATGAGCATGCGCTTGTACGGCAGATGGCGATGGGCGACGAAGGTGAGAACGGCGACGCCTCCCGTCAGCGCGAGCCCGATCGCCGTGCCGTAGAGGACGACGGTGGTGCCGGATTTCAGCCGAAGGTTCTGGAGGAAGAGGACGACCTCGAATCCCTCCCGGTAGATGGCGGTGAAGCCCAGGAGGGCGAGCCCCCGAAACGTGCTGAACCCGGATCCGGCAGGCTGCTCGAGCAGCTTGCGGCGCCGCTTGTCGTGATGGGCGATCCACCCCGTCCAGTAGATCTTGTGAAAGAACCAGTTCATGACCACGAGGAGCACGACGATCGCGAGGAGCCCGGTGGCCGCCTGGATGTGAAGCTCCGGAGCGTTCACCTCGGCGATGATGGCCACGACAAGGAACCAGGTGGCGACGGTGGCCAGGACCGCGAGCGCCGAGCCGGTGACGACGCCCCGTTCGTACCCCTTGCCGCTCCGCGCCAGCCCGGCCGTCACCGCCGCCAGGACGAGGATCGCCTCGAGCCCCTCGCGGAAAACGAGCACCGCGCTGCTCAGGATGACCGCGGTGGGGGTCAGGCCGCTCATCGACGCTCCTCGGACGTACCGGCCACACGCCTGCGGCCCCGGGGCCGCGCTACCGTACACGATTCGGGGCGTCCGCGCGCGGCGAAGCGGTGTACGCTCCGCGGTCGCCGCTCGAACCGGGGGGGCCGTGGGAGCCGGGAGCCTTCGCGTCGCTGCGATCGCCGGGGCGCTCGTCGTCGCCACCTTCGCCGCCTACTGGGGATCGCCGTCGAACGGGTTCGTCCAGTACGACGACGACCGCTACGTCTCCGAAAACGTTCACATGCGGGGCGGCCTGAAGCCGGCATCGGTCGCGTGGGCGTTCACCACGACCGAGCAGGCCAACTGGCACCCGCTCACCTGGCTGTCTCATCTGCTCGATGTCCAGCTCTTCGGGATCGATCCCGGCCGGCACCACCTCGTCAGCCTGGTCCTCCACGCCGCGAACTCGGCTCTGCTCTTCCTCCTGTTGGTCCGCATGACCGGCGCGACGTGGAGGAGCGCGCTCGCCGCGGGATGGTTCGCCGTCCACCCGCTGCACGTGGAGTCCGTCGCCTGGATCGCCGAGCGCAAGGACGTGCTGAGC
>JACXTT010005269.1_pt1 | contig 18860 bp, 18 predicted proteins | sample 9270951 | NCBI WGS metagenome assembly JACXTT01 (sample SAMN15532306, study PRJNA645909) | rock metagenome | isolation source: weathered quartz diorite | place: Puerto Rico | collected 2017-06-21 | reverse complement strand
TGTTTGCCATCCAACCGGGCATCAATGCCCAGGATGCGCTGACCTACGTGTCGCGACTGCTCGAAACGGCGGAACTCAATGGCGACGAAATCAGCCTGCATACCAACCCGGTCGAACGAGCGCTGTTCTGGGGCATGCTACATTCGGTGGAAGTGGCTCGGGCGGTGGTGGATGCGTTGCTGGAGGGTTCGTCCTCGTCTTATCCCGCGTCGCCCTCGTAGTTCTCCCTGGCGATAAGCAAAACGTCATCCGTCCCTCATGAAATCCCGGTAACGATCAGCCTGTCGTTTTTCGGCGCGTTACCGGGCCAGTCGTCGCCCACCTGCCCCCATCAAAAGCACCATCCCCAGCGTGGTCTATCCTTCAGGCGTCACTAGAGCCGGACCTCGACACAGGAGACAGCGAATGGATGCACGAGAAAGAGCGTTGATGCGGGCCAGCGTGGCCTTGGGGCTGCTGATCAGCACCCTGAAGAAGCACGATCTGGAAGCCCCCCTTTCCCTGGACGATCCACATTTCAAGGAGCTGATCAGCCACCTGCGGGATAATTTGCTGGAGGCTCAGGCAGACGAGAGCGTTTCCACCGTCATGGTGTCGATCAACAAGGCCTTCACCGATGGCGTGCGGCTCAATGCCCGCAGCGTGGGTAGCTTGTTGACGGCACTGAAGAAGGTCGATGGACTGCTCAAGGAGGCCGGCGAGAGGCACGCGCCGTTGGAACTGGCGCAGGTGAGCGCGGGTTGAAATACAACCTCCCCTGTAGGAGCCAGCTTGCTGGCGATGGTCGTCAACGATAACGCGGGGCATCAGACTGATCGCGGTGTGGCGGCGTTCATCGCCAGCAAGCTGGCTCCTACAAGGGGAGCGGTGTGTTTGAAGACGTGCGTCCGCTATTTGCTCGACAACTGTGATCCACCCCCGCAATCACAGTAGGAATAATTTCCCGCCAACATCAGATCATTCATACTCTGCCCCGCTCTTGACCTGATGATGGACCACCTGTCTTGATGACCTCCGATGTCTGACCCGCTCTGGGCTGCCCGCCTGGGCGACGCGTTGTCCCATACCTCGATGATGGCCGATATTCTCGGTGGCGTGCTCGAGGTCGCGGCCAACGTGGCAATCACCGCACTGGCCACCGCCGCCGTGGTCGCCGCTACCGGCATCACCGTTGCTACTGGCGGGCTCGGTGCCTGTGTACTGGGCGCAGTGATCGGGGTGGTCGTCGGCGTCGCCATGAGCAAGACCGGCACCGACAAGGGCCTGAGCAAGATGTGCGAGGGCATCGGCAACGCCCTCTTTCCGCCCACGGTGCAGGCCAATATCCTCAGCGGCTCGACCAATACCCTGATCAACTCGATTCCCGCCGCCCGCGCCGCCGGTGCAGTGCCGTCCCATGTCGAAGCCGCCGGTACGCCGGACAGCGAAGAGCCATCCCAGGAAACCAGCTACCTGGATATCGCCAAGGGCTTCTTTGCCCAGATGTGGCGACCCACGGTAGCAACGCCCACCCCCGGCGCCGTACCCAAGCCACTGGACCTGGTGACCTGCACGAAGCATCCGCCGATGCCGCAGCAGCTTCTCGCCGAAGGATCGAAAAAGGTCAGCATCAACGGCCAACCCGCCGTGCGCAGCGGTGACCGCAGTACCTGCGATGCCACCGTCGTCTCCTCGGGACTGATCTCGCCCAATGTCACCATTGGCGGCGGCTCGGTGGTGGTGCGCGAAATCCGCAGCGGCAAGACGCCCGGCGTCGGCCTGGCCGTCACCGCGCTGATGATGCTCAAGGGCAGCAAGGGCAAGTTCCTCAGCAACCTGCCGTGCATGTTGCTGGCCGGGGTCAACTCCTTCGTCACCAGCCAGGCCATCGGCGCACTGACCAACGCCATCGCCGGTTCGCCGAACCCGGTGCACGCCGCCACCGGCGCCAAGGTGCTCGGTGGCCTGGACGATCAGGATTTCGCCCTGCCAGGGCTGCTGCGCCTGGATTGGCAACGCTTCTACAACAGCCGCGACGAGCGTCGAAACGGGCTGTTCGGCGCCGGTTGGAGCGTGCCCTATGAAGTCAGCGTGCGCATCGAAGCACACCCCGAGGGCGGCGAACGGCTGATCTACACCGACGAACAGGCCCGACGTATCGACATGGGCTCGATCCCCCTGGGCGGCGCGGTGTTCAGTGCCGGCGAAGGCTTGAGTGTCCGTCGTCATGGCAATGGTCAGTTATTGATCGAAAGCGACGACGGCCTCTATCGACTCTTCGAAGCCCATTCGGGTGAGCCCGGCCAGTTGCGCCTGACGCAACTGGGCGACCGCAACGACAACCGGATCCATCTCGACTACGACGCGTCAGGACGGTTGGTGCGGCTGCGCGACACCTTTGACCTCGTACAGGCCCAACTGATCTACAGCGACCCATGGCCAAACCGGGTCAGCCGCATCGAGCGGCTGTACCCGGATCACCCGAACGAATTGCTGGTGAGCTACGCCTACGACCTGCGCGGCGACCTGGCGCAAGTACTGGACGCCACCGGCCATGCACAACGGCGCTTCGCTTACGACGACGGCCAGCGACTGGTGGAGCACCAACTGTCCGTCGGGCTGCGCTGCTTCTACCAGTGGGCACAGGTCGACGGTCGCGAATGGCGGGTAGTGCGCCACTGGACCGACGAGGGCGATGAATACACCTTCGACTACGACCTGGACGCCGGCACCACCCACGTAACCGACAACCTCAAGCGCAGCAGCACCCGGGTTTGGAATCCGCAACAGCAGATCACCGAATACACCGACAACCTCGGCCAGACCTGGCAGTTCCAGTGGAACGACGAACGTCAGTTGCTCGGCGCCACCGATCCCCAGGGCGGCCAATACCAGTTCAGCTACGACGAAGCCGGCAACCTGTGCAGCACCCAGGACCCGCTAGGCCGTAGCGAGTCGACCCTGTGGCTGGAACACTGGGCCTTGCCACTGGTGGAAACCGACGCGGCGGGCAACAGCTGGCAGTTCCGCTACGACAGCCGCGGCAACTGCATCCAGGAAACCAATCCGCTGGGGCACGTCACCCGTTATCGCGTCGACGCCCAGGGCCAGACCGTCGAGATCATCGACGCCAGCGGCAAGAGCAAGACCCTGCGCTGGAGCCCCCTCGGCCAGTTGCTCGAACATGTCGACTGCTCCGGCTACCCGACACGCATGGGCTACGACGAGCGCGGCCTGTTGCGCACGGTCATCGATGCCTTGGGCGAACGCACGCAGTACGACTACGACCCCCAGGGACGCTTGCTGGGCAGCCACCTGCCGGACGGGCGCACGCACCAGTACCAGCGCAATGCCGAAGGCCAGTTGATCGGTTACACCGACCCGGCCGGACAGACCGTCGCCTACCGCTACGACCGTCGCGGCCAGGTGCGCCAACGCATCGACGCCGGTGGTCGGCAGGTGCAGTTCAGCTACGACGCCTATGGACGCTTGCAGGCGCTGACCAATGAAAACGGCGAAAGCTATCGCTTCGCCTGGGATGCCGGCGACCGCCTGGTCGAGCAACAGGACCTGGACGGCAGCGGCCGCCGCTACACCTACAACTCCCGGAACGACGTCACCCGCGTCGACACCCTGCCCGCGCCCCATGGCAGCGGCCTGGCGGTGGTCCCCGCAGCGCCGGTCGCACCGATTGTCCACCACCTGGAACGCGATGCCGTCGGGCGCCTGACAGCGAAAATCACCGACGACGGCCGCACCGAGTACCACTACGACGCGCTGGATCAGCTGACGGCGGTCACCTTTACCGACAACGACGGCAATGCACAGAGCCTGGGCTTCGCCTACGACGCCCTTGGCCAGTTGCTCGAGGAACAGAGCGCGGCGGGCAGCCTGCGACATGACTACGACGAACTGGGCAACCTGATCCAGACCCAGTTGCCGGATGACCGTTGGCTCAATCGGCTGTACTACGGCAGCGGCCATCTGCATCAGATCAATCTCGATGGCCGGGTCATCAGCGACTTCGAGCGCGACCGCCTGCACCGCGAGGTGCTGCGCACCCAGGGCCAGGTCGGCACGCGCAGCGAGTACGACCGCGCCGGACGCCTGCGTTCACGCCTGCGCCGCCCTCTCGGCCAGCCCTCGGCGCTGCCCGCTGCGGTGCAACAGCATTTCGACTACGACCCCGCCGATCACCTGCTCGGCCGCCTCGACCAACAGCCGGGCGGCACCCATCGGCAACTGCTGCACCACGACGCCAGCGGTCGCATCGTCGCCAGCCAGGACAGCGTCCAGGGCCAGAATGAGACCTTCGCCTACGACGCCGCCGCCAACCTGCTGGACGGCCCCCAAGGCGGCCGGGTGCTGCACAACAAGCTGCTGACCTATCAGGACAAGCGCTACCGCTACGACGCCTTCGGCCGGATGATCGAGAAGCGCAGCGGCAACCACCGGGTCCAGCGCTTCGCCTACGATGCCGAACACCGCCTGATCGCGGTGCATAACCAGAACGGTGCACGGGAAACCGTGGTGCGCATGCGCTACGACCCGCTGGGCCGACGCATCGCCAAGACCGAGCACGACAACCACGGTTACCCCCTGGGTGAAACCCGCTTCACCTGGGATGGTCTGCGCCTGCTGCAGGAACACCGGCACAGCCTGAGCAGCCTCTACCTCTACGCCGACGACGGCCACGAACCGCTGGCCCGGGTCGACGGCAACGGCGCCTTGCAGAAGGTCCGCTATTACCACAACGACCTGAGCGGATTGCCCGAACAACTGACGGAAACCGACGGCCATGTGGTCTGGCAGGCCCGCTACCGGATCTGGGGCAATACCGTCAGCGAAACCCGCGAGCCGTATTACCTGGAAGAGCAGAACCTGCGCTTCCAGGGCCAGTACCTGGACCGGGAAACCGGCCTGCACTACAACACCTTCCGCTTCTACGACCCGGATATCGGGCGCTTCACCACCCCCGACCCGATCGGCTTGGCCGGTGGCATCAACCTGTATGCCTATGCGCCGAACCCGCTGACGTGGGTCGACCCCCTAGGGCTAAGCTGTGGTCCTTCGGGTAAAATGCCGATTACCCGTAACTCCGCACGCAAACTGCTGAGAAGCCGGGGACTGAACAAAAAAATCCAGCGTGAAACCGTCGACAGCTTCCAGGGGCAGATCTACGCCACCCGAGGCAAGAAAGGCGATGTGTTCACCATCACCGAGCACAAACCCGGCACCGCGTCGCAAATCTATGTCACCCGAGGCTCGGCGGGCGCGACCGCCGCGGACAGGCGCGCGAACCTGGCACTGCCTAACAGCAACAGTGCGACACACGAAGGTCAAGTCGCCCTCACCCGCGACCAGGTCCTGCTCGAAGGCCGAGTGGCGCCACAACCGCAATGGGGAGAGGACAAAGTCGGTGGCGGATGGCAAGTCGTCACCGCCGGCGGACGATATTCAGGAGCAACGGAACGGCTATGAACCTCAAAGAATGCAATGACACCCTCTGCGATCTGCTGAAACGCTCGGGTTATGAAGACGAGGCCGACGAGATCCAGGCATTGGTCGACATCGTGCTGGACCCGAATAGCAGCGACAGTCAACGCAACGAAGCGATCAAGAACCTGACGATGCGCTGTCATCCCAAATGGCTGGGAGACTTTTTCATCGACGGCATGACCTATCCGCAATGGACCGATCTCATCACTCACTTCGAGAAGCTGCTCAATCGTCAGAAACGACCGTGACGGTGGTTTGACCAGAACACCGGCCTGGCGGCCCTGCCGAAACCCTGGAACCGCCATCGCCAGCAAGCCGGCTCCCACAAATCGGCGCTCGCCGCAAAGGTGTCGTCGAGCCAAGAACCTGTGGGATCCGGCTTGCCGGCGATGGGGCCCTTGCGACAGGTGCGCCCATGAGGACGCCGCCGCAGTAATGAAAAATGGGCACCCGATCCCATCGGCGTGCCCATTTTTCTACAGCCCTCCCCTTGCTCCGGGAGTCGTACCTGACGCTTAAGGGTTGACGCTGTCTTTGAGCGACTTGCCCGGTTTGAAGGCGACGGTATTGCTGGCCTTGATCTTCACCGGCTCGCCGGTTTGCGGGTTCTTGCCGGTACGGGCACCGCGATGACGCTGCAGGAAGGTGCCGAAACCCACCAGGGTGACGCTGTCTTTGCGGTGCAGCGCGCCGGTGATTTCCTCGAGGACGGCGTTGAGCACGCGGTTGGCCTGTTCTTTCGTGAGGTCCGCTTTCTCAGCAATTGCAGCGGCGAGTTCTGGTTTACGCATAATGAAGCCTCTTTGACGGTTTTTTGTTGTTATGTCCGTGCTGTTCTTCCGGAACAGCGCCCAAAGCGCCGCAGGCTCTACTCTGCGGCAGACGGGAGTGAGGATGGCACGAGGCAAGATCCCGCGCCAGTCTCGTTACGACCTTTGTAAGGGCAAAAACAGGGCGTTTGCGACAGAAGGACCGCCATTTACGCCAGCAATGGCGGAAGCTCCTTGTTCAGGGCCAGTTTTTCCATCACCGCGCCTCCGGTCAGGGCATAGCCCAGCAGCCGACCGCTGGCATCGCGGCACAGCGCCTTGATGTCGGCGCCCTGCCCGTCGACCGTCCAGACCCCTTCGCGGCCACGGGGCGGCGGCGATACCACCAGCGGGCATACCGGCGTCTTCACCGTGATCGGCATCGCGCCGTAGCTGACGGCGGTGGCGTTGCCCGCCAGGGTCTGGGCCAGCGCCCGGGCGCAGTTCATCAATGGCATGACGTACAGCAGGTTCAAGCCATCGACCTCGGCGCAGTCGCCCAGGGCGTAGATATTGGCGTGGGAGGTTTTCAGGTGACGGTCGACCACCACCCCGCGATTGACCTGTAGGCCGGCGGCGGCCGCCAGATCGATGCGCGGACGCAGGCCGACAGCCGAGACCACCACGTCGCAGGCCAGGGTGGCGCCGTCCGACAAGTGCGCTTCCAGGTGATCGCCGCTGCGTTGCAGGCGGGTCAGCACCGGGCCCAGGTGGAAACGCGCACCAAGGCCTTCCAGGCCGGCCTGCACCGCGGCGGCGGCCGCCGGGTGCAGCAGCGTCGGCATGACTTGTTCGCAAGGGGCCACGAGGTCCACCTGGTAGCCGCCGAGGATCAGGTCATTGGCGAACTCACAGCCGATCAGCCCGGCGCCCAGCAGCAACACGCGCTGCTTGCCCGCCGCCGCCGCGCGAAAGCGCGCGTAGTCTTCAAGGTCGTTGATCGGGAAAATCGCCTCGGGGGCATCGCCTTCCACCGGCACCCGCACGGTTTCCGCGCCCCAGGCGAGGACCAGGTCACGGTAGTTCACCGCTTCCTCACCGATCCACAGGCGCTTGTGGCCCGGGTCGATACCGCTGATGCGGGTGTGGGTACGAATCTCGGCCTTGAGCTGTTCGGCCATGGCCCCGGGCTCGGCCATGCTCAGGCCGTCGGCGTCCTTGTTCTTGCCAAAGCCGGTGGACAGCATGGGCTTGGAGTAGGAACGCCCGTCATCGGCGGTGATCAGCAGCAGCGGGGTTTCGCTGTCGAGCTTGCGAAACTCCCGGGCCAGGTTGTAACCGGCAAGCCCGGTACCGACGATCACGACAGGTGCACTCATTCCTTTCTCCAGATCCATTGATTTTGTTTAAAAATTGATCAATCAGCCGATTTCGATCATTTCGAAATCCATTTTGCCAACGCCGCAGTCCGGGCACAGCCAGTCTGCGGGTACGTCTTCCCAGCGGGTCCCCGGGGCGATGTCATCATCCGGCCAACCTTCTTTTTCGTCGTAGATCAGCCCACAGACCACACATTGCCACTTCTTCATCTCGTTACTTCCTCGGTTCCCAGGCGTTTGACTGGCACGGACAGTCGATGGGTACAGCGTTGCCGTCCGGCTCAGGGCGTTTTGTACTGATCGAAGCCCGTCGATGCAAGCACGATCGACGGCGCCGATGACCCGGGCGCTCTAAACGGACGGACGGCCTGTGATAAGCTCGGCGCCTCACTGGCTGCCAATCAACTGCCCATCGTGCCGCACAAAGCCCCCGTTCCAGCGCCTCCCGCCTGGCTCACACAGCGCCGACTAAGCGCCCTGCAAGACGCGCAAACCCTCGACTGGTTGTTTGACGAGGGCTCTCTCACCCGTCGTCTGACAGCACTTTCCGATAACGCTTTCAGTGTCACGCCGCTGTTCGAGGGCTGGCAACCGCTACGCGACGACGAGTGCGCCGCGCTGGACCTGCCGGCGCAAAGCCTGGGTTGGGTACGCGAAGTGTACTTGCGCGGTCACGGCCAGCCCTGGGTGTTCGCCCGCAGCGTCGCAGCGCAGAGCGCCTTGCGCGAGGGTGGCCTCAACATGGATGAATTGGGCAGTCGTTCACTGGGTGAACTGCTGTTCTGCGACCAGGCGTTCGAGCGCCAGGCCATCGAAGTCTGCCATTACCCCGCGCCCTGGTTACCGCCGGAGCACCGCGCCGACAACCTCTGGGGCCGCCGCTCACGCTTCAATCGCGGGCCGCTGAGCCTGCTGGTGGCGGAGATTTTCCTGCCGAGCCTGTGGCACGCCGTCAGTACCCGTGCGGAGAACTGCTGATGTACCTGAACCTGCTCAAATCCATGAATCGCCTGCACCCGCGGGCCTGGGACTTTCTCCAACTGACCCGCATGGACAAGCCCATCGGCATCTACCTGCTGTTGTGGCCGACCCTGAGCGCGCTGTGGATCGCGGCCAAGGGCGTGCCGTCGCTGGGCAACCTGCTGATCTTCACCCTCGGCGTGATCCTGACCCGCGCTGGCGGCTGCGCGATCAACGACTTCGCCGACCGCAAGGTCGACGGCCACGTCAAACGCACCGAGCAACGGCCCCTGGCGGCCGGGCGGATCAGCGGCAAGGAAGCCCTGGCGGTGTTCGCGCTGCTGATGGGGATCAGTTTCCTGCTGGTGCTGTGCACCAACGCGAGCACGGTGTGGCTGTCCTTCGGCGCCCTGGCGGTGGCGGCCTGCTATCCGTTCATGAAGCGCTACACCTATTACCCGCAGGTGGTGCTGGGCGCGGCGTATTCCTGGGGCATCCTGATGGCCTTCACCGCCGAGACCGGCAGCCTGCCCGCCACGGCCTGGTTGCTGTATATCGCCAACCTGATGTGGACGGTAGCGTTCGACACCTATTACGCCATGACCGACCGCGAGGACGACCTGAAGATCGGCGTGAAATCCACTGCCATTTTATTCGGCGAGGCGGATCGGGTGATTATCCTGACCTTGCAGGGCCTGATGCTCGGCTGCCTGCTGCTGGCCGGGGCGCGCTTCGAACTGGGGGGCTGGTTCCACGTCGGACTGCTGGTGGCGGCGGCGTGCTTTGCCTGGGAGTTCTGGTACACCCGGGGCAAGGACCCGCAACGCTGCTTCAGGATGTTCCTGCACAACCACTGGGCGGGGTTGGCGATTTTCCTGGGGGTCGTGCTGGATTACGCGGTGCGCTGACCCACCGAAGGTGACGACAACACGCTCCACCAGACAGCCCCGAAACCTGTGGGAGCCGGCTTGCCGGCGATGGGGCCAGTGAGCCTTGCATCGACCTTACGGACGCCATCGCCGCGGTGCGGCGTCCCGACAAGCCGGCTCCTACAGGGACAGCGGTGAATCAGTGCTTGGCCATGTGCCACATGCCGCCGCCTTTACCGTCACCCATGGCATCTCCGGGCTTGGCATCCATCTTGAAGGTGTACATCGGCTTGCCATCATGCGCCCACTGCATCATGCCGTCGTCGCGCTTGATCACCGTCCACTTGCCCTCGGCCTTGGCGCCTGCAGGAGCCATCATCGGCGGCCAGTTCTCGGCGCATTGGCCGGTGCACATGGATTTACCACCCATGTCCTTATCAAAGGTGTACAACGTCATGCCTTTGCTATCGACCATCTTGCCGTCTTTCATCATGGCCGGCTCGGCCGCGAAAGCCAGGGTCGGCAGCGTCAATGCCGCCGTTACCATCAGGGCTTTCAACGAAAACGAAGAGTGAGTCATGAGAACCTTCCTTTTGTGGTTGTAGGATTCGAACCCTCAGCTTAGTCCATGAATATGACCGTTGCGGCGCACCGAAAAAAGCTGTCACATGACTGCAATAATTTCGTTATCTAATGCGGCGCAAGACAGTTCAATGACAATGAGGGTGATGGGATATGGTTGGCAGGAGCATTCTAATCGTCGACGACGAAGCGCCCATCCGCGAGATGATCGCCGTGGCGTTGGAAATGGCCGGCTATGACTGCCTGGAGGCGGAAAACTCCCAGCAGGCCCACGCGATCATCGTCGACCGCAAACCCGACCTGATCCTGCTCGACTGGATGCTGCCCGGCACCTCGGGCATCGAACTGGCCCGGCGTCTCAAGCGCGACGAGCTGACCGGCGACATCCCGATCATCATGCTCACCGCCAAGGGCGAAGAGGACAACAAGATCCAGGGTCTTGAAGTCGGCGCCGATGACTACATCACCAAGCCGTTTTCCCCACGGGAACTGGTGGCCCGCCTCAAGGCCGTGCTGCGCCGTGCCGGCCCGACCGACGGCGAAGCCCCCATCGAAGTCGGTGGCCTGCTGCTCGACCCCATCAGCCACCGGGTGACCATCGACGGCAAGCCCGCTGAAATGGGCCCTACCGAATACCGCCTGTTGCAGTTCTTCATGACCCACCAGGAACGCGCCTACACCCGCGGCCAGTTGCTGGACCAGGTCTGGGGCGGCAATGTCTATGTCGAGGAACGCACCGTCGACGTGCATATCCGTCGCCTGCGCAAGGCCCTGGGCGATGCCTACGAGAATCTGGTACAAACCGTGCGTGGCACCGGCTATCGTTTCTCGACCAAGGGTTGAGTGCGGCGGCAAACAACCCGCGACACGTCGCAAACCGAGCCGGCTTGAAGCCCCTCGCTCGAAACGGCTTCGCCTCCAAGGACGCATGTTGAAGTGAATCAAAACTGGCATGGCACCCTGATCCGCCATCTGTTGTTGCTGGTCACCGGCTGCCTGGTGGCCGGCCTGGTCAGCGGCTATTACGGCTGGAGCCTGGCCGCGGGCCTGGGGCTGTACCTGGGCTGGACCCTCAAGCAATTGCTGCGCCTGCACCACTGGCTACGCCAGCACAAACCCGAGGAAGCACCGCCGGACGGCTACGGCCTGTGGGGCGATGTGTTCGACAGCATCTATCACCTGCAACGTCGCGACCAGCGCGTGCGCGGTCGCCTGCAAGCAGTGATCGACCGGGTCCAGGAATCCACCGCAGCCCTGAAGGACGCGGTGATCATGCTCGACAGCGACGGCAACCTGGAATGGTGGAACCGCGCCGCGGAAACCCTGCTGGGCCTCAAGACGCCCCAGGACAGCGGCCAGCCGGTGACCAACCTGGTGCGGCATCCGCGCTTCAAGGAATACTTCGAGCAGGAAAGCTACGCCGAGCCGCTGGAAATTCCCTCGCCGACCAATGATCGGATGCGCATCCAGCTCTATATCACCCGCTACGGCAACAACGAGCACCTGATGCTGGTGCGCGACGTGACCCGCATCCATCAGTTGGAACAGATGCGCAAGGATTTCGTCGCCAACGTCTCCCATGAGCTGCGCACGCCTCTGACGGTGATTTCCGGCTACCTGGAAACCCTGCTCGACAACGTCGAGGAGGTAAACCCACGCTGGGTGCGCGCCCTGCAGCAGATGCAGCAGCAAGGCAGCCGCATGCAGACGCTGCTCAACGACCTGCTGTTGCTGGCCAAGCTGGAAGCCACCGACTACCCCTCGGACAACCAGCCGGTGCGTATCGACACACTGTTGCAGTCGATCAAGAACGACGCCCAGGCCCTGTCCGGACAACGCAACCAGGTCATCACCCTGGAAGCCGACGGCGCGATCCGCCTCAAGGGCAGCGAGGCGGAGCTGCGCAGCGCCTTCTCCAACCTGGTGTTCAATGCCGTCAAATACACCCCGGCCGAAGGCACTATCCGCATTCGCTGGTGGGGCGACGAGCACGGTGCGCACCTGAGCGTGCAGGACTCGGGCATCGGCATCGACAACAAACACCTGCCGCGCCTCACCGAACGCTTCTACCGGGTGGACTCCAGCCGCAACTCCAACACCGGCGGTACGGGCCTGGGCCTGGCCATCGTCAAGCATGTGCTGCTGCGCCATCGCGCCCGCCTGGAAATCAGCAGCGTACTGGGCCACGGCAGCACCTTTACCTGCCACTTCGCCCCGGCCCAGGTGAACCGCACACGCACCAATAACCAGCCCGCCTAGGACCTGGCCGGGACGCCCGTCGGGCCAGGCCACTAGGCAACAGGCGCATCTGCCGCTACATTGGCTAGCTTGTGCCTGCCTTTCAGGCACCCAGACACCTACTTCAAATTGAAATACGGAACCCGTAAAACCCCATCATGGACCCTTCCCCTAGTAGCTTGACCCTCGCTTCGCTCTTCGCCGATTTCGGCATGATTCTTTTCGCTCTGATCCTGGTATTGCTCAACGGTTTCTTCGTTGCGGCCGAATTCGCCATGGTCAAGCTGCGCTCGACCCGGGTCGAGGCCATTGCCCACAAGAACGGCTGGCGCGGGCAGATCCTGCGCACCGTGCACAGCCAACTGGACGCCTACCTGTCCGCCTGCCAACTGGGTATCACCCTCGCCTCCCTGGGCCTGGGCTGGGTCGGTGAGCCGGCTTTCGCCCACTTGATGCAGCCACTGCTCGGCGCCGTCGGGGTGGACTCCGCCGAAGTGGTCAAGGGCGTGTCGTTCTTTACCGCCTTCTTCATCATTTCCTACCTGCACATCGTGGTCGGCGAGTTGGCGCCCAAGTCCTGGGCCATCCGCAAGCCCGAGCTGCTGTCGCTGTGGACGGCAGTGCCGCTGTACCTGTTCTACTGGCTGATGTACCCGGCGATCTACCTGCTCAACGCCAGTGCCAACACCATTTTGCGGATCGCCGGCCAGGGCGAGCCCGGCCCGCATCACGAGCACCATTACAGCCGTGAAGAACTCAAGCTGATCCTGCACTCCAGCCGTGGCCAGGACCCGAGCGACCAGGGCATGCGCGTGCTGGCGTCAGCGGTGGAAATGGGTGAACTGGAAGTCGTCGACTGGGCCAACTCCCGCGAAGACCTGGTGACCCTGGACTGCAATGCGCCGCTCAAGGAGATCCTCGCGCTGTTTCGTCGCCACAAGTTCAGCCGTTATCCGGTGTACGACGCCGAGCGCAACGTGTTCGTCGGCCTGCTGCACATCAAGGACCTGCTGCTGGAGCTGGCGGCACTGGACCATATTCCCGAGTCGTTCAACCTCGCGGAACTGACTCGCCCGCTGGAGCGGGTGTCCCGGCATATGCCGCTGTCGCGCCTGCTGGAACAGTTCCGCCAGGGCGGCTCGCACTTCGCCTTGGTGGAAGAAGCCGACGGCAAGGTGATCGGCTACCTGACCATGGAAGACGTGCTGGAAGTGCTGGTGGGCGATATCCAGGACGAACACCGCAAGACCGAACGCGGCATCCTCGCCTACCAGCCGGGCAAGCTGCTGGTGCGCGGCGATACGCCGTTGTTCAAGGTTGAACGCCTGCTGGGTATCGACCTCGACCATATCGAGGCCGAAACCCTCGCCGGGCTGATCTATGAGTCCCTGAAGCGGGTGCCGGAAGAGGAAGAGGTGATGGAGATCGAGGGCCTGCGCATCATCATCAAGAAGATGAAAGGGCCGAAGATCATCCTGGCCAAGGTCCTCAAGATCGACTGAGACGGGCTATTTCCCTCTTAGCGCAAAATTCGGCAGCATCTCCAGCGGCTGGCTGAACTGATAGGGAATCGACACCAGCCCCATCCCGGTATTGCGCTGCACCACGAAGTGCAGGTGCGGCCCGGTGCTGTTGCCGGTGTTGCCCGACAGCGCCAGCGGGCTGCCCACCATCACCCGCTGGCCCTCGTGCACACTCACCGAGCCTTGCTTGAGGTGCAGGTACACGCCCATGGTGCCGTCGTCGTGCAACACCCTCACGAAGTTGCCCGACGGGTTCTTGCCGCCTCCGCTCTGGTCATTCTCGGTCTTGATCACCACCCCACCCCGCGCAGCGACAATCGGTGTTCCCACCGGCATGGCGATATCCATCGCGTAACGGCTCTTGGCGCCGAAGTGGCTGTACTGTCCATTCGGCCCTTGGGTCAGGCGAAACGGCCCGCCCCGCCAGGGGAAGGGATAACGGTAGCCCTGCGCCTGCCCGGAAGGGTCGCCCAGGAAATACTGGAACCTGGGGGTGTAGCGCATGGGTTGGCCGGCCTGGGTCGCCGTGAGCAGCGCCAGGCGCTGGTTGCTGCGGGCCGGCAGGACCTTGCGGATCGACTGCGGGGCGCCGCTGACGTTCTTCAGGCCGCCAAAACCGAGCTCGATCTCCACCGGGGCATACAGGTCGTTGCGCACGAAGACCTCATCGCCACCCTTCTGCTTGCGGATATCCAGGCGAACCTGACGCTCCAGGTGCTCGACCATCCGATCCCGGAACACGAACACCTGCGCCCCCGGTGCAGGGCGATCGCTGTACGAAACCACGCCATTGGCATCCACATACTTGTAGATCGTCATGGCCGCAGCCGAAGTGGCAACCATCAACAGACCGCAGGAAAACAGCAGGCGCAGGAACATAAGCGGGTATCGCCGAATAAAACATGGCGACCAGACTAGCAGGTGGCCAGGGTATTTGTGTGTGTCACGCCGGTTGGATCACTCCGGGGCCAAAGCACAGGTCGACGTCCAGCTGCACCGGCGCCGACAGGTTCACCAGCGCATCCAGGGAGAACTTGTCGATCTTGCCGTTCAGCAAGTCATTCAACCTGGGCTGGGTGATACCCAGGCGCTTGGCCGCGTCCTTCTGGGACAGCTCCCAGGCGTTGACCCGGCTGATCAGCTCCCTCATCAGCTTGGATCGCAGACGCATATTGGCCGCCTCCCGAGGGGTGTCCTCAAGGGCATCCCAGACAGAGGCGAAACGTTCGGTCTTGCTGAGGTCTGTCATGGCGCTGCTCCTATCTCCTGCAATCTGGCGCGTGCCAGTTCGATATCCCGGGTTTCCGTTTTCTGGGTGGTCTTCCTGAATGCGTGAAGGACATACAGCGCATCGGCCCGGTTGACCACATAAAACACCCGAAATGCTCCACTCTCTTCACTCACCCTGATCTCGTAGACACCCCTGCCTACCGTCTTCATGGGCTTCCAGTTGCAAGGCGCTTCACCCTGTTGCAGAAGGTCCAGCTGAAAGCCAACCGCCCTTCGCGCATCCAGCGGGAACGCCTTGAGATCCCTGAGCGAGCTCCCTACAAACACCACATCCTTGTGCCTTGGCATCGACTTCTCCTGTTGCTGACAGGAAAAGCGTAATCAACGGACGAGATATCCGTGGCGCGAGGTTGTTTCAAGTCTTGGCTGAAAGGCCGTCATGCCGCTCCAAAACAGCTTATATCTAAACAGATATAAAACAACAGAAGCGCAAGGATTCGGACGAAAGGCTTGCCGAGAGTAGAAGCCGGTACGGGAGGAGAGTCAGGCAAACGGCGCGGTGGGCAAGGCCACCACGCCGTCAGGTGGGCATCAGGCCCCGGGAACGAAGTGCTTCTGTGCGGTGCCGCGGGCGATCAGGCGGGAGATGTAGTCCAGCTTCTGGGCATCCTGGTCGACAAAACGGAAGGTCAGCTGCAACCATTCGCTATCCGGCTTCGGCTCATGGGCAACGATCGCATGCAGGTAGCCGTTCAGACGAGCGACCTCGGCGTTGTCGCCCTGTTCCAGGTCCAGCACCGCGTTTTCCAGCACCTGCGGCAGGGCCTCGGCACGTCGCACCACCAGCAAGGCTTCCTTGATGCTCAGCCCCTTGATCACGCACTGCTGGGTGCCGCTGGACAGGCGCAACTGGCCCTGGCCACGACCGCCCGAGACCGCTGTCGCCGACGCTGCGGTCGGACGCACGGGCGGGCTGTTGAGCAGACCTCTGGACGCTGCCGCCGCGGGGGCCGGTGCGGCAGCCGGGCTGACCACTTCAGCCTTGCCACCGGTCAGGGCGCTCAGGGAGTCGTTGGCAAAGGCCGAGTTCGCTCGGGTCGGCGCGCTGTTCATCAAGGTGTCGAGCTTGCCGACCTTGTGCAACGCCTGCTTGACCTTGGTCAGCAACTGTTCATTGGTAAACGGCTTGCTGACATAACCGGAAACGCCGGCCTGGATCGCCTGGACCACGTTTTCCTTGTCGCCACGGCTGGTCACCATGACGAACGGCATGACCTTGAGGTTGTCCTGCTGGCGGCACCAGGTCAGCAACTCCAGGCCGGACATTTCTGGCATTTCCCAGTCGCACAGCACCAGGTCAAACGCTTCGCGGGCCAGCAGCGCCTGGGCCTTGCGACCGTTGACAGCGTCTTCGATCCGGACGCCCGGAAAGTAGTTTCTCAGGCATTTCTTTACCAGATCACGGATAAACGACGCGTCATCCACCACCAACACACTGACTTTACTCATTGACCATTCCTCTGAAAATCCCGGCTAGCATACTGACTAATGGCTATTTGCCAACACCGATCAGTCACGCCGGGACTTTTCGTTCGCGGGTGCGCGTAAATTCTGTACGCCACAAACAAAAACGCCCGACCTTAGGCCGGGCGTTTCTCTCGGGCAATCTTACTTATCGTCAGCTTCGCCGGGAACATTAGCGGTTTCGGACGAGGTACCCTCAACTTCCTGACGCATGCGCTTGAGGCCCAGATGACGGACATCGGTACCGCGCACCAGGTAGATCACCAACTCGGAAATATTCCGCGCGTGATCGCCGATCCGCTCCAGGGAGCGCAGCACCCAGATGATGCTCAGCACCCGGCTGATCGAGCGCGGATCTTCCATCATGTAGGTCGCCAGCTCGCGCAGGGCGGTCTTGTACTCGCGGTCGATGGTCTTGTCGTACTGCGCCACCGACAAGGCCAGCTCGGCGTCGAAGCGGGCAAAGGCATCCAGCGCGTCGCGGACCATGTTGCGCACCTGGTCGCCGATATGCCGCACCTCGACATACCCCCGCGGCGCCTCGCCTTCCTCGCACAGCTGGATGGCGCGACGGGCGATCTTGGTCGCTTCGTCACCGATGCGCTCCAGGTCGATCACCGACTTGGAGATGCTGATGATCAGGCGCAGGTCGGAAGCCGCGGGCTGGCGACGGGCCAGAATGCGCAGGCATTCCTCGTCGATATTGCGTTCCATCTGATTGATCTGGTCGTCGATTTCGCGCACTTGCTGGGCCAGGCCCGAGTCGGCTTCGACCAACGCGGTCACCGCGTCGTTGACCTGCTTCTCGACCAGCCCGCCCATAGCCAGGAGGTGGCTGCGTACTTCTTCCAGTTCCGCGTTGAACTGCGCGGAAATGTGGTGGGTAAGACCGTCTTTATCAATCATGTTTTGCTCCGCGAAAGCTGCGCGCTTCAAGCTGTAGGCTTCAAGCCGAATTATGGATGTTCTCAGGCTAACGTTGCTTGCCGCCTGCCGATTGTGGCCAGCAGCTGCGTCACCTAGCCATAACGACCGGTGATGTAGTCTTCGGTCTGCTTCTTCGCCGGGTTGGTGAACAGGGTGTCGGTGTCACCGAACTCCACCAGCTTGCCCATGTACATGAACGCGGTGTAGTCGGACACCCGCGCCGCCTGTTGCATGTTGTGGGTCACGATGACGATGGTGAACTTGGACTTCAGCTCGTAGATCAGTTCCTCGACCTTGAGGGTCGAGATCGGATCGAGTGCCGAGCACGGTTCATCGAGCAGCAACACTTCCGGTTCGACCGCGATGGTCCGGGCGATCACCAGACGCTGTTGCTGACCGCCGGACAGGCCCAGGGCCGAATCGTGCAGACGGTCCTTGACCTCATCCCACAGCGCGGCGCCCTTGAGGGCCCACTCTACGGCTTCGTCGAGGATACGCTTCTTGTTGATGCCCTGGATACGCAGGCCGTAGACCACGTTTTCGTAAATGGTCTTGGGGAACGGGTTAGGCTTCTGGAACACCATGCCGACCTTGCGGCGCAGCTCGGCCACGTCTTCGCCCTTGCGGTAGATGTTGTTGCCGTAGAGGTTGATTTCACCGTCCACGCGGCAACCGTCCACCAAGTCGTTCATGCGGTTGAAGGTGCGCAGCAGCGTCGACTTGCCGCAACCGGACGGGCCGATGAAGGCCGTCACGCGCTGCTTGGGGATGTTCATGCTGACGTCGTACAGCGCCTGCTTCTCACCGTAGTAGAGGCTCAGTTTCGGGACTTCGATGGCAACGGTCTCGCTCGCCAGGTCCAGGCTCTGCTTGCTACGGCCCAAGGCGGACATGTTGATGCCGTGGGATTGGGGTTCATGCTGCATGGGGTAACTCCCTGCGCTCACATATTCGTTTCGGTGGGCCACCAGCCTCGCGTTCGGGCCGGCGACGCGTCTTAAAAATCGATCAGCTATCCAGCGCCTTGTACTTCTCGCGCAGGTGGTTACGGATCCACACGGCCGACAGGTTCAACGTGGCGATCACCAGCACCAACAACAAGGCGGTGGCGTAGACCAGCGGACGAGCAGCCTCGACGTTCGGGCTCTGGAAGCCGACGTCGTAGATGTGGAAGCCCAGGTGCATGATCTTCTGGTCCAGGTGCAGGTACGGGTAGTTGCCGTCCACCGGCAGCGACGGCGCCAGTTTCACCACACCCACCAGCATCAGCGGTGCCACTTCGCCAGCGGCGCGAGCCACGGCGAGGATCATGCCGGTCATCATGGCTGGACTGGCCATCGGCAGGACGATCTTCCACAACGTCTCGGCCTTGGTCGCGCCCAGGGCCAGCGAGCCTTCGCG
>JACXTT010005268.1_pt1 | contig 18862 bp, 19 predicted proteins | sample 9270951 | NCBI WGS metagenome assembly JACXTT01 (sample SAMN15532306, study PRJNA645909) | rock metagenome | isolation source: weathered quartz diorite | place: Puerto Rico | collected 2017-06-21 | reverse complement strand
AAACCCATTTCTGGGTGAGGGGAGGAAATCAGCAATTGATTTTGGATACACCAATAGTCATGTGATTGTTGGCACCTATAAGATTCCGCTGGGCTACAAAGTTGAATCCTTACCCAAGGATGCTAACATGATCATTGCTGATAAGAGTATCCGTTTTAAGAGAATATTGGCACAGGAGGATGGGGGCATACAATTAAAATACGAGATATCTATTAACCGGACCAAGTTTTCAGTATCCGAATACCCTGACCTTCACGAATTTTATAAAAAAATGTATGACCTTTTAAATGAACAAATCGTATTAAAGAAAATCTAGCAACCAATTTTAATTGAGCCAAAACCGACGCAATGAGAACTCCTGCAGATTTTTGGAGCTTGTGCACAAAGTAAACAAAACTTAGACCAACAATTTAAACTATTGAACCTTATTATATGAAAAAAACCTTTACCCTAATGCTATTGAGCGCATTTTGCGCTGCCGCAAATGCCCAAAACACTACAACACCGACAACACAACCGTATGGTAAGGTGGATCAGGCTGACCTGGAGATGAAAGCCTGCGATTTTGAAAAAGACGCTAACGCTGAAGTGCTTTTTGATAAAGGAAATGTTTATTACGGCTCCGATTTAAGCAGCATTACCGAGGAGGTGCACAAACGCATCAAGATTTTTAACGATAATGGGAAAAAGGAAGCTGATATTCATCTTGAATATATCAGCGACAGTCATTATCAATCCATTACGGGCTTGCAGGCAGAAACCATTAACCTAGCCGACGGCAAGATCGAGATCACCAAGCTGGATAAAAAACTGGTTTACACTAAAGTTATCGACAAGTGGCATAATGAGTTAACATTTACGATGCCGAATGTAAAACCAGGCTCTATCATAGAGTTTAAGTATAATTTTAATGTGGCAGGCTATTCTGGCTTACCTTTTTGGTATTTCCAGGAAGACATACCGATTCGCTACAGCGAATATGATACTGCTATCCCAGATTTGTTTTATTTCAGGGCACAACCACATTTAAACCAGCCTTTGGCAAAATATACTACCAAAGAAGAAGGCAGAAGTTTCCAGGACACATGGAAAGATGACTACGGGCAAATGCACAATGATTCATATCCGTATAGCCTTTTGATGGAAACGAGAGCGATGGCAAATGTGCCCTCTCTGCCTGATGAAGCTTTTATGTCGTCTTTTGCCGATAATGTTCAATGTTTACGGTTCCAATTGGTGTCTGTGAAGCCGCTGGGTGGTTTTGTTAAATCGCGTTCTGAAACATGGGAAAAAGTCGGCGGAATATTAGCTGATGATGAGGATTTTGGCGGGCAACTCAACAGGAAGCTCAATAATGAAGAAATTATCATCAACAAAGCAAAAGCATTAAAAACGAATGATGAAAAGGTAGCTTACGTTTTTAACGAGGTAAAAAACAGCATGAAGTGGAATGATATCGATCGCTGGTATACCATTGACGGAACTTATCGTGCGTGGGAAAACAAAACAGGTAATTCTGCTGAGATCAACCTCATTCTTTACCATTTGCTTAAAAAGTCGGGCGTTGATGCTTACCCTATGGTGGTTAGCACCCAGAAGCATGGCCGGGTGGTGCCTTTTTACACATCAACAGCACAGTTTAATAGGGCCGTGGTTTATATTCCTGTTGACAGCACAAAGAATTATGTACTAGATGCCACTGGGAAATACAATATGTACAATGAAACACCATCAGAGTTATTGAACTCTTCAGGACTGTATATCGATAAGCAGAACAAGAGGTATGATATTGTTTTGCTGCATAATGATGTGCCGGTTCGGCAGACAGTGTTTGTAACGGGTGAAATAAAACCTGACGGGAAATTAGCAGGTACAGCCCAGATAAGCAGTACCGGTTACAATAAGATCAACTTGGTAGAAAAATATAAAACCGATGGCGAGAAAAAATATATCGATTACCTGCGCGACAATGACAATAACCTCAAGATATCTTCACTGAAAATGCAGGATATGGAGGTAGATAGTTTGCCTCTAATGCAAAGCATTGCATTTAACCTTGACCTCGCCGGATCAGACGAAAATTATATCTACCTGAATCCAAACCTGTTTACTTCTCTCAAAACAAATCCGTTTTTAAGTGAAAAACGGATGACCGATGTCGACTTCAGGTACTTTCGTAATTATGCGGTGAGTGGAATGTATAAAATACCGGCCGGCTATAAAGTTGATGCATTACCAAAAAGCGTTACGATAGTAATGCCGGATAAGGGTATAAGTTTCAAACGACTGGTGGCCGAACAGGAGGGAAATATTGTGGTGCGATACGCGATCAGCTATAATAAGATCGAATATCTACGAGAGGATTATCCTGATTTTCATGAATTTTTTAAGAAAATGCATGAAATGCTGAATGAACAGATCATTTTAAAGAAGGGATAAGCAAATGTGTTTGAATAATTATATAAAAAGTGGTTTATTTTTACTGGGTGTCTGTTTATTACCTGCCTCAAAAGTATATAGCCAGGATAAGGATATCTCTCAGGATTTTTATAAAGCGTCTGCCATTCCGGATTCGCTGAAAGAAGATGCTAACTCGGTAATCAGGTACTCATCAGATGAGGTAAGAATAAAGGGACCAGGTAAAGCTTTGATAAAGCATCATAGTTTGGTGACGATCTTAAACGAAAAAGGTGACAAGGATGCAATTATTGTTTTTTCGTACAACAAGAAATTTGATACCTACAGCAATATTGATGTTCGCGTATATGATGAGAGCGGCAAGGCAATAAAGAAATATCACAAGAGCGATATGTATGACGGAGCTGCTTCAAGCGATGAAACCCTGGTTTCTGAAGATCGTTTTTTGGGATTGAAACATACGGTAAGCCGTTATCCGGAAACCATAGAAGTAAGCTACGAGGAGGACCTAAACAGTTTTATAGACTTGGACGCTTGGATGTTACAACATGGGGAACAATCTTTGCAAAATGAAACTTATAAGGTATTCGTAGAGCCGGGTCTTGGTTTTAGATATAAATGCGAAAATATTTCACTTAATCCGGCAAAAGCTAACGAAGGAGAATTTGAAACTTATACCTGGAGCGTTGCCAACAAAAAAGCTTTCAAAATAGAAGAAGGAGCAAAAGCCTGGAGAATATTACCGAACGTTAAGTTCGCAGTAAATAAATTTAATTGCTACGGTTATCCTGGTGATTTAAGCAGTTGGCAAAGCTATGGTAAATGGGTATACGATTTAAATAAAGATGTGTGCACCTTAACCCCGCAACGGACCGCTGAGATCAAAAAAATGACCGATAGCATTAAGACAGATAGGGAGAAGGCTAAGTTTTTATATGAATACCTGCAAAAAAGCATGCGGTATGTGAGCGTACAGTTAGGCATCGGCGGGTATAAGCCTTTTGACGCCAACTTTGTGGATCAGAAAAAATATGGCGATTGTAAGGCGCTTGCCAATTATATGTATGCCTTGTTGAAGGCGGTAGATATAAAATCTTACTGGGTGGTAATACGCAGAGGTAACAATGAATATTCTGCCAGTGCGGATTTTCCTTTTAATTCATTTAATCATGAGATATTATGCGTACCATTTAAAACAGATACGGCATGGCTTGATTGCACCGATACCTATCAGCCCTTTGGAACCTTGGATATATCCACTCTAAACAGGAATGCATTATTGATAACAGAAGATGGGGGTAAATTAGTGAGCACTCCGCGAAGCACCGCTCAGGAAAATCAATTGAATAGTGAGGTACATATTGAACTTCAGGCTGATGGTGCTGCAAAAGCACATGTGAAGGTGTTAAGCACAGGAGATTATCGCCAAATGTTTATTGACATAACCTCCGAAAAAACGGATGAGCAGAAAGAGTTTCTGCTTAGGTACTTTAATATAAAGCAGCCCAGTTTATTTGATTATAAAACCTCACCCAATAAAGCGGAAATCAATGAATTGAATATGGACCTGGAATACGATAAGTTTTGCGATGTGCTGGCCGGTGACAAGCAATTTTACAGGCCCCGTGTTTTTGATCTTTGGACGTTCACAGTTCCGATTACAGAAAAGCGGAAAAGCGATTATTACTTTGATCACCCTTTGCAAAAATCCTGTGTTACCACCATTGATGTACCTGCTGGTTTTGAAGTGGAAACATTGCCGGCAAACGCAAGTCTTAAGTTTACTTATGGAAACTATGATATAAGTTATCTATATAATAAGGAAAAGAACCAGGTAATAAGTACAGCTAAATTCATATTAAATAATTACATGATACCTGCTGCTAAATATACCGAGATGCAACAATATATGGATGCCGTTGCAAAAGCGCAGAATAAAAAATTGGTGATAAAAAAGAAGGCATAAATTTGCCTGATGATATTCAGGCTCGATAAGCGTATTGTATTCCCCAACCCGTCTTTGGCTGAAGAAGACGGTCTGCTGGCCGTTGGGGGAGATTTATCGAGCCACCGACTCTTATTGGCGTATCGCAATGGTATTTTCCCTTGGTATAATGATGATACGCCAATATTATGGTACTCCCCGCATGAAAGGTTTGTATTGTTTCCGGATGAATTAAAGATATCCAAAAGCATGCGCCGGGTCCTGAACTCAGGGCGCTTTAGGATTACTTTTGACCAACATTTTGCTGAGGTTATAGATGCTTGTTCTACTGTCGGCCGTAAAGGTCAGGACGGCACCTGGATAACTGCTGAAATGCAGAATGCTTATATCCGTTTACATAAGGAAGGCCACGCCCACTCTGTTGAAGTTTGGGAGGACGAAAAACTAGTTGGAGGATTGTATGGTGTACGGGTTGGCGAAGTGTTTTGTGGTGAGAGTATGTTCAGTAAAGTAAGTAATACATCAAAAGCGGCATTGATCAGCTTGTGCAATACTGGTATTTACAAGCTAATAGATTGCCAGGTTTATACTGAGCACCTGGAGTCGCAAGGTGCAAAGATGATCGGTCGGGAGGAATATTTAAGGATACTTCAAAATAATGCAGGATAAGCTTAGTTTTGCTCCCGGCACAATTTCTAAATGGAGCAACTCAACAACAAAGAACGTATCATATTAGGCATCGACCCCGGAACAGCGGTGATGGGTTATGGCTTGCTAAAGGAAATTGGCGCCAGGATCGAGCTGATCAGCCTCGGCGTGGTGAAGATGGAGAATATGGACGACCACATGCTGAAACTTCAGCGGATATTCGAAAAGACCGTCGCCCTGATAGATAACTACAAGCCGGATTGCCTGGCTATTGAGGCTCCTTTTTATGGGAAAAATATACAGGTAATGCTCAAGCTGGGCCGCGCGCAGGGTGTAGCCATGGCTGCGGCGCTATCGCGGAACATCGATATAACCGAATATTCACCCCGTAAGATCAAGCAATCGATAACAGGTAACGGGAACGCCACCAAAGAACAGGTAGCAGCCATGCTGCAAAATCTGTTAAAGTTTAAGGAAACGCCTGAGTTTTTAGATGCGACTGACGGTCTTGCTGTAGCCGTTTGCCATTCATTTCAGAAGATCAGTACATCCACCGGAAAATCCAGTAAGAAAAAGTCTTACTCGGGCTGGGAGACTTTCGTAAAAGACAATTCAAGCAGGATAGTATCCAAAAAAAAGTAAAGACACAATGCATCTCTAACGATAAATATCTTATTTGAATTCTTATTCCGCCCGTAGTGCTTCTTTTATCTTATCCGCCGTTGCCTGTAATTGTTCGGGCGTAAAGCTCAATTTTGGCCGGGAGAAGTTTAGATCGCTCACGTTGTTCATCGGAATCAGGTGGATATGCGCATGAGGCACCTCCAGGCCAATCACTGCCACACCTATACGTTTGCAAGGAATAGCTTTTCTCAAACCAGTAGCAACGATCTTCGCAAATATTTGCAACCCGGTATAAAGCTCATCCTCAAGGTCAAACAAATAATCAACCTCCTTTTTAGGGATCACCAAAACGTGCCCTTCAGCTAGTGGGCTAATATCTAAAAATGCGAGGTAATCTACCGTTTCGGCTACTTTATAAGCGGGGATTTCACCGGCAACTATTTTTGAGAAGATGGTCATTTCAGTGATCAGCGATTAGTTAATTAGTGATTAGTTGTATCAAAAATTGGTGATCAGGCGATGTTTTAACCAATCTCTGATCACCAATCTCTAATCTCTATCTGCTTATTTCAAGGATTTCAAATTCCATTTTACCGGCGGGTACTGTAATTTCGGTTCTTTCACCTACCTTTTTGCCCAGCAAGCCTTTTGCAATGGGTGAACTTACCGATATTTTGCCTGATTTCAGATCGGCTTCACTTTCAGATACGAGCTGGTAGCTCATAGTTGCACCGTTCTTTACGTTCTTTATCTTTACTATTGATAACGCCAATACTTTAGAAGCATCCAGTTTGCTTTCGTCAAGCAAGCGGGCCGTTGAAAGGAGCTCTTCCATTTTGGCAATTTTTGTTTCATGGTGGCCCTGCGCTTCCTTGGCGGCATCATATTCCGCGTTTTCAGAAAGGTCACCTTTGTCTCTTGCTTCAGCAATAGCTTTGGCAATAGCTGCCCTGCCGGTAGTTTTTAACTGCTGTAATTCTTCTTTTAATTTATCCAAACCATCCTTGGTGTAATATGCTACCTCTGCCATAATCGCTGTATTAATACTTTAGTTTAATAATTGATACCAAAAAAAACCGTCCTCCATTTTGCGAAGGACGCGGTTGCTTATAAAAACAAACAAGACTATATCGGCAACCGCCTTTATAGTCTTGCTTTCAAGTAAAACGAAGATAAGTGATTTAAGTTTTAATATCCAAATTTTTTTAAGCGATTAATTCCCACAGCCGGTTGAAATCAAGTGTTTAGTTTGCTTAATTTTTCGGCCATTACCTCGCTGATGCGGCGGTACGAATCAAACGTCCAGCCAGCGACATGCGGCGTCAGCAATACCTTACCTGATTGTCTTAATTCCTCAAACCAAGTCTGTTCACCCAGCGCCGGAAATTTCTCTACTTCAAGCACATCCAAGCCAGCGCCTAATATTTCCCCCTGCTTTATAGCATTCAAAACGGCCTGCACTTTTACCACTTTCCCGCGTGAAGTATTCAACAGGAAAATAGGTTTCCTGAAATGGAACAGGTATTCATCGTCCACCATTCCGTTGGTTTCTGGCGTGAGCGGAATATGGAAACTCACCACGTCGGCCTGTTTTACCATTTCTTCCATGCTCACCTCACGAACGTACTGATCACTAAAGCCGGTCTTGTATTTATCATAGGCGATCACATTCACGCTAAAGCCTGCAAGTTTCCTGGCAAAACTTCCACCCATAAAGCCATAGCCTATTATGCCTACGGTTTTGTCCCTCAACTCATAACCCCGGTTTGCTTCGCGCTTCCAAAGGCCTTCCCGTATTTCGGCATCAGCGCGGTTAAAATTGTTCATCAGGCTCAGCAGCATACCTACCGCGTGTTCGCCAACTGCATCCATATTGCCTTCAGGAGCATTGATCAGCGTGACGCCTTTTTCCGTAGCATAATCCTCATCGATATTATCCATGCCCGCCCCGGCGCGACAAATAAATTGCAGCTTTTTGCTCAAGTCAAGCACTTTGCGGTCGACCAAAAATTTGGAGCGTATCACAAGTCCTTCATACCCACCAATGATTTCATAAGCCTGGTCGGGTTTTATTGTGGGCTGATAGTCACAATGGTAGCCCATTGCTTCGGCCTGATCTATAAAAATGGGGTGTATATCGTCGACAATTAATATGTTTTTACTCATCGGGTACAAACTTATTGATATGCAGGAAATATTTTATGCATTTGACAAATCACGCTCCAAATCCACTTAAATTTATGCTACAAATTACGCACAAATGACCCGGCCTATAACCTTAATCCTCTCCCTTGTTTTTTTTCTGTTTAGAAATGTTTCAGTTGCGCAGGATGAATTAACAGGCGCCCTGGCAAAGGACAGCAAAAAAGATACAAAAGCTTATGTCATCAAATCATTAGAGGGCCAAAAAAGGAAAATTGTTATTATGCCGGATTATGTTAATCATGTTTTAAAAATATATTGCCCTAAAGATACTGTGAGGGTAGATGATTATTGGGACGTACCGCCTGAAGTTCATTTGTTGGGGAATAATTTTATAAAAGTTGATTATGAGGTTAGAGGCGGAAGCGGTGTCGGACTGGGAAATACTGTGATTATATGTATAAGGCGCAACAAATTGTTCGAAGCCATGCACACTCTAAGGTATTTAACCGGAGAAGGGGCTGGAGAAGAGGATAGCTATAAAATCAATGTGAATTTGATTAATAGTGATAAAGGAATCTATAAGCTGACTATTAAAGTTCATGACGAAGTACATTCTAAATATACCCCTGAAATCAACTATAATTACAATAATAAAACTGTTTTGAGTTTCGATAGAGACAAAAATGTCTTTTATAGCATAAAGGGGAATTTATATGGTACGTTTAAGGTGTATGATCCTAAAACAGAAAAGGAAACACAACAACAGATTCGAGGAAACTATCCTGTTATTATTTTAGGCAAGAATAATTATTATTTTATAAAAGATGGATGGTATGCATTAGGTGATAGTAATTCTCTGCAAAAGTATACATCGAGATCAAGTCTGTAATTTTCTGCTATCGTTGGATTAATCCTCATCTGCTCTCAGCAATCTTATTCGTCAAATTAACAAAATCCTGCACAGTCAAGCGTTCAGCGCGCAAATCAAGCATAGGCTCATCAGTCATTTTTTCTTTATTGATCAAAGATGATAACGCATTCCTTAGCGTTTTACGCCGCTGGTTAAATCCAGCTTTTACGACCTGCCAGAACAGCTTTTCATCGCAGTCCAGTTTCTCAGCATTATTACGGGTAAGACGGATAACGGCGGATAAAACCTTTGGTGGCGGGTTAAATACTCCTGCTTTTACGGTAAACAAATACTCTACCTTATAATAAGCTTGCAGAAACACGCTCAGGATGCCATATTCCTTGCTCCCGGCTTTGGCCGTGCAACGCTCGGCCACTTCCTTTTGAAACATGCCTACTACCTGAACCACCTGCTGGCGGTTATCCAGCACTTTAAATAATATCTGTGAGGAGATGTTATATGGAAAGTTCCCGATAATGCCGAAAGGCCTCTGGAATATCTTACCAAAATCCATCTCCAGGAAATCATCATTGATCAGGCGCTCGCCCAGTTGCGGGTATTTTTTTTGAAGGAACTCGTATGATTCAGTATCAATATCGATCAGGTAAGTCTGTAGATCGGTGCGCTGTAAAAGAAAATCGGATAGGATACCCATACCCGGCCCGACCTCAAGCACCTCATGATAGCCAACTGCCAACTGCAAGCTGTCAACTATTTTAGAAGCAATATTTTTATCAGTAAGAAAATGCTGACCAAGATGCTTTTTTGCTCTTACCAACGACATTATTCATTCAATTATTTCCGCAAATTACGTCATATTTGTCCTTTAATCCGGAATTATAAGTCTAAAATCTTTTATTTGTATGTTTGTGCGGGTCGGTTGGCGCAAGGTGCGTGGCGTTTAATTAACGAACGAACATCATGCAATCAGTGTAATCACAAATAAAATCGGTGTAATCATATTAAAATCGGAGTAATCGTGTCAGAAAAACTAAAAATAGGTATCAGTATAGGTGATGTTAACGGGATCGGGCTTGAGGTGATCATCAAAACCCTTATTGACAATCATATTTATGACTATTTCACTCCGATAGTTTACGGGCATACTAAAGTGGCCTCGTTTCACCGTCGTATTATTAACGCCGGAGAGCTGAATTTTCATGTGATCAACCACCCATCACAAGCACAGCACAGAAAGCCAAACATGATCAATTGCTGGGAAGAAGATGTGAAGATAGATTTGGGTGTGATCAACGAAACAGGTGGCAAATATGCGCTGCTATCATTACAACGAGCGACCGCGGATTTAGTAAATGGCGATATTGATGCATTGGTAACCGCACCTATTAATAAGGATAACATTCAAAGCGACGAATTCAAATTCCCGGGCCATACCGAATATTTGCAGGAAAAAGCAGGCGCAGCCGAATCGTTGATGTTTTTGGTGAGCGATACCCTGCGTGTTGGCGTGGTAACCGGTCATATTCCTTTAAATAAAGTAGCAAGCTCCATCACTGTTGATAAGATATTGGCCAAGCTTAAGTTAATGGACACCAGCTTACGCCAGGATTTCTGGATACAAAAACCGAGGATTGCCGTTTTGGGGCTTAATCCGCATGCCGGGGATAACGGTTTAATCGGTACCGAAGAAAAAGACACCATCATACCTGCCATCGAAGAAGCACGATCAAACGATATACTCGCGTTCGGCCCATACTCAGCAGACGGATTTTTTGCCAATGGCACTTACATGCAGTTTGATGCTGTGCTGGCCATGTACCATGACCAGGGTTTAATACCATTCAAGCAAATATCATTTGAATCGGGAGTAAACTTCACCGCAGGGTTGAATTTTGTCCGCACATCACCTGACCACGGAACAGCTTACGATATCGCCGGTAAGAACCAGGCTTCTGAAATTTCTTTCCGCGAAGCCATTTTTACGGCTATTCATGTCGTAAAACATCGTAAGGAAACAGCAATACTGACTGAAAATCCGCTTACTATTACCAAACTGAGTCGGGATAGGGATTAAGGGTTAGCAAACCGTCATTTTCTCATTTTCAACTTTTTTTTCCACATTTAGGATTTTTCCCTACATTTGCGGGCTAATTGTCGCTCATTGAAATCGCTCAAAACATATTCGATTCCTTTTACCGGCCTGAAGCTGGGGAAGCACTTTTTTGACTATGTGATCAAAAACGATTTTTTTGACGAAATGGATTATTCCATCGTCAAAAAGGCTGATCTGCAGTGCAAAGTGGAACTGGACAAGCAGGAAACCATGCTCATTTTGAGTTTCCATATTTATGGAACCATCACCATGACATGCGATAAATGCCTGGCCGAATATCCGCAGCCCGTTGATGTTCATGAGCAGCAGATCGCCAAATTCGCCGAGGAGGAAATTGACGAAGACGAAGAAATTATCACCCTGACAAAAAATGATCACGAGATCAATATTGCGGGTTTGATATATGAATACATAAATGTTGCAGCTCCTTTTATAGCAGTGTGCAACGACGAGGGGAACACGCCTTACTGCGATAAGGAGATGATCGAAAGATTAAATCAGTTATCTAACAAGGGCGGTGAAGATGACAAAACGGATCCAAGGTGGGACGTTTTGAAAAATATTTAAATGATAATTTAGGAAGTTATGCCACATCCAAAACGGAAATTCTCAAAATCAAGAACAGCAAAACGTAGAACACACTACAAAGCTGAAGCGCCTACTTTAACTACTTGTAAAACTACTGGTGCAGTACATTTGCCTCACAGAGCTTATACTGTTGACGGTAACTTATACTACAACGGCAAAGTCCTTATCGAAAACACCGCAACAGCCTAAGTTTAATTTTCACATATGAAGATTGGCTTAGATATTATGGGCGGTGATTTTGCTCCCAGGGCAACTGTGCTAGGAGCAATAGCGGCTTATAAGGCTTTGTCGGGCGACCAAAAACTGGTCCTTATCGGCGATAAGGAAATTGCCCTGTCCATTCTTCATGAAAATAACTTTAGTCCCGACCATTTCGAGTTTGCACATACAACCGAAGTGATCGGCATGGGCGAACACCCAACTAAAGCGGTTGTTCAAAAACCGGATTCGAGCATCAGTGTCGGTTTCCGCATGCTTAAGGATGGCGAAATTCAGGCCTTCTCTTCAGCTGGGAACACAGGCGCCATGCTGGTCGGTTCCATGTTTAGCGTAAAAGCCATACCGGGCGTATCGCGCCCTGCAATGACAACTATAGTACCCAAACTGAAAGGCGGTTTGGGTATTTTGTTAGATGTGGGTGCCAATGCTGATTGCAAACCTGAAAATCTATTGCAATTTGGTATCCTTGGCAGCCTGTTCGCAGAGTCGGTTTATAACATACCAAACCCACGCGTTGCGCTGGTGAATATTGGCGAGGAAGAAGAAAAAGGCAATATACTTTGCCAGGCCGCTTACCCGCTGATGAAGGAAAACAATCAGTTTAACTTTATCGGGAACGTAGAAGGCCGGGACTTTTTTAACGAAAGCGCCGATGTATATGTAGCCGATGGCTTTACCGGTAATGTGGTACTGAAAATGGCCGAGTCATTTTACGTGATGGGCTTGAAGTTGCAGCTCAAACATGCTTTTTTCGACCGGTTTAACTACGAGCAATATGGAGGCAGCCCGATATTGGGTATAAATGCGCCAGTTGTGGTTGGACACGGGATATCCAGTCCCGAAGCGATCAAGAACATGGTGCTTCTGTCGAGAGATATGGTGGAGAGCGATCTTGTTAATAAAATAAAAAACGCATTTCAATAAAATCTATATATAGAAATGAATAAAATTCATGCTGCAATTACTGCTGTGAATGGATATGTTCCGGATTATGTTTTGACCAATCATGAACTGGAAACAATGGTGGAAACGAATGATGAATGGATAACCACCCGGACCGGCATTAAAGAGCGCAGAATACTAAAAGGCGAGGGCCTTGCAACATCAGATATGGCTGTTCATGCCGTTGAAGGGTTGCTGAAGAAGAGAGGGATCAGTGCTGAAGAAATAGAATTGATCATATTTTGTACTACTACGCCCGATATGCCGTTCCCGGCTACGGCGAATATACTTGCTGATAAAATTGGTGCTAAAAATGCCTGGGGATATGATCTGCAGGCTGCTTGCTCCGGATTTATATTTGGATTGGCTACAGGCGCCCAATTTATCGAGAGCGGAAAACATACTAAAGTACTGGTAGTAGGTGGCGATAAAATGTCGTCGATCGTAAACTATCAAGACCGCGCTACCTGCATCATTTTTGGCGACGGTTGCGGTGCAGCTTTGCTTGAACCTAATAACGAAGGCTACGGCATAATGGATTCTATCCTGAAAAGCGATGGCGCTGGTCGTGCATTTCTTCACCAGAAAGCCGGCGGTTCTTTAAAACCTGCATCACACGAAACCATTGATGCCCTGGAGCACTACGCTTACCAGGAAGGGCAGGCAGTATTTAAATTCGCGGTAACCAATATGGCCGATGTTGCTGCCGAAGTGATGGAGCGCAATAACCTGCAATCAGACGATATAGCATGGTTGGTTCCGCATCAGGCAAACAAACGCATTATTGACGCAACGGCTAATCGTACCGGTGTAAGTGCTGATAAGGTGATCATCAACATAGAACGATACGGCAATACTACAAACGGAACCATCCCCCTTTGCTTATGGGAGTGGGAAAGTAAATTCAAAAAAGGCGACAACCTGATATTAGCTGCCTTTGGCGGCGGCTTTACCTGGGGCTCGATCTATTTAAAATGGGCGTATTGATGCACGGATGTGCCAATTCGCAGATGTGCAAATGATTTATTTGAACTTTACTAAATATCTTTTGTTTATTTGACAATTAATGAATCATTAAACCGATTAAAAACATCTGCACATTTGCATATCTGAACATTTGAAATCTGCACATTTGCACATCTGCACATTAACATATAACTTAGATATAATCTTTTATCCAAAACCAATTCATTCCACAATATGGATATTAAACAAATTCAGGACCTTATACGCTTTGTCTCAAAGTCGGGGGTAAATGAAGTTTCAATTGAACAGAACGATTTCAAGATTACAATAAAAACTAACCAGGCTCCAACGTACGTAACAGCAAACGTTCCAGCTGCTGAAGGTGCACCGGTTTATGCTGCTCCAACCCCTGTAGCTGCTGCTCCTGCAACTGCCGCTGCTATTGAAGCCCCTGCTGCTGATACTTCGAAACTAATCACCATAAAGTCGCCGATGATAGGTACGTTCTACCGTTCATCATCGCCTGAAAAACCAATGTTTGTGAATGTGGGCGACGAGATCAAACCAGGATCGGTTCTTTGCATTATTGAGGCGATGAAATTGTTTAACGAGATCGAGTCAGAAGTTTCAGGCCGTGTTGTGAAAATATTGGTTGATAATGCTTCACCTGTTGAGTACGACCAGCCACTGTTTTTGGTTGAACCTGTTTAATATGCAAATGTGCAGATGCGCGGATGTGCAAATGAATCCAAGCAAATCTGCATATTTTCACATCTGCACATCCGCACATTTGTAATCTGCACATTAAAACTATGTTTAAAAAAATATTAATAGCTAACCGTGGTGAGATTGCCCTCCGCATTATTCGTACTTGCAAGGAGATGGGAATTAAAACCGTAGCTGTGTATTCTACTGTTGACAGGGACAGCCTTCACGTACGTTTTGCTGATGAAGCTGTATGTATTGGCCCTGCTGCTAGCCGCGATTCTTATTTGAATATCCCTAACCTGATATCTGCCGCCGAACTAACCAACGCCGATGCAATTCACCCTGGCTATGGTTTCTTGTCGGAAAACGCAAAGTTTTCGGCCATCTGCGCAGAATACGGTATCAAATTTATCGGTGCTACGGCCGATCAGATCAATGCTATGGGCGACAAGGCTTCAGCCAAGGCAACCATGAAAAAAGCAGGTGTGCCTACCATCCCGGGTTCTGAAGGATTATTGCAGGATGTAAAGGAAGGGCTTGCCGTTGCCAACAAAATAGGTTACCCGGTTATACTTAAAGCTACTGCAGGTGGTGGTGGCCGTGGCATGCGCCTGGTGTGGAAAGACGAAGAATTTGAACCAGCCTGGGATTCGGCGCGTGCTGAATCTGCCGCTGCGTTCGGTAACGACGGTATCTATCTTGAGAAGTATGTAGAAGACCCGCGCCACATCGAGATACAGGTGGTGGGCGACCAATATGGTAAGGTTTGTCACCTTTCAGAACGTGATTGCTCAATCCAACGCCGTCACCAGAAATTGGTAGAAGAATCACCTTCGCCGTTTATGACCGAAAAGCTTCGCAAGAAAATGGGCGATGCAGCTATAAAAGGTGCAAAAGCTGTGAAATATGAAGGCGCTGGTACAATCGAGTTTTTGGTTGACAAGCACCGCAACTTCTACTTTATGGAGATGAACACCCGTATCCAGGTGGAGCACCCGGTTACGGAAGAAGTGATCAACTTCGACCTGATAAAAGAGCAAATCAAAGTTGCTGCCGGTATCCCGATCTCCGGTAAAAACTACGAGCCAACAATGCACGCTATTGAGTGCCGTATCAATGCGGAGGACCCTTTTAATAACTTCCGCCCTGCACCGGGCAGGATCACCAATTTCCACTCACCCGGTGGTCACGGTGTACGGGTTGATACCCATGTGTATTCAGGTTATGTGATCCCGCCAAACTACGACTCGATGATCGCCAAAGTAATTTGCGTGGCGCAAACCCGCGAAGAAGCTTTGAGCACCATGGAGCGTGCACTGAGCGAATTTGTGATTGAAGGCATTAAAACCACCATACCTTTCCATTTAAAGTTACTACAGGACCCTAACTTCAGGGCTGGTAATTTTACTACCAAGTTTATGGAAACCTTTGAATTCACTAAATAACCAATCCAACTGTAACAAAATAAATCGTAAATAGCATTCTGAACAACGGAATGCTATTTTTGTAAGGCAATGAGTAAAACAAGTGATAAGCTGATAAAGGCAATAAGGGATAAAAGCAAGAATCTTGAGGGCGAAATGTCCTTTTTTGACCACCTGGAAGAATTAAGATGGCACCTTATCCGTTCGGCACTGGCCATTGTAGTATTTACCATCCTTGTTTTCGCGTTCTATAGCTGGATCTATGACAACATTATCATGGCTCCCAGCAACTCCGACTTTTGGACTTTCAGGATGATGTGCGATCTGGGCAAATTTCTTCATAGAGATATGTGTCCTGGTAAGATCAATATCCAGTTGATCAACACAGAAATGGCGGGCCAGTTTACCTTGCAAATCGACTCATCTTTAATGATCGGCTTAGTATTGGGTATTCCTTATTTGTTGTACGAAATTTGGCTGTTTGTTAAGCCTGCGCTTCATGAAAAGGAAAAGAAAGCTGCCAGCGGTTTTGTTTTCTATGCTTCTATTTTATTTATATGCGGTGTGCTTTTCGGCTATTTCGTGATCACGCCTGTGTCCCTCAACTTCCTGGCAGGTTATACAGTCAGCAGCCATATACAAAACTTATTTTCTATAGATTCCTATATCTCTTCTGTTTCTACACTGACCATCGCTACAGGTTTGGTTTTTGAATTGCCTATCCTGGTTTACATCCTCGCAAATTTAGGTATCCTTACACCTAAATTCATGAAGGAAAGCCGCCGTTATGCAATCGTGATCATCCTGATCGTGGCTGCTGTGGTAACACCTACGCCTGACATGCTGACTATGACGGTGGTTGCTATCCCACTATACTTATTGTATGAATTAAGTATAGGAGTAGCTGGCGCTGTGCAGAAAAGGAAGAAAAAGCGTGAAGAAGAGGCGGATGCTGCATAATCCGTAGCGCCTTTCTAACAAAATCTTTACCTTCGTTGCTTGAATTTTATAAATAGATTTGAGTGATGAATAACACCCTGAAGATTGCTATTGGTGCAGACCATGCCGGCTTTGACTATAAAGAGGCCATTGCAAAATGGTTGAATACAGACAACCTGAAAGATTTTGGCACCTACTCGTCGGCTTCGGCTGATTATCCCGACTTTGCACACCCGGTTGCGTCTGCGGTAGAAAATGGCGAATTTGATTATGGCATATTAGTTTGCGGTAGTGCGAATGGGGTAGCTATCACTGCCAACAAGCACCAGGGCATTCGTGCAGCAATTTGCTGGAACGAAGAATTAGCCTCATTGGCCCGCAAACATAATAATGCCAATATTGTATGCATTCCTGCCCGTTTTATTTCGATAGAGGAAGCCGAGAATATTGTGAAGACTTTCCTGGCTACTGAATTTGAAGGAGGCCGCCACGCAAACCGGGTGAATAAAATAGCCTGTTGAGAAGCTCTAAAACCTAAGTTGCCCGGTAATTAATAACTGGTTAACTGATTGACTGATAACTGATCTCTAATTAACTGATTACTAAAAAATGAAAAAACTTACATTATGTGTAGCTGCGCTCTCACTTGCGGCGGGTGCTTATGCACAAAAAAACGCCGGCGATCCGGAGAAGTATGCGAAGTACATCAGCGCAGAAGACGCGCGCAAACACCTGAGCATTTTAGCGTCAGACGCTTTTGAAGGCCGCGAAACCGGCAAACCGGGTGCTGAAAAGGCCGCTAACTACATAGCAGGCGAATTCAAAAAATTAGGCTTACAGGCTCCGGTTAATGGTTCTTACTTTTTAGATGTGCCTTTATCTGAAAATTCTAGCAAAATCACGCTGTCTGTTAATGGACAAGACGCAACCAATGGTAAAGACTTTTTTGCATCACGAGGTGCTGCTTCCGATAAATCATTTGAAGGCTCTGAAGTTGTGTTTATTGGCTATGGTACCGATGCTGAAGTGGGCACTACCGACCTGACCAATAAAATATTGCTATGGGTAAATGAGGATAAACCAGAAGCAGGCAAAGCGCCAAACACCAGCTACCGTTTATCAACTGCCCGTACGCAAATATTGAAAAACCTGCAAAGTAAAAACCCTGCTTTAATATTAGGCGTAAACGGTGAAATAAGCAACGTTTTGAAAAAATTCGGTTCAAGCGTAACGGCTGCTCGCTTAAGCATTAAAAGTGACATGGCTAAACCAGCAAGTAGCCAGGCAGTAGTTTTAAATATTACTCCTGCTATTGCCGATCAGATTCTGAAATCAAGCGCTAAAACTTATGACCAGATCAAAACTGGTGCTTCACAGACGTTGAAAGCCGACATCAAGATAAACATCCATAACAATACCAAGGATGTAAAAGCGGTGGACGTATTAGGTTATATGCCCGGCACCGATCTGAAAGATGAAGTGTTGATCTTCTCAGCACATTATGACCACATCGGTTTGGTTTCAGATCCAAACGCGAAAGATAAAGTTAATAATGGCGCTGACGACGATGGATCGGGCACTACAGGTATACTGGAAATAGCCCGCGCTTTTTCGGAAGCTAAGAGAGCCGGACATGGTCCGCGGAGAAGCGTCCTTTTCCTGGGTAACGTAGGTGAAGAAAAAGGATTGTTGGGTTCAGAGTATTATTCTGATCATCCCGTATTCCCTTTGGCTAATACCATTACCGATCTGAATATCGATATGATCGGCCGTGTGGGTTATGAATACATTGGCAAGTCAGATTCAGCGAACTATGTTTATACGATCGGCTCTGCTATGTTAAGCAAAGAGTTGCACCAGATAAACGAAGAAGCGAACAACAAGTATGTTCACATTGAACAGGATTATAAATACGACGATCCAAACGATCCAAACCGTTTCTATTACCGCTCGGACCACTACAATTTTGCTAAGCACGGCGTGCCTATCATCTTCTATTTTAACGGCGTTCATGATGACTACCACCAGCCCGGAGATGAAGTAAGCAAGATTAACTTCCCGCTATTAGCAAAACGTGCGCAGTTGGCCTATTATACCGGATGGGAACTGGCTAACAGAGACAAGCGCCCCGTGGTTGATGCGCCTGCTTCTTCGAAATAATAAGATATTTAAAAAAAATGCTTAAAAAGCTGAAAGGAGGCCGTCTCATAACTAGTTTATGAGGCGGTTTTTATATTAAGGGTTTTCTATTATTAAAGGTGTTTGCATTTTGCGCTTTGAATGTAGCTATTTGATATGGTGTCTTCCGGGAG
>JACXTT010005267.1_pt1 | contig 18863 bp, 17 predicted proteins | sample 9270951 | NCBI WGS metagenome assembly JACXTT01 (sample SAMN15532306, study PRJNA645909) | rock metagenome | isolation source: weathered quartz diorite | place: Puerto Rico | collected 2017-06-21 | reverse complement strand
GCAGGCGTACGCCGGCGTGGACCGTGAAGTAATCCACGCCCTGCTCGGCCTGCTCGATGAGCGTGTCGCGGTAGATTTCCCAAGTGAGTTCCTCGGCCTTGCCGTCCACTTTTTCCAGCGCCTGGTAGATCGGCACCGTGCCGACCGGCACCGGGCAATTGCGGATGATCCACTCGCGCGTCTCGTGAATGTTCTTGCCGGTGGAGAGGTCCATGAGCGTGTCGCCGCCCCAGCGCACCGACCACACCATTTTCTCGACTTCCTCTTCGATGCTGGAAGTCACGGCCGAGTTGCCGATGTTCGTGTTGATCTTCACGAGGAAATTGCGGCCGATGATCATCGGCTCGGATTCCGGGTGGTTGATGTTGTTGGGGATGATGGCGCGCCCGCGCGCGACTTCCGCGCGCACGAATTCGGGTGTGATTGTCTCGGGGATGGCGGCGCCAAAGGGGTTGCCGCGATGCTGCTTCAGGAGCCTGGCGTAGCGTGGGTCCTTGCGGAATTCTTCGAGACGGATGGATTCCCGGATCGCGATGTATTCCATCTCGGGCGTGATCATGCCCTGGCGTGCGTAATACATCTGCGACACGTTCGCCCCGGCCTTGGCGCGGCGCGGCTTACGGATGTGCTCGAAGCGAAGTGAGGCGAGCTTCGGGTCGCGGGCGCGCGACCGGCCGTATTCGGAGCTGGGGCCGTCGAGCTGCACGGTGTCGTTGCGTTCGAGTATCCACTGCTCGCGCAGCGGTGCCAAGCCGGCGCGCAGGTCGATGTGCGCCATTGGGTCGGTGTACGGCCCGGAGGTGTCGTATATCGTGATCGGCGGATTCTCCTCGGCGCCGTGACTCGAGGGCGTAGGCGTCTGTGTGACTTCGCGCATACCGACCTTGAGGTCGGGGCGCGAGCCCGGCACGTAAATCTTGCGCGAAGCCGGGAACGGGCGGATGGCCTCGGCTGACAGCGTCGAGGTCGGTTGCAGAAAATCCTTGGGGTTGGCGCTCATGGGACTACCTCGTAAAAACTGACCGGGGTATGAGCAGCGGGGCTGAAGAAGCCTCGGATAGCTTTCCTACGCCGGGACAAACCGGTTCAGGTTCGAAGGGTGTATCTCAGCTGGCCACCGGGCCAGCACCCCTAGCTCACACAGACGGTTTCACGCTAAAGGATTCGTGGGGGGAATGCAACCGCGCGGGGATGTATGGCGGCATAAGGCCCTTTGGCTTGCTTGCTCCCACCAAACTGCTTAGGCTAGTCGGCCGTTTACCCCTAAGTCCTGTACGTAATATGTCCTCGCTGAATTTTGAAGTCGCGCGCCGGACCATGATCGACTGCCAGATCCGCACGTGGGACGTGCTCGATGAGCGCGTCCTCGAACTCGTCGCGCGTATGCCGCGTGAGGACTACGTGCCCAAGCAATACCGCAATCTCAGCTTTACCGACATGAATATTCCGCTCGGCCACGGCGAGGTGATGATGGCACCCAAGCTCGAAGCGCGCCTAGCGCAGGAACTGGAGATCAACCCCACCGACAAGATATTGGAGATCGGTACCGGTAGCGGCTACATGATGGCGCTGCTGGCCGCACTCGGGCGTCACGTGGTCAGCGTTGAGATCCGCCCCGAATTCACCGCTGCGGCGGCGATCAAGCTCGCGCATCACGGCGTGCGCAACATCACGCTGGAAAATGGCGACGGCGCGCGCGGCTGGGAGCGCCAGAAACCTTACGATGTCATTCTCCTCACCGGCTCGACGCCGCTCCTGCCCGAGACGTTCCAGCACAGCCTCGCGCCCGGCGGGCGCATGATCGCGATCGTGGGCACGGCCCCGGCGATGGACGTCCGGCGCATTCGCCGCCTTAGTAAATATTCCTTCGAAGAAAAATCGCTGTTCGAAACCGTGCTGCCGATGCTGCAGAACGCGCTCGAACCTTCCAAGTTCGTGTTCTAGGTGGCCCTCCATGATCCGGCAATTGACTGTCCGTGAGCTGAAAGAAAAGCTCGACCAAAAATCCGACAAGCTCGTGGTGCTGGACGTGCGCGAACCGTGGGAGCGCAACGTTTGTGAATTGCCGGGTGCGATCGCCATCCCTATGCGCGAGGTTACGGCGCGCACCGAAGAACTACCCAGGGATTCCGAGATCGCCGTGTTGTGCCATCACGGCATCCGCAGCCAGCAAGTGGCGCTGTACCTCGAACGCGTGGGCTTCGACAAGCTCAATAACGTCGTAGGCGGCATTGCCGCCTGGGCGCGCGAGATTGACACGAAGATGCCGACCTACTGAATACATCCACACCCATGACGCAGATCAACGGCTGGCGACAATGAACGAAACCCGCTATGAAACCCCGCAGGAGGCCGAGGCCGCCTTCTATGCCGCCTTCATCAAGCGCGACGTGAACGCGATGATGGACGTGTGGGCTGCAGATGACAACATCAGCTGCATTCATCCGATCGGCCCGATCCTGACCGGGCGCACTGCCATCCGCGATTCGTGGGAGACGATTTTCCGTAATTCGCCGGACATGCAGATCATGATCAATGGCCGCTCGCGCGGGCAGAACGGCATGTATGCGTTTCACATCGTGGAGGAACATATCCGTGCCGGCAACGAACCGCCGGGCACGCCGATGCACGCGACCAACGTCTTCCATCTCACCGACACCGGCTGGCGCATGGTGTTGCACCACGCCTCGCCCTCGCCGCCACCGTCCAAGTCCAACACGCCGACGCTGCATTAACTTCAATTATCTTTGTAACCGCTGATGGACGTAGATAAAAAATTCGCAATTGCAGAAAGCTGTTTCTAATCTGCGTTTATCTGCGGTTCCCGATTTATTTTAATAGCTGTTCAATCAACCGCATGTTGGCCGCGAGCGCGCCGCGGTTTTCCTCCACCATCTTGCGGCCGGCCTCGCCGGCGCTGTCGCGACGGTTGGCATTCCCCAGAAAATCCGACACCGCCGGCGCGAGCTGATCCGGCGACTGGATTTGTACGCCGGCGCCGCGCTCCAGCGTCATCTGGCTGATTTCCTGAAAATTGAACATGTACGGACCGAACACCACCGGCTTGCCCAAGGCCGAGGCCTCAAGCAGGTTGTGGCCACCGGTCGGCACCAGGCTGCCGCCGATGAAGGCGACGTCGGCCGCGCCATAAAACAATTGCAGCTCGCCCATGGTATCGCCGACAAGAATCTCGACCGCGGGATCGAGCGCGCCGGAGATCTCGCTGCGCAGCGCGATACGATAGTTCTTCCTGCACAGCCGCGCCACGGCCGCGAAACGCTCCGGGTGGCGCGGCACCAGCACCAGCAGCATGTTGGCAAAACGCGGCTGTTTTTTAAGCCGTGCGAGCGCCGCGAGCACCGCCTCTTCCTCGCCTTCGTGGGTGCTGGCGGCGAGCCACACCGGGCGGTCCTGTCCCCAGGTGAGGCGCAGCACCTCGGCGGCTTCGCGCATGCTCGCGCCGATATTGAGTTCGAATTTGATGCTGCCGGTAACCGTCACGGTTCCCGGATCAGCACCCAGATTCAACAACCGGTTCGCATCCGCCGGCGATTGCGCCGCAAAGCGATTCACCTGCATGAGGGTCGCACGCGCCAGGCTGGCGAAGCGCTGGTACTTGCGCATCGAGAAATCCGACATGCGCACGTTGGTGACGAACACCGGAATGTCACGCGCGCGGCACAGGTGAAAAATGTTCGGCCACAACTCAGTTTCCATGACGATCGTCAGCACCGGCCGGGTGCGATCGAGGAAGCGCCGGATCGCCGAGGGATAATCATAAGGCGCGTAGCAATGCGCTACCTTGCCATTAAAAAGCCCGTGCACCTGCGCCGAGCCGGTCGGCGTCATGGTGGTGATCAGCAGGGAATGATAGGGATAGTGTTCGCTGAGTTCGCGCACCAGTGGGGCGGCGGCGCGTACTTCGCCGACCGATACCGCGTGTATCCAGATCACGCGCTGTTTTGTAATGGGCGCGATGAATCCGAAACGCTCCGGGACACGCCGCCAGTAATCCGGGTTGCGCAGCCCACGCCACGCGAGCCGCAGCAATACCACTGGCAGCAACAGTCGCAGGAACCAGATATAGATGAGGCGACTCATATCCACAACGCCTCCGAACGGACAAACAAGATCATGACGCTAACCTGTCGGCGTCCTGCGGCTCTCGCCGGTCGCGTCCCCAAAGGGGCCCTGCTCCGCGGCTCATGCCGCTACACCCAAACCCGAGAGCGCCCGTTTGACGGCCGCCGGTTCCGGCACGCGGCCGACGTCGCCGAGATTGCACACGCTCCCGGACTTCGCGGCGATCACGCCGGTCAGCGCCGGCGAGGAATCGGTATAGAGCGCCACCGTCGGGCGGTCGAGCGCGGCGGCGAGGTGCACGAGCCCGGTATCCACGCCCACGACCGCCAGCGCGCGGCCCATGAGCGCGGCAAGCTCGTGCAGGTTCAACCGCGGCAGTACCGTGGCATTCCCGAGTGATTGCGCAATCGTCCGGGCGTGCTGCTCTTCCTCGGCGCTGCCCCATGGCAGGAGTAATTTGATTTCCTGCGCGTTCAGTTCCCGACCGAGCGCGACCCAATACTCCACCGGCCAGCGCTTGCTGGCGCGGCTGGTAGCATGCAGACCAAGCATGAATTTCTCGGGGACACCAAAGGACAACTTCGTTTTGGGTGCCCGGATGCCGTAATCGGGCGGACCGTCCGGCATCGGATATCCCAGCGCCTGCGCGACGAGGTCACGGTTGCGTTCGATGGCGTGCCGGCCACGCGCCACGGCAAAGCGCTGGTGGTAAAAAAATGCCGCCAGCGATTCGCGCGCGCTGTCGCTGTCCTGTCCACTGGACGGGCCGCGCGCCAGGCGCGCCAGCCAGGCGCTTTTCACCAGGCCCTGGGTATCGATCACCTTGTCGTAGGTTTCAGACTGGAGCTCGCGGCGAAACCGGGAGAAATCGCGCCACGTGGCCGGATCGAAAATTCCGCGGCGCCAGCGCCGCAATCCCACGGGAATCACCCGACGCACCCGCGGGTGCAGTTTCGGTATTTCAGCAAAGCTTTCCTCCACCACCCAGTCAATCGCGACGCCGGGAACGCGGGTAACGATGTCGGAAATCACCGGCAGATTGTGAATCACGTCGCCGAGCGAGGAGGTTTTTATTATCAATAAACGCACGCGAAGATTTTCGCATAGAATAGTGTCGTGGCAGAACCATTAATATCGCAAGACGAGCGAGCGAAGCGAGTAAGGCTTCCTTTTTCCGCTGTCATTATCACCCGCAACGCGGCCTCCCAACTCGAACCCTGTCTGCAAAGCGTCGTCTTTGCTGACGAAATTCTGATCGTCGACTCCGGCAGCACCGATGCCACACTCGAAATCGCGCGGCGTTACGGCGCACGGGTCATTCAGCAAGAGTGGCTGGGATATGGCAAGCAGAAGGAATTCGCCACGCGCCAGGCTGGAAACAACTGGGTGCTGTCACTTGACGCGGATGAGCGCGTGAGCGAACCACTGCGTCAAAGCATCCAGGAGACACTCGTGGCGCCGCGCTTTCAGGCCGGCCGCATGGCGCGCTGCAACCGCTTCATGGGCCGCTGGCTGCGCCACGGCGAGGGCTATCCTGACTGGAGCCTGCGGCTGTATCACCGCGAGCATGCGCACTGGAGCGACGACCCGGTGCACGAAAAGGTGATGACTGACGGCAAAATCATCACATTGTTCGGCGACCTGCTGCACGAATCGGAACAGGGCCTCGCCGACTATCTCGCCAAGCAGAACCGCTACACCACGCTGCAGGCCGAGGCGCTGCACCGCGCCGGCCAGCGCGCCGACCCATTCAAGCTGGTGTTGAGCCCGCTGTTTCGTTTCATCAAATTTTATTTTCTGCGGCTGGGATTTCTCGATGGCATACCGGGACTGGTGCACATCGCCATCGGCTGCTTCAACAGCTTCTGCAAGTACGTGAAACTCGCCGAGTTTGCGCGGCGTTAACCCCTGGAATTTTTCGAGGCCCGCTTTACCTTCCGTTCCGAACCGAGATACATCGCCAGAAGCGCCATCGCCAGAAGCGCGTGCTCCTGATAAAAGGGCGTGTTGAACGAACCAGCGATTCCCGGCATCAGCAATGCTCCGATCGCGGCGATCCATGTCCAGCGACGCCAACGACTCGCGCGCGCGGCGCGCACCAGCACGGCAACGGCCAGTCCAAAAAACAGCAACAGCGCACCGAGACCAAATATACCTTCTTCGACAAATTTGTTGAGAAACATGTTGTGGGCGTGCGTCAGATGGAAGCCACCCGGCCCGAGCTGCTCGGGCAAAGTCACGGCCCGCGTGTCGATAGAAGGAAAATTTCTGGGCCCGATACCAAACCAGAAATATTCACCGCGTTTGAGATGTGCCATCGCCAGATGCCAGACATGCATACGCTCCAGATCCGCCGATGGCATGGTTTCCTGCGTCACGGTTTGCTCCAACTTGGTGTAAGACCGCGAAGATTGAAAACTGGGTGGAAGAATCATGGCCAATGCCGCCGCCGCCGCTAACACAATGGCCGCGGCATACCCAAGGCGTTTTTCCTTGATGATCGCTAGCAACAGGAGCACGATGATAACGAAAGCCATTATGGCGCCACGGCTGCCCATCGCGAAAAGGCCGATGATCATGACCACGGTGGCGGCCGCCCAAAACCAGAGTTTCCGAGCCCCGCCTTCCTGCCCCTGCAAGGCGGCGACAACAAAACCAATCCCCGCGACAGCCACGATGCCAAGATAGATCGCCGACTGTGTCACCACGCCGGCGGAATGAAACTCGAGCTGGGGACGCGCGCCCTGCAATACTTCCACGACGCCATAGACCAGTCCCACCAGGACGCCGAGTATCATCGCGTAACCGAGCAAGCGCTGCTGTGTCGCGTTGTAACCGGCACGATAGATGCACATGAACAACACCACGTATCGCAAGGTATCGAGAACACCTTTGGAGCCGTTGGGGAACGGCCAATTGACGACGGTGCTGATCACCCCCACCGTCAGCATGGCCAGCAGCGCCAGCTCGATGCGATCCGGCCGAAACCGGGATAAGCCGGACCACGCGGCGTGCCGCCCGACCCACACCACCACGTACAGCAGCAAGGCCAGGGTCTTCGGACTCTCCATCGTCGGCAGGACGAAAAGCAGAAGACACAGCAGAGACAGTTCGAGCTTTTCAGGGAAACTTGTGGTGGACATGGTCAGCTGAATACCTGATCGAGAAATTCCTGAAAGCGCCGCGCGCGTTCTTCGTAGGCATATTGCCGGACCCATTCGCGGGCGCGGACAGCCAGGCGGGCGGCCAGCTCCGGCGAAGTCATGAGCCGGGTCACCGCGTCGGCCAGTTCACGCGCCGAGTCCGGGCTGACCAGCAGCGCCTCCTCGCCGTCCCGCACCAAACTCAGGGTGGTCGGCTGACGCGCCACCACCATCGGCACCCCGCTTGCGGCGTATTCGAACAGTTTCATGGGCGAAGTGAAATAGCGGGATTGCACGTTATTTCCCAGCGGCAACAATAATGCGTTCGCCTGCTTCAGGAAAGCCGGCACGTCTTTCGGCAACAGGAATCCCGCATAGCGAACCCGCTGACCGACACCATGACGTCGCGCCGCCGCTTCGATCGCCTGGCGTGTCTGCTCCTCGGTACCGGGTTTTCCGCCGGCCAGTTCGAGGATGACCGACGGCGGCAGATATTTTATCGCCTTGATCATGATATCGGTATTCTTCCACGCCAGGAACTGGCCGGCGTAGCGCAGATGAAAACGCCCGTCGTCCGCCGTGTGCGCGCTGGCGGCGCTCTCAAAAGCGGGAAGGTTGACACCGTTCGGAAGCACCACGACACGTGCGTGCTCTGGAAAAATTTCTTTCAGCAACGTTTCCTGCGATCCCACCGTGGCAATGATACCGTCTACCTGCCGCAGCACATGCCGCTCGCTGCGCCGGCTGAACCAGGCGCGTACACGCCGGCCCTGCTCGCGATAGACCTTGTGCGGGAAGGCACTCTCATGCAGTTCGATAATCACGCGGACTGGCTGGCGGTGCGTGCGCAATCGCAGGGCCAGCGCCAGGCGCGCGTGATCCATGGTGCGCACGGCGATCACGATGGGAAGGTCGCTTTCTTCCATCAGGGAATTGGCAGCGCGGAACAAGCGGCGTTTTCCGCCAAACCCTTCCGGGATGCAGTGATACTTAAGGGCCGTTTCCGCCGCCAGTCCGTGCTGTGTTATCACCTCCGCCAAGCCGGCATCGGACAACGCGCGCGCGGCACGGTAAAACACATGCGCCTCGTGACCGAGGCGTGCAAGCGAATCGTAATCGCGCAAGACCTGAATAGTCTGGCCCGAGCCCATGAACTCCAGGCGGTGCAGGTAGATGATGCGGCAATTCATGCGGGATGTTCGCGTGGGTGTCTACCGCCGTGGCGCGGCCATCGCGCCGACGAACACCCTTTCCATCTTGTCGAGCATCGGGTCCAAGCCGAAATGCGCGAGCGCAAACTGCCGCGCCTGATTTCCCAGCCGGTTGCGCAGACTGGCATCCGCGGCGAGCTTTTCAAGTGCCTGTCTCAGATCATCGGCGTCCTTCGGCGTGACCATCAGTCCGGTGGAATCGTGCGTGACGATCTCACCGATGCTGCCGACCGGGGTCGTCACCACCGGCAGCGCGCACAACATCGCCTGCATGATGGCCTGCGGCACGCCCTCGTTGGCGTAGGACGACAACACGAAAATATCCATGGCCTGCAACCAGGGCAGGACATCGCGCTGATCGCCTTGCATAAAAACGCGGTCCTGCAAACCCATCGCCTGCACACGTTGCAGCAGCGCCTCGCGTTGTGGCCCGTCGCCAAGAATGACCAGTTGGGACGGCCGCGCGGACAAGCGACTGAATGCCTCAATCAGGTATTCATGCCCCTTCCAGCTGCGCAGGGTCGCGACTATTCCGATGACCAACGTGTTGTTGTCGAGATATAGCTGCGCGCGTCGCGCGGCGCGGATACCGGGAACAAAGTATTCGGTATCCATTCCTGTCGGCACTGAGGTGATAGTGGCGGGATCATAGCCGTTCTCCATGGCAAGCTGCAGGCGTAGTTTTTCGCCGGTGGTGACAATATGCGTCGTCGCCTGCTGATACAGCCAACGCGTCAACCGGTTTTTCGGAACTGGCGCCGAGATGTGGCGAGTGCGCACCAGCGGCGGCGGGCGTTCCAGCAACAGGGAAGCCAGCGCGACCAGCCAAGTGTCGGTCGAGCTGTGTGTATTGATCACATCGGCTGGCGTGGCCCTGAGCCATCGGCGCAGCGCCAAGACACCCTGCAAACGCTTGCGTCCGATCGGCAATGCCACGACGGGAATTTTGCGCTGCTGCGATTCAACGAGAAGTCGCGCCGCGGGCGGACATAACAGCGTGACCCGGTGCCCGCGTCGGAGCATGCCCTGCGCCTCGGTGAGGATGCGGATTTCCTGCCCGCCCCAGCCGCATGAGGCCTCGGTGTGAACGATATGCATCGGCACTATCCCGTCCCCGCTGCCCTGTTTTCCACCCGCACCTTCCATTCCCGGGCGACTGTCGCGAGCGCACGGGCGCGATGCTCATAGGTGTGTTCCCGAAACACACGCTGGTGGGCACACTCGGCGATCGCACGCGTCTTCGGGAAGTTCGCCAGATAATGTCTGATCTTGCCGACACAATCCTCCATGTTCGAGAAATCCACCCACTCCTTTCCGATATCGAAATCCTCCTTGGCGTGAACCCGTGCATCACTCAATAGGAATCCACCACAGGCGGGAACGCCGTAGCAGCGCTCGGGCAGGCCCCAGCTTTTCTCGGGACCGTCGTCGCAGGCTGCACCGAAATTCAGATTGATCCGGCTGCGCTGAATCAGTTCGATCTGATTCTCGAACGGCATTTTTTTACCGTGACGAAACCACGTCGAAATACCGAATCCGTGCAGACGCCGTTCCAGCTCGGCAAAAAATTTCGTGCGTTCAGTAAACTCGGGATATTGCTGCGCATCCAGCGTGCCGACAAACGAAACATCATAACGGTAGCTCGGCGAGTCACGCAGCTCTTCAAGCGTGCGTCCGGCCAGATTGTAGTGCGAGGCCCACGCGGCATTGGGGAGGTAGTGCGCCTCGGGTGAAAACGCCGTGGCTCCCTGGAGACTGTGCGCCATGTAAATATCCAGCACGCGCAACTTGCGGAACCACCACAGGCGGCGGCGCTTGGCGCCCTTGTTCCATGGCGCATCACGATTCCACCCGATCAGCGGAATCCGGCGCTGGTGCAAACGGGATTTGAGCCGCAGCGTGTCCCATGGGCGCTTGATGGCGTCATACAGGTCGATCAAATAGCCGTCGCAATCCTGCAATTGCTGATCCGTCGGATTCCACAGGTTTTCGTAAACGGTGTAGCCGGCGCTCTCCAGACCTTCACGGATGGGGATGAAGTTGCGGTAATTGACGATGAATTTCATGGTTGCGCGAGCAGTTCCCGGTAGAGCCGCACCAGATTGTCGCTCATGGCCGTGAGCGTCAGCGGCTCCGCAGTTTGGCGCGCGGCTAACCCCAAGCGTTGCCGCGTTTCCGCATCGAGCAGGGTATGCAGAAACGCCGCCTGACCTTCAACATTCAGGGCGTCACAGACAAAACCGTTTTTTCCATTCTCGATCAACTCCGCCGCGCCGCACTTGAGGCTGGTGACAACGGGCAGACCGCTGGCCATGGCCTCCAGCGCCACGTTGGGAAACGGATCGTAAAGCGAGGGTAACGTCAGCACGTCGGCAGCACCATAATAAGGTTTGACGTCCTCCCGGGCCCCGGCAAAAATCACGCGCTGGGAAAGACCGAGCACATGAGCACGTTGTTGAAACCGGTCCATATGCTTGTCCCGACCCACCATCAGCAAAAAAGCGTTTTCCGGAAGTCTGGTCATGGCTTGCAGCAGCACGGACATTCCCTTGCGTTCAAAACCGGAGCCGACAAATAAATAAAGTATGGCTTCGGACGGGATCCCATGACGCGCGCGAATAGCGTCACGGTGTTTTTTCAGGTCGGGATGGTAAACCGCCGTATCCACGCCGCTGTAGATCACGGGCAATCTGTCGTCGGGCAGACGAAAATACTGCTTGATCTCGTCCCGCACCATGCGCGAATTGCAGATCACCGCCTTGAGCCGCGGACTGGTGAACAGGGTCTTTTCCGCCGCTTTCACATAAACATGATAGGGATTGAGCGCGAGGCCCAAGCGGCCGGCCCAGCCGAGGGTGCGCGCACGTTGATTCAGCCATTCACGGTGCACGCCATCGCCGGCACGGTAGACATCGCAACAGGCGATACGCTCATGCGATTGCACCAGGTCGAACTTTTTTTGCGCCAGCGTATTGCAAACACAACGCGCGAAGGCGTAATCGCGCCATAATCTTCCAACGTGAAACGGCCGGCACCTCAGCGCCTCAAATCCATCTCCACCGCTCCATTCACGCGTCACCAGCGTAAGGCGGACGTCCTGTGCCTTGAGTGCATCGATGGCGCGGGCGACGAAGCGCTCCGCGCCGCCGTCCTGCGCATAGCGCTGACGCACCAGGGCGATCGAAAGGGATTTCATCGGACCGGAATAATCTGCCGGACGGCGTTCAGGACATCATCCACGGAAATATCGGTAAGACAGTCACTCACCTTGCCGCCGCCACAACCGTCGAGACCGCATGGCCGACAGGAATACGGCAGGGTCAACACGCGGTGGCGCACCTGCCACGGACCCCAAATTATCTCGTTGCTCGGCCCGAACATCGCGACACAGGGTGTTTGCACCGCCGCGGCAATGTGCATGGGGACAGAGTCCACCCCGACGAAACATTTAGCCTGCGCCGTCAGTGCCGCGAGCTGCTTGAGGTTGAGCTTGCCGGACAAGTCCAGAATCGGTTTTTTCAGGCGCGCGGTGATGCGCGCAGCATACTGAAGTTCGGGTTCGCTAGGCGCGGCGGTGAGCACCACGGACTCGCCTGCTTCCTGCAAGACGGTGATGAGTGCGGCGTTTTTTTCCGCGTCCCAGCTCTTGAACATCCAGCGCGACGTCGGATGCAGATGGATAAAACTCTTGGGCACCAGACCATGACGCGCCAGCAGATCGCGCACCGAGCGCTCAGCCTCGGCCCCCGACACCAGCGTGAGGCGGCGCTCGTCGGTCCGTGGATAAACGCCGAGTCGCCGCAAGGCATCCAGATGCATCTCCACCGTGTGGCGCCGGTCCGGGGATTGATAGCGATGAGTGAAACTGTTGCGCCACAGGCGCCCGCGTTTGGCGGAATAATCACGCGCCACGCTGTAGGGCGGTTTCAGCAGCAGACTGAGCACCGCGCCGCGGGCATTTTCCGTGAGGTGAACGATCAGGTCGTAGTGGCACGCGCGCAGAGAACGCAACAGGCGCCATTCATGCGCCATTTGCGTCGTCCAGTCTTCCTTTTTCCAGCCGCGGTCGATAGTGAAGATATTTGTGATGGCGGGATGGCCCGACAACATGGGCTCGGTGTCGCGATACACCAGCGCGTCGATCTCGAGCTGGGGGGCGTGATTCTTGAGGACGGTAAAAACCGGGGAGGTCAGGAGCACATCGCCCAGATGACGCAGCTTGATCACCAGCACGCGGTGCAGGGCGGAAAGGTCGACGGCGTCCTTGAGCATCGCGCCAACGATAGCAGATTTTTTTCCGGCTTACCCCTTGAGCGCCGCCAGCACGCGCTCCGGGCCGAGCTGTCGCAAACAATTGAGATGACCCAGCGGGCACACACGTTCGAAGCACGGGCTGCACGTGAGGCCGAGGTAAAGCACGGTGGCCGTGCTGTTCATGGGCGGCGTGTGTTTCGGGTCCGAGGAACCGTACAGGGCCACGACCGGCCGGTCGAGTGCCGCGGCCACGTGCATCAACCCGGAATCGTTGCTGACCACGGCGGCGGTCAGGGACAGGAGGTCTATCGCCTCCTCCATCGTGGTCTTGCCGCCGAGATCGAGACAACGGCCCTGTGTGAGGGCTTGGACAGCATCGATGTCGGGCTTGTCCTTGCCCGAACCGAACAACCATACCTCCCAGCCTTTGGCGAGCCCTGCCTTGGCCACTTCCGCAAAATTTTTCGCCGGCCAGCGCTTGGCCGGACCGTATTCAGCACCGGGACACAGCCCCAGCACCGGCGTCGCAGGCATACTCCGATTCAACCGTGTCAGCGCGGCACGGGCCTTGTCCGCGTCTGCCTTTAACCGCGGCAAGGGAATCTCAGGTAATGCCTCATCGTGAGCCAGCGCGAGCGTGACAAAGCGGTCCACGGTGCGCGGGAGTTTTTGTTTGTCCAGCCTGCGAACGTCGTTGAGCAGACCGTAGCGCCACTCGCCGGTAAAACCGGTGCGAACACGGGCACGCGTAACGAAAGGTACTATCGCAGATTTGAACGAGTTGGGCAGAACAATGGCGCGGTCGTAATCGCGCGCCCGCAATTTTCGCCCGAGACGCAGCCGCGCACCCAGACCGAACCGTCCGTGAACAAATGGCGCCGCAATCGCCTCGTCTACCTCCGGCATGCGCGCCAGCAACGGCTGGGTCCAGGCCGGCGCGAGCACATCGAGTTGCGAATCCGGATGGCGCTGTTTGATGAGTTTGAACAAGCTTTGCGCGAGCACCATGTCGCCGACCCAGGACGGGCCAACGACAAGAATTTTTTTCATGTCCTTATTCACCACAAAGGCGCAAGGGACGCAAAGAAAACCATTTTTGAGTTTTCACGCGCTTTCGATTTTCCAATCTTTACACCCTTGGTGTCCTGGTGGTGACATTTACCTGTCTTTCAATACGTATATCGCTCCGCAGTAAGGGCAGCGTTCCTGGCTGCTGTCTTCGATCGGCAGATATACGCGCGGGTGTGAATTCCACAGCGTCATGCCCGGCATCGGGCAGGACAACGGCAAATCGGCGCGCGTGATCTCGTAGCGGTTCTGCGCGTTGGGTTCGATCAGATTTTCTTCTTCCATGCTGACCGCCGCACTCATCTTCCTCACGCCACCGGCGTGAGCCACTCGGCGTGCGGCTGGCTGCGGCCATGTACCACATCAAAATAGAGTGCCTGAAGTTTTTCGGTCACCGGTCCGCGCCGGCCGGCCCCGATGGCGCGTCCATCAAGTTCGCGGATCGGCGTGACCTCGGCGGCGGTGCCGGTGAAGAAGGCCTCGTCGGCGATGTACACCTCGTCACGCGTAATGCGCTTCTCCACCACCTTGATGCCGAGCTCGCTGGCCAGCTGCATGATCGTGGCGCGCGTGATGCCGTCAAGCGCGGAAGTGAGGTCGGGCGTGTACATCACGCCGTCGCGCACGACAAAGATGTTTTCGCCGCTGCCCTCGGACACGTAACCCTCGGTGTCGAGCAACAGGGCCTCATCGCAGCCGGCGGTTTGGGCCTCGCGCAATGCCAGCATCGAGTTCATGTACTGGCCGTTGGCCTTGGCACGGCACATGGTGATGTTCACGTGATGCCGGTTGATCGAGGCGGTGCGCACCTTGATGCCGTTCTTCTGACCGTCTTCGCCGAGATAGGCGCCCCAGCTCCAGGCGGCCACGATCACGTGCACCTTGAGTCCTTCGGCGCGCAGGCCCATGGCCTCGCTGCCGTAAAAGCACATCGGGCGGATGTAAGCCGATTCCAGCTTGTTCTCGCGCACGGCGGCGCGCGTGGCCTCGTTGATCGCGTTCTTGTCGTACGGGATTTTCATGCCGAGGATATGCGCGGAGCGGAACAGGCGGTCGGTGTGCGCCGGCAGGCGGAAAATCGCCGGACCCTTGGTGCTCTTGTACGCGCGCACGCCTTCGAACACGCCCATGCCGTAATGCAGCGTGTGCGTCAGCACGTGGGTCGTGGCCTCGCGCCACGGCACCAGCTTGCCGTCGTACCAGATGACACCATCACGATCCGCCATCGACATGGTTGCTCTACTCCCCGTCAATCATTAAAGGTTTCATCCCAGACCTGCCGCACTCTTTCCGGCCAGTCACCGAGTTCCGCGGGATTGGCCAACGACCCGCGCTCCATCAGTTTGAGGCGATGCTCCACAGAAAGATAACGGCGGTAAGCCTCCGTCAGTAGCTCGGCCCGCGCCGGTTCCAGCACGCCTTCCACCTTGAGGGCTTCCAGGAGTTGGATATTTTCCGTGTGGCGGGTGAGCCCGGGATGTTCGTGTGCCCACCGCAAGACCCAGTATTGCACCATAAATTCGATATCGACGATACCACCCGGGTCATGCTTCACATCGGCCTGTGTTGCGTCGTGGCGCCGCTTCTCGGCCGCCATCTTGTCGCGCATTCCCCGCACCTCGCGCTTGAGTTTGACGAAGTCGCGCGGCCGGCACAGGATTTCCTCTCTAACTTCTGCAAACTGGCGCGCCAGGTCCGGGCTGCCCGCCACCGGCCGTGCCCGCACCAGGGCCTGATGCTCCCAGGTCCAGGCGTGGTCTCGCTGGTAATCGCGGAAGGCGGCCAGGTTCGTCACCAGCGGGCCGCTCTTGCCGCTCGGGCGCAACCGCATGTCCACTTCATAAAGGATGCCGCCGGGCGTGCGAGTCGTGAGGACATGAATCAGCCGTTGGCCAAGACGCGCGAAGTACGCCTCGTTCGGAAGCGCACGTGTTCCGCGAGTCATACCCTCATCGCAACCTTCATAGAGAAAAATCATGTCGAGATCGGAACCGTAGCCGAGCTCGCGGCTCCCGAGCTTGCCATAGCCGATGACGGCAAAACCGGGCGGCGCCTCCCGGCCCGGGCACTGCGGTACGCCGTGCTTGCGCTCGAGATCGCGCGCCGCCAACTCCAGCGCCGCGGCGACCATGCTCTGCGCCACGGCCGCCAGCGCCGCGCCGGTTTGCTCCGGGGCCAGACCCGGGCCCACGTCGGACGCCGCCACGCGCAGCACGTGGCCGTGACGGAATTCCCGCAAGACTTCCATCTGCAGTTCCAGATCCTCCTCGGGAATATGCGCCAGACGTTGCCGCAACTCATCCTGCAACGCCTCCGGTGTTGGCAATTCATACAGTGTTGGATCGAGCAGCTCATCCAGTACGATGGGGTGCTGCGCGATCCAGTGCGCGATCCACGGGCTCGCGCCGCCGAGCCGCACCAGCTGCGTCAGCACTTGTGGGTTTTCCGCCATCAGCGAAAAATAAACCGTGCGCCGGCCGACGGCCTCGAGCAGGTGCACCAGCCGTTGCAACGTGGTCAATGGTTCGTCGCTTTTGCCCGCCGTTTCGAGCACCAGCGGCATCACCCGATCCATGCGCGCGCGAGCGCCGGTCGAGTAGGCGCTGACCATCGGCCCCTCGCGCAGGGCGTTCACCAGGTTCAGCGCCTCCTCCGGTTGTACATAACCGCTGTCGCGCAGGATTTGTTTGGCGGTCTCTGGATCGGCCGTTCCTAACCATACCGCCGCGAGCTTGTCTGGTTCGCGCTCACCGGTGGTTTCGTCCTCGGCGCGAAACAGCTCGACGAAGTGCCGATGCACAGTGTCACGTTGCCGTTCAAGCACATCGGCCAGGCTTTTCGCATCGGCGAAACCGCTGGCAAAAGCCAATTTCAGCTGCGCGGTTTCGTCGGTGGGCAATTGCTGGGTTTGCTGATCGGCTGCCATTTGCAGACGATGTTCAATGTTACGCAGAAATATATAGGCCTGTGTCAGCTCCTCTCCGGTGCCGGGATTCATACAACCCGCGGCCACCATGCGCGGCAGTACTGTGAGCAGGTGGCGTTCCTGCAGCTGCGGTTCGCGGCCGCCGCGGATCAGTTGCCGCGTCTGGGTGATAAATTCGATTTCGCGGATGCCGCCGCGCCCGAGCTTGATGTTGCCGTGCATACTCTTACGCGCCATCTCGCGCTCGATCATGCCCTTCATGCCGCGAATCGATTCGATCGTCCCGTAGTCGAGGTACTTGCGGTACACGAAAGGCTTCAGCGTTTTGAGCAGTTCGGTGCCCGCCTGAATATCGCCGGCTATCACGCGCGCCTTGATGAAGGCGTAGCGCTCCCACTCACGGCCGTGCGTCTGGTAGTAGTGCTCCATGGCCGCGAAGGAAAGCGCCAGCGGGCCGCTGGCGCCGTTCGGGCGCAGACGCATGTCCACGCGGAACACGAAACCGTCGGCGGTGTTTTCATTCAACGCATTAATGAGCGACTGGCCGAGACGGATGAAGAATTCATGGTTGCTCAACGCTTGTGCACTTTGTATCTCACCCTCTTCCGGGTAGGCAAAGATGAGATCGATGTCGGAGGAAAAATTGAGCTCCTCACCGCCGAGTTTACCCAAGGCCAGCACCACTAATTTTTGGGGGTTACCGCTTTGCTCGCCGCGCGGTTCACCGCTTTTTTCCACCGCCCAAGCGTGGAGCTTCGCGAGCGTGCCGTCGACGCAGGCATCGGCAAACTCCGACAGCGTTGCCAGCGTCTCTTTGAGATCGGCCCAACCGGCGAGATCGCGCCAGGCGATGCGCACCAATTCGCGCCGACGCAGCTGGCGCAGCCGGATTTTCAGTGCCGGCTCGTTCGCGGCTTCCGCCAGTGACTTGGCCACGCGTGCCGCCAGATCGCCGGTTAGGTAGGAACGCAGCAGCTCGCCGGAAACAACCAGGTCTTTCAGCAAATCCGGTTGCTGGAGGCAGGATCGCGCAACGAATTCGCTCGCGGCAAACACACGGGGCAGGGTTTCGAGCCACTTTCCCGAGGGAAACTCCGCCACGTGCAGTGCAAGATCTTGCCAATACGCCACCACCGGACCCCGCAATGGCGTAGGAATCGTCGCTAATTCCGCAGAGAAAGTTTGGAGGCGGGAATCGGGCATGAGGTCATCATACCCAATGAAATTGAGCTTTACTCTTGCTGAGTCAGAAATGAACCGTGGGTTTAATCGGCATTCTCAAGGGCTGCATCTTTTTCAATCGGCAACCCGGCTTCGCGCCACTCCGGAAAACCATCTTCCAGTCTGCGTGCCTGGAATCCCTTTTGGCGCAACCAAGCCACGGCCTCGAAGGCGAGCACGCAATGCGGGCCGCGGCAATACGCAACGATCTCCTGATCGCGCGGCAGTTCCTTGAGCCGCTGTTCCAGATCCTTCAGGGGCAGGTTGACGGCGCCGGGCAGATGGCCGGAGGCGTACTCTTCCGGCGGGCGCACATCGATGACGGTTACCAGGCCGGTGCGCACGCGCTCCAGAAGTTCCGAGCGCGGCACCGGTTCGAGAGCGTCCTTCACGGTGAGATAGGTGCGGATAAGTTGCTCCACGTCAGCGAGTTGCGATTCGGCCAGCTTGCGCATGCTGGCAAGCAGCCGGACGATCTCATCGCCGGCCAACCGGTAATAAACGTACAAGCCTTCCTTGCGCGCGCTCACGAGTCCACTCTGGCGCAGGACGCGCAAGTGTTGCGAGGTGTTGGCAACCGACAGGCCGGTGAGCTTGGTGAGCGCCTCGACCGTGCGCTCGCCTTGCGCCAGGTACTCCAGCAACTCAAGCCGGTGGCCATGACTCGCCGCCTTCCCGATGCGGGCGATCTGACTATAAAGCTTCTGTTTTAGACCTTGTCTTGACATATCCGAGAGTCTAACTATAGTATTCAATTTATTATTTGAATATAAAATTATAACAAATTATTTCAAATACTTACAAAAAATAAAATCAGGAAAGAGGAGGAGGATGCTACAAATAATACTCGAAAACGAAGTGACGATCCGGCTTGGGACGTTCATTGGTGTGCTCGCCGTGATCGGGCTGGCCGAAACTCTGGTGCCACGGCGCGCCCTCACGGTCTCCCGGCTGCGC
>JACXTT010005266.1_pt1 | contig 18863 bp, 20 predicted proteins | sample 9270951 | NCBI WGS metagenome assembly JACXTT01 (sample SAMN15532306, study PRJNA645909) | rock metagenome | isolation source: weathered quartz diorite | place: Puerto Rico | collected 2017-06-21 | reverse complement strand
GTGAGGCTTGGCCGGAAATCACGCTCAACCCCAACCCAACGTGTTGCGAGGCTTCCGTAAGGAGCCCTAACACGCTCGGCCGGATGAACGGTTCGAACGACAGGCAATAGTCGATCCCGTTCTGTGTGAGCGCCTCTTCCGCGCGTCGGGCCTCGCCGAGGTTGCACGCGATGAAGACGAGCGTGATCTCACAACCGATCAGCCGTTCTTCGTCCACTCGCGCCATGCGGAACGACCCACCTTCCCCGCTTCAGCGCACGGGAAACCCCAGCACCGATTCCAACTCCGCCAGCGCTGCGTCCGGCTCCTCCACCTTGATCGTCCTCATCCCCAGCGTCCTTGCCGTCTTCAGATTCGCCCCGATGTCGTCCAGCATCACCGCCTCCTCCGGCGCGATCCCGAGCGCCTCGCACGCCAGCTCGAAGATGCGCGGGTCGGGCTTCCGCACGCCGCTCGCCGCCGACTCGATGAACGCATCGAAGTGCGGCCGCAGGACGCCGGTCCCCTCGTCCTCCGTGATCCAGTTGTTGGTGACCGCGGCCGTGAGGAGGCCGCGGGCGCGGATGCGGGCGATCGCGTCGAGCATCGCGGGGCGCGGCACCGTCGACTCGGCGACGAGCGCCATCAGCTCGCGTGCCGAGATGCGGCAGCCACCCGCGGCACAGTCCGCGTCGAAGGCGGGATAGAATTCCTCGAGCCGTAGCTCCCCTCGCTCCAGGCGCGACCATGCGCCCGTTGTGCCGCTCGCGATCACGATGCGGTTGATGGACCCGGCCTCGATCCCCCGTTCGACCTCGTAGCGGGCGATCGCCTCGAGGGGCGAGCCCACCACCACGCCTCCGATGTCGAAGAGCACGGCGCGGTACGGCATCGCGGGTCACCTTGCCCGAACCGCGCGCGCTCAGACAAGTGCCGGGCCGTCTACTGCGACGGGATGCAGATTTCCTGTTCGCCGAGCGTGTCGACGCGCACCGGGGCGAACTGGTCGGTGACGAAGACGCCCGTGTGCCGCGGCGTCTTCGGCGTTCCCTTCGCGAGGTAGCACATGAGGCGCACCGTCGGGTTCTTCACGCCCTCGCCGTTCTTGTCGACGGGGGTGCAGAGGTGCCGCGGGCGCTTCAGCTTGAGGGTCTTCACGGCCGTGTTGAACTGGTCGGTGATCGGCACCGTCACCCGCTCGGGGAAGCGCGGCGTCCCGGGCGTCACGCGCGCCTTGTAGCACTTGTAGTGGTCGACGTTGATGCTTCCCTCGTCCGGGGGAGACGGCGCAGGACCGGTCAGGCTCTTCGCGGCGGGGACCAGGAGCAGATCCGGACGGACCGTGTCGACGCGGATGAAGCCGAGCTGGTTCGTGACCAGTATGTCGTGCTGCTGCACGAAGCGCGGCGAGCCGGCCGAGGCGTGAATCGCGTACGTACGCAGGTGGGTCGCGGGATCGACCACGCCCTGGCCGTGATCGTCGGCTGGGAGGCAGAGGTTGCGGGGGCGGACGAGATCGTAGTGGGTGTCCTCGAAGTCGTCGACCAGGTGAACGCCCGGGATGACGGCGAAGGGCAACTCACCGGCGCTCGGCTTCGTCTTGTAGCAGACGAAATCGTCGAGGCAGGCATCGACGTTCGCGGTCCCGACGCAGGCGCCGTGGAAGCACACGTCGTTGTCGGTGCAGGCGTTGCCGTCGTTGCAGGCCGTGCCGTCGGGCGCGAAGGCGTCGGCGGGACAGGCGACTCCGGAGCCGTCGCAGGTCTCCGCCGGATCGCAGGTGCCGGTAGCGGAGCGACAGACCGTGCCTGTCGGTTTCACGGCATCCGCGGGACAGGTGGGATTGGTGCCGTCGCAGGATTCGGCGACGTCGCACTCGCCTGCGGTCCCCCGGCACACGGTGCCGGCGGGGAGGACGGCGTCGGCGGGACAGTTCGGCCCCGTGCCGTCGCAGTTCTCGGTCACGTCGCAGGAGCCCGCCGGCGCACGGCAGACCGTTCCCGCCGGCTGGAAGGAGTCCCCCGGACACGCGGGATCCGAGCCCGTGCACGTCTCGGCGACGTCGCACGTGCCGGCCGCCGAGCGACACTGGAAGTTGGAGGGCTGGAAGCCGTCGGCCGGGCAGTTCGGGTCGACCCCATTGCAGGTCTCGGTGACGTCGCACGGCCCCGCCGAGGGACGGCAGGTGCTCCCCGCGATCCGGATCTCGCAAAGCGACGTGCAGCACGAGGTCGGCGCGCCGTTCGCGGGCCCGAGATCGCAGCTCTCTCCCGGGTCCGGGATGCCGTCCCCGCATGTCGCCAGGGCCAGGCGGCCGACGAAGAGCACCCCGCCGACCGCTAGCAGGACCAGCGGCAACCTTTCTTTCGCCATGATTTCCCTCCCTAGACGGGCTGGCCTACCACGGGTAGCGGACCGGTTGTCAACCAAAATTTTCGAGGCCCTTGACCGGAACTCAGCCCGCTGCCAGACAGCGGGCCGTGCGGTTCGGCCTTTTCGGCATCAACTTCGGCCCGTGCGCCGACCCCACGCTCCAGGTACGGATCGCGCTGGCGGCGGAGGAATCCGGCTTCGACTCGATCTGGACGGGCGAGCACGTCGCGATGCCGGAGGGTGACAACCCGGTCCGCATCCCGGCCGAGACGCCGTTTCTGGATTCCGTCGTCGCGCTCGCCAACGTCGCCGCCCGCACGACGCGGCTCCGGCTCGGGACGGGCATCCTCGTGCTCCCGCACCACAACCCCGTCCTCGTCGCGAAGGCGCTGGCCACGCTCGACGTGCTCTCGGAGGGACGACTGATCGCCGGCTTCGGGGGCGGCTACGTCGAGGCCGAGTTCCGGGCCCTCGGCGTGTCGTTCCGCGACCGGGGCCGGATCACCGACGAGTACCTGGACGCGATCCGCGCCCTCTGGACGGAGGACCGGCCTCGCTTCGCGGGACACTTCGCCGCCTTCGACGGCATCCGCTTCGAGCCGAAGCCGCGGCAGCGGCCGCACCCGCCGATCGTCATCGGCGGGCAGAGCCGTCCTGCGCTCGCGCGCGCCGCGCGCGTCGCCGACGGCTGGTACGGGTTCGGGCTCACGGTCGACGCCGCGGCGCGCATCGTCGACGAGCTGCTTCGGCTGCGCGCCGGAGGTAAGCCGCTCGAGATCTCGCTCACCACGTTCGAGCCGCTGACGGACGCGCTCGTCGCCCGTGCGGAAACCGTGGGGATCGACCGGCTGGTCGTCATGCCGCGCGTGCCCGCCGATCGTCTCGAGACCACGGTGCGCGATCTCGGCACCCGCTTTGCGAAGCTCGCCTAGGGCGGCGCGCCGGTTGGCCGAGCCGGCGGTCGTCGTCGCGCTCGGCGTCGCGGCGCTCGCCGTACGGGTCGTCGACCTCGGTCGCTACGGGTTCTGGAACGATGAGGCCTGGGTCGCGCTCTCGACCCGCGTGGTGGGAGCGAATCAGTTCTGGCTCTCGCTCAGCACGACACCGCCGCTCTGGGCCGCGACACTACGCACGCTTGCCCTCGCCCCCGGACCGCCCGAAACCTTGCTCCGCCTCTTCCCGCTGGCCTTCGGCTGCCTCGGCCTCTGGCTCGCCCATCGCGTCGGGCGGAGTCTCGGGGGTCGCCTCGGCGGTGTCCTGGCGCTCGCGGCAGTCGCCTTCGACCCCGGCTCGGTCGAGTACTCGAAGCTCCTGAAGCAGTACAGCGCGGAGGCGTGCCTCGGCCTCCTCGCCGTCGAGGAGGCGATCGGCTGGATACGGGGCGCCGGCACCCGGCATCTCGTCTGGGTGGCGCTCGTGCTCGCGGTCGGCGCAGGGTTCGCGAGCACGCAGCTTCTGATCGCGCCTCCCATCCTGGCAACGCTTCTCGCCGACGCGCTCGTGTGCCGCGATCGCCCGCGCGCTCGCGCGGTCCTGGTTGCGAGCGTCGCGGTCGCAGCATGGGACCTCGGCTACTTCGTGCTGGCGGTCGCGCCCCGCCTCACGCCGGCGCTCGCCGAATATTGGAACGACGCCTACCTGGCGGGCTCTCCAGGCCAGATGGCGGGGCCCGTACTCCGAGGGCTCATCGGCATGCTCGCGCCGACGTGGAGCCGTCTCGGGCTCGCAATCGCGACCGCCGGGGCGGTAGCCCTCGTGGCAGAACGTGCGTCCCGCTCGTCCATCCTCGCCGTGGTGCTGCTGATCGCCGAGGTGGCGGCATTGTCGATCCTGCGCCGGGTCCCGTTCAACGCGCCGCGCGTCATGCTCTTCATGGTGACGATCGTCAACGTACACCTAGCGGCGGGCATCGGCGTGGTCCTCGCGCGGCTCTGGTCGCGCGAGGTACTCCGCCCAGTGGCGGTTCTCGTCGTGGTCGGCCTCGCGTACGGCCTCGCGACGGGGCGCGAGTGGCGCTCGCTGAGCACGGTCTCGCGCGAGGATATGGGCCGACTCGTCCGCACGATCGAGCGCGAGCGCCGCGTAGAGGACGGCATACTCCTCTACGACCGGAGCGCCTTCGTCTTCGCCTACTACGCGCGCGCGACTCCCGTCCTCGTCCCCACCCCGACGACGAGCGTCGGGTTCGTGCCGTTGATCGCCGACCCGGCGGTCTCCCTCCTCCGGGGGGATGGCGTGGAGGTCGCCGTCGCGCGCGCGGTCGCCGCGCACCCGCGCGTCTGGTTCGCCGGCTCCCGCTTTCGTGCCGGCGACGAGACACGCATCCGGCAAGCACTCGTCACGCGCGGCCGGGTCGTACTCGAGCGGACGGGGGCGCGGGCGCTTCTTTTGCTCATCGAGCGCTGACGGATGCGCTGGCGGCAGCACCGGCCGCCTGCTATCGCTCCCGCATGCCGGACGAGAACGCGAACGCGGAGCTCGAGCGCCTGCGGGCGGAGAACGAGCGGTTGCGACGGACCGCCGCCAGCCGCGGCATGACGATCAAGGTGAGCGAGAAGGGCGGCGTCTCGGTGTACGGCCTCGGCCGCTTCCCGGTCACGCTCTACAAGGAGCAATGGCTGAAGCTCCTCGATCTGGCCGACGAGCTGCGCGCGTTCATCCGCGACAACGAGACCGCCCTCAAGAGCAAGAGCTAGCGTGCCGACGGCGCTCGACGGCCTTCTCTCGCTCCTCGACCTCGAGGAGCTCGAGGTGAACGTCTTCCGCGGCCGGAGCCCGCAGGAGAACCGGCAGCGCGTGTTCGGCGGGCAGGTGGCGGGCCAGGCGCTCGTCGCGGCGGGCCGGACCGTCGACCGCGGGACGGTGCACTCGCTGCACGCGTACTTCCTCCGTCCGGGCGACCCCTCGACCCCGATCCTCTACCTCGTCGATCGGATCCGGGACGGACGGACCTTCACCACCCGCCGGGTCGTCGCGATCCAGCACGGCCAGGCGATCTTCCATCTCTCGGCGTCCTTCCAGCCCGACGAGGAGGGACCCGAGCACGGGCTCGCGATGCCGGAGGCCCCCGACCCCGACACGCTACCGTCGCTCGTCGATTGGCTCGGTCCGCGGCTCGCCGGACAAGCGGAGGGCGTGCGCCAGTGGTTCGCCCGCGACCGGCCGATCGACGTGCGGCCCGTCGATCCGATGGATCCGTTCCATCCCGTGAAGCGCGCGCCGCGGCAGCTCGCCTGGATCCGCGCCAGTGGACGCCTCCCCGACCCGCTCCTCCTCCATCAGTGCGTGGTCGCGTACGCCTCGGACCTGACGCTTCTCGACACGGCGACGTTGCCGCACGCGATCGCGTGGACCGACCCGCACTACGTGATGGCGAGCCTCGACCACGCGATGTGGTTTCACCGGCCCTTCCGCGCCGACGAGTGGTTGCTCTACGCGCAGGAAAGCCCCGCCGCCCACGGCGCGCGGGGCTTCACGACCGGACATCTCTTCACCCGTGACGGCCGGCTCGTCGTGTCGGTCGCGCAGGAGGGGTTGATCCGCCCGACGGCTCGACGCTGACGGTCACGGAATGCTGGCGCACTTGCAGCCCGTCAGCTCGAAGATGCACGTCTCGTCGGGCCGGCAGAACCCGTCGCACGTCGGCTGATCGGCATTGCCGCACGGCGTCGAGCGACACTCGCAGTCGCTGCCGGACGCCACCGCGGCACACGCCGACCCCGCGCCACAGTTGCCCGCGCACGTGTGGTTGCTGCTGTCGAAGTGGCAATTCGTCCCGGGGATGGTCGTCGTCGTTGCGCCCGCGACGGTCGTGGTCGTCGGCTGGAACGTCACCTGGCCGCGGGTCACCGGCGAGCACACCACTGCGGTCCCGCGGAAGCGGACCACGCGCTGCCCGCCGAGCTCGTCGGTCATCTGCGTGTCCGCAGGAAACGGCTTCGGGCACCTCGCCTGGTAGCAGAGGAAGTTCCGGGCGGCGCCGGCGCTGATCGCCGTGCCGGGTGGGGTCGGGGAGAACGCCGACGCCTCGGATTCGAAGCAGCCGAACTTGGCCGGCGTCTTCATGATGCAGGTCGAGGAGACCGCGGCGTTCCCGACCGTCGCCGAGAACTTCCCCTTCGCCGCCGGGTCCTTGACCCGATAGCAGGCGAGATGATTGAGCGTCGGTTGCGCGAAGGCCGGCGCGGAGAGCGTCGCCGCACCGAACGCGAGGGCGAGCGAGAGCGCTTTCATGCCCGCCCCGAGGAGCAAGCACCGTGCCCCGCCGTCCCAGCGTCATTCGTCGACGATGGCGTCGGCAAATCGACGGGGCGTTCGCGCTCACCTGAAGAAGGTGTAGCGGAGGACGAAGAGGGTCGCGAAGCCACCGAGCAGCGGATGCACCTCGCGGGCCCGTCCGCTGGCGAGCATGAGCAGTGCGTAGGTACTGACGCCGAGCGCCATGCCCTCCGCGATCGAGAACGTAAATGGCATGGTGACGATCGTCACGAACGACGCGAACGCAACGGGCGGATCGTCGAAGTCGACTCGCACGGCCGCGCTCAGCATGAGGCTCCCCACCATGATCAGAGCGGGCGCCACGACGGGATGGAGCGTTGCGCCGCCGATCTGCACTGCCGCACCGGCCATGCGCGCGAGCGGTGCGAGAAAGAGCGAGGCGAGAAGGAGGAGTGCGGTCACGATGCTCGCCAGCCCAGTCCGTGCCCCGGCCACGATTCCCGCCGCGCTCTCGACGTAGGCCGTCACGGTCGAGGTGCCGAGCGCGGTGCCGACGATCGAGCCGAGTGCATCGGTCGCCATCGCCTCGCGCGCCCGCGGCAGCCGTCCGTCGCGGAGAAAGCCGCCCCGCTCGGCGACGCCGACGAGGGTCCCCACCGTGTCGAAGAGGCCGAGGAAGAAGAACACGAAGATGGCCGGGAGAAGCCGCGGATCGAGCACGCCGGCGAGGTCGAGCCGGCCGAACGTCGGCGACAGCGACGGCGGCCGCGCGACCAGCCCCTCGTAGGGGACGAGGCCCGCCAGGCGCGCCGCAGCGGCGGTCGCGAGGGTGCCGAGCAGGATGGCGCCGCGGTTTCCGCGCGCGAGGAGCGCCGCGGAGAGGAGCGTGCCGCCGAGCGCGACGAGCGTGGCGGGATGGTGGAGGTCGCCGAGCGCGACCAGCGTCCCGGGCGCCTCGCGGACGATACCTGCCCACTCGAAGCCGACCAGAGCGAGGAGCAGGCCGATGCCCGCCGCGATCGCGTGCCGCAGCGACTCGGGGATCGCCTCGATCAGCCGCTCGCGCAGGCCAACCAGCGATAGGACGAGGAAGGCGAGCGCCGCGACGCAGTTCGCGCCGAGCGCGACTCGCCAGGGGACGCCGAGGCCACCGGTCGCCACCGGGCCGGCGACGACGAACGCGAAGTAGAAATTGTGGCCCATCGCGGGGGCGACGGCGATCGGGTACCGCGCCCAGAGCCCCATGAGCGCGGTGGCGAAGGCCGACGCGATGCAGGTGGCGGCGAGGACGGCGCCGGGATCCATCCCGGTCGTCCCGAGGACGGCGGGCTGGACGAAGACGATGTACGACAGAGCGGCGAACGTCGTGACACCGCCGGTCACCTCGCTGCCGAGGTCGGTGCCGCGCGCCCGGAGTTCGAAAAACCGCTCGAGCGCACGGCCTGGCCAACTCATCCGGGAGCCCGTCCAGTGCTCGGGCGCTCCGCACCCTCCGCGCTTCCGTTGCCCCCGGACCCCGTCGGCCATCCCGCGCGCTCCCGCGCGCGGCCTTCCGTCTCGTTCAACCGGCGGAGCCCCGGCGCGTGGCGCCGTCCGTCGGCGAGACGCGCGTCGGGACGCCAGCGGCGGCGTGGACGACGTCGTCGAGCAGACGGCGGTCGACACGACCGTCGAGCCGCTGGCGCGCGAGCGCGCTGCGTGTCGCCGCCGCGAGCGACGCGCAGCGGTAGATGTCGGGGTGGGCCTCGGCGTAGATCGCCGCGCCGTGCGTTCCGATCTTCACCGGCTGATAGGCGAACTCGACCGGGGTGCCGATCGGCACGAGCGGATAGAGCCGTTCGATGTCCTCCGGGTAGAGCCGCACGCAGCCGTGCGTCACCTCCATGCCGACGCCCCACGGCACGTCGGTGCCGTGGATCGAGTAGAGGCTGTGGCTCAGCCGGAGCCGGTATTTCCCGAGCGGATTGTCGGGGGCGCCGCCCGCGATCGAGTGCCGGGCGTCGCCACGCTCGCGGATGTGCTCCTCGCGGATGGACTCCGGCAGGACCCACACGGGGTTGACGGTCTTCCGTCGCACGAAGAAGCGACCGCGCGGCGTGCGGCGGTCCATGCGTCCGAGACCGACCGGGAAGGTGTCGACGAGCGTCGCGCGCGCATCGCGGGGGTCGGGCCGGAAGAAGTAGAGCCGCATCTCCGGGATGTTCACGACGATGCCCTGATACGTGCAGCAGGGCAGCACCCACTGGGTGGGCACCACGACCTCCGCGCCGACCGGGGGAACCATGGGATCCATCCCCGGGTTCGCCGCGACGATCTCGTTGTAGCCGAGGTCGTACCAGCGCGCGACGTCGAGAAGCGTGTCGCCCTCCCGGATGCGGTAGCGGCGCGTGCTGCCGATGACCGCGTCGGTCGCCACCTCGCCCGGTGCCGGCGCCGGAATGCGATAGGTCGGCAGGGATTTTCTCGCGAACACCGGCTCGTCGAACGGCGGGGGGCCACCGAAGCTCGTCGCCTCGCGCACGCGCGAGCGTATCTCCGCACAGCCGCCCCCGATCGCGCTCACCGCGACTGCGAACGCGACGAGCGCGAGAGCCCGACCCGGTACCCGCGCCACCGCTCTACGCGTCGTAGCGGTCGATCACGGTGACGCCGACGGTGGCGAACCGGTCCATCGAGGCGAGCACCGCTCCCGCGTCCTCGAGCGTGATGGTCCGGTGCACCAGCTTCCCCGGTGCCAGCTTCCCGGTCTCGACCATGTGGAGCATGGCACCGAACCGCGGCGCCTGCATCCCGAGCGAGCCGATGATGCTCGCCTCCTTCAAGACGAGCAGGTCGATCGGAATCGGGATCTCGCCCTTCTCCGCCGCGCTCGTGAGCCCGATCTGGAGATGTCGGCCGCGCTTGCGGAGCGACATGATGGAGCTCCGGCAGGTGGCGGCGATGCCGAGCGCGTCGACCGACACGTGCGCCCCGCCCTTGGTGAGCTCGACGATCGCGGCCGGCGCCTGGCCGTCGGAGGCGTTCACGGTCGCCACGGCGCCGAGCTCCTTGGCGAACGCGAGCTTCTCGTCGGACACGTCGACGGCGATCACGTTCGCACCGAGCGCGGTCGCGATCTGCACCGCGGAGAGGCCGACGCCCCCGCAGCCGTGCACGGCCACCCACTCCCCGGCCCCGACCCGCGCCTGGTCGACGATGCCGTGGAACGACGTCATGTAGCGGCATCCCATGCTCGCCGCCTCGACGAACCCGACGCGCGCCGGCAGCTCGACGAGGTTCACTTCGGCGAACGGCACCGCGGCCCGGCGGGCGTACCCTCCCCACGTCGCGAAGCCCGGCGTCATGATGGTGTCACAGACGTTCTGATGCCCGCCGCGACACCACTCGCACGTCCCGTCCCCCATGCTGAAGGGTACGAGCACCCGATCGCCCTTCTTCCAGCGACCGACGTCGCGACCGACCTCGTCGATCACGCCGCAGAACTCGTGGCCGAGCACGTGCGGCAGCGCGACCGTGAGGCCGAGCCACGTCCAGTCGCCCGTCCACAGGTGCCAGTCGGAGCGGCAGATCCCGTTGGCCTCGACGCGCACGACCACGCCGTTGTCCGGGGGCCTCGGATCCGGCACGTCGCGAACCACGAGCGGCTCGCGGATGCCCTCCATCACGGCGGCTTTCATCGTCGGGTCTCCTCCGGGGCGGTGACTGTGGCATACACCGCGACCTCTTTCCCGTAAACCCCGAAGCGGGCGTGTCCGCAATCCTGGACGGCATTCCGGGATCCCGGACGTCCGGCGGTGCGGAACGTCGAATTCGCGGCGGCGTACCATGCGACACTCGATGGCATCGCGGTTGCTCTACACGATCACATGACCAATCGACCGTGGCGGCGGATGCTGGTCCCACGGCTGCTGAGTCCTCGCATCCCACGCCGCCCGCCACGGCCGATGGTCATCTGTTCCGCGTGCGGCGTCGTGCTCGGCGCCTTCGGCGGTCGCGACCCTCGTGTCGCTCACGAGCATCGAAGCGCCTGCCCCGGGCTCCTGCGACCGGACGGCGTCGTCGCCTGACCGGTATCATCGCCAGGGCTCGACGAGGATCTTCGCCTGCGCCTCGGGGCGCGCGAGCGTCTCGAATGCGGTGGCGACCCCGGCCACGCCCACGCGCCCGGTGACGAGCGGCGCGACTGGGAGTCGCCCCTCCGCAATGTCGGCGAGCGTCGCCGCGAACTCCTCCGGCGTGTAGCCGAGGACGAACTGCATCGACAGCTCCTTGTTGATGCCGAGCATCGGGCGGATGCGGTCGTCCTCCATGCACACCCCGGCGACGACGATGCGCGCCTCGCGCGGGGCATCCCGCATGATCTCGTGGAGGAGTCCCGGGACACCGACGCACTCGAACACGACCGCCGGCCGCGCTCCCGCCACGGCTTGCCAGGCGTCGACCGCGCGCTCGCGCGCCGGGTCGACCACGACGTGTGCCCCCATCCCCTCGGCGAGCGCGCGCCGCGCGGGTGAGAAGTCGGCGGCGACGATCGGCTCGGCGTCCCGGAGCCGGAGCGCGGCGATGACCGCCAGCCCGACCGGCCCACATCCGACGACCAGGGGCGCGTCGCCCGGTACGAGGCGGGCCTTCGCGACGGCGTGCGCCCCGACCGCCATCGGTTCGGTCAACGCCGCGTGCTCGGTCGGGAGGCCGTTCGGGACCGGGAGAAGGAACATCTCGACGAGCCGCATGAGCTCGCCGTACCCGCCCGGGTAGTCGTTCGAGTAGCCGACGCCGTGGACGCCGTCGGCACCGACCGCGAGCGGCATCGAGACGACCCGCGTACCGGGCCGGAGCACGCGCTGCGTCTCCGCGCCGAAGTCGACGATCTCCGCGCAGAACTCGTGTCCCATGACGACGTCGCGCGCGGGGTCCATCGTGAACGGCACGCCCGCTTCGCGCGCCGCATCCACGAGCTTGTCCGCGTGCCGCAGTGCGTGGAGGTCCGAGCCGCAGATGCCGCACGCGAGCGTCCGGACGAGCACCTCGCCGGGCCCGGGCTCCGGATCGGCGAGCGAGTCGACGACCAACGCGCCGCGTCGCATGACGGCTGCGCGCACTTCAATTCTCCTCGGCGCTCGACGGCATGCCGCACGGCCGATTAGCACGCGGACGCCGCCGGGAGCCATGCGGCCGAGAAACCGTCACGCGCCGCGGCATCCGTCTCTTGCGAGACGGGCGCAGGGGCATGATAGCCTTTGCATCGAGGAGGCCGGGATGGTGGGGACGAAGGTGCTGCTCCTCGTGGCCTTGAGCGCAGCGCTCGCGACCGGAGCCGAGGCGACCGCGAGACACCGGCACGCGAAGCGATTCCACTCGCGGCGAGCCGTCGCCCGCGCCAAGACGCCCGCTCCGCGGCAGGTTCGGCGCTTCGTCCTGCCGCCGCTGCCACCCGAGCCGGTGCGTCCGCCCTCACGTCTCGGGGTCGTCGGACAGAAGTACACCGCGCCGCAGACGCGCATGTCGCAGGCGGGCGTCACCTGGTCGCTGACTCAGCGGCTGTCGCTGCTCCTCAGCTACGAACGCACGGCGTACGCGCCGACGATGTCGAAGGACCACGACAACGGCGTGCTGACCGGGTTGCGGCTCGCCTTCTGAGGAGCGGTCGCGCGCGTCGTCACGGCGGCGCCGACGATCGTGGAGCCGCCGCGGCTTGAGCCGCCCGCGGCCGGCCGCGTATGTAGCGTGGTTCGCCATGACCCGCAGCGAGCGCTCGTACTACCTACTCTCCGGCGCCTACAACCTCGCGCAGTTCTTCATCTGGCCGATCTACCCGCTGTTCTTGATGAGCCGCGGCCTCGATCTCTTCCAGATCAACGCCGTGCTCGCGACCTACGGGATCACCGTCTTCCTCTTCGAGGTACCGACCGGTGCCCTGGCCGACGTGTTCGGCCGGCGGATCGCCTTCGTGGTCGGTTGTGCCGTCCGCGCCACCGCCTTCGCGCTCTACACGCTCGCGCACGACTTCCGCGCCTGCGTGACCGCGGAATTCGTCGACGCGATCGGGACCACGTTCGTGAGCGGCGCGCTCGACGCGTGGGTGGTCGACGGCGCGCGGGCGGCGGGCGACTTGAGGCCGATGGATCGGGTCTTCGCGCGCGGCGCCGTCGTCGGCCGTACGCTCATGATCGCGGGCGGACTCGCGGCGGGCTATCTCGCCGAGGTGTCGCTTCTCCTCCCCTGGTTCGTCGCGGCCGGACTCTTCACCGCGGCCGGGGCGGCCGGCGCGCTTCTGATGCGCGGGGACGTTCGCGTCGCGCCGCGTTCGGCCCGCTCGGTCCATCGCACCGCGCTCGAGGGATTCACGCTCGTGCGGCGGACCCCTGTCCTCCTGCTGCTCTGCCTCCTCTCGCTCGCGACCGCCTTCGCCGCGTTCCCGCTCCACATGCTCTGGGCGCCACGACTCCGCGAGCTGGGCGCCGGAGAGTTCCACGTCATGGGATGGGTCGTGGCGCTGCTGAGCGTGATGTCGCTCACGGGGAGCGCGGTCCTGCCGCGCCTGCTCGACCGAGTCCAGCGAGAGACGGTCCTCGCGGCGGCGACCTTCTGGCGCGCCACGATGCTCGCGATCCTCGCCGGGGCGACGACCCTCGGGCCCGCGCTCGCCGGCATCGTCCTCCAGGAGATCGCGTTCGGTCTGAGCGAGCCCGTCTACATCGCGTGGACGAACGACCACGTCGCCGCCGCCCAGCGGGCGACCGTGCTCTCGGTGCGCTCGACGTTCGTCACGCTCGGCGCGTCCGCCGGTCTCGTGTCGATCGGACTCGTCGCCCGCGGCGCCGGGATGCCGGCGGCGTTCGCGGTCTCGGCAGCGATGTCCGCCCTGGTCGTGCCCGGGTTCGTCATCCTCGGGCGAGCCGCTCGGCGCGCCGTCGAGCGCGGGCCGGCGCCTCTGGTTCCGGCCGTCGAGACGAAGCTCGCCTGAGCGGCGACCGTCAACCGCGTCGACCCGAAGTCGATTCGTCCTCGAAGCCCGAACAGTCTTCGACGGGCAGGCGCGGATAGCGCGCGAAGCGCTCGTCGGTCTCGGCTCGCAGGCAGCGCCAGAACCGGCTGCCGCGTGCCGTCGTCTGAACCTGCGCATGCCGGCACGTGGCGCAGAGACCAACGGACACGGCCGGATCGTCCGTCACGCGTCGCGGTGGACGGTGTCGGGTGAGAACGCCGGCAGGCAGACCGCGACGTACTCCGCGCCGCCGGGCTCGGGCGAGCTGTATTGCACCCATTCACCCCGGCGGGCGATGACCGCCTGGCCGGCGCGGACGTCGAGCGTCCCACCGGCATGGCGCACGCGCAGCATGCCGCCGAGGACGAGCGTGTACTCGTCGAACTCGGGCGTCTGCCCCGGCTCGGACCAACCCGCCGGGCTCCGCATGTGCGCGATGCTCACCGCGTCGGTGCGGGAGTTGACGCGGCCGACATACTCGTCGATCGCCTTTGGCGGGGTGCCGGCGGCGACGATCCGGGTGGCGGTCCCGATGAGTTCAGGCATGGATCCTCGGCATCGGTGGGACCGCAGCGAGCACCGCGGCCTCGTGGAGGGACAACGCGTCGAGCCGGGCGCGAACCTCGGGCCGCGGCGCGACCGTCTCGGCGAGCGCGACGTAGGTCGCGTGATGGCGTACCTCGCTCGCGAGCAGGCTCCGGTAGAGCGTGCCGAGCCGCTCTTCCGCCAGAGCGTCCGCCAGCATCCGGAGCCGCTCGCAGCTCCGGGCCTCGATGAGCGCGAGGCAGAGGAGCGTGTCGACGAGGCGCGCCGGCTCGTGCGGGCGAATCGCCGCAAGCAGCCGACCGGCATACGGGCTCGGGACGAGGTGGCGGAGTGCGAGGCCCCGCGCCGCGATCTCCGCGACCACCTGTTCGAAGTGTGACAGTTCCTCCCGCGCGCAGGCGGCGAGCGGCACGAGAAGGGCCTGCTCGCCCGGGTAGCGGAAGAGGAGGCTCACGGCGGTGGACGCGGCCTTCTTCTCGCAGTGAGCGTGGTCCACGAGTACTTCGTCCAGCTGGGCGACCACCCGCTCGGCCCACGCGGGCGGCGTCACCGAGGCGAGCCCGAGCATCGTTACCAGGCGTAGGCCTCGGGCGCCTCGCCACCCGGGCCGGGCCAGATCGTGTCGAGGCGCGTCAACGCGTCGGACGAGAGCCGGACCTCGAGGGCGCGCAGCGTGCCGTCGAGCTGCTCGATCGTGCGCGGGCCGACGATCGGGGCGGTGACCGCCGGCTCGTGGAAGAGCCAGGCGAGCGCGACGTCGGCGGGCGGATGACCGAGCTCGCGACAGAGGCCCTCGTATGACTCGAGCTGGGCGCGGCGCTTCTCGACGGTCCGCTGGATTCGCTCACCCGCGCGCCGGCCCGCGGCAGCCTTCGCGAGCGCACCGCCGAGGAGCCCGCCGCCGAGCGGACTCCAGGGAATGAGGCCGAGCCCGAACCCGTGGCACGCCGGGATGACCTCGAGCTCGACGGTCCGCGCGGCGAGATTGTAGAGACTCTGCTCGGAGACGAGACCCATGAAGTGGCGCGCCGCCGCGGCCGCCTGTGCCTCGGCAATGTGCCAGCCGGCGAAGTTGCTGCTGCCGACGTAGATGACTTTCCCCTGCTGCACGAGCTGCTCCATCGCCTGCCAGATCTCTTCCCATGGCGTACCCCGGTCGACGTGGTGCATCTGGTAGAGGTCGATGTGGTCGGTGCGGAGCCTCCGCAGGCTCTCGTCGCAGGCCCGCCGGATGTGGTGGGCGGAGAGACCACGGTCGTTCGGCCCGTCGCCCATCTTGCCGTACACCTTGGTGGCGAGGACGACGCGCTCCCGCCGCCCGCCGCCCTGCGCGAGCCAGCGACCGACGATATGCTCGGTGACGCCCTCGCCCGACTTCCAGCCGTAGACGTTCGCGGTGTCGAAGAAGTTGATCCCCGCGTCGAGTGCGCGGTCCATGATCGCGAAGCTGTCGGGTTCGGTCGTCTCCGGGCCGAAGTTCATGGTGCCGAGGCAGAGACGGCTCACGCGGAGACCGGTGCGGCCGAGGCGGGCGTACTCCATGCGCGGGGTCCTAGCACGCGCCCGGGCGGGCTTCACGCCCGTCTCGCATTCCGGGTGCTTGACAATGCACTCGACCGATCGGAATAGTGGACCCGACCGATCGGTCGAGTCCGTTCCGGAAAACCGATGAAGGCCGCGCCTGCCCAGGAGCAGTCCTCCCGCGACAAGATCCTCGATGCCGCGGAGCGCCTGTTCGCCCAGCGAGGGTATTCCGGGGTCGGGCTCAGCGAGGTTGCCGAGGCGGCCGGGCTCGGGAAGTCGTCGCTCTTCCATCATTTCGAGACGAAGGCGCGGCTCTACGCCGCGGTCGCGGCGCGCATTCTGCGCAGCATCGAGGAGCACCTCGTCCGCTCGCTCGCGAAGGGTGGAGACCCCGTCGTGCGGCTCGAGCGCTGGCTCGACGAACTGATCGATCTCCTCGCGGCGAACCCCACTTACGCCCGCGTCCTCCTCCGCTCGCTGTTCGAGGACGACGAGCTGCCCGGCGATCTGCCCGAGGAGCTCGAGGCGCAGCGGGTTCTCGACGACGTCTTCGGGAGCGTCGGCGCGCTGCTGCGCGAGGGCATGAGCGCGGGCCTCTTCCGCGCGGCGCACGTGCAGCATCTGCTGATGACGCTCGTCGGTATCACGGTCTTCCCCTTCGCGTCGGGCGAGTTCGGCGCGGAGGTGCTGGGCAGGGACATCTTCGACGCCGCCGAGGTGCGGCGCCGCAAACGTGAGGTGCGCGACCTGGTCCGTTTCGGGCTGGTAGCGCGGGGAGGCTAGCGCGATGGACAAGATCCTGGCGGAGCACCGGCGAACGCTCGGCGACTTCGAGGTGGTCGAGATCGACGAGGCGCGCGTCGAGGCGCTGCGGAATCAGCTCGCGGTCGACGTGCCGGTCGACCTCCACTGGACCTGGAGCTATGCGAGCGAGGTCGAGGAGCTGCGCGCCCTCTACGAGCGCGGCAAGCGCGGCCAGTGGAACGCCGAGACCGACGTCGACTGGTCGACCCCGTTCCCGCGCGGCGAGTGGTTCCTGCCGAAGGAGGGGCTCCAGATCCTGCCCTCGGTGCTCGCCATCATGGGCGCGGACGACGCCGTCTGCCGGGAGGCGGCATACGACGAGTTCGCCTGGACGCTCTCCCAGCTCCTCCACGGCGAGCAGGCCGCGCTCCAGCTCTGCGGGCAGCTGACGAACTCCTGTCCGACGATGGACGCCAAGTTCTACGCCGCCTCGCAGGTGATCGACGAGGCGCGCCACGTCGAGGTGATCGCCAAGTTCCTGCAGCGGAAGATCGGCACCATCCACCCGATCGGCGGCACGCTGAAGGTGCTCCTCGACAAGCTCCTCGAGGCGCCGACCTGGAAGACGAAGACACTCGGCATGCAGTGCCTGTTCGAGGGCATGGCGGTCGGCATCTTCGATCTCATCCAGAAGGGCTCGACGAACCCGCTCCTCTCGGACGTCATCCGGCGCGTGAAGCAGGACGAGGCGCGGCACGCGGCCTTCGGCATCCTCACCATGCGGCGCGTGGTGCGCGAGGCGAATCCCGACGAGCTCGCCGAGATGGAGGACTTCTCCTTCAACGTCCTCGAGACGCTCAACGCGAACCAGCAGCTCGACATGCTGCGTGACCTCTGCCCGAGATACGGCCTCGATCCCGAGAACGTCGTCCTCATGCTCCTCGGCCAGGAGAACTGGGCGCAGTTCAACAGCGACGTCTTCATGCACACGGTGATCCCGAACCTCGCGCGCCTCGGGCTCATCACGGAGCGCACCGAGGCGAAGTACCGCGCCTGCGGGATCATGTGGGGTGATCGTTTCGGGACCGCGATCGACGGCGACGTGCAGGCGAGCCTGCCCGGGAGCTGATCCGTCCTCCCGGGCGATAGAGCCGAAGCGTCACGCAGCGCCGCCGCGGGACCCGTGGCGACGTGGCGGCCACCCCCCTGAACCGGTGATGTCGCACTCTCGCCGACCGGTTACCATCCACCCGGTCGAGACGTCCGTCGGCGCGAGAGAGGGGAGCCAAGGATGGTGCATGACCGCGTCCGTGGAGGCTGGCCGGCGGTGGCGATTGTCGGTCTCGGCGTCCTTATCGTCAGCACGGGCGTCCTCCTCGCGGTCGATGACCGGGACGATCGGGACGACGATGACCTCTCGGCAGGGTGTCAGGCCGAGCGCTGCGCCGCACTGACCGCCATCACGCAAGCCTGTCCGTGCGAATCAGCGATCGGCCACGGACGCTACGTGCGGTGCGTGGGGCACGCCGCCAAGAACGCCGGGGTGTTCCACGCCTGCCGGCGGCAGATCATCGACTGTGCCCGGCGGTCGACGTGTGGGCTCGCCGGCGCCGCGCGGTGCATCGTCGCGAGTCGCCGGCAAGAAAACGACGGCGATCAGGACGACGCCGGAGGGAGCCCCGGCGGTGCCTTCACGTGCAAGCTCGCCCGGTCCGAGGCGCGCTGCCTCTCGCGCGGAGGAGTGGTCGAGGCGGGCACCGATTGCTGTCCGGACTGCGGCCTGGTCACGACCACCACGACGCTCGCATCCACCACGACGACGCGGCCCCCGACCACGTCCACGACAACGGCCGCGGTCACTACCTCCACCACGACGGCCCCGGTCACTACCTCCACCACAACGGCTCCGGTTACCACCTCCACGACGGCGGCCTCCACCCCGACGACGACGGCGACCACCACGACGAGCGGTGCGGTGACTACCTCCACCACGACCGCCACGTCGTCCACGACCACGACGACCGGCGCGGGCTGCAACCTGGCGACCGATTGTCCGCTCGGCCAGGCTTGCAACACCGTGACTCACGCATGTTCGACGGACTGCGCCGCCCCGGGCACGACGGGTTGCAACGGCGGCTGCTGTAATCTGGTGACGATCAGCATGGGCTCGTGCGTCGCGGGCACGGCGGACGCGCAGTGCGGCAACGACGGCGGCATCTGCGACGACTGCGTGGACAGCTGCGATCCGGGGCCGAAGTGCATCGCGGGAGCCTGCGGGTGCAGCAGTGACACGGATTGCGTGAACGACGCGGCGAACTGCGACCCATTTCTCAGCTGCGTGGGCGGCGAGTGCAGCTGAGCTGGCGCGCCGCCCTCAGCCGGTCATCGCCCGCTTGCCGCGCGGATCGGTGCCGAGGTCGCGGCACAGCCACTTCGACATCTGATCGTTGAAGACCTTGCGGAAGGCGGCGGGCTGCGCGATCCGGCGTCG
>JACXTT010005265.1_pt1 | contig 18867 bp, 17 predicted proteins | sample 9270951 | NCBI WGS metagenome assembly JACXTT01 (sample SAMN15532306, study PRJNA645909) | rock metagenome | isolation source: weathered quartz diorite | place: Puerto Rico | collected 2017-06-21 | reverse complement strand
GCAAAGCGCCTTCAAAAGGTGTTAACCCCGACGAAGTAGTTGCCGTTGGTGCAGCGATACAAGGCGGTGTGTTAACAGGCGAAGTAAAAGACGTGTTGTTACTAGACGTTACCCCACTTTCATTAGGTATCGAAACTATGGGTGGTGTAATGACCAAACTGATAGAGGCAAACACCACTATCCCGACCAAAAAAGCAGAAACATTCTCTACCGCGTCTGACAATCAGCCGGAAGTACAGATACACGTTTTACAAGGTGAGCGCCCTATGGCTGCCGGTAACCGTACAATAGGCCAGTTTAACCTGGCTGGAATACCACCGGCGCCGCGTGGTGTGCCACAAGTTGAAGTAACTTTCGACATTGATGCCAACGGTATCTTGCATGTTTCAGCCAAAGATAAAGCAACTGGTAAGGAACAAAAGATCCGCATAGAAGCGTCTTCAGGTTTAAGTGATGCTGAGATCAAAAGGATGAAGGATGAAGCAGAAGCGAATGCCGAGTCTGACAAAAAGGCAAAAGAAGAAGTTGAAAAACTGAATGCTGCCGATGCGTTGATATTCAGCACCGAGAAGCAACTGAAGGAGTATGGCGATAAAATTTCAGCCGATAAAAAGACACCTATTGAGGATGGCTTAAAGAAACTGAAAGAGGCTTACGCTGCTAAAAACTTTGATGAAATTGAAGCTGCACAAACAGAGTTGAGTAACGCATGGAACGTTGCATCTGAAGAGATGTACAAAGCCACCGGCGATGCCGGACAGGCTCAGCCAGGCGGCGACGGCCATCCGGGCGCGGCAGGTAGTAATGGTGAAGGCAATGCCGACGCAGTTACTGATGTTGATTTCGAAGAAGTGAAGTAATCTCCTTCTAAGGAGTTCTTTGGACTGATAAGGTCTATATATAACAAAACCCTGGTAAGCAATTACCAGGGTTTTTTATTGGATTGCAATCCATTTTTATTCTATGCCTGCTTGTTTTAATATTGTACGTGCAGTACCTACTGGCACATCCTTTTTTGGATGTGGAACTATCGCACGCTTTTTATTTTGAGGATGCAGAAAGATGTGGTGACTACCTTTAACGCGGTCTAGTATAAAGCCGGCATCTTTTAAAATAGAAATTATTTCCTGAGAGCTATAAGCTTTCTTACTCATGCAAAAAGCTGTAGATTATATTCAAGAACGTCTTCATCCGAGGGAATCTCTTCGCCGTGGTCCTTCAAACTTTCTATGTATAACTCAATTGCCTCTTTTGCGTTCAACTTGGCTTCTTCCAAAGTTGTCCCGTAAGTAATGCAACCAGGCAATGCAGGAACATTCACGGTATAGCCACCTTCCGGTTCGGGTTTAAGTAGTATTTTATAAGATAGCGACATACCTAAAGTTAAGCATAATTTATTAATAATCAATTTTTATTGCCGCTCTGTCATTATTGAATATCACATCCCTTACATTCGTAGTTTTTACATTTTTCTCAAATCCATGCAGCACCAACCTTATCCTATCATATTTGGATTGGAACGAACCCTCAACTTTCGAAAAAGTAATTTCACCTTTTACTGGATCAAAGCGGATCTCCCGCTTATAATAATCCCCTTTTTGATAATCATAGGATGAACCATCATCTTCATAATAAACAAAGCTGCTGGTCTCACTGCCATACCAAACACTAATTTCCAGTAAGCCATCTCCTTTTTCGCTGGTGCTTTGTATCACGTTTTGCATAGGGATGATAGCGCCCGCTTTTATAAACACCGGCAAATCGGTTAACGGCGCCGGTACTGTCACCGCTCTTCCGCCTTTAAACTTTTCCCCGGTGCTAAACCGGTACCATTCACCACCAGGCAGGTAAACTTCTTCGGTAAACCTGGTGCTTTCAACCGGGGCCACCAATATGGCATCGCCAAACAAAAACTCGTTCTGGTATTTTACATCGTAAACATTTTCATCACCCGTGTAATTGATGGCCAGCGTACGGCTTACCGGCATCCCTGTTTGGCACGATTGGTAATAGCTTGAATACAGGTAAGGCAGCAGGCGGTAACGCTGTTCAATATCCTTCCGGATGATGTCCTCGTTCTTTTTACCCCAAACCCATGGTTCGCGCATAATGGTTCCCTGCTGGGCATGGTTACGGAACATAGGGGTATATACGCCCAGCGAGTTCCAGCGCACCATCAGCTCAGGGGTAGGGTCGCCACTAAAGCCGCCGATGTCCACACCGACCATCGATATGCCGGTTATGCCCAAACTGTTCACCAGCCGCTGTCCCAGCAGCATGTGCGCATCGTAAGCCGAATTGTCCCCCGTCCATACCGCCGAATAACGCTGCGTACCAGAATAGGCCGCACGTGTCAGCACGAAGGGCCGCTTGTTCCCCAATAACTTCTTTGTGCCTTCATAAGTGGCTTTTGCCATTTCCATGCCGTATGCATTGCGCACTTCCGGCATATATTTATCGCCAAACTTTACCAGCCAGGGCATATTTTGCCCCCAAGCCGCCGGCTCGTTCATATCGTTCCAGAAACCTTCAACGCCAGGGTTAGTGAGCGCAGTGAACGATTTTCCCCACCATTCGCGTACATCCTTTCTGAAAAAATCAGGGAAATGGCAGCGCCCCGGCCAAACGTTTGCTACGTATTTTTCGCCGTCAGGATATTTCGCGAAATAATCTTTGTCTATACCATCATCGTATTGCTTATACCCTTTTTCGACCTTAATCCCAGGGTCGACGATGGTTACCAGCTTAAAATGCATCGCCTTTAACTTGGCGATCATTCCTTTTGGGTCGGCAAATGTTTTTTTGTTCCAGGTGAATATTTTGTAATCATCCATATAATCGATGTCGCAGTACATCACATCGGCAGGTATCTTTTCCTTTCTGAAGTTTTCGGCTATGTCCAGAATCTCATCCGCGCTCATATAGCTCCAGCGGCATTGCTGGTAACCGAGGCTCCAAAGCGGCGGCATTTCCATGCGCCCGGTGAGCCAGGTATAATCTTCAATAATTTTCGGGACGCTTTGCGCACCTAAAAAATAATAATTCATATCACCGCCGTCGGCACCGAACCAACTCATCTGGTCGTCGGTCGTGGCGCCGAAATCGAAATAGCTTTTATGTGTATTATCGAAAAACAATCCGTAGGTAAGCCCGCTGTGCAGCCCTACAAAAAAAGGAAACGTTTTATATAACGGATCAGCATCAACGCCATGCAGAGGGGCATCGGTATTCCAGTTCACATACGAACTGCCGCGGCGGTTAAGGTTGCCGGTTTTTTCGCCCAGGCCGATAAACTTTTCATCGGCAACCAATTTGCGGTAGTTGATCACTCTTTCGCCCTGCCAGTTCACACCAAAACGCGGATCGTCCTCACTCAACACCTTATCGTCAACCGTATAAAAATTAAACCGCAGCGGCGATTTGCTGACACGTAGCTGCAGTGCTGATGTGGCTATAACAACTTCCTTATCGGTTTCGGTAAAATCTATTTTATCCGCAGGCTCCTGTATCACCGCAAAGGATTCATATTCGCGATACTCCCGACTTATGCAAACACTTATAATGGTGGGACTATAAACCCAAACACGCGCTTCCGCTTCCGGGGTTTTTATAATTAAGACATTGCCGTGTTGTTTAATGCCTTCTGCGTTTCCTAAGATTTCTGTTTGCATAGTTAGCTGATGTACGTAGAGGAAGAACAGCAGGAATGTTTGTTAGTTTGGAAAAGATTATAAAACAAAAAATCCCGCTTTCGCGGGATTAATATTTAAAAAATTTAATTTTCAAGACCACAAATTCGCCGGGTAGGTTCCGTTAGCCACCAGGTCGGAGATGCTTTTTTGTACAATCGGTTTATCTTCTTTATAAGTAACACCAAACCATTTCGAGGCAGTAGGGATAACTTTAAATGATGCTTCGCCACCTTTTATCAGCTGGTCGGCAACCAGCGGGATAAAAAATTCTGCTTTTGGATTATTCTCGTTTTTTCCAACAAAGTCTTTAAACATCGGTTCGCTTTGCTTGAAAACGGCTGGGGTAAATCCCCAGAAATTCATCGACACGCGGGTATCGTTTGGCAATGGGTGCTCGCCGGTTTCATCTTTGTAGGCAACTTTGCCGCCTTCGGTAAAATACACCTCGGTACGTTCGTTAATTTCAACCATGTCGCCATTATCGTCAACCTTACATACACCGCGCGATACGGAGCCGTAATCTGACAATGTCCTATCTATTTGATAACCAATAAGTGAATAGGTATCATCACTGGCTTCGGTGGTTAAAAAGTCTGCCATTTTTTTGAAAGAATCGTAGCCGTAAAAATCGTCGGCATTGATCACACAAAATGGTTCTTTCACCTGGTTGCGTGCAGCCAACACAGCGTGTGCAGTTCCCCATGGTTTTGCCCGTTCAATAGTTTTATCGATACCGAAAGGTGTTAAATCATAACTCTGGAAAACATAATCTGTTTCCACGCGGCCTTTTAAACGCGGCTCATAGATGGCCTTAAAAGCGTCCGCAAACTCCTCGCGGATAATAAAGCTTATCTTACCAAAACCGGCTTTGATAGCATCATAAATGGAATAATCTATTATTGTTTCGCCATTGGGGCCAAACCCGTCTATCTGTTTCATGCTCCCGTATCGGCTGGCCATTCCTGCGGCTAAAATAAGTAGTGTTGGTTTCATATATTTTTAAGTGCAATAATTAAACGTAAATAATGCAAACGCGCCGAAAATGTTTCGATGCCGGTAAATAATTATTTGATATACCTGAAATCCTGACCGGCTTTTATGTTCAATAATGATTCATATATCAGGCGGATTACGTTGTCCACATCCTCTTTATGTATCATCTCAACGGTTGTATGCATATAGCGCAGCGGAAGTGAGATCAACGCTGACGGCACGCCACCGTTTGAATAGGCAAATGCATCGGTATCTGTACCGGTTGACCGGGATGATGCCTGGCGCTGGAACGGGATACCTGCTTTTTCAGCAGATTCGATCAGCAACCGGTTCAAATTATTTTGTACAGCCGGTGCGTATGATACCACCGGTCCCTTGCCGCAAGCCAGGTCGCCCTGGGTGATCTTGCTGATCATCGGGGTTTGCGTATCGTGGGTTACGTCGGTTACGATAGCTACGTTCGGTTTAATATGATGGGCTATCATCTCGGCGCCACGCAGGCCGATCTCTTCCTGCACCGCGTTTACAATGTATAAGCCGAAAGGCAATGTAATGTTGTTCTCCTTAAGCATACGCGCCACCTCGGCTATCATAAAGCCGCCCGCACGATTATCAAGCGCACGGCCTACATAGTAGCGATTGTTCAGCACCATAAACTCATCCTCGTAGGTAATTACGCAGCCTACGTGGATGCCCATGTTTTCTACTTCTTCCTTGGTGGTGCAGCCGCAATCGAGGAATATGTTTTTAAGGGTTGGCGCCTCTTCCTTTTCACCGGCCGAGCGCGTGTGGATAGCCGGCCAGCCGAATACCGCTTTTACTATGCCTTTATCGGTATGGATATTTACTCTTTTTGAAGGCGCTATCTGGTGGTCAGAGCCGCCATTGCGGATAACGTATATCAGGCCGTCGCTGGTGATGTAATTCACAAACCACGATATTTCATCGGCGTGCGCTTCGATCACCACTTTGTAATCGGCATCCTTGTTGATAATGCCAACAGCAGTGCCGTAGTTGTCAACGTAATGTTCGTCGATATATGGCTTCAAATAATCCAGCCACAGCTGCTGCCCGGGCCACTCGAAACCGGTTGGCGAGGGGTTATTGATATATTTTTCAAAGAATGACAGGGAGGTTTCATTTACGACAGCAATATGCTTTGGCGTGTCAGTTTTCTTTTTAGCCATATGTGGTATGCCCCTTAAAGCAGGCGCAGGCAAATATAATAAAGCTGGTGATAAAGTATCATGGTTAAAGTAAACAGCCGTTAACTTATTAATAACTTAACAGTAGCTTCATTTAGCAACCTTTCCTTTGCAGTGAGTAGATTTTAAGATCAGTTAATTGGTTAGTTGAACCGGCGTCTAGAACACGCCGGTTTTTTTATGACTGCCGGCTGTTGGGGTAAATGACCTTTTCCATGATCTCGTATTCGATGCCATTCCTCGAAAAAGCTTCCCCGGTTTGTTTAAACCCATTTTTCAAATAAAAGCCGGTTGCCGAGCTTCGTGCATTGCACCAAATCCGCTTGCCGTCGTTAGCCGCTGCATGGGCAATAACATAATTTAACAAGCCGGAACCTATTCCCTTTTGCTGCATGGACGGGTCAACCGCAAGCTTACGAAACTGGAAATCCTCTCCTGTTTGAAATAAAGAAATCACGCCGGCCAGTTTGTTGTCCGTAAAAGCACCGAAATGCATCGCATCCCGGTCTTCACTTAACTCCATTTCAAACAGCTTTTGGCCGGGATACAAAACATCCCTTCGCAAGCGATGTGTAAGTTCGGGCGTTATTTGTTCGATGTGCATCACTATTTCGAATTTGGCTAATCGAAATTTTATATATCTATCAGTATATCAATCAATAGTTTGTTTTTCTTTTTCCATCTCAGCCAGCCCGTAACAGGAGTTTTGCATTGGTCAATATAGTTATAGCAGGGTTCCCCTTCATGCTTATTGTCTTCATCATTGTAAAAACAATCATATTTTACTTTCAGCCAATCACCTTTTACTTCTATAGGACAAAACATTTCATAGCCGGCAGGAATAGCAAGCGTGTCTGAGGTATTTAATGGAACAGTTCGTAACGGTTGCAAATGTGCAACCGGCGAGTCCTTTTCTCCAATACTCAATCTTCTAACTCCGTATGATTCAGTTATATACTCGTTCCAGGACTTGAAAACATACGCTTTTGTTTTTGGCAGATATTTTATTTTATCGTGATTAATCAGAATTTGATATGCCTTTTTAGAGGAGTCAACACATACAAAGTGCATAATACCGTAGTCAGGCTTGAAAAATTTAGCGCAAATATTTATTTTTTCGCTGTCGTGGTCCATATCATACCTTTCCAGTCTGCTTTCCAATAAACTATCATTATAAATCTCAAATTTTGACGGCACCAAAACCAATCCAATGCCTAACCTCGAGACATCATTATCATATGAACATCCAAAACTTTGTGTGTTTTGAGTTGATTGACTATTTTTAATCGCTACCGTCTTGGTGACAAGGGATTTTCTTTCGACTTTATTTCTCTTGTGCTGACATGATAATAAAATGAAGCAAATAAAAATAAGTGAAGAGTTTTTCATGCCATTCGAGATTTTAATTAATAAGCATCCTATTTAAATCCGAACCCTATAGCTATCGGGTCCCAAATCCGAAATCACAACGGGATATTTCCATGTTTTTTCCTCGGGTTATTCACCACCTTATTTTCGAGCATTTTAAAGGCGTATATCAGCTTCTGGCGCGTTTCTGATGGTTCTATCACTTCATCAATAAAACCACGCTCTGCGGCCCGATATGGGTTGGCAAATATGTCGGAATACATCAGTTCCATTTCCTTCCACTTGGCTTCTTTATCTTTAGCCGATGATATCTCGCGCTTAAAAATAATTTCGGCCGCGCCCTTTGCGCCCATTACCGCGATCTCGGCGGTTGGCCAGGCAAAGTTCATGTCGGCACCGATATGTTTGGAGTTCATTACATCATAAGCGCCGCCGTAAGCTTTTCGGGTAATAACGGTGATCCGCGGAACGGTGGCCTCACAAAAAGCATACAACAGTTTCGCGCCGTTGGTAATGATGGCGTTCCACTCCTGGTCGGTGCCCGGCAAAAAGCCCGGTACATCTTCAAAAACCAGCAGTGGGATATTAAAGCTGTCGCAGAACCGCACAAACCGCGCGCCTTTTGTTGACGAATGGATATCAAGCACGCCTGCCAAAAACGCGGGTTGGTTAGCCACTATGCCAATGCTCCGGCCTGCAAGCCGAGCAAAACCCACAACTATATTTTCAGCAAAATCCTTATGCACCTCCAGGAACGACCCCGCGTCGATCACGTGGTCAATTATATCCCGGATATCATAAGGTTGGGAGGAATTGTCGGGCATCAGGGTGTTCAGCTCTTCACGCAGTTCGTTTTTTACCTCGTAAGGTAAAGCGGGCGCTGTATGTTCGCAATTCTGCGGCATATAGCTCAAAAGCTTCTTGACGTTTTGGATGGCCTCGATCTCGTTCGCACAGGCAAAATGGGTTACCCCGGATTTGGTGGCATGGGTAGTTGCCCCACCCAGTTCCTCCGAAGTTACCTCTTCATGTGTAACCGTTTTAACCACGTTTGGCCCGGTCACAAACATATAGGACGTATTCTCCACCATCAAAATAAAATCGGTAATAGCCGGGGAATAAACCGCACCGCCCGCGCAGGGGCCCATAATAGCCGATATCTGCGGCACCACGCCCGATGCCATGGTATTGCGGTAAAATATATCGGCATAACCGCCGAGAGACACCACGCCCTCCTGTATACGGGCACCGCCCGAGTCATTCAATCCTACCACCGGGGCGCCGTTTTTCATAGCCAGGTCCATTATTTTGCAGATCTTTTCGGCGTGTGTTTCCGAAAGCGATCCGCCAAATACTGTAAAATCCTGCGAAAAAACATACACCAACCGACCATTAACAGTTCCATAACCGGTAATAACGCCGTCGCCGGGATATTTTTCGTTCTCCATCCCAAAATCGGTGGAACGATGCGAAACCAACATACCGATCTCCTGGAAAGAACCCTCATCCATCAAAAAATGAAGGCGCTCGCGTGCAGTAAGCTTTCCTTTTTTATGCTGACTTTCGATACGCGCTTTACCGCCGCCCAACAGGGCTTCCGCACGTTTTTTCTTTAAAGCTTTTATTTTGTCGTTCACAATCCGGGTTTATCCATGCAAGATGGGAAAAAAAAATTAAAGGTTAAACCTGCCTCCCGACCGGCATTAGCGAAAGGTAAAAAGTAAAGTCAATTTTCGATGCAAGTCCGTTGATGACCGCTTTAGAATCAACGAAATCCTGTAACCATTCAGATCAATGGTCAAAAAATTAAAACCTTTATTTAATTAGTCGCTTATGGATATATATACCAAATACTATGAATGCATACCAGGAAAAATGGATTGAAGTGTTACGCGCGGCCAATATACCCGGCTGGGAAATTAACGCCAACGGGGATAATATTTTTGTTGAGATGCCGCATGTTAACGACCTTAAGCTGATAAGGGATAATATACCCGAAACGCTTGGCGCGATATCTTTAGACATAAACATGCCAAAAGAGCGGCTGAAGTTTATTTTTCACAATGGTTACGAGAAATTTGAGTTCATTTTAAATCCCCATGCCGAGGAACTGAACCACGAGTAGTTTATAATTTAGCTCTTGTTGATAAGACAACCACACTTGTTCCCATTACTGCGATAAAAACAAAGGATGCACGCAACGTAGCAAGACCGGCAATAAAACCGATCAGCGGCGGGCCGACCAGAAAGCCGATAAACCCAATAGTCGACACTGCCGCCAGCGCTACACCGGGCGACATCGTTTTTGACTTGCCGGCGGCACTGTACACCATCGGCACTACCGACGAAACGCCGGCGCCTACCAGTAAGAAGCCCGCCATAGCGGTATAGAAATAAGGGAACAGTACAGCTATAACTAATCCTGTTGTGGTTAAGATGCCGCTTACCTGGAGGGTCCGCTTTAAACCAAAGCGATGTGAAAACCAATCGGCCACAAACCGGCCGCCGGCCATGGTGAGCATAAATGCGGTAAAACCGGCGCCTTGCAGGGCAATGGGCGCGGCAATTACTTTCTTAAAGTAGATCACACTCCAGTCGAACATCGCCCCTTCGCAAATCATCGAGCAAAAAGCAATAGTACCAAGTGTCAATAACGGGATGATGAGCCTTAGCCGCATCATTAACGGCATGGTAGAGGTGGGTACACTTTTTACTGCTTCGGCATCATCGTACAGGTAACGTGAAGCGATGATAACGCCCACTATAAGCACCGCTAAAATAATAACAAAGTGGTGAAAGGGGTTTACACCGTTACCGATCATTAGCGTACCTATACCGGCGCCGGTAAAACCCGCAAGGCTCCATAACCCGTGAAACGATGCCATAATAGGCTTTTCGTGCAGCCCTTCGGCGGCCACGGCCTGTGTATTTACCGAGATATTAACCGCATTGCTTGCGAACCCGTAGCATACCAGGCAAATTACCAACTGAAACGTATTTTGTGCTAATCCGAGGCTAACCAATGCGCCGCCGTAGACCAATATAGCGGATAGCAATAATTTTTTGCTTCCTATTTTGGTAATAATCCAGCCTGAAAAGGGAAGTGAGCACATTAAACCAACCGGGAGGGAAAACAAAACCGCACCAAGCGCGGCATCCGAAAGCCCCATTGTTTGCTGTACTGTTGCTATACGCGACGCCCAGCTGGCAAAGCATAAACCCGCCATAAAAAACAACGCGCCAACGGCGATACGTAAAGTGGTACGGTGTATGGTAACTGGCTGGATGGTAGAATCCATTTGTATTTTCTAAATTTACTTAGTGTAAAAAATACACTAAGCTTGATAAAGCAAAAATAACAAAAAAATTTAAATTAAAAACAACGAATTGCCATTAGCAATCCCCATCCGGCCCGCATGAATCACCTTCGATAACTTCAAGTTTTGGCTTTGCAGTTTCCTTTTGCCATTCGTCAAATGCCTTTTCGAGCGTTTGTTCAAATACAGGTACCGCCTGCGCACCCGAAACACCGTACTTGTTATTCATTACAAAAAACGGCACGCCCTGTATGCCAAGGTACTGTGCTTCGGCAATATCATGTTTTACATCATCTGCATAAGCAGCACTTTCCAATGTTTGTTTGATCTCAGCGGCGTTTAATCCAATTTGTGTCCCCAATTGAATAAGTGTTTGCTGGTCGTCAATGTTCTTACCATCAGTAAAATAGGCTTTAAACAATTGTTCTTCCATTTCAACGCCCAACCCATGTTTCTTGGCCAGGTGGCTGATACGGTGCGCATTGAAGCTGTTGGCTACAACCGCCTTATCAAAATTATAGGTTAAACCGACTTCAGCAGCCATTTGTGTCACATGGGCATTCATTTGTTTAGCCTGTTCAAGTCCCCAGCCTTTCTTTTCAGCCAGGTATTGGTCTATATTTATCTCCGGGTCGGTTACAAGATCAGGACTAAGCTGGAAGCTTTTCCACTCAATTTCCACATCATCTTTGTGCGCGAATTGCGCCAGCGCCTGTTCAAACCTGCGTTTGCCGATATAACAAAACGGGCACATCACATCCGACCATATTTCAACTTTCATAGGATTTCGATTTTATGCAAAGATACCTCAGTCGTTTCGCGGCACCGTAATAGTAAAGTAAAAAAGCCCGGCTCCACAGTGGCGGAGACGGGCTTTGATTTAAAAGACCTGTACTTTCTTATTTTGATTCCCCTGTACTCACCGGGTTGGCATATGAATCATATAACTTAACGGGGTAACCGAGTTTTTTTAGCGCCGGAAGCATTTGCGAGGCGTTCCCAACCACAACAACCCGTGTGTTATCGTAGTTCATATATTTCCGGGCTACACGAAGCACATCGTCTGCCGTTACGGCATTTACCCTTTGCAGGTAAGTTTTGTAAAAATCAGCAGGCAGGTTATTGATCAGGATGTTGCTCGCGAAGGTAGCTGTACGGGCCGGATCTTCTAATCCTAATGCAAACGAGCCGTTGTAAAGTGCCTTCGCCGTTCTTAGTTCTTCGTCCGACACTTTATCGGTGCGCATGCGTTTAATTTCGTTTAAGAATTCCATCACAGCGCTATCCGTTTTGGCAGTCCTCACTGATGCCGACGCCTGGAAGGTAGTTTGAAAACGGCCTGTACCTAAATTTGAATAGGCGCCATAGGTAAACCCGTGTTTTTCGCGGAGGTCCATAAACAAGCGGCTTTCAGCGCCGCCGCCCAATATGTAGTTGGTTAACAATGCGGGGAAATAATCCGGATTGTTTTTCTTCAAGTCAACCAGGTTAACCACTTTGATTTCCGACTGTACCGCTGTAGGCACATCAATCACATCAATTTCGGTCGTGGCCGGATTAGGCACAATAGCAAGGCGGGGTAACATTGACGGGGCTCCGTTCCAATTGCCAAAAACAGCTGTAGCCAATGCTTTAGCGTCAGCCGGTTTGATGTCTCCGATGATAGTAAGATATGACCTCGAGGGTGTGATGTGTTTCGCGTAAGCGTTTCTAATATCCTGCAAAGTCAGCTTTTGTATGCCTTCTTCTGTTTCAAACTCGCCGTTGGGGTGATTTTTACCATAAACCAGCGCGTTGGTTACCCGGTTCGAAATTGCCGGTGCACTTTTAGCCTCGCTTTTTAAACTGGTGATAGCCTGAGTCTTTAATTTATCAAACGATTCCTGTGTAAATGCAGGCTGCTCCATTGCCTGGCCCATCAGCGTAAAGGCGCTTTTGAAATAGCGGGTTAATGCAGATGCCGACCCGCCGCTTGAATTCAAATTTACATTGGCGCCCAACTTTTCGACAGCCTCGTCGAACACCGCTTTGGGCATTGTCTTGGTTCCTTCATTTAGCATACTGCCCATCAGGTTCATTGCACCTGCTTTTTCTCCTTCGGCAACCGGGCTTGGGTCAACCATAAAGCTGGCCGACACTTTTGGCAGCCGATGGTCTTCAACAATCAATACGGTTAGCCCATTCGCCATTTTATAAACAACCGGATCCTTAATGGTCAAAATGGGCGCTGGGCCAGGCGTTGGCTGCCTGCTCCTGTCGATCTTTATTTGCGCCTGCGTGTATTGCATAAACAATACACCGGCCAGTATCATTATATATTTTTTCATCATCGTCATTTGTGATATAAATTAATTATTGCGCTTTTTTTGACGGCAGGTAATACAACACTACCCGTTGGTTCGTGTTGAGGTATTTACGGGCGGCATCCCTTATCTCTTCCCTCGTGATCGTCCTGATCTCGTTTAACTCTTCATTAACATGGTTTGTATCCTTATGATAAAAAGTGTAGCCATTCGCCAGGTTTTCGGCTATGCCCAGCATGCGGGTGTTGGCGCTTACAAAGTTATCTTCAAACTGGTTCTGCAACTTCTGGTAATCTTCCTGGCTTATCAAATCGGTTTGCAGTTTAACGATCTCCTCGTCCATATCTTTCAGCAAACCTTTTGGCGCAGCTCCACCGTTTGGCAGCGCACCAACGATATACATACCATAGTCTTCCAGTGCATAGTTAAACGCGAAAACCTGCAGGGCATCCTTTTTCTCATCAACCATTTTTTTATACATCCTTGAGCTCGCACCACCCGAAAGGATAGACGAGATCATTTCCATTACCTTTGAATCCCGGGTATCTCTTCCCGGGACACGATAGGAGGCCAGGATTGCGGGTATCTGTATATTGGCGTCGTAAGCCGTATCAATTGTTTCCTTCGTTACAGGCGATTCTTCTATTTTATGATAAGTTACTGCCTCGCCCCGTGGGATCGATCCAAAATATGCATCAATCAATTGTTTCGTTTTGGTTACGTCAATATCGCCCGCAATAGTTAACACCGCATTGTTCGGCACATAATACTGCTTAAAAAAGCTCTTGAACTCATCCAGCTTTGCCGCATCAAGGTCTTTCATCGACCCGATCACACCATTGTGATAAGGGTGTTTTGAAAACATAGCTTCTTCGATATCATTGATGACGTTTCCATAAGGGCGGTTATCAAAGCTTAAACGCTTCTCTTCTTTTACGACTTCGTTTTGGGTTTTTACCCCGATCTCGTTAATAACCGGGTGCATCATACGCTCACTTTCAAGCCACAAGCCGGTTTCCAGTTCGTTTGACGGGAACACCTCGTAATAAAAAGTACGGTCCTGGGTTGTATTCGCATTGTTCTGTCCGCCGTTGGCGGATACGATTTTCATAAACTGACCACGTTTAATGTTTTCGCTTCCTTCAAATAACAGGTGCTCGAAAAAGTGGGCGAAGCCGGTACGTCCCGCAACCTCGTTTTTCGAGCCAACATGGTACATAACCGAAACTGCTACAACCGGCGCGTGATGATCATCGTGCAGAACAACGTGCAGCCCGTTGGGCATGTCGTACTCTGTAAATTCCACTTTCTGTGCTTTCGCCTGGAAACCTATAGAAGTTGCCGCCATCGCACACAAAACAAGTCTTCGTATTTGCATATCAATTTGATTTAGGACTAAAATATCAATTTATTTATTATTTACGTTATTATTTCTTCGTGCTGATTATTCGATAAATCGAGTATTTTCGTTGACAAAACTTATCCCATGCAGCTCATTATATTTCTTTTATCGTTTGTAGTTGCAACAACTTTCGGTATACAAATCATCAAACACAATCGGACGATATGGGGGAAAACCGACCGCATAAAATCACAAATACTTAAGAAGACAAGAAAGATGCAGGTTTATCTCCCTGCCAGTTATAATAAATCTGCGGCGGTTAAACAGCTTTATCCGGTCATCTATTTATTCGACGGCAATGCCCATTACGCCGCTGTTATATCCATGTTAAAGCAGCTACGGGAAAATAGTGACAGCGATGGTAAATTTCCCGAAATGATTGTGGTAGCAATTAAAAGTTCCGACCGGGCTAACGACTTCACCCCTACAAGCTCATTGATTGGCCCAGACGGAAATGTGCTCGACATGTTGAAGCGTTCAGGCGGAGGCGACAACTTTACCGCTTTCATTGAAAAGGAGTTGATACCGTACATCCAATCGAATTATCCTGCAGCCCCGTACAAAATACTTGCCGGCCATTCGCTCGGCGGATTAGCTGCAGTAAATATTTTGCTTCACAACCCAAAAATGTTCGATGCCTATATAGCGGTCGACCCAAGTATGTGGTGGGATGGGAATAAAATACTTAACGAAGCCCGGCTGGCGTTCAGGAATAACAGCTTCGCTGGAACTTCACTTTTTATAGGTATCGCTAATACACTTCCCAAAGGTATAAATATTGAAGAGGTTAAAGACGACGCAAGCGGCCCAACAAACCACATCCGATCGGTACTCGCATTAGCTGATATACTTGAAAACAACCCGGGCAATGGCTTAAAATGGGATTATAAATATTATCCGGATAAAGACCATGGCTCGGTGGCCGCGCAAGGGATTAATGACGGGCTTCGGTTTTTATTTGATGCCAAAATGCCCAATGAGGTTCAACTTCAATAGTGTAAATTAGCAAAAAATTGTATTCAAAAATCCACCAAAGGCATACTTTTCAAATAATCGGCGCTATATAAATTCGAAATTACAAATAGCTCAGCCACCATTGGCGATGCGTCCGTTTGTAGTTGCTGAACCACCTGCAAGGGAAATAAAGCAAAACAACTACAATAAGCCAAACCACATACACACCGGCTAAGTGAAACCCAAAATGTGGCGGATTAAACAAAAACGGGGCATTCGGGGTAGTAATTTGACTGGTTTTGTAACCCTGGGCAAAAAACACGATAATACTTATCAACCGGATCAGGTAAAAATGGAGTATGTAATAGAAAAACGGCACGTTTCCATAAATGATCAGCACATCTGCTACCTTGTTTTTCACATTTTCGATAAGCGACAATATGACTAAGCCGACGCCGATCGTCAGGCTGCAGTACAATAACGACGGTGGGTATTTACTCACGTTTAAAAACGAAAGGAATGAAAACACCCCGTTACGCTGTACCGACCATGGGGCCGGGTCGCCATAAATATTGAAATAACGCAACACCACAAAAAGCACCAGCAAACCCAAACCGGAATAAAGCAGTATCCGGCGCCGGCGCACCGCGTCGAACGACTTGCTGTAAATTGAGCCAAATACATATCCCAATAACATCACACCCGTCCACGGGATAAGGGCATACAGATCAAATATGAAATGCGATTGGTTTAATTGGAGAACCGACCCTTTCGCAACTAAAAACAGCTTTAACAGAGTTGCTTCCAGCCCGGTTTTGGGAAGTTGAAGGTAGTCGATAATATCATGACCAAAAAATATGAGCGCGCCTAATATGGCAATAACAACTTTGGGTGCCCGAACCAGCAATCCCAATATAACCATGCTTAACCCTATTACCCACAGCACCTGCAATACAATAAAATTATATGATGGGTTAAGTGAAAACGCAAACGTAAGGATCACCACTTCCACAAAAACGAGCCATAAGCCCCGTTTGATCAGGAAGGCGCTAAGTTCGCTTTTGGTTCGCCTTGAACCGGCAAGCCAGGCTGATATCCCGCTTAAAAAAACAAAATTGGGTGCGCAAAAGTGAGTGATCCACCTGGTAAAAAAGAATATGGGCGTAGTGGTTGCCATATTTGTCGGATCGCTGAATGGGCCGGCATTATGGAAAAAATCACGTGTATGGTCAAGCGCCATGATGATCATAATAGCACCGCGCAGTATGTCGATCGAGTGAATGCGCTGCTTTAACTGGGGTTCAGGCGGGTTTTTCATTGCGATAAGTTAATAGCTTGGGTTTAACGGTTTGAATATACAAAAAGGAAACTTTAAACATTCAAATGCGTTACTATTTTATAACCTCCAAATTATGGCAAATTTCAAGGAAATCATTGCATCGGAGAAACCGGTGCTTATCGACTTTTCGGCAGAGTGGTGCGGGCCATGTAAAATGATGCCGCCGATTTTGAAACAGGTAAAAGATAACCTGGGCGACAAGGTGACGATCCTAAAAATAGACATCGATAAAAACCCGTCGGCGGCAAGCGCTTACAATGTGCAAAGCGTGCCTACGCTGATGATATTTAAAAATGGCGAATCGAAATGGCGCCAAAGCGGGGTGATGCAGGCTAACCAGCTGCAGCAGGTTATTGAACAATTTGTTTAGACTCTGGTTTAATAAATATTCCCTTTGTTATTCTGGGTGGGTTAGCAAAGACCCTTAAAAGAGAAACCAAAAGGGTGTCATGGTGAGCTCCGTCGAACCACGGTGCGGGGGCTGATGAATGCCTATCATGGGATACTCTAATTACAATACGGAGATATATGACGTAAAGGCCTTTGCGCACATGGTTCGACGGGGCCCACCATGACACCTTTCTTTATTTGCTTCACAAAAGGCGCAAAACAAAAACGCCTTGCTTAATAAGCAAGGCGTTTCATTTTATTTTAAAGACTTAATTATTCGCCTTTCTCAGCATTCTCTTCGTTTTCAGCAGATGCAGCCGGAGTTTCTGTTTTAGCAGGAGCTTCTTCAACAGCAGGTGCTTCAGCAACCGGTGCAGCAGCTACAGGAGCTTCGGCAACTGGCGTTTCAACTACTGCGTCATCAGCAGGTGTAACTTCAGCTGTAGCGGCAGGAGCAGCTTTTGCAGTTGCTGCAGCAGGTGCAGATGCTTTAGCTTTTCCACCACGACGACGTGTTGATTTCTTTTCAGCCTTACCAGCTTCAGCACCATAAACAGTATTGTAGTCTACCAGTTCAATCAGGGCCATTTCGGCGTTATCGCCTAAACGGTTTTCCATTTTGATGATACGGGTATAACCACCCGGGCGGCTTGCAATTTTTTCAGCAATTTCGCGAAACAGGATCGTTACCGCGTCTTTGTCTTGCAAGTAGCTGAATACAGTACGGCGTGAGTGCGTAGTATCGTTTTTTGATTTTGTTAAAATAGGCTCAACATATACGCGTAAAGCTTTTGCTTTCGCCAAAGTTGTAGTAATACGCTTGTGTAATATAAGCGATGACGCCATGTTACCCAGCATCGCTTTACGATGGCTGTCGGTACGGCCTAAATGGTTTACTTTTTTTCCGTGTCTCATTGTTTTTTGTGTTGTGGCACGTGCATACCGTCGGGCGGCGTTGCCGTCAAGCCCTCGGAATTACGCGATGTTAGTGATTGGTTAATTAGAGATTTGAGATCAGTCACTATCTATTCTAAAATCCCATGTTATCAAATGAAAAGAGGTCAGAGACAAATAACTTATCTCTAACCTCCAATCATTATATTATTCTTCGTCTAACTTAAATTTCGACAGGTTCATACCAAAAGATAATCCTTTTGATTTAACCAGGTCCTGAATTTCAGTTAATGATTTCTTACCAAAGTTCCTGAACTTCAACATATCAGCAACATCATACGATACTAAATCAGCCAGGCTGCGGATATCGGCAGCTTTAAGGCAATTTAATGCACGTACAGAAAGGTCAAGATCAACCAGTTCAGTTTTCAAAACCTTGCGCATATGCAGGATCTCTTCATCAACTTCCTTGGTTTCTTCTTTAGCCTGTGCCTCAAGCATCATGTTCTCATCGCTGAACAGCATAAAGTGCTGGATCAGGATCTTAGCGGCTTCTTTAAGCGCTTCTTCAGGATGGATCGAACCGTCGGTGGTAATATCCAGAACTAATTTCTCATAGTCTGTTTTTTGTTCCACACGATAGTTTTCGATGGTATATTTAACGTTTTTGATTGGCGTGTAGATCGAATCGATAGCTATTACACCAACATTAGCGTCAGGGTTTTTATTTTCTTCGCTGGCAACGTAACCACGGCCTTTATTCACAGTAAGCTCAATTTCAAGCGTTACCGATGAATCCATGTTACAGATAACCAGGTCAGGGTTCAAAACAGTAAAGTTATTCGAGAACTTGGTTATATCGCCGGCAGTAAAAGCATCCTGACCGTTTATGATCACAAATATCTTTTCTGTGTCGCCTGAATCACCAGATTTTTTGAACCTTACTTGTTTTAAATTTAATATAATTTCGGTTACATCTTCAACAACACCTTTTATAGTTGAAAATTCGT
>JACXTT010005264.1_pt1 | contig 18874 bp, 16 predicted proteins | sample 9270951 | NCBI WGS metagenome assembly JACXTT01 (sample SAMN15532306, study PRJNA645909) | rock metagenome | isolation source: weathered quartz diorite | place: Puerto Rico | collected 2017-06-21 | reverse complement strand
AACTACGCGTACGCCATCGAGCCACTCCTCGACGCGGCGGCGCGACCGGCTCGGTACGAGGACGGCGACGTCGAAGTGGCGCGCGAGCCGGGTGCAGAGGAGTTGCATGTGCTGCTCGACGCCGCCGGTGGTGGGCGGATAGTAGTCCTTGAAGACGTGGACTACTCTCACGTGATCGAGCGGTACGCCTGCAACACGCGGTCGGCGTGCGGTGCGATGCTGAACCGCGCCTCAGCCCGCCGTCGCCCCGCTTCCCCGAGCCGCCGGCGTTCAACGGAGTCCTTGAGCAAGCGCTTCACCCCCAACGCGAACCCTGCGACGTCCCCGGGAGCAACGAGCAATCCCGTCACCCCGTGCTCGACGATCTCCGGAATGCCACCGGCGCCCGTAGCGACGACCGGCCGCGCGACGGCCATCGCCTCGACCAGGACGCGGCCGAATGGCTCCGGGGACGACGGACAGTGGACGAGCACGTCGAGCGCCGTGAGGATGTCGGGCACGTCGTCTCGCACCCCGAGAAACGTGACTTGATTGACGAGACCGAGCTCCACAGTGAGGCGGTTCAGCATCTCAGGGTAGCCTTCGTGCCCTCCGGTGTCGTAGATGGGCCCGCCGACTAGCAGGAAGCGCGCGTTGGGGACTTCGTCGGCGACGGCCCTGGCGACCCTCAGAAAAGTGTCGTGGCCCTTCCACGGCGTGAGATGCGCCACCATCCCAACCAGCAGCGTGTCGTCGCTTAGCCCTACTTCCGCGCGGATGCGGCCACGCGAAAGATCTGCACGAAACCGGTCGAGGTCGATTGGGTCATGGAGCGGAACGACGCGCGCGGCGCGCGGCGCTTCCGACCGGATCTGTGCCGCAACCGCCTCGGACACGGCAATTACGAGAGACGGCAAGGAGGAGCCGGCCCGAAAGACCGTGCCGGCGAACCCACCGGGCGGAAAATCCCGCATGTGCCACACGACTGGTCGACGCACCAGGCGCCCTGCGAGTCCCCCGAGGAGATGGGCCTTGAGCCCGTTCGTGTGGAGAAGGTCGGCACCGGTGCGCCGGGCTAGGGCCGCAAGGCCCACAACGCTCGGGAGTGCCTGAACGGTGAGCCACGCGGCGTCGGCGAGGCTTCGTGACACCTCGTAGCGGGAGACACGCTGGACGGCGCGCGGTACGTTGACGTGTCCGACCGGAACGCGTAGGGAGGAAAGCCGAGCGGCGAACGGCCCATCTCCGAACAACGCTACCGTGCCGTCGACTCCCCGGGCACCGAGCGCGGGGAGTAGGCTCAGAAGGCATTGCTCGGCGCCTCCGAGATCCCGCCCTGGGTTCACGAACAGCACCCTTAGGTTGCGGCCCACTACTTCGCCACGGCTTCGGCAAACACACTCCGTCCTTCCACGAGCACACGCTCCCATGTGAAGCGGGTGAGCATCATCTCTCGTGCCGCCTCACCAAGGCGCCGCGCGACCGATGGATCTCTCAGTAGAGAAACGAGCACCTCGGCAATCGCTCCGATGTCATGCGGGTCCACGAGGATTCCCGTGACGCGATCCTGGACCGCATCCACGAGCCCACCGGACCGTCCTGCCACGACGGGCTTCCCGCACGCGCCGGCCTCGAGGCAGACGATTCCAAAGCCCTCCGCGTCGCCATCGGAAAGGGACTCGCGGCTGAGCAACACGAATACGTCACACGAGCGATAGAGATCGCCGAGGGCGTCGTTGGAGACGTCACCGAGGAACACGACGTCTCGCTCGACCCCCACGCTCCGGGCGACTTGTTCGAGGTAGTGGCGCAGCGGTCCGTCGCCAGCGATGACGTAGTGGACGTCAGGACACTTGGCCTTTACCAACGGCAACGCGCGGATCGCCGTGTCATGCCCCTTCCACAGGTCCGCGAGGCGAGCCACGGTCAGCAGCGTCCTTGAGCGAGTGTGGCCAGATCCATCGGGGGCGGGCGCGAAGCGCCGCGTGTCCACTCCGGGGTAGAGGATGCGAACTCGCTCGGCGGGGACCGACAGCTCCAATACCGATGATCGCGTAAAGCGGCTGCAGGCCACGACGAGGCGAGCACGTGGAAGCAAGAACCTTAAGAGCCTCTTCCAGCGCCTTCGGCGGATCTCTTGACCATAGGTGAAGACGACGTATGGCACGCCTAAGAGAGCCCGTGCAAGGAGAGCCGCCGGCGCGGTGATGACGTGACCGCACACGATCAAGTCGGGGGGCCTGGTCAGGCAGTCCCACAGCGTACGAACGCAAAGTTCTAACATCCAGGGAACTCGACCGAAGCGGGCGTTGCCCAGGCGGGCAACGCGGCATCCGGAGGCGGCGTCGAACGGTCGGTCACTAGGGACCGCTGGCGCAAGAACTCGCACATCGGCGCCCGGGAGACCGCGGGCCAACTCGAACATCCAGGTCTGAATCCCCCCGCGGCCTGGGGGGAAGTCCCACGTGAGCAATAGGACCTTCATTCGCGCTCCCCGCGTCGTATACATCTACGCTCGCGATGCGGACCGCTTCAACACTTGCCGGAGCACCGTCGCCACTTTCCGGGCGAGTGCCTCGTAGTCGAATTCGGCTTCCGCAATCCGCCGGCTCTCGTTCCCGAGCTTCAAGAGTTGTGGCATGCTGACAATACGTTCAATACGTTGCGCTAGACGCTCTCCGTACGTGGGGTCGAAGCCCTCCCGATAGTCCACTAACATTTCGTCGGGAAGGACGCGGGCAGCCTCGCCTACGCGGCTGGCTAGTACGAACCGCCCGCAGGCCAGGAACAGTGGCAACTTCCCAGTTGTGCGCGCGCGGCCGACCCAGTCATTCGTCTGAGTGGACAAGCAGATATCCATGGCATTTATGTACGACGGAAGGGCTTCGTACGCGATGTGGCCGACGAATTTGACGCGCTCCCTCACGCCGCGCTCCGTCGCCATCCGTTCCAAGATCTTTAGTCCCGGACCATCTCCGAGCACGATTCCACACACCGGCACCTTATCCAATAGCGTTAGGGCCTCTATCAGTTCACAACCAGGCCCCCAATCGAACCGGCGGCTCCAGTTCAAGCTGCTCAGGACCCCGATCGACACGCAGTTCTCCGCACCTAGCGTTCTCCGAAGGGCCATGACCTCCATCGGGTGGAACACCGATGTATCGACCCCATCCGGCACCACATCCACTCGGCGCACGCCCAGATCGGCAACGTATTCTTTCAGACCACTGCCCCGCACGACAACATGATCGGCACGACGGAGGACCGCACTCTCGTACCTTCGAATCGCACCGCGCCCCATTCTCCCAACACGCCCGGTCGTCCAGAACAGCTCTGCGAGAGCATCGCCGGTATCGATTATCAGCGGACAGGCCCTCAGCGCTCGGTATAGAAGGGCGGGGAGAGCGGCGGTGTAGCCAAGATCGACAAGGTACAAGACCTTGGGCTGAAACCGCAGGATTCTTTGGAGAGAATGAAACATCGCCTTGGGACGTCCCGGTTGGCGCCAAACCAGTTCCACAACGAATTCTGCCGCGAGTCGCCGGGCGAAGGCGAAAGCACGAGGACTAAGTGCCCCGTCCTGCGACGAATTCACAAGAATGGCTAGCGGTGTCTTTTCACTCACGTACGTTGGGCGACACCTACCAGGGTCTCGCGGTAGACCTCGAGCGTCAGCCTAGCGACCTCATCCCATGAATGCCGCTCCGCTGTCTTTCTGGCGGCCTCGCCCAGAGCTTCCCGGAGCCCCTGATCACGCACAAGGCTCTCCAGCGCATGAGCTAGCACGTCTACATCGTCCGGCCTTTCCAGTACGAAGGAGTCGCTGCCGGGACTGAGAAGCTCCGACACGCCGGCTGCGCGACTGACGACGACAGGGAGCCCCGACGCCATCGCCTCGAGGGTGGCTAGGCTAAAGGTATCGTAGCGTGTCGGAAGGGCGAAACAGTCCGCCGCAGCGTAGTAAGGGACTGACTCACTTACCGGCCCAACGCACAGCACGCGCCCGCTCGGTCCATTCGACCGGCGGATCCCTTCCGGAGCCCTTTGTGGCCCGACACCGATCGCGATGATCGTAATTCTCAAGCCCGAGCGTCGTACAGCCTCGAGGAGTACCGGGAGACCCTTTAACCGGAAGTCACGGCCGACGAATGCGATGACGAAGTCATCCGTTGCGATGGCAAGGCGCTGTCGGATGGCCTCACGATGCTGGGCACGGTTCCGGGGATGAAACGTCTCGGCGTCCACTCCGTGAGGGATCAGAACTATCCGCTCGGGAGCTACACCGTAATAGCGCTCAACGTCCCGCGCTACCTGCCGCGAGACGGCGATCAGCCGACGCGTGGACGGCTGCAAAAAGCAATGGCGCTCGGCGGCAGTCCCAATCGCGTAATTCCACCGCCGGGTCAAGCTCACATCAGCCGGGGCCGCCGCGCGCATCGCTGCATTGCAGCAGTGTGCCGTGACCACGTTGCCGACCGGCGCATCGGCGCCCTGGATGTGCACGATGTCTGCAGCCCTGCGCGGGGCGAGAGCGAGCGACGTGGCCCAGAGACTGGCAAGCCTAGCGATCGCAGGCCGGCTAGGCACGAGCACGAACCGACAATGGACCCGGGAGCGAAGCGGATGCCAAAAGGCACCCGAGTAGACCGTAACCGAATGTGCTTCGGCGAGCCGCTGCGCGAGCTCGATGACGTACCGCCCGTGGCTATTGTCCGGTGTGCATCTGGGAACGAGGAAGCTGATGCGCATCGAGCGTCCTCTCAAGCGTCGGTGCCTTCATGAGCATCCCGATCAAGAGCCAAAAGTAGATCGAGCCAGGCAAGCTCGCTTGCGGCTGGAAGATCACGGACACGATGGGGTACGTCGCCGCGAGCAACGCGGGGCCGAGCAGAAGATCACGCGGGCGGCCAGGGGGCAAGCGCCTCCAAGCCCGGAACCCCTCAAATCCCACTTTGAAGGCAAAGTACGTGAACAGTGCCAACCCGAGGAAGCCGAGCTCGGCCGCCGCGGAGCCGTAGCCGCTATCGACGTTCGTCGAAGGGAGGTCTTGGAATACCGGGCTCGCAACGAACTGGGGTATCCCGGCCGTGTAGCCCAAACCCATTCCAAAGGGGTGCTCCTGAGCAATCCGAAGGCCGTAGATCAGCGGGTAGAACCATTTCCAAAAGAACGCCTCCGGATCAAAGATGGTAGCGAAGCGCTCGCCAACCACCGGTCCTACCGCATAAACAACCAGGATCCCCCCGAATCCCACCAACATGACCGCGCTCAGCCCCAGCGTGGCCCTTCGTCTCATACCGGGGACTAGCGCCAGGGCGACGGCTGCCGCCACCAGGAGATGCGCGACGGGACCCCTGCTACCAGAAGCCGCGATTCCCACTCCCATCACAGCGAACGTCGTCGCGGCGAGGATGCGCCACCGTACGGGAATCCTTGGCGACACCGCCACGCTGAACGCAAGCAACATGAGCAACGCCATATTGCCGCCAAACGTGCCGGCAGCAACAAAAGTGGAAAACGCCCTAAACACCGTGCCAGATCGCGCTAACCAAGCGAGACTCGCGTACCGGCCGTAGTAGTCGCTCCAGTGCGCAAACGATTGAGGTCCGGTCAGCCATTGGTAGGTTCCGTATGCAGCGGTAATGATCCCGAGAGCCAGAAGGACGGCGTAGAGCCGCTCAAGCTGCCGCACCGAACGCAGGGTATACAAGCCAACGAAGTAAAAGCTCAAGTAAAGCAGCCAGCTTCGCACTCCTGCTACGCTCCGAATGAACGGCGCGTCAGGATTTGCGAGCTCAAAGACGCAAAACGCCGCAAGCAAGAGGATCGGTACGCTAAGGGGGCTTGCGGCAAAGACGGGCTTTCGCCTCGCGACTCTGTCGCCGGCGACGACGAGCAAGACAAGCAGCGCTAGGCCGTCAGCGGCCAAATAGCTGAACCAGGAAGCTCCAAAGAGCTTCAGAGGCCCAAGGAAGAATCCTACGACGAGTAGCAGCAGTACGAGAAGGTCGGCTGGGTGACGGTCGTGGGGATGAAGGCCGCCAGCAACGTCGGGCTGATGAGTCGATGCGTCGGCTTCAGTCATTGGTCAGCTTGGGTCATTGGCTGATCTGTGCTGGTGAATGCTTCCGGCCCTCGTCAGAGGCCCGCTCGACGGATCTCCAATCATTCCCTCATACACAAACTCAAGTTCTCGAGCCATTCGCTCAACGCCAAAGCACTCGCGAACGCGTGCGGCTCCGGCTTGCCCCATCTGAGTTCTGCGATCGGGCTCAGCGAGGAGCGTGAGGACCGCTTGCGCCAAACGTCGGGCGTCGTTTGCAGGAACAAGGAATCCGGTCACGCCATCCTCGATGGTCTCCCGTGGACCGCCAGCGTTTGAGGCAATCACGGGCTTTCCACAGGCCATCGCCTCCAAAAGGGTCATGCCGAAAGGCTCAGGCTCGATGGAGCTGTGGACCACGAGGTCAGCCGACCAGTAGAATCGGAAGATGTCAGACCGGAAACCAACGAAGTGAACAGATTCGCCCAGCTTCAAACGCTCGACCTGCTGCCGAAGCTGCAGCGCGTAATCTTCCTCCAGCCCGAAGAGCGTTCCGCCAGCGATCACAAAGCGAGCCTGTGGATAACTCGCGATCACCTGTGCGGCTGCCTCCAACAACACGTGAACGCCCTTCCCTCGCTGAAGGCGCGTTGCCATCAGGATTACCGGAACACCATCCGGAATCCCCAACTCGTGACGCGCGCTCGGAACATCGGGAGCCCCTGGAGCGCCGCCCGTCGTCCCATTGTGGATCACGAAAAGCTTCCGCCGGGTACGCCATGCTCGGCTGAAGGCGTCGGCCACATAGGCTGAGCATGCCACGGTTCGCTTAGCCGGAACGAGTACGGAAAGGATGCTGACGATGCCGTCGCGGCTCAGCGTAAGCCTCGGCACTCCGTGAAGATGGTACAGGGTGGGGACGCCAGCTACGGCCGCCGCCAGCCCACCGTATATGTGGGCTTTCGCATTGTGGGTATGAACGAGGTGTATGCTATGCGCTCGGATCAGACCGACTATCTTGGCGACGGTTCTCCCCATCCTCGCGATCTCTCGAACACGGCCTGCCTCAATGACGTGGGTTTCCGTCCCTGTCTCTTCGACCTCTCTGACAAACGGCCCATTCTCGAGCAGCACAACCTGAGGGATAACACGAGATCGGTCAAGACACTTGAGAATGTTGAGCAGGACGACCTCGAGTCCGCCTCTCTCGGCTGCCGCCGATACGTGCAGCACTTTCCATCGCTCGGTCATTGCCCCGGCAGTCACGTCTTGCATACCGCCACGATGATGCCAGACTGCCGGACGAGCGAACGCGCGAGTCGGATGCTGCACAGCTCAGGATTCGCTCCGAACCCTCGTTGAGATAGCGCGCGATCCAGTCGCTGTTTCGTGTCATATGAAAAGGACCGATGACGAAGGTTGAGTGGATCGAGAGCCTTCAACATGCCTTTGAGCCACGGGCCCTTTACGCGCTGCCCGAACAGTCTGACCGATTTGAAGTGCGCACCGAGCCGAGCTTTGAACTCTGCCGGCGAGACCGAGTTTACATGGTACCGGTAGCTTTGGCCTGCCGACCTCATGAACGGAGCTTCAACTAGTCGATTGGGGGTGCTGAGCAACACGCGGCCGCTTGGCCGGCAGAGCCTCCTGAGATGCTTTAGAAACAGCTCGCTCCTCACAGCGTCGAGGTGCTCATAAACCTCGAAGCTGACGATGAGGTCGAAGCTCTGATCAGGGAGGGACAGGTCAGCTACATCCTTCACACTGAAGGTCAGATTGTTCCGATAGGCGTAGTTAACTCGATTTTGCACCACCGCTTCCGAGTCGTAGTCGACGGCCACGACCTTGCGCGCAACCGCCGCAAGCAAGTCCGAGCCGTATCCCGACCCGCAACCTGCGTCCAGGACGGTCTTGTTGTAAGCGAACTGCATGGCCCAGAGGTAACGGAACACATGGAGCGCGAAATTTCCATCGTTCAGGTTGGGGTAGATCCGCTAGTCCTTTGCCAAGGCGACTCGTTCTCCTAAGCCTACGAGACGCTCCAGGAGCCTCTTAAGTACATCGGTACTCAGGTGGGTTCATCGCGTCTGCGCCAGACGAGCTACGTGCGCGGCGATTACGTCCCAAGTGAAGTATGTGTCATATAATATGCGCGCACCTCTTCCCAGGCGGGCTCGAAGGTCCGGACGCCGGGCCAACTCAAGCAACCCATCTGCAAGCACCTGTCTGTCGCCCGGAGGGATCAAAAAGACGTTTTCGCTGTGAACGAACCATGGTTCGGGCTGGCTGCCACGAGTCGTCAGAAGTGGAAGTCCGTGTTGCAGGGCCGTCACGGCGCTCGTCCGTCTCGTCGAGACACCATCGATGAACGGCAACATCATCAGATCGCAAACGCTCAGCACCTCCGAGACCTCAGGGTGATAAAGTTCGCCCGTCCACTGGACATCCTCCGCACTGAGCTCGTGGACATCCATGGCTCGCTCGAGACCGGTCCGCTCCTGGCCGTCTAGGGGATCGCCGCCAACCCATACGAGCCTAGCCGCCATCTGTCTCTTCAGCTGCTGCAAGGCATAAAGGACGGCGGAGATGTCGCGGTCGTGGCGAGCCCCGAAGACCGCCACCAGAACCCCCTTCGAGCCGCCCAGCAGCTGGTGCCGTAACCGGCCTCGGTCCTCCTCTCCGATCTGCGCCTGCGGGATGTTACTACCGACCGGAATTAAGTGAATTGGCTTACGAATGCCCATGCGGGTGAGACGTCTTTGCCACTCACTGGCTGTGACGCTAATCGCGTGACTACCGGACGCAAGCAGCACCGCGGCCGCCCGCTGCCAGAGAGCGCTGAGCCTTCTTTTGAAGGGTCCCTGAAAGGGTATATACATCTCGTGGAAGTTGGTGATGACGCGCACGATCCGACCGGCACGCATGAGAGACGGGAGGAGATTGACTGCGACCGTTATGCCACGGCGCTCATAGGCATGCGGTGTGTACTGTATCACCAGTACCTGGGGATTGAGCTTGTGGAGATACCTGAGCGCTCCTGGCAGTCCCCTTGGTCCCCAGCTGCCAATTGTGCGATGGACATGCACGCTCGGTGGAAACGGATACAGCACTTCGTCCAGCGCACCTTTAGATGTGAGTACGTCCACTGTGAAACCGATTCGCGCGAGGGCGCACGCCAAGAAATACGTGTAGTCGCCAACGCCGCAGCGCTGTGGCGGAAACCGGGCGGAGAGGAGGCAAATTCTCATTGTTGCTGACATGCGTCTCACGAGTTGGCCTGGAGAGAGCGACCGCGGTAAGCACTGGGCGGCCGGAGTGCAGCCGCTCTCCTAAAGATGTGCCCTTTTGCGGCGACGTCAGTTAAGCGGGCGCGATCAGATCGGTACGACACGGCTTGCTTGGGGTCCTATGGAAAGCATCCGCTGGAAGTGGGCCCAAGGAGTCGTCCCAGCATCACGGTACATCTGACGGCGCTGGGCCAACAGAGACGGCAAGCTGTTGGCGACGTCCACGATCACGCGCGCCCTGAGGACAATGGATCCCCAGTGACCCATCACCATGTCCTTGCCGAGGCTCAACAAAGAAACAGCCCACGTGCTAACTACATACCGCCTTGGAAGGTGCTTCATCGCGAAGACCAAGCGCCCAGCCAATGCGCCCTTGAACTTCGCAGCCGCCCCCTGAGGCTTCTGTCCGGATCCATCCACGCGGTGCCAGCATAGCGCCGCGGGAACAAATAGCGTCCGCCAGCCCCGAAGCCAAGCGCGCCAGCAGATCTCGGTATCCTCCCAGCCCAGGGGCAGACGCTCGTCAAAGCCACCGATTTCCTCGAACATTGACCGTCGCACTGCCATGGCCGCTGCGCACGCCTGAATCACTTCCGTGACAGCCGCCGAAGGTTCCTGCCAAAAATCCAAGCCTGGAATGAGCCCACGGGTCGCAAGGGGGCGTGTGACTGAGAGCCGACGAACCCGCGTCCCAAGATGGATCTGCTTTGAACCCTGCCAGTCCAACTGTCGGGCGTCCACGGCGAACACGTCGTTGCCGTCGAGAAGAGTGGTTATGAGGGCACGCACGAAGTCGGGGGGGAAGCGCATGTCGTTGTTAAGGAAGATGAGGTACTCGCCGCCAGCTCTCGCAGCGCCCTTGTTGCAAGCGGCCGCGAGGCCGCGGTTTTGCTCCAAACCGAGCCACACGACGTCATTGTCGGCGGCCACTTCGGCCGACGAATCTGTGCTCCCATTGTCCACAACGAGTATCTCGAAGGGCGAATACGTCTGCCGCTTGAGCGTGGGCAGAGCGAGTCTCAAGTGCTCGGCACCATTCCAGTTGACCATCACTGCAGAAACGAGGGGACTCTGAGGCATGGCGTGCTACGACATCACACGATGATCACGCCGCTCGTCGCATGGACGCCCTCGCCGCGCCCGATAGGCAGACCGCGATCGCAGCCACGCGCACGATGCGAGCACTCTCATCTTCGAGAACCCACGTTCAAAACGGGGCGCGACCTAATTCAACAGTTCACTGTAGCTGGCAACCAGTCGACTCACCTGGAGCCTCTGATTGAATCGTTTCGCAACAAACTCGCGAGCCGCCCCGCCTAATTCGGCCCTGAACTCATTGTGGGTCAAGAGCCGCATAATCGCCGCCGCGAGACCCAGAATGTCCCCCCGCGGCACCAATAAGCCATTCGCCTCATGGATCAACCACTCCCGTACTCCGCCGACATCGAAAGCCACGACTGGCTTTCCATAAGCCATCGCCTCCGGACCTACCATACCAAACGGCTCAGGCCAGATCGAAGGTACCACCAGCAAGGCGCTTCGTGCGTACTCTTCCCTCAGGGCCGTTGTGCTGAGCCAACCGCAAAACCGGACCGACCGGTCAATCGACAGGTCCGAAGCAAGTTTCTCGCACGCACGCCGCAGAGGTCCGTCTCCCGCAATCACGGCCGTGAACGGCACCCGAACAAGCGCAAGCGCTCTGAGCATGGTCGCCAGACCCTTCTCGCGAGTTAGGCGGCCCGCGAAAAGCACTGATCCGTCCTCGTTGGAACCGGTCACTGGAGGAATCTCGACCCACGGCTCGAGCACGGTGACGCGATCTGGTGAGAGGCCGGATTGAAGCAATCGCTCGCGAACGTAGTTGCTGAGTGTTAGGACGCGACGAACCTGTTGAAGGGTGCTCATCAGCTCCTTCGAGAAGGCGAACTGGCGCCACAGCCGGACAGGGTGCCGGGCAGCACAACGGTGTGCGTACGCGTGGATAAGGCAAGGAACACCCAAGGGTCGCGTGCACGTCGCGTCCGTTCGCCAGAAAACCTTGGACCCGCCGGGACAATACGCATTATGCACGTGAATCGTGACGATCGTCGGAAGTCGCTCCGCTGCGAGCCGGATTACCCCCGCGTTACGCACATCATGGACGTGAACTAGATCCGGACGTTCTTGGTCGATCACGGCCTGTAAATGGCCAAACCCAGAGGTTCCGGATGGTTGGAACAGCTCGGGAACTTCGTACACGGGAACGCCACGTAACGACCATGTGCCTCTGTCCCGACAGGCGACAGTCGGCGTACAGCCAGCGTCGACCAACGCCTCGACCATCCGAGTCACGACGATCGCAGTGCCTCCTCCAGGTGTCAAAGCGTCCTGGAGGATGAGAACTCTCACGACTGAAGCGCCTCGCGGTACGCCTCAAGGCTCCGGGCAACCACACGATCCCAGCTGAACTCGCGGAGGACACGCTCCCGGCCCGCCGCTCCCATTCCCAGCGCGACGTCGGGTCGATCAAAGAAGAAGCGGATCCTTTCCCGGATGGCTGCTGGGTCGTTCGGCGGAACCAGGAAGCCCGTTACCCCGTCCTCGACTGTCTCCGGGAGCGCCCCACAGTGCGTTGCGATGACAGGCGTGCCGCAGGCCATGGATTCTAGCGCCACCAGGCTGAGCAGCTCCCCGACGGTGTCGTTCCCGTACACGTCCGTCAAGACGGAAGGCACAACCGTAACCAGAGCCGACGAATACTCCCGAACCAGGTCTCGGTCGGAAACATCGGTAAGAAACTGCACCGCCCTGCCCTTAGCCATATTCTGGAGCTCGCGCACATAACGTTCGTCGTAAGGCTCGCCTACGATCCGTAGAGGCGTGGCCGAATCTACCGCCTCGACGAGATAATTGGCCCCCTTTGCAGAAATCAACCGCCCGACAAACAGCACTGTTCGATCCCGGGCCACGCCTAGGGGGCGGAACAACTCGGCATCGACGCCGCCACGTATGACACGCACCCGATCTAGATATCCGCTATAGCTCTCGGCGCTGTACGCGCTGAGGAGGAGAAAACCGCCGATGAGCCGCCGAGTATCGAAGCCGACCTTTGATAGATAGGTACTGAGACAAACACCGCCGCCGCCGATGTCTGTGACGAACAACTTCTTACGATAGAGCTTTGCAAAGGCTATCGTAAGATCGCTCACGGCGTGAGGGTAACCGTAGCAGTGGAGTACATCGAAACCCCGGAGGTCCTTCAGGAACGCGATGTTGAGAGGATTAGCCGCGTGACCTCTCACGAAGTACTTCACGGGGTAGCGGCGGATCTCAAGTCCGGCGTCGCGTTCTACGACGAGTCGGGCATCGTTTCGCGAGAATGTAATGATGCTGACTTCCACATGCCGCGACATGTGCCGCGACAGCTCTAGCACGTAGCGCTCGGCGCCGCCGATCACCGAGGCTTTACCAAAGAACGTAGGGCAGATCTGCGCCACTTTCACGGAGACTGATCCCGCCAGAAGGGCAAGCGCCTCCTCGCTGCAACTTGGCAACTGACTGTAGACCGCTGGAGGTCGGACAACTGAGAGTTTTGGATGCAATCAAGAGGGTAGGTCGCCCCGTGCGGGAGTTTGCGCTGAGACTGGCAAGCAGACGCCGGGGCGTTCGCCGGGTGGTCAATGGCTTTGAATATCGCGTGGATTCGCGGTGTCGCCATCAGTTTGCGGACGCCTACGAAGCCGAGGTGGCCGTGTTTCTGCGGCGCCGCATCGCGCCCGGGGCGGTGATCTACAACGTTGGTGCGCATGTCGGTGTGCTCGCCGTCCAGCTGGCCAGATGGTCGGGGCCCACAGGCAAGGTCGTTGCTTTTGAGCCTAACCCGTACGCCGTTACTCTGCTCAAGAGGAACCTCCGGCTCAATAGACTCGACTCGCAGGTGGACGTTGTGGACGTGGCGATTGGCAACTCCGTTGGAGAGGTCACGCTACACGTGTGCGGTAGCAATCCCATGGCGCGTGCGAGCAAAGCGAATCCGCTTCTGCCCAAGACCGAAGCCGTTCGCGTTCCAGTCACGACGCTGGATAAGTTCTCCCAGAATCGCCGGTTGATACCAGACTGGATAGTTCTGGACATCGAGGGCTGGGAGGTCGCCGCACTTCGAGGTGGGCGCGGCCTTCTTGCCGCAACACGCAGGCAGGTAGGCGTTGTCCTCGAACTCCACCCCAGTGCTTGGTCTTGGTCCGGTGATTCCCGAGCCGACCTGGAGGGCATTCTGGTAGAGTTGAGGCGAAGACCAATCGCTCTAACTGGGCAGAGGGATCCACTGGATGAGCACGGTCACGTTTACTTGGAACCGTGGGCCCGCGCGTAAAGACGACCTGTGTCACTCGGAGTCGAGGTGACCCGCGTTCTTAGCGCTGCACGCGTGTTCCTCCGATGAAACCGCAGAATGGACTTGTATGACCACCCCCTGATCACGTTTGCCGGAAGTTGGTCGGTGTGAAAGATCACATTTGCCCCTTCCACCCCGTCTAGACTGGAAAGAGACTGACACGTCTCGGGCGATTGGCCGACTGCCCACATCAAGTACCCGTACGGCTTGAGAAACTCCCAAATCCGTTCCGGTTCGTACCGCAGTCCACGGCACGCGGACCGATTGATCTCCACCAGCATCGTGGGCCGCCAACGTGCTAGCACGGACGTGGCCCCTTGGAGTGCGAACCATTCGGCACCTTCGATGTCCATCTTGACGAAATCCACGCGATTCAGCTTGCGCTCAGCGACATAGTCGTCGAGCCGTACGCCGGAGCACACAACCGTGTCGACAGCCTCTGAAGGAACTCCGATCGTATACCCACCGTCGCTCGCTTTATCAAACCCGAGGTGGAGCCTGACTGTCTTAGCCTCGTGCCATAACGCCATTCTATTCGTTCTAACGGTGTCTGCGAGCCCATTGTCCGACACGTGAGCCACGAGGCGCCGGAAGGTCTTGGGGACTGGTTCAAAAGCGTGAACCTCACCATGACGCCCCACCTCTACAGCAGCGATCAGCGTGTGCTGACCAACGTTCGCACCGGCATCTATTACGACCATGCCCGGTCGCAACAGGTGGGTGAGAAGATAAGCCTCAATCGGTTCGTATGCGCCAAAAAAATAAATCTGTCGCTGGATCTGGTCCCCGAGATCACATCGAATTTTCACGCCGTTGAAGAGACGACACTCCAGGGGCTCGACCCCGAGTCGGGCACCCCATCGTTCTACGATCTGGTATAGGTAGCCGGGCGCCTTAGGAAATCGGCTCCACGTCCTCAACAGGGAGCGAATCGTAAGCCGCAACACAGCCGGTAGTGGACGGAAGGCGCCACGACGTCGGCGCTCCTGAGGCGGCGCGTGTGTACGGATTATCGGCTTCAAGCTTTCTGACCGGATTCCTTACGTGCCCAATCCGCTGGAGCTCCAGAGCGATGAACTCGACTGCCCCCGATCACGCTACGAAGACCCGCCTCGCTGATGTCTCTCATTGGTCAAGAAACCACCGGTGACCTACGCGGACGGGCCCCCACATCCATGGTGCAGTGAGCGCGGTCGGTCCCACAGGGCTCTCCGCGAGGCTCACGCGGATCGCGCCCACGGCGCTCCAGTCGAGAAGGTCCGCCGCTCCCATTCCCTCTCGAACCGCTGTATAGAGCTCGTACACTCTCGGCCCGAGGGGTAGCGGGCCTAGCCGACAAGTAACCACGTGTCGTCCCGGCGTCAGATCAAATCCTTCGTGCCCCTCGAGCATCGAGCACAGCACCAAGGCCCCGGGCCGACCGTCGCTGACACCGACGGAGAACCAGGGACGCGACAGCGTCTGCTCGGCGAAGACGTGGAAGCGAATCTCCAGAGGTTCGCCACTCTCAAAGACGTAACGCTCCGCCCCGGTGCCGTCATGCACCGTGACCTGCTCCACGACTAGGCCTCTCCCTACCAGACGGCGCCGTGCCCCCTTTCGGCGACGCTCTCGGTCGTCCACCCAGTCGAGATAGGCGCGCAGGGCTTCTCTGACGGTCCCTGCCGTTTGAACGTGCCCATCAAGCAGAAAGATGCCCCGCAGGCAGATCGCCTCGACCGCCGACAGGTTATGGGACACGAACAGAAGCGTGCGACCCTCACCCACGAGCTTTGTCATCCGCTCCACGCACTTCGCCTGAAACCCCGCATCCCCCACCGCAAGCGCCTCATCGACGACGAACACGTCTGGGTCCAAATGGGACGCAATGGCAAACCCTAGCCGCAGCTGCATGCCCGCCGAATACATCTTCACTGGCGTATCGAGTGCGTGCGCGAGTTCCGCGAACTCGACGATCTCGTCGAATCGCCGCCGCACGTCCGCCTTGCTCATGCCGATGATTTGTCCGTACAGCCACACGTTCTCACGAGCCGTCAGCTCCGGATGCACGCCCGAACCGACCTCAATGAGCGCGCCGACCCGGCCGCGCACGCGCACGCGCCCCAATGAGGGATACGAGATCCGCGAGATGATCTTGAGAGCGGTGGTCTTCCCCGCTCCGTTCGGCCCAATGATCGCAAACGACTCGCCCTGCTCGACTTCGAACGACACGCGATCGAGCGCTAGAGTGCCGCGAGGCTCGGCCGGCGTACCAGCGAGCAGCCGGCCGAATCGCTTGAAGCCCTCCGCTACATCGTGACGCAAGGAGCCGTAGCGCGGTCCGCCACCGGGGTAGCGCTTCGACACGTCCTCGAACCGCACGGCCCAGCTCATCGCCCTAAATCACGTCGGCGAAGTTCGGCTCCATCGCCTTGAACAGCCGATAGCCGAGCCACAGCCAGATCACGCCACCCGCCGCGGACGCTGCTAACAGCTCGGCGGACGGCAGTACTCCGAGTCCCAGCGCCCGCCGGAACCCCTCAAGCGGCCCGGCCACCGGATTCACGAATGCGTACACGACCTGCCATTCGCCAGGAAGTTTGGTGAGCGGGTAGGCCACAGGGGACGCGAACATCCAGAGCTGGACGCCAAGCGGCAACGCGTAGCGGAAATCGCGGTAATAGACGTTCAGTGCCGCGAGGCCGAGAGAGAGTCCAATCGCCGGCAGGGCGACGAGCGGGAGCAGCAGCGGCGCGAATAGCGCTGTCGCGGAGAGATGGGCTCCCAGGATGGGACCGAGGATCAGAAATGCCAGGAGTCCCGCAGCGAAGTCCACTCCCGCCGCCACGGCTGCCGCGAGCACGGGTACCTCTCGTGGGAAGTACACCTTGCGTACAAGCGACGCGTCGTTGAGTAGCGCAGACGACCCGAATGACACCGTGGTCGCAATGTAGTTCCAGGGGATAAGTGCGGTTAGCGCGAACGCGGCATATGGCACCCCATCGCCGCCGATTTTCGCCACGCGGCCGAAAAACACCGCGAAGATCGCGAGGAATGCGAGGGGCTGAAGTAGGGCCCAAGCCACACCGAGGACCGCCTGCTTGTACTTGACGCGCACGTCGCGCTCGGCGAAGGCCATGATCGTGCCCCGGAACGCCCAGAGCTCCCATAGCGCTTGGCGTAACGTAGACCTCGGTGAGGCCTCGAGGACGACTTCGGGATCCGTCAGGTTCACCTACGCGCACACCTCCCGAAGTTCAGACGCGGCCCACCATCCAATCCACTTCTGTGCCTGCGGGCAACGAAATGTCAATACAGAAGTTAGACCGAGCACGACTTGCGCCGCTAGATGTGGTACCAAAGAGTGTGAGTACAATCGGAGGTGCTTGACGCAGGCTGCCTAGCGTCGGGTTCAGTCAGCGAGACGCATTCGCAGACTGCGAGCGGAGACCACTCCCCCAGCTAGCAACACAATGGTGAGGAGCGCGGACGCCCACAGGCCTCGCGGTCCGAGCACTCGGGCAGCGCCCACCTGCCATAAGTTCACATATTGCCGGTTCATCCCCTTCGAATATTCGAACAGATGGTGCGCAGTGTACGCGACCGTCTCGGGGATCAAGCCATATTGTCTCAAGACGCTTGGCCCCACTGCCGGCGGGGGCTGGTCCAGCTGTTGGACGCGAGTGGAGATCACCATGGCCGGTAGCGAGACCAGGGCCCCGGCGATGAACAAGACACGGAGCACATCCCGGCGCAACTTGGATCCCTCGCACCAGGGCGCGACGACGGGGAACGCGGGAGCAACTCCGATGATCAACAGGCGCGGCCCCCAGCACCATCCCCCCGCGAACGATGCCCAGGTCGCCGCCATGAGGAAGGCGACCCCCAGGTTCCAGGAGATGAGCCAGAACGCGGTGGAATCCTTTTTTGCGAGCCGAACGAGCGCAGGGAACAGCGCTGCGGTAACGGGTGCGAACAGGAAGACGCTTTTTGCTGGGTGAAACAGCAGACCCGAAGCACCTGTCACGAAGCCCGTCGAGAACCCTACGTCGCTATACCCGAAGGTGAAGGGGCTGCCGAACCGCGCCATGTTGTATGCGCAAGCACCCGCCGCGCCTGCCGCCAGCCCTGCGGTCGTCCGCCACAGCCCGTGCCATCTGGTGCTCCTCCAAGCGCACCACATGAGAACCGGGGCGAATCCGAACGCCTGCATTCTCGTAAGCCCGGCAGCTGCGGCTGCAGCCCCTGCTGCACCGGGACGGTCAGCGAGCGCCCGCTCGATTGAGACGGTGAGACAAAGAGCTGTAAGGGGCTCGCTGAAGAACTCTTTGGAATATGGCAGGAGATACGTGCCACCGACGGCCCCGAGTGCGGTGAGCACTGAAGCCTTTGATCCAGCGCCCAGCCGTCGGGAGAGCCGGAAGATCGCGGCGGCAAGGAACCCAAAGATCACCGGCATCATCGCCGCAACGGCGGCCTGCTCTGCGAGGTCCGGCGCCGGGGTAAGCCTGGCGAAGGGCTTCACGGCCGCGTACGCCACTGCCGCGACTAGCGGTAGACCGATCCCGTATCGGCTGTAGTAGAGCCCGTAGCGACCAGGAACCCCCAGGGCGGAGTCGACTGTGAGGCGCCCCTCCTCTATTAGGGACCTGCCCACGTCGTACATGCTTCGACCGTCGGAACCTGTGACCGCGCCCTCGTTCACGACGAGCCCGGCGCAAATGGTCAAGGTGGCGAGAGCTTTGGCGACGCGTCGGTCGAGCGATACCAAATTCGCCGCAGCTTCGCCCAACCTCATCGCTCGCGTCAATGTCCGCAAAAGGGGAATGGGTGGCGGCGCGCGATGCCAACAGGGATGGCGAGGCGGTCCCACCCGTTTCTCTTCTGCTTCTGCGGGTCAGCCTGGCGGGACGTGTACAAGGTTGGTAGCTTGGATATTCCGCGCATCGGCCTGCGCGAGACGCGCCGTAATCCCCACTCAACCCCAGATCGTCGCGGTCAGAGGACAACCCTGAGCAAGTCAGCCCGCACCAGTTCTGCCCGACCCGGGTGCGACTCGTGATCCGGTCGTGGAGCCGTTGCCCCGCGTGCTCCGGCCTCAGTGAAATCCGATATGCACCGCGACCGAGTAAATCACCGCCCCCGCCGCCATTGTGAGATTCTTCCAGAAATGCGCCATCTGGTTCGCCTTCATCATCGCGTCGGTCTCGGTCC
>JACXTT010005263.1_pt1 | contig 18876 bp, 18 predicted proteins | sample 9270951 | NCBI WGS metagenome assembly JACXTT01 (sample SAMN15532306, study PRJNA645909) | rock metagenome | isolation source: weathered quartz diorite | place: Puerto Rico | collected 2017-06-21 | reverse complement strand
GGTCATCAGCGAGCGGGCGCCTACAGAGGGGGGAGGCCTGGGCGCATGCACGGGGGGGTGCTCGACGACTCTCAGGCCGTCGCGCTGAGAATGGCGGAGGGGGGCGCGCTCGGGGACGGCGTTCGGGTGCAGTTCTTTCACGATCACCTCGCCGAAAAGCGCGCGCTCGTTGACCGGCTCGGACCGTTCGACGTGATCGTGGCCATGCGCGAGCGGACGCCATTTCCACGGTCGTTGCTCGCAGCGCTGCCCGGCCTGCGGTTATTGGTGACGACGGGCATGCGGAACGCGTCGATCGATCTGGAGGCCGCCGCCAGCCTCGGGATCACGGTCTGCGGCACCGAGGGCCTCGGGTATCCGACCGCCGAGCTCACGTGGGGATTGATCCTGGCGTGGGCCCGGCGCATCGCCCGCGAGGACCGAGCGACCCGCGATGGACGATGGCAGACCACCATCGGTCTCGGGTTGCGTGGGAAAGTGCTGGGCGTGATCGGCCTCGGCCGGTTGGGCTCCCAGGTGGCCGCGATCGGAGGGGCGTTTGGGATGTCCGTGATCGCTTGGAGCCAGAATCTGACGAGCGAGCGGGCGGTGGCCTGCGGCGCGGCCCTCGTGTCCAAGGACGACCTGCTCGCCCAGGCGGACGTGGTGACGATCCACCTGCAACTCAGCGACAGAACGCGAGGCCTTCTGGGGCGGCGGGAGCTCGGGTTGATGAAGGCGACCGCCCTCCTGGTCAACACCTCACGCGGCCCCATCGTCGACGAGGGCGCGCTGGTCGCGGCGCTGCGCCAGGGGACCATTGCCGGCGCGGCGCTCGACGTCTTCGACGAGGAGCCGCTGCCGTCCGATCATCCGCTCCGGCAGCTGGACCGTACGGTGATCACGCCCCACCTCGGGTACGTCACGGTCGAGGGCTACGAGGTGTTCTACCGGGATGCCGTGGAGGATATTCGCGCGTTCCGGGAAGGCCGTCCGATCCGGGTGCTCACCCGGCGCTAACGGCGGCGTCTTGCGTCCCGGCCGCACCCCGGCCCGTCCTTGGGGCGAGCAGGAGCCGGCCGGGCGCGGTTGGAAGTCTGTTGTCCCAAATTGGGGGTTGCCCAGGGCTGGACAGACGGTGGTGCAGGTGCAGCAAGCGCGCGGTCGTCCGTCGAGGGGAACAAGGCCATCCTACGTGTTCCCGCATTGGGTGCGCGGGCTCGCCCTCGGGGCGACTGCCGCGATCTTGCTCAACTTCGCCCACTACGATCTTGCTGGATTCGCCCGAGCAGCGGTTCTGCTGGTGCTCTACGTCCTTGTGCTGGCGGCAGCCGCGGATGTCATCTGGCATGTCTGGACCGCGAGGAAACCTGCGCCGGTCGCGGCGCTGGCCGGCAGTCACGAGACCGTTCCCGTCTACGATGCGACGGTCCGCCTGCGGGTCACGGCCGGGGCGGTGGCGCTGGCCGCCGCCGCCACCGCGTTCCACGGCGGCGCGGCCATGGGGGTGCTCCGCGCCTGGGGTCAGCTGCACCGGTGGGCTCCCCCCGAGATCGCGCTCAGGGTCGTCCCCACGGCCGTCCCCGCCCATCAGCCGTTCCACCTGACCGTTCTGGTCGACAAGCGCGTGGCCACCGGCTACCGCTGCGAGTGGCAGGGTCTTGTCGCCGAGTGGTCCAGTGAGACCTCCTGCGATGTCGAGCAAAAGGCCCCCCCGAACTTTGTGGAACCGGACTGGCCAAACCGGCGCGTCCCCTTGATGGCGAGAGTGTTCGACGGCGACCGGCTGTTGGGCGCGACTCCCAACGAAACCATCACGGTCACGTATGAGCCGATGGTTGAGGTCATTGCAGACAAGGCCCACATCATCCAGGGACAGAAGGCTGTGTTCACGGTCCGGGTCGATGGTCACCCTCCCGGCGCCGAGGACAAGTGCCGCTGGACGGTGGAGGGCGAGTTTGCGAGCTCCGAGCACTGCACGTTCGCCTACACGGGGAGAGAACTCTCGGGCGCGCCGAGTGCGAACGTTCAGGTGGCCGTAGAGGTCGAGAACCTTTCCAACCACACCAGTGCAAAAGCCGACGCCACGCTCACCGTCGATCAGCCGCAGCGGTACGTGCTGTACGTGGTCGAGACCTCCCGGCGCATGGCGCAGCAGTCCACCACCGGGATCCTGCTTGAAGAAGTGAAGACCGACCTGGTGGATGGTTTCTCCAATGCCGATCTTGGCAAAGGGTACCTCGGGATCGCGACGTTTGGGGGAGATGGATCGCGTCCCGCCTGTTTCCAGAATGTTCAGATGCCGTACCCTCTACAGCCGCTCAGACTGAATGAGGCGAAAAGCATCCTCTACCTGCTGCAGCCCGGCGCGGCCGACGCACCCTTGGCCAGCGCGGTGATCAAAGGGCTGGGTCTCTTTCAGCCTCTCGCCCCTCAGGCGGCCGAGCATGCATCGTTTGCGCTCGTCAGCGTGGCCGCCGGCATGGACACCTGTGCCGGCCCCGGCACCGAGGCCGGCGTCAAGCCGCTCGGTGCCCTCATGGATGCCATCCGGAACACGACGACGTTGTTGAAGGGTCACCTGTTGACCATCACCATCGGGATCGGCACGTCGGACCAGGACCGCCAGCAGTGGGAACGCGTGGCCAGGTACGCCCCCACGCAGGCCCCGTACGTGGTCGTTCCCGCTCCCAACGTGGTGACGCTCGATCTGGCAATCCGCGCGGCGGTCCAGCTGGGTTCGCGCGACTACGAGGCGCGCCTCTCGGGTTGCGGGGATCTCGTCAGGATCTTGAGGACCCGCAGCCTGCAGGCCGGCGCGGCACACGTCGAGAGGTACTGCCAGACGCTGGCCGCGCCCTGAGCGGCGCGGCAACCGGCACGCTCCTCAGCAGGACATCACTCCGGCAGGTGGAGGGACCGCCAGGCAGGATAGCGGGTGAGCTTCCCGTCGCAGACGTTGGCGACGTATCGCCCATCGCAATTGAACTGCATGATGCGGCGGCCCTCGCGCGCGAGCGCGGCCCAGCGCGACGACGTTTCCGGGTTTTGTTCGATGCCCGCAAAACGGTGCCGGCGATACGTAAAGTCTACGGTCCGCAGCCGGCTGGACCGGGTCACGCCGACGGGGTACTGTGTCGAGCCGACCTGGACGGCGGGCTTGCGCTCGCTCAGGGCTTGCTGCCAGATGGAGATCAAGGTGTCCGCCAGCGTGGGCTCAACCGTCACCTACGCCTCCAGTTCCAGAATCTCGAGGCTTCCATCAAATCGGTCCACGAGATAGATTAGGCCGCCGGCGTCCACGTAGACGTCGTTGGACTGAGGCACCCCGCCCGGCACGTCGGGTACGTACCAGCCCACTTCGCGCGGGCGATAGGGGTCGTCGATGTCGACGATCCGTAGACCTCCGGCGAAATAGGTGAGGTAGATCCGGTCTTCGCGTTGCAGCCCTCCCGGGCGATTTTCATGGATGTTGTGCGGCCCAAAACGAAAGTCTGGGTGCGCGTACGGCTCGGCGTCCACGCGAAACGTTGCGACCGGGATGGGATTGCGCTCCTCCCGCACATCGACGATCCACATGAACTTTTCGCGGTCACGGCCGAGCGCGTGCTTGCAGAGCGCCTCCTGCGTGCACACGACCAACCGGCGGCCCGGCAGCGGCATGGCGGTGTGCAACATGTCTCCGAACGGGGGGAACACGGTGTGTCGCGCAACGAGGCGGGGTTGAGCCAGGCTGCTCACGTCCAGGATCGCCCATCCCCAGTCGACGCACCCAAAGACGCACCGATCGTTGGTGATGAACGGCGCGCCGTGCACCCGAACCGTCCAGTCGGACGGCCAGTCGGGGCGCTCGCCGCCCGCCGACCACTGGCCGGGGATCCACCAGCGGCCCACCTCCTCCGGGCGGTCGGGCCGCCGGAGGTCGATGATCCGGTAGATCTGATCGGAAAACCCGTCGGCTCCCGCCGACAGATGCGCGTACCGGCCATCGACGAACCAGAACCGGTGCACGCCGGAGCCGCCGGTGCGGAACGTCGCCAGCTCCTTTGGGCGGGCGGGATCTTCGACATCGTGGATGCCGATGCCGGCGCTGAACTCGGTCCCCGCATAGCCCGGCTGCCGTTCGTGGTTCACGACCATCAGACCCTGCGCGACCTGCACCTTGTGACAGTGAGTGTTCGGCGGGGCGGCCAGCTGTGCCACGACCTTTGGTGACCGCGGCGAGCGGACGTCGAGGATCGTGGTGCCCACGTCGCGCATGGGCGCGACGTACGCGTACCCGCGATCGACGACGACCTGCCCCGCGCCGGTCGGCCCGTACGCGGTACGGCTGATCAGACGGACGCGATGCGATCGCGGATGGGGCATCACGGTACCCTCCACGGGACGATGGTGGCGATCCGGCGGTCAAAGGCCGCCCGGCACGAGGCGAGGTTCGTCAGCAGACGGACTGGTCCCCTCCCCGCCGAGCCGTTACGCGCCGCCCGGACGCTGGGCCGGCAAAGAGGGAGGGGCGCCCTCGCGGGCGCCCCCGAGGAGGCACAGTGTTCGGGCGAATCAGAATCCGAGGTTGCGCTTGGCCCGGCGGAAGAACAGCAGGTGGAACGCGAGCGCGGAGAACAATAGCGTCAGGCTCAGGCCCGCGGCCACCGGAAGACGGGTGCTTGTGCGACCTGCAGATTTCACGCGGCGCCTACTTCCATCCGGCCGAGCGATAGTGGGTCCGTCCGCGCTCCAGGCTCAGGAACACCCAGCTCTTTGCCCGAAGCGCTTTCGGGAGCATGTTGTGCAGCGCGGTCATCTCGTGAAGCGCGGCCTGCATCACGTTCTTCGCCTCCACGCGATTGTCGAGCCCATCGTACTCTGTATTAATGCTCTGAAGGCGCCTCTTGATAGACGTCAAGTTTCCGACGATTTGATCCGTCGTCATGAATCCTCACCTCCCCCGGCGGGCGAGTTGGCCCCAGCCGGCCACCAATGGATCGACGATTGCACTGCGCAGAGTTCCATTTTTCGCGCGTGCCCCCTTGGTTCGTCCTACGGATTCTACCCACTGTTCGAATGACGGGGGGCCAACTATTCAGATGATTCGGCCGTGCGCGCGAGTGCTGCGGAGAGTTCGGAGGAAGATGGACCGAGGATCAATGGAACAATGTTACGCCGGGATGCCCGACAGGCGCGTTCGTTCACACCTCGATGATTTTCCCGTCCTCGGCCGATTCGTAGGGGAGCGAGGGTGCTCTGGCCAGCATGTCAGCGCCCAGGTGGGTGAGCACGACCCGCTTCGCGGCGAGGTCAGGGAGGTGGCTCGCCAGCGTCTGGTAATCCATGTGCAGCCTGGTCTTTCGATCGAACAAGTAGGCTTCGACGATGAACAGATCGGCATCGCGGGCCACCGGAAGCAGCGACTCGGTCCACACCGTGTCCCCCGAGTACGCGATGATCCGGCCGTCGCACTCGATCCGGAGCGCCAGCGGGGGCGCGCCGGTCGTCGGGTGCTCGACGACGTACGGCGTCACCGTGATGGCTCCAAGCGCCCGGGGCTCCTCGGCGGTGAGTTCCGTGACTTCCAGGGGATAGGGGAGCCTCACTCGCGAGGACTCGGGGAACATCGCCTCCATCGCCTCGACCAGCCGCCGCTTCACGCCCGGCGGGCCGGCGACCACGAGTGGCCGCGTGCGTTTCCCAAGCAGCTGGGCCTCGATGATCACAAACGGCAGGCCGCCGAAGTGGTCGCCGTGCAGGTGGGTCACCAGGATCGCGTCGATCACCGCCGGATCCACGCCGAAGCGCTTCATCGCCGTGAGCGATGAGGCGCCGCAGTCGATGAGGAAGCGGGCGGAATCCGATCGGACGAAGAAGCAGGTATGGAAGCGTCCGCCGCTCCCAAACGCGTCGCCGCACCCCAGGAACTGCACGCTCACCCGTGCCATCGTCTCACCTGGTCCTTCGAGGGCCGGCCGGGCGGAGCCTCCGCGCCTGCGAAGTGACATTTGTTATCCTTAAAAGACTTCCCTTCGATGAGGTGTCTTCTATGGAAGCCGCTGAGCTGTGCTATATGCCGGCGACCGAGATGGCCGCGGCGATCAAGGCCAAGAGGGTCTCTCCCGTCGAGGTCGTCGACGCAGTCCTCGCCCGCATCGACCGCCTCAACCCGAGCCTGAACGCGTACTGCACGGTGACGCACGAAGGGGCCCGCGCCGCCGCGAGGGCCGCCGAGGCGGCGGTGATGCGAGGCGAGGCCGCGGGCATCCTCCACGGCGTTCCGGTGTCCATCAAGGACTTGGTCGCGACCAAAGGCGTGCGCACCACCTGGGGATCCAAGATGTTCGAGCACTTCATCCCCGACGAGGACGCCCCGGTCGTCGAGCGGCTCAAGGGTGCGGGCGCGATCACGCTCGGGAAGACCAACACGCCCGAGTTTGGGTTCAAAGGGGTGACGGACAATCCGGTGTTCGGGCCGACGCGAAACCCGTGGAGCCTGGTCCACACGCCGGGCGGGTCCAGCGGCGGCGGCGCGGCCGCGGTGGCCGCCGGCCTAGGCCCGCTCGCGGTGGGAACGGATGGTGGAGGGTCCATCCGCATCCCCTGCAGTTGTTGCGGGCTCTTCGGGCTGAAGGCCACGCTGGGTCGGGTCGCCGCGGCCCCCACCTATGGCGGCCTCGAGACGCTCGCGCATACGGGGCCGATGACCCGGACCGTTCGAGACGCCGCGTTGATGATGAACGCGATCGCGGGGCCGGATGTTCGGGACATCAGCTCGCTGCCCGCGGACGGGACCGACTACCTGGCGGAGATCGGACGGGGAGCCGAGGGCCTGCGCCTCGCCTGGACGCCCGACTGGGGGTACGCGCCGGTCGACCCGGAGGTCCGCCGGATCGCCGCAGCGGCCGCGGAGCGGTTCACGCAGGCGGGCTGCCGCGTCGACGAAGCCAATCCCGGGTTCCAAAGCCCCGAGGCCTTCTTCATGGTGCTCTTCGGTGGATCGGTGGCGGCGCGGTTGGGGGACAAACTTTCCGAATGGCGCGGCCGGATGGACCCGGGCCTGGTCCTGATGATTGAGGAAGGATCGAAGCATTCCGCGGTGCAGTTTGTGCACGCCGCCAACTGGCGGCGCACGCTCAGCGACGCGTTTTCCAGGTTCTTCCTGCGCTACGATCTACTCCTGACGCCCACGCTGGCCGCGCCCCCGCTCCCCCTGGGCGTCAATTACTATGATGAGATAGGGGGGCGGAAAGTGAACCCGCCAGGATGGTTCGCCTTCACCTATCCGATCAACATGACGGGGTACCCTGCGGCGACCGTGCCATGTGGGTGGACCGCGGCGGGGCTGCCGGTGGGTCTCCAGATCATCGGGCCGCGCTTTGCGGATGCGCTGGTCCTGCGGGCCGCGGCGGCGTTCGAGGCCGTCGCCCCCTGGGCGGCGAAGCGGCCTCCTCTCGAGTGATCTTGGGCGGGCGGCGCGCCTGCGTTGCTCGCGACGCGATCCTCCCGTCCGCGTTTGAGTCTGAACCCCGCGGCGAGGGGGCATTACTGTCAGTACGGTATGGGTCCGCAATGGTGGTTGAGCACGTGCTGCGCGGTCATGCTTCTGGTGACGTCCGTGCCGTGTGCGCGGGCCCAGTCAAGCCTCCAGCCGGTCAGCGACCCGAAGGGGTTGTTCTCGATCGCCCTCCCTTCAGACTGGCAGATTGCCAGCAACGAGATGAGCGACGCAGTCTTCCAGCGGCTGCGCAGCGGTCCGATGGCGGGCAACGTGATCTCGACCCTGGCAGCCCACAATCTCGGCGATCTGCATTCGCTCGCGATCCTCGCGGTCGTTGCGATGGACCTTCCGCAGCGCGTGTCTCCGAGCGCGTTCGGCGGGATTGCCAGGTCGTCGTTTCCCGCGAACTGGACGATGACGCAGGACGGCCGCGCGACCATCGCCGGCCGTGATGCCTACTACGTGTATTTTGTCATGAACGAGCACGAGATGGGACTCTACATGGTGATGTCGTACTTCCCCGTCGGCCGGACCGGTTTTCTCGTGATCGGTGGGACGATCAACGAGCCGGCGGCCATCCAGCGGAATTTCGCCACGATCTCGAGCATCCTCGAGACCTTCCGCCCCAGTCCCAAGCTTTCCGGCTCGGCAGTCCCGTAGCATCGCGCCCTGACCGCGTGGCGCCGCCTCAGGCTGGACCGGCGTCACTCCGCCCCGGTGCGAGCGAAAAATGCGAGTGGATCGCGACCCACCGTCCATCGCTCATCACGAGGACGACCGTCGCCCGGCCGGGCCGCGAAAACGTGGTCCCGTCCGAGTTGACGCCTAGCGAATCCCACGGGACGACCACGGCCAGCACCGTCTCGTCGCCGACGCAGCGGGCCTCTTCCAGCCGGAACGCAAACTCCCGGATCGTGGGCCAGACGGCCCGCCACTGCTCGCGCTCCAACGCGTCACGGCCGGCGACAACCCGGGCGTAGGTACCGAACGCGAGCACGTCCGCCGCAAAGAGTGGCCGCGCTGCTTCATAGTCGTCCGCACGGACGCAGCCCTCGAGTGCCGTGAGCCATCTCCTGGCCGCGCCAGCCAGCGGATGTGTGTTCGGTAGAAGGCTCATCGGTCTGAAACTATGCAAAGGTACCGATGGATTCCTGCCCGGCCGTTCGGCAAACTGTTGTCCGTCGGAGAATCACCTGCTATGCTTGGGAAGACTTCGTTTTTCTGGCATGTCCTCCATCACTCACTCGTGAATGCACCCCGGTTCGATTACCGTTCTGGATGGCGCAAGAGCTTAGTTGGTCCCGAGAGACGGTGTCGTGTTGTTCGGAAGGAGGACGCGGCGATCGTCCGTTGGCTGCCGGGTAGCCGGTTGTGGGCATATAGTAGGCGCGGTCAGTTCTGACCCGCTGACCGATCACGACGACAGGCAAGAGCGTCATCCAGGCGACGCGTCCGGGGGTGCCGGGATGGGTGTACCGAGGCTCGCGAGGCGGCTGTGGAAGGGATTTTGGATTCGTCAGAACCTCGGTCGCATCGCGATCAAGTTTTACCCACCGGGCGGCGAGGCCTCGATCACCGTTGCTCCCACCCTGACCGCGCTGTCGAGGCGGTATTGGCACTGGCTGTATTTGCAGCACCTCGCTGAATCGCTCGCAGTCATCGACGACACACCGGAAGGGCTGCGCCTGCTCGTCGCGGCACGAGCGATGGCGGAAGACTTCGTCAGCCGCTCATACTGGCCGCACGTCATCGGAGAGAACATCTCAGACTCCGGCGCCGGCGCCGGCGCGGCCGTCATCGTGCCGGAGCGGGCGGGGGGCGTGGCAATCGCGACCCAGGTTGTTCAGCGTGGCGACGGGACCCCGGCGATGCGTCTCGTCTGGTCTCCCCCGGAGGCGCGTGACCGCATCGCGTCATCGAACCTGGTCCTCCTCGTCCACGTGATGCGGGGTGCGACGCACCCCCTCGAGCAATACGAACTCTTCAAGAAGATCGCGCTCTTCGTCGAGTATTGCGAGCGCGCGGGATGCCCACGAGAACGAGCTGCGCTCAAGGCGGGGGCCCTGCATGCCGTGGTCCACGCCGACCTGACCGAGATGGCGTCCCCGGGCGGACTGATACGACCCAAGGTGGCGGCGTCGGGCGCGCACGAGGATGGGCAGCGACGGAGTGAGCTTCCGGCCGGTTCGGCCCCGTCTCGCGACCTCCCAGCCGCGTCTCCTCGACACACTCGCCGCGCCTCGCCGGACCCGTTCTGGAAGCGATCCGGCCCGTCCATCGCGGCGGCCGCGGTTCTCTGGGCGAGTCTCGTGCTGGTGACGTTCTCCTTGCCGCGCGGCGGCCGACCCGTGCCGGCGCCGCGGCCGGTTGCGAGCGTGCCCGCCCCCGGGCCCCGGCAAGACCTTCCTCCGTCTCCTCCTCGCACGGAGCCGCGATCGCAGGCACAGGTCGCGCCGGCGCCCGCGGCTGTTCCGCACGCGGGGTCCGCCCTCAAGGAGAGGCCGCGGGCGGCGTCCGTTCTGCAGCGATCGAGGCCGTCGTCGGAGCGGGATAGAAGCAACGTTCCGAAATTCCGCGTGGTGTCAAGCACGCTGGCGCTCGGTGTGGCCGAGCATCGATCGAGGATTCTGGCCGAGCAGGGCGTAGATTCGTTCGTGCGACAAAAAGCCGGGAACCTAGGGCGGCTGCAGTACGGGGCCTATCGTTCCAAGGAGACCGCGGAGGAAGACGCGAGGCGTTTCCGGGCGCAAGGCTACACGGCGGTGGTGATTCCCTGGTGAAGGCCGGCGGCGGCGAAACAGGCCGGCGCGGGGATTCGCTTTAGAGATCGGCTGGTCGTACGATCAGCGCCGGGGTGAGCGAGTCCGGGTGGCTTTCGAGGCCGTCGCGTTCGGCCGCAGCGGCGTCACGGTGCCCAGTGCGAAGCCCTCAGCCACTAGATCGGCGCCCGCGTCGACTTGCGCCGCGTTGAGCAGCGCACCATGCCGTTGGATCTCCTGCCACAAGCCGGTGACCTGGCGCCGCATCGTCAACACTGATTCGTAGGAAGGCTCAGCATGAGACGGCGCGCCCGCCGATTCCTCGGGGGCCGTCTCGGACTCGGTGGCGGGCTCGTGCGCGAGACTCGCCTGCATCTGACGGCCGGCGGCGACGACCGCGACATGGCAGACGACCATGTGCGGCGGCAACCCGGCGATGCGGGAGGCGCGGCGGTAATATTCGATCGCCCATTCGGGCATCGCGAGGTCGCGTAGTTTCTGAAGCGACCGGTCGAACTCGCGGCGTCGCCTGCGGCCAAGGGCAGTGAGGTTGCGGCGCTCGTTTGGCATAGCGACCACTATATGCCCGCAACCAACCCAGGCTAGACGTCGGCGCCGATCTCCACCACCTTCCGGCGCGCCGTTCGCCCGAGCACGATGCGTACCCGCGAGCGCGGCACCCCAAAGTGCGCGGCCAGCGCGTCGACCACCGCCTCGTTGGCCCGTCCTTCGTGCGCCGGGGCCGTCACCGTGACACGGAACCCGCCGCCGGCGAGGGGTTCGACCGCGACGCGCCGGGCGCGTGGAACCACCCGAACCGTGACCCGCATGCGTCCGGCCGCTCAGGTGTCGGCGTTCAGGCCGGCGCCGGCACCGTTTCGAAGGTGAGGATCGATGCCCCGAAACCATCGCAGGAACTTCGCGCACGACTCGACGGCGTGTTCAAGGAGGGCGCGCCCGCGCTCCGGCGTCCCGAGCCGGGGATCTGAGAGGCTCCCGGTCTCCGGTGGCGCGACGTCTTCCATGTCGAGGGGCATCGCGATGCGCATGCCGTCCACCCGGATCGCGGAAAGGTGGGCGCCGGCATCGGTCGCGCACCCGAACACCTTCCGCTTTCCCCATGCCCCGGCCCGGTCCATGCGAACGCGATCGGGCCGCAGGTGCATCATCACCGATCCCACGGGCTCCCCGCCGTGGCCCATCTCCACGCGCGATCCGTAGACGCGCTCGACGACGTCGGGGGCCTGCATCAGCTGGAACGGCGCGATCGAGGGGATGAGCAGGCCGTGCGCGCGCCGGACTCGCCGCGTCACGAGATCGACGATCCCGGCATTGCCGGCGTGGCCGTTGAAGATGGCGATCCGGGGAAAGCCGTGGCGGATGAGACAATCGATGACGTCGCTCAGCACCGCGTCCAGCGTCGACGCCCGCAGCGTAATCGTCCCTGGGTAGTTTCGGAAATATTCCGAGTAGCCGTACGGGAGGAGCGGCGCGACGACGTCGCCGGTCACCTCGGCCGCCCGGGCGGCGATCTCATCGACGACGATGTAGTCCCCCATGGGCGAATGGGGGCCGTGCTCTTCGATGGAGCCGAGGGGGATCGCGGCGGTGACGCCCGCGGCGACCGCCTCGCGCACCTCTGTCCAGGTCATCTCCCCGAGTCTCATCAGCAAGTCCCTCCCTAGCGCTCGATCCACATCCGGTTCAAGTACCCGACGCTGAACGCGCCGAGCCCCCCCGGCAGCCGCACGTACCCTTTGACCGCGCTTCGCGCCGCCTCGGCCTGGGGTCGCCAGACGACGAAGATCCAGGGCGCGTCCTGGAACAGCAGGCGCTCCACGTCGGCATAGATCGTTTTCCGCCTGGTGCGGTCGGTGATGCGTTGTCCTTCCTCGAGGAGCTGATCCAGCCGCTCGTTCTTGAACTTGACCGCGGCGGCGTACGCGGTCCCCGTGGAATGGAAGTACCGGTAGTAGAAGTCGGGGTCGGCCCAGGGAAGGCTCAGGCCATCCATCATCATCGTGTAGTCGCCCGTGACCCGCTTCTGGAACAGCGTCGCGACGTCGTTGATCTTCAGATCGACCGTCGCCCCGAACGACCGCAGCATCGTGGCGACCACTTGGGCGGTGTCGAGGTGCACCGTGAGGTTTGCCGATTCGAACACGAGATGAAGGTCCTGCGGCCGGGCGATCCCGGCCTCCTTGAGCAGTGCCAGCGCGCGTTGCGGATCGTACTTCCAGACCCGGCTCGTCTCCGGGTTGTAGGCCCAGACGTCCTTTCGGAGGAGGAAGCCGTCCATGATCTGAGCCTGCCCGCCAAACGCGGTCAGGCTGATGGTCTCCCGGTTGATGGCGAAGTTGAGCGCCTGCCGGACCTTGGGGTTGGTCAGTGGCGGCCGGGTGGGGTTCAGGCGGATCATGTTGAACACCTCGAACCCACGGTAGACGCGGAATCCCCGCTCGCGCAACAGCAGCTCGGTATCTTGCCACGGCAGGTACTCGACGAAGTCGACCTGTTCGCTCCTGAGCGCGTTGACCCGGGCGCGGTCGTCGAGGATCGGGGTGAGTTCGACGCGGTCGAGGCAGGCCGGATCCCAGGCGTTCGGGTACCGCTCCAAGACGTAGCGGACATTCGGCTCGTAGCTGCTCAGCCGAAACGGCCCGGTGCCGTTCATGGCCTTCTTGAAATCACCCCCGGCCTCCGCCCACTTCTTGCTGACCATGAACGTTTCGCGGCCGGCGAGGACGTCGAGAAACGTGGCGCTGGGATGGCGGAGCCGCACCTCGACCGCATAGTCGCCCTGGGGGCGTACCGTCCCCACTAACTCTTCGTATTCTTTCTGTCGAGTCGCCTTGGTTTGGGGATCCATGATCCGTTTGAACGAATAGACCACGTCCGCCGCGCTGAACGGACTCCCGTCATGAAACGTGACGTTCCGTCGCAGCCTGAAGATATAGACGGTGGGCTGGGGCTGGGACCACGATTCCGCCAGCGACGGGGCGAGGTTGCCGTGGGCGTCATAGGTCACCAGATTGTCGTACACATTCCCCTGCAGCGATGAGCTGGTCGCGCCGTAGTTGAGGTGCGGATCCAGCCCGGTCGGATCTCGGTAGAGCCCGAACCTGAACGTGCCACCTTTTGTCGTGCACGCTGCCGTGGACGGCGCTCCACGCGCGACGGGCGGCAGCCCAAGGCAGAGCACGACGAGCAGGCCGGCGAGGATCTTCCTCCCGATGTGCACGCCACTGTGCACCATTTTCCCCCTTGTCTCCGGGAACGGCGCCCATGAGTCCACCGGATCCCGGGCAGCCGCTGCGACGGTTCCCCGGCTCTTGATCTCTTCGATGCGGCCGGCCCGCGTTCCGGGTTGCCGCCGCTCCGCTTACACGGAGCCCCGCAGCCTGGGATCGAGCAGATCCCGCAGGGCATCGCCCAGCAGGTTGAAGGCGAGGACGGTTCCCGACACCGTCGCGGCGGGCCAGACGATCGGCCACACGCTCAGGCTCATGAACCGGCTCGACTGCTCGATCATCCGCCCCCAGGATGGGGCCGGCGGCGGCGCGCCGAGCCCGAGGAAGCTGAGGCCGGACTCAAGCAGGATCGCGTGGCCGAGCGCGAGGGAGGCCTGAACGAAGAGCGGTGCAGCGATATTGGGCAGGATGGTGCGCCGCAGCACCCGGAACGGGCGCGCACCCTGGGCCAGCGCGGCCTGAACGTATTCCATTTCCCTGACCGAGAGCGTCGCGGCATGGGCGACGCGCGCGAACCGGGGGATGTAGAGCAGCGCAATGACCAGGATCACGTTGACCACGGACGGGCCGAGGAAAGTGATGACGAAGATCGCCAGGAGGATCGGGGGGAAGCACAAGAGGCCGTCCGCGATGCGCATCACCAGCAGGTCGGCCACCCCGCCGAAGTATGCGGCCGTCCCACCCAGCGCCGTCCCGATGCTCACGGCCAGGGCGATGCTCGCGGCGCTGACGGTGAGCGTGATGCGCGCCCCGTAGCCGAGCCGGCTCAGGATGTCGCGGCCAAACTCGTCCGTGCCGAGCACGTGCCCCCCGGAAGGCGGCGCCATTCTGTGCTGTGGGTCGATGGTTTCGGGCCCGAACGTAGTCAGCACCGGGGCCAGGACCGCCAGCACCACGACCAGCCCGGTCAGGCCCGCCGGCGCGATGAGATGCGACCGGAGGGCGCGACGGCGCGCGCGAGCGGGCGCGCTACGCGTAGCGGATACGAGGGTCGACGACGGCATACATCACGTCGATCGTGAAGTTCACGCCGATGAAGATCGCGGCGGCGGCGAGCACGACCGCCTGGATGACGGGGTAGTCCCGCTGGCCCAGCGCCTGCAGTAGGAACAGGTTCATCCCCGGCCAGTTGAAGATCGTTTCGACGAGCACGCTGCCCGCGAACATGGCGCCGATTTGGAGCCCGAGGATCGCGAGCACCGGCAGCCCGGCGTTGCGCAGGACGTGATGGCCGACGACTCGCGCTTCGGCCAGTCCCTTGGACCGGGCCGTTCGAACGTAGTCCAGCGACAAGTGCTCGAGGACGGATGAACGGGTCATCCGCATCGTGGTCGCGATCGGGGCGGCCGCGAGGGCGACGGCCGGCAGGATCAGGTGGACGATGAAGCCGCCCGGGTCGTCCGCGGGTGACACGTATCCGCCTGGCGGGAGCAGCCTCAACGACAGCGTGAAGATCGACACGAGGATGGGCCCGATCACGAACACCGGCACCGAGAATCCGAGCAGCGTGAACCCGGACACGAGCGGGTCCATGACTGTGTTGCGCGCGCGGGCCGCGTAGACGCCGGCCGGCACCCCCAGCACGACGGCGATCGCGGTGGCCGGCACGATGAGTTGAAGCGTTCGGAGCAGCCGCACCGCGAGATCGATCGTCACCGGCCGGCCGGAGACAAGCGAATGGCCGAGGTCGGCGTGGAGGAGGCCGGCGAGCCACCCAACATACTGGACCGCGATGGGCCGGTCCAGCCCCAACTGTTCCCGGACCCGCTGCAGCTGGTCGGGACTGGGGTGCGCTTCCAGCCCTCCCAGAATGATCTGAGCCGGGTCCCCCGGCAGGAGATACACGGAAAAGAACACGACCGAAGCGACGACCCAGAGGAGCGCGATCGAACCGGCCAGCCGCCTGACGACGTAGCGTTTCATCTATCCTGAGCCTCCACCGCGCAACACCTGAGGTGAACGGTTCGGGGCCGCCGGTTCACGGCGGCCCCGAATGAACGATGGACGATGCTCGACTGGCGAGGGCCGGTTACTCGCCGGCGAGGGCCCCCGGCGCGAGTTCGCCTCCCACCTCGTCCCAGATGCGGGTTTTGTTGGTCTCGGGCAGGAACAGACCACCGACGACGAAGGACAGCAGGGCGGTCAGGATGGGCCACCACAGTCCCGCGTAGATATTGTGGGTGGCCACGGCGATCGATGCCGCGATGAGGGGCGTCAGCCCGCCGAACCACCCGTTGCCCATGTGGTAGGGTACGGACATCGACGTGTACCGGATCCTGGCCGGGAAGTATTCGACCAGGAAGGCCGCGATCGGCGCGTACACCAGCGTGACGTAGATGACCTGAATGAAGACGAGGGGGATGAGCACCGCCCAATTCCCGCCGCTCGTTTTCATCCCGTGGTAGATCGGCAGATAGGTCACGGCGGCGAGCAGCAAGCCGGCCATGATGACTGGCTTCCGCCCGATCCGATCCGACAGCGCCCCGAAGACGAGGAAGAACGGCGTGGCGAGGACGATCGCAATCGAGACCACGAGCGCCGCGGAGACGAAGTCGGTCTTCGGGAACACCTGGGTCTGCAGGAAGAGCAGGGCGTAGAATTGGCTCGTGTACCACACGGTGGCCTGGCCGGACGTCGCGCCGATGAGCGCGAGGAGGATCATCTTCCAGTTGCGGCCGGTGCCCAAGCTTTCCCTGAGCGGAGCCTTCGAGGATTTGCCCTGTTCCTTGAGCCTGGCGAACAACGGTGCTTCTTGCAGGCGCAGCCGGATGTACAGGGCAATGAGGAGCAGGAGCGACGACACCAGGAACGGCAGGCGCCAGCCCCATGCTCTGAACGCGGCATCGCCCAACCACAGCCGGAACGCCAGCACCACGAGAAGCGCGAGCGCAATCCCCACCGTTGCCGTGGTCTGGATGTAGGAGGTGTAGTACCCGCGCCGCGCATCGGGCGCGTGCTCGGCGATGTACGTGGCGGCGCCGCCGTACTCGCCGCCGAGTGCGAGGCCCTGGATCAGCCGGAACAGCACTAGCAGTATGGGCGCGAGGATGCCGATCGACGCGTACGTCGGCACAAGGCCGGTCAACGTCGTGGCGAGGCCCATCACGCTCAGCGTGACCAGGAACGCATACTTGCGGCCCACGAGGTCGCCGATCCGCCCGAAGATGACCGCGCCAAACGGGCGCACCAAGAAGCCGGTACCCCAGGTCGCCAACGAGAGGAGGAATCCCGCCGTGGGATTGGCCTTCGGGAAGAACAGGGTGCCGAAGAAGACCGCGAGGCTGGCATAAATATAGAAATCATACCACTCGATCACCGTCCCCGCGGACGAGGCGAGGATGATTTGCATGAGGCTGAGCTGTTTGGCGCGCGGTACGGCCATCGCCTGTGCGGCCATCGATCTCCCACCCCCTGTTACTGGATCGATCTCGACGCGGAGCGGATCCAAGCCTGCGGAAGCGGACAAATCGTCAAGGCCTCTGCAATTGGGCCACGATTCCATGGAGGCCGGTCCGCCTCCTTGTTCGACCGGACATTTTCGCCACCCCGGAAGATTACAGCCGGCTCCATGGAGACCGTACATATGTTCTATGGTTGATCCCCGCGCGCTGCTCCTGGCATGTAGAATGCCTTGCAGATTCAGGAGCCGCCGAACGCCTCGATCACAGCCTCGTGGAACGTGGGGGGATCGACGGAGGGGTAGCGGTACAGGAAGGGCTCCACGGCGGCAAAATAATCCAGCCCCTTGACGGCATCGACCAGGCCTCGACGCAGCATCTCCTGAACGTCATCCAGGTCCTGCGCGTGCCCCCGCTCGATCTTGGCCAGCGCCTGCGCATAGAGATCAAAGTGATGAAAGAACGCGCGGCCCTCCTGCCCGATGAACGGACTCCGATCCTCCCATCCGTCAGGAACCGGGATGAAGTCCAGTGGAGATGCCAGCTCGACATTGACGCGCAGAGTCTCCTTGATGGGCGGGATGGCCCGGAGGAGCTCGTCGCGGTCCGGAACGACCTTGATGTCAACGTCGATGGTGCTGCTCCGCCATCCGTGCAACACCGCCGTGGCCCCGCCCGTAAAGTAGACCCGCGTGTCCTCGCGCGCCTGCGCCCCCAGGGTCCGCATAAACCGACGAATCCGATCGCGATCGGCTACCTCGCGCATTCACTAGCCCGTTCATAACTCACGAGCCGACGAATCAACGCGTTGTACCGGGCATGAGCGGCGTCGCCGTCCGTCTGTTGAAGCCGCGCATACAGCCGGCGTTCCGGCGACGGAAAGGGATGGGGCACTACGATGCCGAGCCGTTGCAAGCGCCGCGCGCCGATCGAGACGAGGAGCGCCGGCACCGATTCGGTGCCATCAGCGAGGTCCTTGAGGCCGCGCTCGACCAAGTCGGCGCCCGGTAGCGCTGAGCGTGTCACACCCCAATTATAACTGGATTTGCGTACCGGCAATTTTCCCCGCGGCGGGAACTCTTACTGTAGGCGCCGGTCCCACGGCCACGGTCAGCCGCACCGTGGCCCTCGGAATGATAGCGCGGCACGGGGCGTTTGACTTCACGTTCATGGGCGATCACCCTCAGTTCCATGCGCCGACCGGCCGGACCGCCGAAGGCTTTCTGCTTGGAGCACTTGGTGTCTTAGGGTTCAGCTTCACGTTGCCGGCGACGCGCGTGGCCGTGACGCAGCTCGACGCCACGGTGGTGGGCCTCGGCCGTGCCGTGGTCGCCGCTGCGCTCGCGCTCGCCGTCCTCGTCATTCGCCGGGGGCCGCTTCCCCCCCGGCGCTTGTGGCTGCGCATCGCGATGGCGGGCATGGGCGTGGTCGTGGGGTTTCCTCTGTTTTCTGCGCTCGCGCTCAAACACTTGACCTCGGCGCACAGCGCGGTGATCGTGGGCCTGCTGCCCGCCGCGACCGCGGTCATGGCGGTCGCACGCGCGGGTGAGCGGCCGGCACTCGGGTTTTGGGCCGCGTGCGCGTGCGGCCTCGCATCCGTGCTCGTCTTCGCCGCCGCAGAGGGAGCCGGGGCGATCCAGAGGGCCGACGTGTTCGTGCTGGTCGCGGTGCTCCTGGGCGGGTTCGGTTACGCGGAGGGTGGCGCGCTGTCGCGCGAGATCGGTGGCTGGCAGGTGATCTGCTGGGCGTTGGTCGCCTCGCTGCCGGTCACCGTGCCGGCGACCGTCACGGCCGCCCTGCGTTCGGGCCTCGCAGCGGGGCGCGCTGCTTGGCTCGGGTTTGTCTACGTGTCGGTCGTCAGCATGTTTCTCGCCTTCATCCCCTGGAACCGGGGCCTGGCCATCGGTGGGATCGCACGAATCGCTCAGGTGCAGCTGGCGCAGCCGGTCCTCACGCTCCTCTGGTCCGTGCTCCTGCTGGGCGAGCGGGTCGGCGCGAGGACC
>JACXTT010005262.1_pt1 | contig 18876 bp, 16 predicted proteins | sample 9270951 | NCBI WGS metagenome assembly JACXTT01 (sample SAMN15532306, study PRJNA645909) | rock metagenome | isolation source: weathered quartz diorite | place: Puerto Rico | collected 2017-06-21 | reverse complement strand
TTGGGTGACAACACTGCTGATTAGGGGGGAAGCAGTTTGCATGGTCCCGATCCCTGCCGTTCTGATTTCTTTCAATGATGGAGCATCTCTAAAAGGACAACTTGGTTCCGGATTGAACGTGTCGCTCGTCACTGACGCGTCCGCACCCGTCGGTACCGATGCTCAGGGTCATCCACTAATGTATGCGCCGAATCCACTGGCGCAAGGCTCCTCGGTCTCGCATTGGGATACGACGGCTTTTCCGGACTTGTTAATGGAGCCAAACAATACTTCGGATAGCATTCATAGCGTTGCAGCTCCAGCAGACCTCACTCTGGCGCAATTGCGCGATCTTGGCTGGCAAGCAAATCCGATCGGAGACAACGCCTTCTTCGTCCGCCAGCAGTATCTCGATTTTTTGAATCGCCAACCCGATTCTTCGGGATACGCATTCTGGGTTAATGACGTTTTCAACTGCGGCACCGATCAGGCTTGCAGTGACGTCCATCGCATAAACGTTTCGGCAGCGTTCTTCCTGTCGATTGAATTTCAGGAGACTGGAAATCTCGTTTACAAGATGTGGAAGGCTGGCTTTGGCAACGTTCCCGGCACCCCGGTAGCCGTGCGGCGCGGGAACTTCCTCCGCGATAGTCAGACAATTCAAAGCTCTCCGAACCAGATCATCGTCGGACAGGGCAATTGGCAAGCGAACCTTGAAGCTAACAAACAGGCATTCGCGCTCTCGTTCGTTCAACGATCAGGATTCCCGTCGCAGACAGATGCGGCTAGTTTCGTTGGCAATCTCTTCGCTAACGCCGGCGTGACGCCGACTTCGGCGGAGCAGAATGCGGCGATCGCAGCTTTCAATCAAGCTGGCGGTGGTAACGCCGGGCGTGCAGCCGCGCTTCGTAGCGTGTGCGACAGCGCATCTGTAACAAACGCGCTGCGCAACGAGGCCTTTGTGCTGATGCAGTACTTCGGATACTTGCAGAGAGATCCTGACGCGCAGACGCCGGCTGACTATTCGGGTTATCAGTTTTGGTTGAGCAAACTAAACAGCTTTGGCGGTAATTACATCGCGGCCGAGATGGTTAAGGCATTCATCAATTCCGATGAATATCGTCACCGCTTTGGATCGTGATAACTAAGCGAGTGATTCGGAGTTAGCGATTTACCTCGAGCCGCAATCCATCACGCGCTGCAATCGTCTGGCCCGGCCAAAGCTTTGCGGCTTCAGCTTCTAGGTCAAATTCGTCCCACTCGGGATAGAGATGCGTGAGTAACAATCGGCGTGGCTCGGCAAGTTGCGCCATGCGCATGGCGTCCTTCAGATCCAGATGCGTGGGAATCGGCGTGTGCTGATAGAACGAACATTCGAGAATTAAAAGATCTACGCCGCGCGCGAACTCCGCCACTTCTTCCGAAAATCCCGTGTCCGAAGTGTAAACCAAGGTCGTCTCGGTCTCGTCCGTTAATCGAAGGGCCAGGCTTTCGGCACGATGAGGAGTTGAAAGAAAGTTTCCTTTCAGGCCCGGCAGAAATTCGATCGATTGGCTAACTGTTGCCGCCGAGACTTCTTTGAATTCGACCGGAAACTGGAGTCTTAGAAGCTTTCGCGCCAGTGCTTCATTGCTGATCCGCATCAACCTTTCAAGTCCCGCACATGAAAAAATCTTGAGCGGCTTTGTCCGTGCGCGAGTCTGCGGCGCATGCTTCAGGCCAAAGAGAAATGGCGCGAGGCCACCGCAATGATCCAAATGCAGGTGACTAATCCAGATGGCCTCGAGGTTCGCCCAGTCGAGGTTCTCGTGCGCCATTCGATGCGGAGCGTCGGCGCTGCAATCGAGTAGCAGGGAACCGCTATTGGTCTCGAGCCAGAATCCGGCTGCCGCCCGTTGCGGATGAAAGACTGAAGTGCCGGAGCCGAGTACAACTAAACGCATGCAGATGAGTGTCGCGCAAGTTAGCAACTTGCGCTACTCGTGTTGTATGCTGGCGCGCTCTTTTCGCGACATCAAACTCTTCAACCGCCCAGCAGTTTCATGAGTATCAAGTCAGATACATGGATTAGACGCATGGCCGAGCAATACCAGATGATTCAGCCTTTCGAGCCCGGTCAGGTAAAGGAAATCGACGGACGTCGCGTTGTTTCTTATGGTACGTCGAGCTATGGCTATGATGTGCGGTGCGCCGATGAGTTCAAGTTATTCACGAATGTGTACAGCGCGATCGTCGATCCGAAAAAGTTCGACGATAAGAGCTTTGTCGACATCAAAGCTGACCACGTGGTGATTCCACCCAACAGCTTTGCGCTGGCGCGCACCGTCGAGTACTTTCGGATCCCTCGGAACGTAATGACCATTTGTTTGGGCAAGAGCACTTATGCTCGGTGCGGGATTATTGTAAATGTCACGCCGTTCGAACCGGAATGGGAAGGGTACGTGACGTTGGAGTTTTCAAACACCACGCCGATGCCCGCGAAGATTTACGCCAACGAAGGGGTCGCGCAGGTTCTGTTTTTCGAAGCCGATGAAGTCTGCGAAGTTTCTTACAAAGATCGTGGCGGAAAATATCAGGGCCAGCAAGGTGTCACTCCTCCGAAGTTGTAGTCATCATCAAAGTAACTTCCCTGTTGAGTTGGCATGTCTGAGGTTCTCAAGTTCAAAAAGCTATCTCCCAAAGCGACGCTTCCTTCCCGCGGAAGTACCCTGGCCGCCGGCTTGGATCTGTATTCAATCGAACCCGTCCACCTGCAGCCGGGACAACGTGAGTTGGTTCGCACCGGACTAGCAGTAGCCATCCCCGCAGGTTATTACGGACGCGTGGCTCCGCGTTCCGGGCTCGCGACTAAAAGCGGCATCGATGTGCTCGCCGGTGTGATTGATGCCGACTATCGCGGCGAGATTAGGTGTCTGCTATTGAACGCCGGTGATGAGTTGGTGGAACTTCCCCCGCAAACCAAAATTTGCCAGTTAATAATCGAAAAAATCATCACACCCGACGCCGCCTGGGCTGACGAGTTGCTGGAAACTGCTCGTGGAGAAGGCGGCTTTGGATCGACTGGTAGCTGAAAGTAAACGCGTCAATGAACGCTCCACGATAAGTGTAAGCCCGCGAGCAGAATTCGAATTTCTTCGTTATCTCATCGCCCTACCGACGGATGGCACGTTCGTTGCTGATTTCATAAGCGTTAAGAAAACTGTTCGATATTCATTCTCGGTTGGCGAAATCCGATCACGCTACTGAGATCGGCAAAACGGAAAAGTTGAGTCTTCGCATGCTTTCTCTCCTCAGTCGAACAATTCTAATTCAAAAAGGAGATGCGCCTTTGCAAGACGTTGAGAACATCCAAAGAATTATTGGTCGCGCGGTTGTTTCACTCGAGACTGCAAATAAACTCGGCAAGGTGACTGACCTGTTAGTAGATCCTTTATCAGGCCAGTTGGCAGGGTTATGCGCGCAAAGAGAAGACGAAAGTTACGCCCTGGCAAGCATCCTCGACATGCATGAGATCGGACCAGACGCCGTTATGGTAGAGGGCGACACTTCGCTGGTTCTTACCGAGGCATCGCCGTTGAATAAGTTGCCGAAAGCGAAAGGCGATTTGATCGGGGTGAAGGTGGTCACCGATCATGGTCAGGTCTTGGGATCGATCTCTAATCTGTATCTTTATCTCGGCAAGCGACCTGTCTTTATTTATGAGGTGCGATCGTCTTTGATCGACAAGCTATTAGGCCGCGAGATCTACTTCCCGGCTTCGTTGATCTCGGCATTTGCTGCGGATCGAAAGTCGGTTTTAGTCAGGGGGAGCGCCGAAGATATGGATCACAACGTCGAAACCGCCGCTGAGCGCTTGCTGGGACCGTACGAGTTACTACGTCAAACTCCCGTTTTCGATGTGCGCGTTCGCACCCACACCGAATGAACGTGTCTGCCCTGGCATTACCCGCCAACGCGGGAACCTATTCAAGCCAAACGAAGATTCACTGCGCCATGGCGCGCTTTAAAGCATCCGGCAGTTGCGATCGGTTGCCCGGAAAAGTTTTGCTGATTCGACTGTTCATCTTCAACGCGACGTAAACGCGGGCGTCGTTGGTGTCAATCGCGAGAATCGCCTCTTCGATGGTGCACGAGTGAGCCATGCAGCCACGCGTGATGAGCACGTCGCCGTCTCTCTCAAACGGAGTTTCCACCTGCATGCGATCCGTGAAATCTTTATAGTTCGCGCCGAGTAGTTGACGCAGACGACTCTTGATTGCCGGCACTTGCCGAAAGAGATCGCTCGGATATTTTCCCGCGTACGCCTCGAGATGCGCGTCATTCGGGCTGGCTTGTCCCCGCGGCAAGGCTTCAACTTTAACGGTGACCGGGCCGCGCCATGCGTCTCCCATTAGACTTTCGCCTACCGCAATTTTGTAATCGCCCGTTTCGTCTGTATCGCCGTCAAAGATCACCCCGCCCGGACCACCTTCCTGTTTGCCAGACGGCCAAATTAACGCACCGCGCGTGGAGCCGCGCGCGTCAATCTCGACGCGAATGTGTTGGCCGGAACCAAGACGCACCACGAAGTACGCGTGATCACGGATTCCTCGCAGGTAGGCAGACGCTCGACCGACGGTCGCTCCGCGAGCGAAGACGATTCGACGAGGCGACTTTTCAGTTTGAGCTGAACAAATGATGCCGGCAATGCAGATGATTACGATGGCGAAAAATTTGTGGAGGTTCATGGGGACTCCTTGGAAAAAATTAAAAGGCCCGAGTGTCAAGGCTCGCGAACTCCGCGACACCCGGGCTTCTGCTTTACTGCTTGTAGCTGATAACCGCGCGCTCGATCGATGGCGGCAGTTCATGCATCTGACTACGCGCAAAGCCGGCGTTCGCAGCCATCTCTTGTAGCTCCGCGAAAGTGTATGCATCGCCGCTCGGTGTGCCGCCGAGCATCTGCATCGAGAAGGCCGCGGCTTGGGGCGGCGTGATCCGATCATCGTTGGGCACAAACTCAAGCGTGGCAGCGCGACCTCCTGGAGTCAGAGCGGAATGCACTTTACGCAGCAGCGCCTCGCAGGTCGGCTTATCGAAGTGATGGAGAAAATTCGTAAGTAACACCACGTCGAAGCCGGTTCCGTAATCAACATCGAACGCGCTGCCGGGATTGAGGTGATATCGATCCGAAACACCCGCGGCCTGCGCATTCTCTTTTGCGACTTCGAGCACCGCCGGCCAATCTACCGCAGTCACTTCGACCTGCGGGTTCTGCTTTGCGAATGCCAGTCCGTAAAGTCCATGACCCGCAGCGACGTCGAGCACGCGCAGCTTTTTGTCCTTAGTGGGATCTACTAACTGCGCCATCAACTGTGACGGCAGCGCCATCATCGGGGCCATCGCGCGCGCAAAGCGCACCCACATCGGGTGGTTCGGCTCTAATGCGGTGTCACTGACACAGCCGCCGTTGCGCACCGTCTCGGTTAGCCGATCGTAGTTGTCCATTATGTAGTCCGACAGAATGAACTCCGTCACCGTGCCCATATACGCCGGGGATCGCTTGTCGAGAAACATCGCCGAGTCGGGCGTCAATGTGTACTGGTTGCCGTCCTTGGTTAGAAAACCAATGATCGTCAAAAAGTCGCACAGGATGCGGGTGCCCCGTTCGGACGCGCCGCAACGCTCGGCGATCTCCTTCGCGTTGGTCTTGCCTTCACCGATTGCGGTGAACAGTTCCAGTTCAACGGCCGTCTTGATGGCCTGACTGCGTTGATAACCATTCAGAGTTTCAAACAATAGCGCCGGCGTCGGCTGCTTTCCTGCCTGTGCTTCTGGAGCCATGATTTCGTTCCTTTCCTTTATGAAGATGTACTAGGGGATATCGAGAATCTACTAAAAGAGCCGGATTAAAGTCTAACGTGATGGCAAACTAATTGAGTTTCAGCACCTCTGGCTGTGCCAGTCCGTCAATCGTTAAGGTCAATTCGCGGGGCGAGGCCACCGGCTCTTTTTTGTTCGTTTGGAAAATGACTAAGCCCTCTCGTGCGCCTTCGGCGTGCGCGAGCGGCGCTTTAAGATCAAATTCATAGGCGCGGAACTGTTTTTCGAAAGTCGCGCGCGAATATGGGTTGTACATCGACACATCGTTATATTTTAGAATCCGCGAGATTGCCTGCTTGAAGGAAACCAGCTTCCACGCACTGTTTGACGCATCGTGCAAACGAAACCTTAACTTTTTGATGTCGATCGCGTCGCCACTTTTGTGAACTATTTCCAGATGCACCGGCAGCAATCCTGCCAACTGCAAATTTGATTCAAATAATTCCTGGGTTTCCTCGTCGGTAAGGAGCGGCGCCGCGCGTACAGAAACTGAACCAAGATCAACCGCCGCCGGCGACGACATCGGAGGAAGAGCACTCGCGGGCTGCACCTTGAAGAAGACGCTGGGCGATTTGACTTGGAAAAGGGATTTGCTACACGAAGCGTTGAGAAGCAGCAGCGCAGACAAGAACGCGAGCGAAGCAATAAATTTACACTTCGTCGCGCCCATCATGTTCTTGATTAGAAGCTAGCTGGCAACCTGGACTACTTCACCGGCTGCGGCCGCAGCCATGCTCGAACCGATGTGGTGAAGCTGGGTCGCGTCAATCATGTTTAGACCGTGGTCACGCACAGTCTTAAATCCGGGGATGATGTCATCGACCGGAGCGCGCATCAGACCTTTGGTTCGCTTGTGGCCGGTGTAATCTAAATACAAGTGCTTTCGCATGAAGCGATCGGGAACGCCCGCGAACCGGTATAACGGATACTTGATTCCATTTCCGAACAGCTTGCGACCCAGCATGTAATAGTAGATCGGCACGCCCAGCGAGAACTTCATATTTGCGGTACCGCCTCCGTGCCAGAAATGCATGTTGTACTTCCAGCACGTGTAGAAAAACTCCCATTGTAGATCGGTCATCTCGATCAGCTTGGCGCCATCTTTCTTTTGCATGCGCGTGTCTTCAAGCGGCACAAAGAAGGTCGGCACAAAAGTGCCTTTCGCGTCGCGCAGATCATAGAGCAGGTTCAACGACTCCTTGGTGTCCGCTTCCGTCTCGCCCGGCAGGCCAATGATGAAGGTGCAGAACGGGAACCAGTTGTGGCGATTCAAAATCTCCATTCCCTTGAGGACCACGTCGCGCCACTGATATGCCTTGTACGGGTAGGCTTTCCCCTTCATGAAGATGTCGAAGAGGCGCGCACTGCCCGTTTCCAAACCGATGATCGGATCGGTGATGCAGCGATTGGGATCCGTGGACTCCTTATGCTTCACGTGAGAGAAGGGAACGATTAGTGGAGTCAGTCTTTCAACGATAGTTGGATCTTTTACGACCGGCGCCATCGTGATGTGCGACGTCTGCAAAGTTTCGATGCCCGGAACGCTCTTTACCGTCCGCAGCATTGTTTCGAGCGCCGGCACGTTCGTTTCGAAGTTCGGCATTTGCTCGTAAAGGAACATGTCCTCACTCGCGAGCATTATTTCGGTCGCGCCTTCATGCGCATTGACGCGCGTGCTTTCCAGAATGTGTTCGAGCGGAAACGAGCGGCCAACTTTTGTGGCTGGCCCACAGAACTGACAGCCACGCCCACAGCCACGGGTGATTTCGACGACGCCGAACGTTGAGCGATGGCGCACGACCGGAATCTCTTCGACGGTCGGCTGCATGCTCTTCGGAAGCTTGATGATGCGTTCGAGCGTGGGGTCACCGTCCATCATGCGCTTAAACAGATCGCTGAAGACGCGTTCAATTTCGCCATCAATCAAATAGTCAACATTAAATTCATCCAGCCGGTTCGCTCGTTCGAGTTGCCAGGCGCCCGGGCCGCCGATGACGATCTTCGGCCGATATTTTTCAATGACGGGATGCTTGACGATTTTCAGAAATTCAGCCGCGTTAACTGGGATCAGGTTCTCGCCGGCGATCTTTGAATAGACATCAGTAGCATACGAGATGCCTAGGGGATTGTGCGCGTGAATGGCGATGACTTTTGTTTCCGGCCCCACGAATTTTTCCAGGTAATCGTGATAGCAGACGACCACGTCATCTTCCTCGTACTCACGGAGAAGCAACGTCTCGACCATGCGCAAGCCGTTTGGCACATACTTAGCTCGACCGTCCGGCCACGACTCATTTTTGAGAGACTCTTCGGGTATCCACCGGTGTCCAAACTTCGCGGGAATCGTCGCCGAAAGCATCTGCTGCCAGATGCTGTGGCGCCATTCGCTCGCCTCGCTCGACGATGCGGTTAAGACGATTTTCGGTGAACCCAAGGAGAGCCTCCAGGACCTGGTCCGCGAAACAGCAAGTAAATAACGGGGCGGATAATAGCATCAGTAACTTATGCTGCCAAGCACAATGTCGAAACTGTTTCGGCAGAGAACATCATTATGTACGGCCTTAAGGTTGTGTGATATAGTCCGCCTCCACCGAAGTCGCGTTTGTTGGTTATTTGGTTCTTAGCCGATTCATCATTCCTTCATTGCGGCAGGTTTTAGGGTCTTCTTAAGGAAAGCCGTTAGGGCTTGAGCCTCAGAGCGCTATGAAAATCCTGCTTTACAATCCGGACAATGGCGTGACCCGCAATTTCATGCCGCATTTGTGGATGTTTCTGCTCAAAGCCCTCACGCCGCCTGAGCATGAGGTCCTTTTGATCGACGGTAACGCGAAACCACTGAACGACGACGAACTGGTTGAATACATCAAAAGCGAGAATATCGGCCTGGTGGGTATCGGCGCGATGACGCGCATGGTTGCCAAGGCTTACCGCGTCGCCGATGTGATTCGAGCAGCCGGCGTTCCCGTGGTGATGGGCGGACCACACGTGACCGAACTACCTGACGAGGCCCTCGGGAAAGATGGTGGGCCGAGACATTGTGATGCCGTAGCCTTGGGTGAAGCGGATGAGACCTGGCCGCGCATCGTGGAAGACGTTGTGCGCGGTCAACTGAAAGAGATTTACGCTCCGGTTGATGATACAGGCAAAGAGCGAAAGCCCTCGCTGCAACCATATCCAACAATTCCGTGGGAAGAGATGGAGCTCGAGCAATTTGATATGGTGCCCAAGCCCGTGCGTGGGTTACTCGAGCGTTACGGCAGTGGCTGGCAGTCGCTCCACCTGATTCCCATCGAATCGGGTCGAGGCTGTCCGTATGGTTGCGAGTTTTGCACCGTCACCGGATTCTTTGGTGACTCGATCCGCTTTCGAAGCAACGAGAGCATCGTCGAAGAGTTGCTCCGTTTGAAACGACGCGCCCGTAGCGCTCGCGGTCAAGTGATGGTGTTCTTCATCGATGACAACTTCGCCATCAATATCAAACGAACCAAGACTCTTTTGCGCGATATCATAACCGCCGGGGCGCAATTGCCATGGCTGGCGCAAATCAGCGCCAACCTTTTGCGCGATGAAGAGTTGGTCGATCTCATGGCCGAGTCTGGATGTCGCTGGGTCTTCATCGGCATGGAATCAATTGATCCGATCAACCTTGCCGATGTCGCCAAGAGTTTCAATAAGCCGAACGAATACGCGCCGGTGCTCAATCGACTGGCGCAACGCGGCATCTATGCGGTCACCTCGTTTATCTTCGGTCTGGACAACGACACCCCGGGTGTCGCCGATCGCACGCTGGACGCAATCGAAACCTGGCCGGCGGGGCTGCCCGTGTTTGGCCAGCTCACGCCCTTTCCGTCAACGCCTCTCTATGAACGTTTGAAAAAGGACGGTCGACTAACACGACCGAAACATTGGCTGGAGTTCGCGCCTTATCAAATGGCGAACACGCCATTGAAGATGAGCATCAAGCAGACGCATCACGAGCTAAACAAAGCCTGGACTGTTTCCTATAGCTCTATGCGCACCGAACGTGCTCTCGAGTCACTCCGTGACAAGTCGATTCATGATCGGGCCATGCATCTGGTGATGCGAATCCTTTTCCGCGGTATCTATTTCCCACAATTGAACAAGCGTGCCTGGTTTAAGGTGGTCTTCAACAATCGCCGGCCGATTTATAGGTTGGCCCGCGAAGGCTTCAAACAGTGGCGCACCTCACGCGGGAGATCCTCCGTCGTTCCCGCGACCAGCGCCTGATCGATATTTACTTCCTTTGCAACACGATTGTCCGCGGGATGCCTTGCAGGTCGGGTCGCGTCTCGAGCCAACTCCATATGCTTTGATCGACGAGAGTTGGCAGACGCTCGTGTTGGCCGAAACCAAATTCAAACACCAGATGTCCTCCCGAGTGTAGATGCTGCGGCGCTTCGTTTAGCAGGCGCCGAATAGTGGAAAGACCGTCAGGTCCACCGGCCAAAGCCGCGCGCGGTTCGCAACGAACTTCAGGCGGCAGCGAGTTCATGTCGTCGTCCGAAACGTAAGGCGGATTCGAGACGATCAAGTCGAATGGTTTGTCGGGTTCGATTTTTGAGAAAAGATCAGACTCGAGCAACTCTAGCCGATTGACGACTCCATGCCGATTCGCATTACCGCGCGCCACATTCAAAGCGGCGATCGACACATCAACTGCAATCCCACTTGCGCTCGGCAACTCGTGAAGAATTGAAATCGCGAGACAGCCCGATCCCGTACCCACATCGACAATTCGCGATGCCCGGTCTTTCGGTAGCAAAGCCAAAGCCGCCTCGACAATCGCTTCGCTTTCCGGACGGGGAATCAGCACGTCGCGCGTTACTTGAAAATCCAGTTTGAAGAATTCCTGACGGCCGGTGATGTATTGCAGCGGCTCGCCAGCCGCGCGGCGTGCAACAAACGAGCGAAACTGCTCGGTTTCAGTTGCGTTCAAAGCGTGTTCGGGATGCGCAATGATAAACGTACGATCGCAGTTCATGGCGTGACTCAATAACGAACTTGCGTCGAGCCTGGCCGCGGCGATACCAACCGCATCAAGGTCGCTCGCGGCCTGCGCGATGGCTTGTCGAATCGTGATCTGGGTTTCCAAGATTAATGTCGTTTCGGATGATGATTGCCTTGGCACGCAATTCTATATTAGGCTTCGGCCCGAACAAGAAGGACCGTGCAATTCGTGACCGCGGCGAACGACTGGTCAAATTGCGCGACGCTGTCGCCGGAACCGCTACGGGATTGAAACTTTTATTCCGATAGTACGAAGCGAGACTCGTTTCTTCCCGTACGGACGGCGGAACCTCTGGGCCCAGCGCCCGGGGGTTTCGCAGTTCGAAGGCAGAGCTCCATAAAAGTTTTGGCGAAGGTAATCACGACTTACCAATGAACGCCCTGGCAAAAAGCCTTCTTCTCTTTGCGCTGAACTGGATTGACGCGCAGCTCACGCTGCTGTGGGTGCGCAGCAATATCGCAAGCGAGGGCAACGGCTTGATGAATCAGCTAATCCAGTTTGGTGATGCCCCGTTTCTGCTTGTCAAGCTGGCGATCGGAGCTTTTGCCGCTTATGTCCTTTATCGTTGTGCCCATTTGACCATAGCGCGCCGCGGCATGCAGCTCGTTCTGGGAATTTACTTTGCCCTCATGTTTGTTCACGCTGCGACGGGAATGTCGGCGTTAGGTTGGTCCCAGCCTTTAGCCGTCGTAACCTACGTTTGCAATGTGCCGCACGCTCTCCTAACTCTCCTGGCCTAAGTGGTTTTTCCAGGCCGTTCTTTTTTCTTTCGATTTCGGAACCATTGCCCCAGCGCGAGCGTTTTGCAATTGCGCTTTGCGCAACCGTAAACTACTGCCGCGGCATCTTAATCACCGCATCAGGAGATACAGATTTATGTATAAGTTAACAGCCCGACAGATCTTAATGGTCGCGTTCGCTTCCGCTTTATTTGCCGTCGTAGGGGTGCTCGGATTTCAGCAGGTTTACAATCGTTTGCCGTTTGGTTCAGCCGCCAACGTCACGCCACCGGCGAATATTACTGATCCCGCCTTCGCGACTGACGAGCAGAACAACATCGAAGTCTACAAAGCGATCTCACCCGGAGTCGTCAACATTAGTTCGACCTCCATGGTCCGAGGATTTTTTGGATTGCTGGTTGAGCCGGAAGAAGGAACTTGCTCAGGATCGATAATCGACGATCAAGGCAACATCGTGACTAACTATCACTGCATTGAGAACGTGCAGAAGCTTTCGGTGAGCCTGGGCGGTGGGAAGAAGTACGCGGCCCGCGTGGTCGGCGGCGATCCAGACACCGACCTGGCCGTGATTCGCATGACTGAATTGCCGCGAGAGGCGTTGACGTTAGTGCCGATGGGCGATTCAGACAAATTGAGTGTCGGTCAAAAAGTGCTGGCAATCGGAAATCCGTTTGGCTTGGATCGCACGCTGACCACCGGCGTCATTAGCGGATTGGAGCGACCGATTCGCGCGCAGAATAACCGGCAGATCGAGGGTGCGATTCAAACCGATGCTTCGATCAATCCGGGAAACTCAGGCGGACCGCTGCTTGATTCGCACGGGCGAATGATCGGCATCAATTCGCAAATTCTATCGCCTTCGGGTGCGTCTGCCGGCGTTGGCTTCGCAATTCCAGTAAGTATCGCCAAGCGAATTGTGCCTGAGCTGATCCGCAGCGGATCAATCCAGCGTCCGAATCTCGGAATCCGACAGCGCGACGTCGCCTCTTTGGGTAACCAGGCGCAGCTGCCGGTTACGTCCGGAGTACTGATCTGGTCAACCTTCCCGGGCGGTCCGGCGGCGAACGCGGGGCTGCGCGGTCTCGTGCAAACAGAAGATGGCGACATCGAACTCGGTGACATCATCGTGGCGGTTGACAGTGAGAAAATCGATAACGGCGATGACCTTTATAAAGTGATGGACAAGCATCACCTGGGCGATACCGTTAATGTTGAAGTGATCCGTCGCGGACGGCATATGACGGTTTCAGTGAAACTCACTGAAGTCCCGAACACTCGTCGCCGAGGATTTGGCGAATAGCCTTTTCGTTAACCCGAAAATCGAAAGCGCGTCGTGATAGGCGACGCGCGTTTTCGTCTGTGCCAGTTCGTGATTTAGCCGGGAGGCCAGGTCATTTCTCGCCCACCAAGCACGTGCACGTGTAAATGAAACACTGATTGACCGGCGCCGCTGCCGGTGTTTACGACGGTGCGATATCCGCCACTGTCAGATAGCCCGTGATCGTTCGCTACACGCGCAGAGATTCTCAACAAATGTCCCAGCATTGACTCGTCTTTTTGTGAAGCATCGTCGAGCGAGTCCATATGTTCGCGAGGGATAATCAATAAGTGCGTCGGCGCCTGCGGGTTAATATCGCGAATTACCACGCAGCGGCCATCCTGAAAGACTACGTCACCGGCGGCAGTTCCCGCGAGGATTCTACAAAAGAGGCAATCTTGTTCGCTCATGGCGTGAATGATAACACAGAGGCTAGACACCAGAGACCAGAGCGCAGAGGTTAAAGGTCACAGGCACTGATAAGAAGTTAGGGTGAGGTGAGTGGCAAAAATTTGCAGAATGTTCCGTCTTGTTCCTTGGGCTTTGTTGTCATCCAAGCATACGTTGCTTTCGGTCTCAACGCTTAACCGTTAACCTCTAAGCTCTCGTTCTCCGGTTCAGACAACGAGTCGGTCACCGACGCGCGGACTCGCACGATATCGGCACCAACGTTCTTAAGTTTCGTTTCAATCTTCTCGTAACCGCGATCGATGTGATACACGCGATCGATGATCGTTTCACCTTCTGCAACCAGCCCAGCCAATACCAATGACGCGGAAGCGCGCAAGTCGGAGGCTTGGACGCGCGCGCCCACCAGCTTACTTGGCCCGTCCACGATTGCTTTGTCGAGGCTAACCTGAATGCGCGCTCCCATGCGCTGTAACTCAGACGCGTGCATAAAGCGATTCTCAAAAACCGTTTCCGTAATGGCCGAGCGTCCGCTCGCCTGCGTCATTAGTGTCATGAACTGGGCCTGCATGTCGGTCGGAAAAGCCGGGTAAGGTTCCGTCATCAGATCGCCAGCGTGTAATCCGCGTGCGCTTTGGCGAACATGCAGAGTGCTTTGATTTACTTCTTCGATTTCCACACCAACCTCGCGCAGCTTGCCGATGATGCGATTGCAATGCTCCGGATTGCAGTCTTTGATTTCGAGTTCACCCTTCGTTATCGCCGCGGCGACGATGAAGGTTCCAGTTTCGATTCGATCCGGGATGATCGTGTGCTGCGCGCCGCTCAGCGCTGACACTCCGTCGATTTCGATCTTCGGAGTGCCGGCGCCCCGCACGCGAGCCCCCATCTTATTTAGCAGTTCCGCGAGATCTTTTACTTCCGGCTCGCGCGCTGCATTATTGATGACCGTGCGACCGTGCGCGAGGGTCGCGGCCATCATCAAATTCTCAGTCCCGGTAACCGAGATTTTTTCGAAAGATATCTCCGCGCCTTTCAAACCATCGTCCGGCGCGCGGGCGACGACATCGCCCGCCTCGAGAAAAACTTCGGCGCCCATCTTCGTCAATCCGGCGAGATGCAGATCGATCGGCCGCGCGCCGATTGCGCATCCACCGGGCAGCGAGACTCGCGCTTTACCGAAACGCGCAATCAGCGGCCCCAGGGCGAGCACCGACGCGCGCATCGTCTTGACCAGATCATAAGGAGCGGCCTGCAGTTCGATATGAGCGGCAGAGATCTTGTGCGTGCGCAACTCAGGCGTCAGCACGTGCGCGCCGATGTCCTCGAGCAAGCGACGCATCGTGATGATGTCGCGCACATAAGGAATGTTGTGCAGCGTGACATCCTCGGGGGTGAGAATCGCCGCGGCCATGCACGGTAGCGCTGAGTTTTTGGCGCCACTGATCGTGACGCGGCCTTTGAGTTGATTACCGCCGTGAATGCGAAACTTGTCCACGCTGGGAGATTAAAGGAAAAGTTCAAGAACCGCGAGCACCGTCAGAACCACCTGCCTGAGCGGGTGGTTCAACTTTGAATACTTATGCCTTACTTGGGCGGAGCGTCGTTGCGAAATCTCATCCAGAGGTCGTTGAATTTCCAGAAAACCTGATTCATTTGTCCGGGGCTCAAGCTTGTGGGACTCAGGAGAGCACGCATCTGATCGAAGAGCTGTTTATCCGCGGCGCTCGCTGAGCCGTACCGATTGTCGATGGCGTTCTTTACCAGCAGTCTCCACACGTCGAACGCATTGCTGAGCGCCTGTGACTGCTCCGCGTCTGGGTGTTCGGCCAGCCAGGCCTGCCAGGACACGATCTCGCCCGCGACGCGATACAGATTGCTCCACCAGACACCTTGAGTAGACGAGTTAGGACCGCGCAGATTATTGTTGCCCATTAAGTAACGATAGATTTGAACGGGGCTGCCCGGCGGGCCGGTTGAATACGAAATCGTTTCGTCTTCAGCGAACAGTTGAAACGACCACTTACAAGTTTCCTCGTCCATGCTGAATGAAATCGCGTATTCCTTGTTGCTCGTGCCAATCTTTTGCGCACCGAACTGAAAACCATAAAACGGTCGCGTGGTTTTCTCGTCGCGATATGGGCCCGCCATTGAAATGCTGGTTGTGCGGCCGGACTCATCGGTGTTCGCGCCCTTAACCTGCCGGGTCATCACTGAAGTCAGTTGGGAAATGATGGAATGATCAGCGAGATGGCAAAAGACCCACTCGATGTAGAATGGTTCGCCATCCTGCGTGAATTCCCACTGGTATTCCTGGCCATCGATTTTCATCGTCAGCTTGTTCCGAAACATCTGAAACCCGTTTCCCTTTTCGTCCCAAAAGGCCAGCTCACCGTTTTGATTTAGAAATCGCTTGCAGCAGTCGGTGTCGTTCTTAGTGAACGTAACGGGCGGGTCGAGTTTTGGCGCTGGGTAAACTTCAGGTTTGGTTGGCGGCGGTAGATTCGGCGTCGGCGTCGCGGTGGGTTTGCTGGTGACTGGCAACGGACTGGGCGCAGATGTCGGCGATGCTGATGATGGAATCGTTCCCGTGACGTTGAAACCGCCGGTACCAGTTCCCGTGATTGGAGTACTCCAATTAAAAGTTCCGCCCGGTGTCACCTGCGATGGGTTGATCACGATATTCTGGGTGTTGCCGCCGGTGAGGTTGATGTTCTGTGGAGTTTGATTCTGAATCTGAATTGGAACCGGTTGCGTGATTCCCTCCAGACCTTGCACCTCCACATGAAGCTCGGTTGACTCGCCTTTAATCAGCGAGGTCTTGGGCGCAGTCAGATCGATCTTCAGTGCCCGGAAGTTCCCGGTGGCACTGCTGCCGTTGTCGGTGACCTTGATGTTCGACGGGCCAACGACCGTTTTAGGAATTTCGACGAACGCGCTACGCGGGGACTCGGCGATTACCTTCGCGTTCGTTCCTCCGATATTGATATTCGTGTTTGCCGAATTGCCATCGAAGGGTCCGGTTATCGGCAACAACCTGCCGGTTTGTCCGATTTGCGGAATAAGAAAGTTTGGCGGCGCGCTTGGGTTCGGCGTCGGCGTGATGGGAATTGTCGCGATGTCGATTCGCTTGCCCTTCTCATCGAGAAGAATTAGTTGGAGATTGCCGATTAGAGCAGGGCCAATCTTTAGTTTCTGAATTACGCCGCCCGACACTGGCCACCGCTGCTCTTCAGCGGAGTCGCTTGCCTTGTTCACTTCATGGATCACGAGTCCGTTCAGTTTGCGGGTGTTATTCTGCTTTTCGGTTTCGGTTTTTCCAGCCGGTTCTGTCGTCACAGTTCCCGACATTGTATCGCCGGCGGCTATATCGCCCGGCAAATAAACTTTGACTTGGCCCAGAGGCGCTTTCAGAACAACGGTTCGCACTTTGTTCTGATCCGGCTGGCTATTCTGCGACCTGGTCGGTGGTGTTGAGAGGAAAGAAAAAAGGAGCGCGCAAGCAGGCGAAACAAAAAGTAGGCGTCGGGGCATCATCTCTCACCTCAGAGTCTGGCGTTTCCAATAATCCGGAGAACGCAATTGAATAAAGCCCGACGAAATGAAGATTAATAACGAGCGCAGAATACCTCACCCGCCAAAACGAATCCAGCTAAGTCTGAGGCAAGCCATCGTCAGGAAACCGAAGGGACAGTTTCAAATTTCGTCCAGGATTCTCCTGGCTACTGTCTCCGGTTTATCGCTGGGCGTGACTGATATCGTTCGCTCGGCTAAGGAATAGTTAGCCCGTCGCGAGGCAAATTTCAACGATGCGGTTTCGCGATCTGGTGCCAGTGGCCGATTGATTTGGCTTGAGGTTATTCGCTCCCAGCAAACCTCGAAAGGCACATCGAGCCATACAGGGTTGCAATCATGCAGCGCAATCAAAGTGCGGTTCGCCGGAATCGTCCAGGTTCCGCCGCCAAGAGCGATCACTTGCGCATCTTTGTTTTGCAGAACATCGCGCAGCGCGAGCGTTTCCAGTTCGCGAAATGGTTCTTCGCCGTCTTGTTCAATTATTTCTGCGGGTGAACGGCTGTGACGTTCGGTGATGAACGAATCCAGGTCGAGATAGTCACAATCCAATTGCCGCGCGAGTTCTTTTGCCACGGTGGTCTTGCCACAAGCCATAAAGCCGAGAATGACGATACGTCTCATTTGTGGCGTGTCAGAAGCCCGACCGTTAGGGAGGGCATGGTTCCCGAGAGGCCCTCCCTAACGGTCGGGCTTCTGACACCTATTTCACCTTTCAATCACAGATTCCAACAGACCGAAAAACTCGGGAAACGAAACGGCCACGCATTCAGCGTCGGCGATTTCCGTTTCGCCCTCGGCCAACAAGCCGGCCACGGCAAACGCCATCGCGATCCGATGATCGCCGTGGGTATCAATCTTCGCGCCACGAAGTTTCGCCGGTCCACTCACACGCAATCCATCATCGAACTCGTCTACGTTCGTTCCCATCGCGCGCAGATTCTCGACGGTCGTCGAAATGCGATCGGATTCCTTAACGCGCAACTCGCTCGCGTCGCGAATCTCGAGGCCGCCTTCGACTTGCGATCCGACCACGGCGAGCAGCGGCAACTCATCGATCAGTTTCGGGATCGCGAGACCGTTCACAATCATCGCTAAATCGCTTTGGTCGAGAGTTCGCAAGTCTTTCCCTCGAACACGAACAGAACCGACGGGCTCGTTGGTCTGCATGCTCACATCATCAATCGCAACGTTGCACCCAAGCCGTTGCAGATTTTCAGTGAAGGCGACACGTGTTTCGTTAAGCCCGACGTGGTTAAGTTCTAAGAGCGAATCAGGCAGCAATGCAGCCGCGGCGATGAAATAAGCTGCCGAAGAAATGTCTCCCGGCACGTCGACGTCGCACGGATGCAATTGTGCCGGACCCTCAACAGATGCAAACCGTGCGTTCGCAGGTTCACGTTCCGGTTTTCCGGTCTCGATGTTCACGCCAAAGAGTTTCAGCATGCGTTCAGTGTGATCGCGCGTGGGTTCGTTTTCGATCACAGTCGTTTTGCCTTCGGCATTCAAACCGGCGAGCAGAATGCAGGATTTCACTTGAGCGCTCGCGATCAGCAATTCGTAATTGATCGGCTTCAATCGTTTGCTGCCACGGATCGTCAACGGCGCGCGCCCGTCGTTTGAAGAAATCTGAGCCCCCATCATTTCCAGTGGCTCGATGATCCTCTGCATCGGGCGTGAGCGCAGCGATTCGTCGCCGGTCAGAGTGGACTCGAAATCGCATCCCGCCAAAATCCCTGCCAGCAGGCGCATCGTTGTGCCGCTGTTGCTGCAATCAAGCGGCGCGGTGGGCGCTCGCAATCCGTTAGGGCCAACCCCATAGATGGTCACATCATTCTCAGTCCGTTCGATTCGCACACCAAGCTGCCGCAGACCCGAAAGCGTTGCCGCACAATCGCCCCTTTGCGAATAATTTGCCACCACGCACTCCGCGTGAGCGCACGCGGCAATCATTGCCGGACAATGGA
>JACXTT010005261.1_pt1 | contig 18881 bp, 18 predicted proteins | sample 9270951 | NCBI WGS metagenome assembly JACXTT01 (sample SAMN15532306, study PRJNA645909) | rock metagenome | isolation source: weathered quartz diorite | place: Puerto Rico | collected 2017-06-21 | reverse complement strand
CAGGGTTCTAGGCTGTTTTGCAGGGGACTTGCAGGTTTTTCCTCGTGAAAAGCATGTACTGGGTCGTGTTCGTCTAGTGTCAATTTTGGAGTTGGCCGCGAGGACCTGCCTGACACGTGGGTGGGCGGCCGACCACGGTATGGGGTTCAGGGATTCCTAATCTCGGGGTGGGACTCTCGGCTTTTTATCTAGAGGCTCGAGGCTATCGAGAGAGTGGTTGGTTGCCGGGCGAAATTGTGGCCGACGAGAGAGAACGATCCTCGGGGGTACCAGCGTTCCTCGAGGACCTCGGAGCCGAAGTGGAATACAAAATGCTAGAAGTTGCTGACTATCTGGTAAACGGGCTCGCGGTTGAGCGAAAAACAATGCGCGATTTTGTTTCGTCATTGTTCGATGGGCGATTGTTCGACCAGGCGTACAGGTCAAACGCCTCTTACGACAATTCGCTGCTAATTGTGGAGGGAAACGTTCGCAGCCGGTTGGAGGAGTTGAAGAATCCGCGTTGGTTCTGGGGAGGACTCGCCTCGCTCGTCCTGGACTATGATGTGCGATGCTTCTTTACGCCCGACCAGGAACAGACCGCCCAGCTGCTTTACACGTTGATTGGCCGAGGGAAAAAGAATGGGAAGCGCCAGGACAAAGAGAGAAGACCGCCTCCGTTGATCGTTAGACGCCCAAGGTCTGGGGAGCTTGACCGCCTCCAAGTATCTATCGTAAGCGGGCTTCCGGGCGTCGGACCGAAACTTGCAGAACAACTCCTGACGCGTTTCGGGAGCATCAGGAGTGTCTTCGAAGCCTCGGCGACAGAGATGGCTGTCGGAGCAGGGATAGGCAGCGCTCGAGCCCTAGCATTGCGCAAGCTGCTGGACGCACAATATAAGAACCCGAATCCCGGGCAGGCGAGCCTAGGCGAGGAAGAGGAATAGACCGTCACTGAGCAAGCCAACTAGGACTCTCCGAGCTTACGAGGAAGCATTCGAAGAAATAGTAAGGTCGGTTGAAAGCATCCTAAGACGCGTCCGCCACTCAGAGGTTAACAGATTCCTAGACCTCCTTGTCGAATCGGAGCGCCGAAGGATACTCGTCATGGGAGTTGGCCGCAGCGGGCTTATCGGGCGGGCCTTCGCTATGCGACTAATGCACTTGGGGTTCGAAGTGTACGTTCTCGGCGAGACAATAACTCCCGCAGTCGGCAAGGGAGACCTCGTGGTTGCAATTTCAGGTTCCGGAACGACAAAACTCGCAGTCACCGCCGCCTCGATAGGCAAAGATGTCGGGGCGACTGTTGTAGCGGTAACCTCTTTCCCCAAGAGCGACCTGGCTCGATTGGCGGACCACGTCGTTCAAGTCTTAGGACGGACAAAAGTTGCTGACGAGCCGGACTATTTCACTCGTCAGATGACGGGCGTACACGAGCCGCTTGCGCCTCTAGGGACGATGTTCGAGGTCGCATGCACCATATTTTTGGACAGCCTCATTGTCGAGCTGATGTACAGGCTCGGACGGTCCGAGAAAGAACTCAAACGTCAACATGCCACGATCGAATGAGCATCATACCGGTTGGAGAAAAATGGCATCACAATCACTCCTCCTCAAGAACTGCGACTGGATCGTAACACAGGACGAAGATAGACGAGTACTTCGCAACGCCTCAGTAAAGGTTGTAGACGGGCGGATCACTGAGGTAGGCCAAAACATTTCCTCAACCTCTGCAAAGACTTTGGACTGCCACGGCAAGGTCCTTCTGCCCGGGCTCATCAACACTCACACCCACCTCAGCATGACGCTCTTCCGAGGATACGCCGACGACATGGAATTGAAGGATTGGCTTGAACAGAAGATCTGGCCGCTTGAGAAGAAGTTGACAGACGAAATGTGCTACAACGGAGCACTGCTCGGCGCGTGGGAAATGATCCGGACCGGAACAACATCGTTCGTTGATATGTACTTCCATATGGAACGCGTAGCCGACGCGGTAAAGCAGGCCGGCCTCCGAGGATTCCTATCACACGGAATCATCGACCCACCAGACAAGGCAGCCAAAGAAAAAGACCGCAAGAAGAGTATCGCGTTATCTCAATACATCAAGCGGTTGAACGACTCAAGAGTACGTTTCATTCTCGGGCCGCACTCACCCTACACCTGCGAGGAAGACACTCTCCTGTGGGCGAAAGAGATGGCTGAGAAGGCGGATACATTCGTCACAGTTCACGTCGCAGAGACTCGCAGGGAACAGGCCGAATCAGAGACGAAGAGGAAGCTGAGAACCGTGGACTACTTGGACAGGATCGGGTTCCTCTCTGAGAGGCTCTTAGTCGCACACGCGGTCTGGCTGACCAAGAGCGAGGTACGGATACTGGGCGAGAAACGTGTCAAAGCCGCTCACTGCCCCGTTTCCAACATGAAGCTTGCCGGAGGAGGCGTCGCACCCGTCCCCGAAATGTGGGACGCGAAGGTTCCGGTCGGCCTGGGTACTGACGGTCCGGCTAGTAACAACAGCCTTGACATGTTCGACACGATGAAAGCCTGCGCTCTTATCCATAAGGCGTACAGGTGGGACCCGACGGCCCTGCCGGCACAGAGAGTCCTCGACATGGCAACTAGGGAAGGCGCGAAATGCGTCGGAATGGAAGACGAACTCGGAAGCATAGAGACCGGAAAAAGAGCCGACATGATACTCGTCGGACTCGACAAGCCCAACCTGATCCCTGTTTACAGTGCCGGAACAATCGTGTCCGACCTTGTCTATTCGGCAAACGGGTCGAACGTCGATACGACAATCGTCGAAGGCGTTCCGCTAATGTTGAATCAGGAATTCTCGACCCTAGAACCGGGAAAGATTCGCGAGCTGGCTCAAAGCTCAATCTCGAAACTTGTCAGCCAATGATGCATCTTCAATAGTCAAGCGTCCGCTCTGACCGTCCCAAACACTCTGGGTCTTCCCAACCCTTATCGATTTTGTGAAGTTAGGCCCGTCCGTCACGAACGATTCGTATTCGCCTCCTTCGCCGGTAAGGTGTATCCTATCTCTAGCGGAGACTTGCTCCAGCCTTCTCCATGCGTCCCGGTCAAGGGTTTGGCCGAGCCAAGATCGATCTAACCCCCTGGCCGCAACGGCGGTTATCATAATCCGGAAACCGCTATCGACAAGGTCGTTTACTATAGTCCCTGGCTTCTTGTGCCAGAGAGGGCTGTAGCTATTGAGCCCAGCGTTTTCACAAGTCCGGTCAAACCGCGACTTTTGGTAGTCGCTCGCAACCGCTCCTGTTGCTAGGCCCTCGATTCCATACGCTCTCTTCAACTCGGAAAGCATTCTCTCTAGGCTCGCGAGTCCTTCCGACACCCCCGCTTCCACATTCAGAGTGGTATGTTCCAATCCCATCGCGTCCGCTTGCAATTTGGTCCACGAAACCGCTGGGTAGTGGAACAACATAGAGTCCGGCTCTGTCGGGCAGACTGTCAGTAGGGTCACGTCCCATGCTTGATGTTGGAGTAGCCAGACGGTATAGGTACTGTCCTTGCCACCGCTGTACAATACAGCAACACGCACTCTTGGTAGACCTCGATACTACTCGTCCAGTTCCAGCCGTGATTTCTGCTCGAACTGTTTTTCGTAGATCTGTCGTAGCCGCTGTATTGTGTCAGCGTCTTCGGGTTGCTTGTCGTCTCGGAAGCTGGTGATCCGAGCGAATCTCAATGCAAACCCGGACTTGTACGTTGGGCTCTTCTGCACCTCGTTGTAAGTTACTTCGGCAACAATCGAGGGCTTCACGTACACCGTCCATCGATCTTCCCGTGTTTTCAGCTCCTGCAATCTCTTCGTCATCATGTCGAACTCGGCATCTGTCAACCCCTTGAACGTCTTCCCAACGACCAAATACTCGCCGGTCTCCTCGTCTCGGACCGCCAGATGGTAGTTGCTGATCCACCCAACTCTGCGCCCACTACCCCATTCCCCAGCGACGATTACAATATCGAGCTTGTCGTCTCGTTTTAGCTTGAACCATCTCTTTCCTCGCGCACCGGGTGTGTACTTGCTGCTTAGCGATTTTGCCATCAAACCTTCGTGTCCTTCGCGAATTGCTCGGTCGAAGAATTCTGCAACCAGCCCCTTGTCTCTGGTGACAATTCTTGGAGTCAGATTCTCATCTTCGACGATCCTTGCCAGGGTTCCCCATCGCTCATTGTAGGATTCGTCTAGCAAGGTCCTTCCATCTACGTAGAGGGCATCGAAGAATTGGAGTTTCAATGGGATCTGCTCGGCCATCGTTTCGATCTCGTGGACGCGCCTGAATCTTCGCATCAGGTCTTGGAAGGGGATGGGTCGTCCATTCTTTCCCAGACCGACGACTTCTCCTTCGATTAGGCACTCTTGGGCCTCGAGTTTTGTTTTTGCGAAGTCTTGGATGTCAGGTAGGCTGTCCGTGACGTCAGTCAATCTTCGACTGTATATTCTGACTTTATCGCCCTTCTTGTGCACTTGAATTCTCGCACCGTCAAGCTTGAACTCGAACGCACTACCATCCTTGTGTTCTTCGAGGACAACGTCAAAATTCTCGGCCATTTCTGCGAGCATCGGTTTGACAGGCAGGAAGAGTTGGATCCCAATCTTCTCAAGCGAAGATGTTCCATCAAGAATGGCAATCTTGGCTATGTCTCCGATATCTCCGTGAAGCATGCTTGCCTTGCGAACCAATTCACGCGACGCTCCTGATGCTACTGAGATCGCCTCCTGGACTATTCCCTCGACTACTCCTATTCTGAGCTCGCCCATCATCATTCGGATGAGATACTCGGACTCTAAGCTGGTGGCCTGAGTGAGTAGTGTCTGTATGAGGCTCAGTTTTCTTTGTCTTGATCGTAGCCCACTGGCATCCGACATCTTTCCAAATGCGATGAATACATCGCGGATGGTGAGGGGATTGTTTGTCAGACTTGCTTGTCCAAGCTTGTGGGTCGCCTCAGATATGGTAGCGTAGCTAACTTCCAAGACTCTGGCGTCGGATTCTGGAAACGGTTTTCCAGCCAGGAACAGCGCCGAGTATGCGATCTCGGTCGGATCCACGGCTTTCAAGAAATCCGCTATCAGCCTTGTTTTCTCGAGCCGCTTGCTGGTGGCTTCCAGTTGTGAGCAGAGTTCTGCGAGTTTCAGGAAGGGTGTGGGAGAGAGCTCTATTCCATCCATCCTCCAAGCGTCATGTCTTGATGTTCATCGTACGCCTTCACCAAGTTGTGTGTGACTTGTTCAATTCTCTCCCTGCCAAATCCCCGTTCCTCCACGAGGAATTCGATGAGTTCGGCTATGTTTGGTCTTGATTGATGAAGTGAGTAATCATCCAGCGTTTTGGGTTTCAAGAAGACCTCCCTTACTTCCGTGAGATTATCCATTAGATCCGCGTTTACTTTCTCGGGCATTCTTTCAATAGTGCCGAACTGCCGGACAAGCGCCAGTGCTTTCTTCGGTCCGATTCCTTTTACTCCGGGGCCAAAATCTGTACCGACAAGGATGGCCAAATCGATCAGCTGTTCTCTTGTGATTCCCATTCCTCGAAGATTCGTTTCTAGGCTGATGACTTCAGGGAGGAGTTTCCGAGAGCGGTGTTGTGTGGGTAGATACTCCGTTCCAGTAATCGTGAGATAACGTACCAATCTTGGCGTCCCAAAAAGGAGAGAATCATAATCCTTGCCACCAACGGCCCAAACATCACCTTTCGACGCCATATAGCTCGCTTGTGCTTCGGCGTCCTCCGACGCGACCAGCCATGGAACTCCCATTATGGTTAGGAGCCGTTTTGAGTCTCCGAGGATATCGCCAGTTACCCGGCCGGTCATTACGGCTTTCGACCATGCCTTGGGCTGGTCACCTGTCTTCAAGGCCTGAACATACTCTTGCTGGGCTTTCTCACGAACTCGTCTTCTTTCCTCGACGGTCGCTCTCTTGAGCGGATTGAACCGACCGTCGAAGACGAAGACGAGGTCCATGTGGTAATCGATGATCAGCCTCGCGGTCCGAGTTAGGAGCCCGATCAGATGGGATGTGACGCGCCCCTCTTTGCTTGTGAATAGGGTTCCATCGCGTTTTCTTATCAGAGCGAGAAATTGATGGAGCTCAATGTTGCCGTCGACAGCGAAGGACTTGTGAGCCAGAGCCTTGAGACTGGTCTGCTCTCGATGGACAATTGGAGTGAGCAGCACTCCCAACTCTATTAATCCCCTTTGGAGCTGTCAAGGTGGAATCTCGCCTAAGAAAGGTTACTTCGCTTGTTTCTGTACAAATGAAGCCTGGGTTACGTAGACTAGATTTCCCTGAAACAACGCCGACGCCTCATGAGTGCACCTACAGAAAGAGTCCAGGGGCTAGGAAGGGAAATCTACTCCCGAGCTCAAGAAATTTGCTGGAGGCTGGACGAATTGTGTAGGACCCGCCAAGCGGGGTCGGAAAAGGATCCGAAATGGAGCGATTCCACTGCTCGCCAAGCTTTCGAGACCCTTCAGCGTCTAATGCTCAAAATTCTCGAGGGTCGTCTGAACACTGCCATAAATGCTGTGGAAAATCCAAACGGTGTTGTCGTAGCTCCATTCGAAAAATCGTGAGAAAATTGCTCGTCGGTATCGTTCGCGGCCGACTGGAGGGTCAATTGTTTGAGGGTGGTGACGGTTCGGGTGGCGATGGTGGATTGAACGGCTCGCGCGGAAAGATGTACTCTGAAGTATCTACGTTTGCAGACGAGGCAGTTGGATTCTGGGTCTTTTGATGCTGAGTTGATTGTGAAGCTGGGGCAGGCTTTCTGTTTGGATGACCTGTCGTTCGTCCCGTTGTTCGCTGATTCTTCGATTGCTTCGTCGCAGTATTTGCTCTCGAAGGGTTAGATTTTAGTCGGCTGACTTCTTTCCTCAGGTTCTGGATCTCAGCCTTCGCGTGTGTTAAATCAGAGGTTAACTCAAAAGCTAGTTTGTTGAACACTCGTGAGAGCTCTTGCAATGTCTTCTTTGTGCCCGTCGGAGTGGATGGCATGATTCGAGAGCGATGACCCGGGAGCCGTCTAAGCGTGTTGTAACTCGTACCTGTTCAGATTACGGACAGGGTTATTGCCGGGCTCGCGGACTCTTGGGAAAGTGTTATGCGTAGATGGTTGTCTGGGCTGACTTTCTAGTGACCGTAATACTCGTGAGTGCCTCTGGCGTTCTTAGCCCAGGTCCTCTCTTCGTCATCACAATCGCGAGAAGTGTTAGATAACGCGGTGTCTCAGGCTTGGTGGCCGCTGTCGGGCATACGATTGTGGAATTGCCGCTAGTGCTCGGGTTGGCGATCGGAGCGTTGACTTGGCTTCAGAGTAGCCCTCTGGCTCTCAGAATTATTGGATTGGTGGGAGGAATGGCTCTGATTTTCTTCGCGATCCTGCAGGCCTGGCAAGCAAAGAATGGGGTGAGACTGGACGAGAGCGTATTATCGAAGCTCGAAACTGGAAATGCACAGTCTGGAATCGCGCTAGGGATTTTCTTCACCGCGATGAATCCATTTTTCATAGTGTGGTGGTTGACTGTTGGCTGGTCTCTGATCGTCCAAGCCTCGCTTTTGGGAGCTGTGGCGGGAGTGATGCTCATGTTCATTGCGCACGTGTGGATGGATTTTGCGTGGCTTGGAGGTTCAGGTTATGTGGCTAGCAGGAGAAAGATATCTTTAGGAAAATGGTTCCGCGTTTTGTTAATCGTCTTTGCTGCTGCGATGGCTTATTTCGGCGCCATCTTCATCGTTTCTAGCGTTTCCTGATGTGTGGAGTCCCGAACCGACTGCACTACCGAGATTTTTCCTCGTAACGATAAAAGGAAAGCGTGAACTCTCCTCGTAGATCGAGAGTTCACTCCGAATTAGTATCCGTGTCGGGATGGTTATTATCGGGAGAAGTGGGATGAGCGCCACCAAGATTTCGACGAGTCATGCTATCCTGGCGCTCTTTGTCGGTTTAAGTATCGTAGGAGTAATGTCAGTAATGCCCGCCTTCGGGGACACCACGACTATGACGAGCACATATTCCGGGACGAGAACTACATACAGTTGCACTGTCAGCGTGTCTTACTCTTCGACCTCGCAGACCTTCACCGTGAAATCAATTGTCACCGCTACGAACGGATATCTTCCAGGACCTTCCGAGACTGACTATCTTCAGTCCTACCATAGCGGCACTTTGTACAACACTCAGTCTGTCAAGTATTCGATCGGAATGAACCAGGCAACGATCACGATGAGCGTGCCCGTCTCGGGCATGGGAATGGGCACGTACACGTTCTCTTCTACGATTCTGAATAGCAAAGGGACCTCAATAGCATCCTGCTCTGGAACCTACACTCTGTAATCCGGGTCGTTTTTCGAACCCGGACCCTTTCTTTTTTGGCTGCGAGTCTAGGCGACAGAAGGACCGTTCGACTTATCTGGCCTGGAACAAGCCTATCGGAATTATACGGGACTTCAACATAATTCCTTTGCCCGAGACAATATCAAACTGCGTTTCCTTGGACGATGTTGCTCTTCCGGACAGCTTCTTTACAATTAACGAGCGAATCAAAGATCCTGATCTCCTCGAGAGCGTTAGGTCAATTACCCCATCAGTTAGGGACTCGAGTTTTGACTTAGCCTCGTCTGGGATTGACCCTTTAGTGGCGGTGACGATGAACGTGCCCCCACTGTTCTTCACCTTCGCCGCGATCACTTGTAGAAAGTTGATGCAATCTTTGGCTGAAGCCGCATTGAAAATGGGCGTGACCGAGTCCAGGAGAATGGTAACTGGTCCGTTCTTCGCTTTCTCGATCATGCCAGTAACCTGAATGCTAACTTCGGTGAAGTCGGTGGGGTCGCGAATCGGTGCTCCTTCGACCCCGGCTAGAGCCGAATAACAATCCAATATCGTCATTTGTCCCTTTTCTAGATACTGGGTGATATCCCATCCCATGTCCCTCATCTTCGTCTTGACTTCTGAAGCGAAACTGTCGTACGAAAGGAGCCCACAGTACTTGCCCGCGGTGAGGTCACGGTACAGCAATTGTAGACCAAGAGTGCTTGAACCAGCGCCGGGGTCTCCCAGAACTAGAACCGAAGCAGGCGCCTTCAACTCGCCTCCAGTTAACTTGAACAGATTATCAAATGGGACACGTTTCATGTTGAACTTGCGAAGGAAAATGAAGAGTGCAAGCGCTCCTAGAATTGCGCCGCTCGCGATTACGATGTAGAGTTGACTTATCACAACTACGCTTCCGTGAACGACAAATCTTTGGGTGACGAGCGTCGTTGGGCCAGTGTTAGCGTATTGGTCCGATACACTACTCGGTGCGAAGGCCAACTGCCAATCGCCCGCAGTATCCTGCGAGGAAATGGCATAGCCCGAAGGGGTATAGAATACTTGACGGTTAGAGTCGTAGATTGTTTGGAGAGTGTACTTTGTTCCTCCGGAGGGATCTTTCACTTGAATACTGAACGCACCACTCGTGAGGTAGCCGCCCGACGGGAAGTACTGAACCTGGAACTTGGCGTAAAGGGTGTCTCCCGGGTTGAAATCTGCTGTTGGCGTTCCGTACGAATTGTAGGTCGAGAGCTGAGTAATCACCAAGCTAACATGGGCAACGCCTACGATCACTGAAGCCTTGCCGACATTCCCTCCATAGGTCGCTGAAACGTTGATGTCCCAAGCGCCCACAGGATCGCTCAATTGTACGACGTATGTGTTGCTGTACGTACAAGTCGACTTCGGCACCAGTGAAACAGACCCTGTTGGCGTTGTGGCGCTCACGGTAGCAGCATTGACGGGCGTTGAATCAACGTAATTCACACAGGCAGTAATCGTGACAGTGTCACCTCGCGTCACATTCTGGGAGGAACTTGGCGAGGATATCGTGACAACCAGGTTTGACACGATTGTGAACGAGCCGGTTGCTACTCCGGTCTGGGTGGGATTCGGCGCGAGCTTATCAACGCCTATCGAATAGAGTCCTGTGACATCGGTGTTCGCCGCGCTGCCGCTTACTGTCGTCCAGGGTGGAGTAACGCTTGGATAAGTAGCTGCACCCACACCGTTGCCCGAGGCGTCGGTGAGAATTGTGATTGTTATGGAAGAAACTCCCGCGCTACCAGGTTTGGTCACAGTAATCTTCATGCTGTAGGCTGTTGATGTTGCGCCTCCATTGATAGTTACGCTGATGACGACGCTCTCGCCCAAGTTTGCGGGAGACGGTTGTGCACTCACGCTGTACGAGATTGCCGCGTAGGTCTGATTTGTGGAAACGACCGTAACCGTGGCCAGCGCTAGAAGTAGCAATGCAATTCGCCATCTGCGTGTCAAACGAGTCCCTTGAAACAGCTCCTCGCGTCGAGCCTCTAATCTGATCCCACGCTCTGCGGTACCTGCTTCAGCACCGGACTCGATTGGATGAAGGATTGTGTAACCCGTAGAAAACTCGATCAGTTACAGGAGGACCTGGTGTATGGCCAAGAAAACTGGCCACAGGCGGGGGTTAGCTGCTCCTTTATTCGAGCATGATTCGTGGTCTAGTCTTTCTTGCTGCCGAGATTGTGCCTCTTCACGTACTGCCACAATCTCTTGGTCATCTCGGATGGTGAGATCCTCTGTCCTTCCCTTCCACCGAGTACTGAAGCAAGATTGGTGTCAAGCTCGATTCCGTAACCGCCGAATGAACCTCTCTTACTACCATTGGTTGTCGTTACAACTCACCTCCCGAGTACTGAGATGATACAAGGAACGCCTTCCCCGCGAATCTCTCAAATGTCAATCGTAACTTTGGTTGATTTGTGAGCGGAACATCCCTAGCGAGCGTCAAAAAACAAACTCTCGCCCTAAACAAGATTCGGGCTCCCTTGGGTAATAGTGATTCGATATTAGGAGGTTCGGGCGAAACCCGATCCCCTTGTTATCTTATCCTAGAATCTGCGATGTTTCTGGTAGCAGTCTCTACAGTAAACCGGCCTTCCCTGCGAAGGTTTGAAGGGGACCTCAGTCTCCTTGCCGCAATCGGAACAAGTTGCCTTGAACATTTGCCTTGGACTACCATAACCACCCGAGCCTCTCTGACTCATCTCTCTAACTGCACCTCCTCTCGGCGTTAGAGCGAAAAAGGACGCGGACTAGGCTATAGACCTTCGTAACTCAAAGGTTAACATGACTCCTTATCGTATTTATACGAAGCTGGCAATTTCTGAAGAAGAGCGAGCGGCATAGGCTCGGCAATCATCAGAAGGATTGGCCGCACGAGGCACAGAATCGAGCGCCTTGCGCGCTTCTAGCCCCGCATTTCTTGCATACTGGACCCGAAGAAATACCTGCGGGTGCCGAGCCACCTGCTCCTGCCATCCCAGCGGTCTGTTGTTGGTACGCTTGATAGGACACAGCGGCCATTGGGGCTTGTCCAACTGTAAGCGGGCTTTGGAAGCGCGCTATGTTCTCTCGAATGATGCCATAGGCGCGTTCCGCGTCGCTATTCGGAAGGTCGCGTAGATGTAGGGGCTCTCCGTTGAACCTCAGGACGCACTTGACGGTCGACCGTAGGACTCCTTTGTCTAGGATCGCATTTGCGACATCGGCATAGGAGAAGTCAGTGTAGTCTTTTTTCAATCCGGCAGCATGAGGGTGTCGTAGTATGATTCTCTGGTTGGTAAGAACGACAGAGTCAATGTTGAACTTCGGATGATAGATTTTCTCTTTGATATAGAGCTGAACCTGTTCGTTAGGACCCAGAATCTTCGTGACGTCTGACGGAGTGTTGTCCACCTGGCGACCCTTCTCTATCTTGGCGTTCCATCTCTCGCAGATTTGGGCGTTGGAGTACCCAACTCCCCAGTTCAAAGTTTCAGTCCCACATATGCAAGCGGCCAGAATTCCTACTTTTCATTCGAACTTAAGATTCTCACATAATTATTAGGCTCGAAAGCACTTCGAACAGTCAACATCATGCAATCGTGCATCCAAAGAAGACTGTTGAGGCTTGACTAGATGGCGAAGTTCATGCTCTCAATCGGTAACGACAGTTTCACCCTGCTTTCGACAGAGGCAAGGGACCGTGGCATCAAAGTCCAGGAACTGATCCGTGCAGTCATAATCCCCGAGTGGGTTAGGCTGAATCTCGCAGAACGAACCTCGGCGGTCAGCGCCTTCTCAGCCACGACGGGGAACGGAACTCTCGGAAACGGAGATGTCGCCACGGGAGCTGGTCAACCGCTTTCGAGAATCAAGGCATCGAACAACGGCTCGTCCCGAAACAACGAGAAGTATCAATCGCTCTACTTCCGGAACGCACGCCGCTGACCCTTCGAGCCTCTCTCCCTCCGACTTTTTTTCGTCCCCTATTTTCACTACCTCACTCCTAGAGCACGCTCCCAGATACGAGAGACACTTCTGGGGAAACGCTGGCAGCTAGGAAGCAGTAACAGTAATCTTTCGATTAGCCCGAGCTACTGGACCGGATGCCTTGCCAACCTACGGCCCGGGCAACATCGGCTGGTGGTTCATGGGTTTTGGGGTTCTAGTAATATTGATCGGAGTCGGGCTCATTCTGGAGTGGACTGTGAACATATTCTACCTCGTAACTGGATGGTTCGTGATGATCTTGGGAGTAGCTGTTCTGGCAGTTGGCCTATCAGGCTACACATGGTGGGACAGGCCGCCCGTGCCCAAGGTGAGATGCAGACAGTGTTACACGCTAAACTATGAGTCTAACATTCACTGTCGAAAGTGCGGCGCTAACATGTTCTGAGTTCTCCGCAATTTTTTCGGAATGATAATAAAGTAGGGCCCTCGCGCTCGGCCCGAACTCGATTGAGTAGCGCGTCGAGCCCCTTCATAGTCCAAGTTGAAAATGTCTGGAAAGTCTACCAGACAGGCTCTGTCAAGGTCGAGGCTCTGCGTGGTGTCAATTTGGGCGTCAAGAAAGGAGAAATGGTGGCCATCATGGGCCCATCCGGATGTGGCAAAACCACTTTTCTCAACTGCGTCTCGGGTCTAGACGACCTTTCCAAGGGCAAAGTGATTATCGAAGGCGTCGACATGGCGACAATGTCCGACGACCAAAAGTCAGAGTTTCGAGCCAAACGCATGGGATTCATCTTCCAGGCGTACAACTTGCTGCCAGTTCTCACGGCACAGGAGAACATTGAACTTCCGCTTCTTCTGGCGGGAATACCCGAGTCCCAGGCCCATGTGGCCTCGGAGGAGGCTTTGAAGATGGTGGGTCTACTCGAGTGGAAATCCCACAAGCCGATGGAACTGAGCGGTGGCCAACAGCAACGTGTCACTATTGCCCGCGCACTTGTCAACAAGCCAGCGATAGTATGGGCCGACGAGCCCACGGGGAACCTAGACTCGGAAAATTCTCAGGAAATCATCAAATTGTTGCGCACCCTAAACCAGCAGTACTCACTGACGGTTGTCTTAGTTAGCCACGATCCAAACATTGCGCAACAGACCGACCGGATCGTACACATGAAGAACGGTCTCATCGAGAGAGAGGTCAAGCCGGGCTCAGGTCCGGCAATTTAGCCGGTGCAGAGGAATCATTCTTTGAGTGGCTCAAACTCGAAATCTGTCTGGGTAGGTCTGTCAGTCCTACTCTTGATTATCGCGCTCGCTGAACTAATCGCGTTGCTTCTGGACTATCAGAACAACGATTACCTCCGCCAATACGTCTCTAACAATGCTTACCTTATTCTGGAGCAGAGCCTCGGGCTGATCCTTTTCGCTGCTGGAATAGCGTTCATCGCTTTCCAGGTGTCGATCGCACAACCAACTGGGAGGCTTGGAAGGGCATCACGACGAGTTGGGTCATTCTCGCCCATAATTGCTGGAGTTCTTGCCCTTATCCTCTGGGCGACAATTTTCAGTACTATCCTGGGCGGCTCTCTTCTAGTATTCGAGGCCTACGGGGTGGCTGTCTTACTTCTCATCACACTCGGAATGATGGCCCGAGATCGCATCACGGTTCGGATGAGCCTGAGAAACTTCGCCAGGAGAAAGACTAGCATGGCAATAGTCATCGCGGGACTGATGATAGGAACAGCAATGATTTCGGGTTCTCTGGTTACAGGCGACACCCTCACCAACCTCTTCACTCGCGGGGCCTACAACGGCTACGGCTACGCTGACGAGGTCGTCTACACTCAGAACCAAGCTGGAACCTATCAGTTCTTCCCACTCAACTTTTCTCAAAGCCTTTACGAAGGGCTATCGAAAAACGCGACGGCTAGCCCCTACTTGGTCGGGGTTACACCAGAGGTTCTGAGCACCGTGTCTGTAAACGATACAACAAGAGGAGTCATCCAAACACCCGTCGCTCTTATCGCAACGTTTGCTAACGCTTCCATAGCGCTTGGAGACTTTCATTCAAGTAACGGATTAGTGATCTCACCAAACCTCTCGGACAGTCAAGCCATCCTAAACGACAAGGCCGCAAGAGACCTCAACGCGACAATCGGAGATCAATTGACGGTATTCTCGCCTGTCAGAACGACTTTGACGGCATCGGTTAGAGTCATGGGCATCGCCGTATCCGATGCGCGTGGGTCATTTACCGAAGGCGATAACATTTTCGTAAATCTCAACGTCGGTCAAGCACTCACGCTTCAACCGGGCGCGATAAACTACATCGCCATAACCAATACTGGGGGGCTGCGAAACTCAATCCAGTACACTTCGAAAGTGGGCCTCGCAGCCAATCACACAATGAACAGCATTCAATCACCCCCGGCAAGTTTTCTGTGCAAGACGAACCCAAACGGGGCCAGCAGTTCCACCCCGTACCTGTGCGCTTACGGGTCAAAAATGGTTGCAGTCGACAGTGCGACCACGGGTGCTCAGAGCCTGTCCAACCTCTTTGAGGTCCTGAGCACAATCACCATAGTAGCGGGCCTCGTTCTGATCATCAACATGTTCATCATGCTCGCGGAAGAGAGAAAGTCTGAGATGGGCATGGCCCGGGCGGTGGGAATGAAAAGAGGCCAGCTCACAAAACTGTTTCTCTTCGAAGGAACACTCTACGCCACTGGAGCCTCGTTCATCGGTGTCTTCGTCGGCATCGGAATCGCATACGGTATCTTGTACGCGTTCGGAAATATCATCAGTAGCTTCTTCCCCGTGAGCCTTGCCCAAGTCCTCGACAGTTTCACCTTTAGCCCGGTCAGTCTCTTCACCGCTTTCAGCGAAGGCCTGTTCATCACCTACTTGACGATACTAGCAACATCTTGGCGCGTAAGCAAGCTCAACATCATAAGGGCAGTCAGGGACATCCCCGAGCCCCCGAAAGGAGTGCGAACGTACACCAAACTATTCTTCGCGGGAATTGCTCTCGTGGTAGTAGGCGTTCTCGTATTTCAGGCGAATTACGCCGCAAAATCAGCGATGGATGCCTTGGTAGGTCCGAGCATCGTGATATTGGGTGCTGGGCTAATTCTAGCCCGATTCATCAAGAACCGTTTCGCGTTTACAATTACAGGCATGGCTCTTCTGGTGTTCTGGGGAGTTCCCGCCTTCTCCTTCAACAACAGTATCGTCGCGAACTATAGTATCGGGCCAGAGGTTCTGATTTACGGCGGAATGCTCATGGTCACCGGAGCGATACTACTGGCCCTCTACAACACAGACGTCATCCTAAGGCTCCTTAGAGTGTTCTACCGTGGAAGGCAAAGGCTTACCGTCATCTTCAAGACTGCTCTGTCCTACCCGGCAAACAAGAGATTCAGAACTGGTGCTACTGTCGCCATGTTCGCCCTAGTCCTGCTCTCTGTTACTACAGTCGCATTCATTACTGCAGAACAGGGTGCAGCACTCAATAGCATGGTAAAACAAGACTCGGGCGGATACGATGTTTCCACGTTCACTCAACTTCCTCTCGAGAATCTTACGGCGCAATTAGCTGCAGACCTGAACCTGCATGGAAAGGTGTCAGGTGTTACTGCCTTCAACAGCACACTTGTGACGGTGAGAGATGTCACTTCGTCAGGAGATTTCGGACTACAGACTATCGTCGGGGGCGACCCGAAGGCGCCTGATCAGAGTAATTTCTTCACAAGCAACACTTTCAACATGGTGCTCATGGAGGACAGGTACAAATCCGCCTCGGACGTTTGGAGAGCCGTTACGACCAATTCATCGAACGTGGTTTGGTTTTACGGAGCCAACGTCAACGGCCCCCCGACGACCGCCCAGACTCCAGCTGCTGGAGACCTCCTCCAGCTCTACTGGAGGTCAACTCCGACGTCTCCTGTGAAGACCGCTAACGTGACGGTGGCGGGCGTGGTTAATGCTGTCTATTTCGGTAAAGGAATAATCGGGACGAGTCAGCTCCTACTTCAAAGCTTTGGCGTTGGAACCGGACAGTATGGACTAGTGAAAGTGACAAGCGGCACCGACGCGACAATCGTGTCAAACATTCTGAAGCGAGACTTTGCGCGCGTCGGAATGCAAACAATCGCCATAGCGGCGCTCATCAGTGACTTTATCCAAGTCAGCCAATCTTTCCTAGGTGTCTTCGAGGCGTTTCTCGCGCTTGGACTCGTCGTGGGGATCGCAGGCCTAGGAATCATCTCCATTAGGTCCGTAGTGGAGCGACGGAAGGAGATAGGCGTTCTCCGGGCAATCGGGTTCAGGAAACGAATGATTCTTTCAGCGTTCCTCCTTGAAAACAGCTATGTCGCTCTACTCGGGATATTCATCGGAATAGTCCTCGGAATAGACCTTGGCTATGCAATTGCCACCAGCCCCGGGTCCACTGTTCCCTTCGTTATCCCATGGGTCTCGCTGGTTGAGATCATCGGGTTCAGTTACGGGTTGGCGATCCTTACGACTATTGGTTCGAGCAGAAGAGCGGCCCAGATTCCACCGGCCGAGGCGCTTCGATACTTCGAATAAGAAAAAGAGAGAGCCGAGGTTAGCTAAGAGCTAACCTTGGTGTTCTTAGTTCTACCTTTCCGATTCTGTCGGAACGGCGGTCAATTCCGTCAGCTTTTCTCCGCGAAGCACTGAGATCTTCACTGGTTTTCCGATTACGCTATCGTCTAGTATGCCTTGGAGGTCGTTGATGTCCTCGATGGTTTTGCCTTCAAGTTTGATCACGACGTCGCCCATTGCGAGCCCGGCTTTTCGTGCCGCGCTGTCTTGATCGACGCTGTAGATGATCAATGCTCCTCTTTGATCGTACTGTTGGGCCAGATTCTCTGGGAGTGCGATGCCGTCTGCGACGATGCCGAGGTATGCGCGTTTGATCTTGCCGTCCTGCATCAGCTTGTCAACGACGTTCTTGACCGTGTTGGATGGGATCGAGATTCCGCGATTGTTGGCGTAGGCAGCGTTTATCCCGATAACGTGTCCTTTCGCGTCGACGAGTGGTCCACCCGAGTAGCCGGGGTTCAACTTGGCGTCGGAAACCACGACTTTGTTGGGTGCTCCTCCCCACCAGCTTCGGATGCTGAAGCCAGGGTTTGTTACGATTCCGTAGGTTGCGCTTGGTGTTCTCCCCCAGGGATTGGCAAGTGCGAGCACAAACTGTCCAACCTTGAGGCTGTCAGAGTCTGCTGTCTGAACTGGGGTCAGGTTGTCGGAGTCGATCTTTAGCACTGCGATGTCGGAGTACGGGTCTCTTCCAACGACCTTCGCGACATGTTTCGTTCCGTCGCTAAACCCAACTTCGACTTCTCCGCCGCCTCTCCCTAGGACATGATTGCTAGTTACTATGTGTCCGTCTTTGGTCCAGACGGTTCCCGTACCGCCGCGCCATCTTCCGGCTCCTATACGGACGACTGAAGGCGAGAGCTTCTCGGCAACGCCTGCGATAGCATTGGAGACTGATTCCAGTATTGCTGACGATTCGATTTGCTTACTCAATTTCTTATTTTCACCTTCCTAACCGTACAGTGTAGAGGGTGGCCTACTTGTTGACGGGGAACCGGCCCTATCCGGTCACAGGATAAGGGGGGTTACGCGAAGCTCAAACCTGGATAGTAGGCGACATTGCTGAACATCCTGTTCTTGTTAGCCGCCGGCCTTCCGTACAATCTCGAGATCTGAGCCAACAATTGATAGGATGCGGCGACAGCCTCTGCTGATTCTTTCCCATCTTCGCCTTTGGATTCTATTGTCAGGAAGTTGTCGCCAAATCTGGCGTCCAATTGCGTACCTTCCTCATCAGTAATCCACTTCAGGACTATGCCGTTCTCTGTCTCAGTGTACCCTACCCAGCGAAGGTTTCCGAACCAGCGACCCTTCAAACCCGCTACGATAGTTCGATAGTCAATCCCTGGAGGGAGCATGGTCTGGACAAGAGGAGAACTAGGGGATGAAACCTCCAATATTCTATGGTCGGCCTGATACCCGTCTGCTATGCGGTAGCCCTCAGGAATTTTCTCGATTAACCCCTGCTCCTCAAGACGCTCAAGGGTTCTGGAAAGCGTCTCTTGATGGATGTGGAGAAGCCTCCTGAGTCCGTCGAAGGTGAAAACCGTCAATCCTTCGTTTTGGATAGCCTCTAGGACGCCCCGGTCGCGAGGCAATATGTCGTCCTGGTCCAAGTCATCCTGAACGTTTGGCCCTACAATCTCCGGTTGTCTGTCGAACATCAATCCAAGCTAGGAATAGGTATCCGATATATACTTAGTAGTCCGGCAAAACTGAGTAGGTCAGGACGACTTTACCTGGAAAGCAGGCAGGCCGGACCCTTTTTCTTCATCCTCAACGACTAGACCCCAAGGGACGATCAAGACGATAGTGCATGCACACGCCGGAGCCGGTTTCCCGGTCGTATTCGGGGTCCTTGTGCCATACTACCCGACCCCCGTTCAAAGCGCAACCCCGCCTTGGCATGCCTGTCCCGCATGCGGCTCGTCCGTAAGTCTT